>SXGT01845944.1_pt1 | contig 17539 bp, 13 predicted proteins | sample 3176221 | NCBI WGS metagenome assembly SXGT01 (sample SAMN11356862, study PRJNA531348) | freshwater metagenome | isolation source: freshwater sample F1-120 | place: China: Fuxian Lake, Yuxi | collected 2017-12-25
AGCGCTCGCGTCGAAGCGCCGTTCACCCGGCGCTGCGACGCGAGCGCTAAACGCCAAGCGGCTTTCGTATATTGATTGGCATGAACCTCCTCCACCAGATCCAACAAAAGTTCCGCGCCGCGCTCGCCGACCTCGTTCCCGATGTCGAACCTTACGTCGCCATGATCAAATCGACGCAGGACGCCAAGCACGGCGACTATCAAGCCAACTGCGCCATGGCGCTCGCGAAGGCGCTTGGCAAGAAGCCGCGCGACATCGCCCAGGAACTCGTCAATCGTCTCGACTGCGGTGACCTGCTTGACAAGCCGGAGATCGCCGGTCCCGGGTTCATCAACCTACGCCTGCAACCAACCTGGCTCGCCAAGGCCGTGCGAGCGATCGCAACCGACGAGCGCCTCGGCGTTTCTCTGCAAATTGCGCGAACGTACGTTATTGACTACAGCTCGCCCAACGTCGCCAAGCCGCTGCACGTCGGCCATCTACGCAGCACCATCATCGGCGACGCTCTGACGCGCCTGCTGCGTTTCCTCGGCCATACCGTTATCACCGACAACCACCTGGGCGACTGGGGCACTCAGTTCGGCATCCTCCTCTACGGCTACAAGAACCTGCTCGACAAGGACGCATACGCGAAGGACCCCGTGCGCGAACTGTCTCGCATTTACATCGAAGTCCGCCATCGCATGGGGACCGACGACGAGGACGACGCCAAGACGCCGATCGCCGACGCTTGCCGAGCCGAGACCGCGAAGCTGCACCATGGCGACCTGGAGAACAACCGCCTCTGGCAAGAGTTCATGCCGCACTGCCTCGCGGAGATTCATGACGTCTACGCCAAGCTCGGCATCCTGACGTTCGATCATGAACACGGCGAAAGCTTCTACAACCCATTGCTCCCCGGCGTCGTGGACAGCCTGCTCGCGAAGAACATCGCCGAGCCGGGCGAAGGCGGCGCGATCATCATCCGTTTCACGAAGGACAACGTCGCGCTCGTCCGCAAGCGCGACGGCGCTTTCACCTATACGACCTCCGACCTCGCCACGATCCAGTATCGCCTGGAGCATTTCAAGCCGCACGCCTTGCTTTACGTCGTCGACTTTCGCCAATCGCAGCACTTCGCGAACCTCTTCGAGGCGGGCAAACGCTGGGGCGTCGCCGGCGTCGAGATGACGCACATCAGCTTCGGCTCGGTCCTTAATCGCGACGGCCGACCGATCTCGACGCGCAAGGGCGACGGCACCGAGTTGATCGATCTCATCAACAAGGCGATCGAGCTCGGCCTGCAACGCTATGAAGAAAGCTACGTGGACCGCAAGGCGCAGGGCCACGATGTGCCCGACCTTACCACCGACGTGAAGCGCGACATCGCCGAAACGGTAGGCATTGGCGCCATCAAATACGCCGACCTGAGCCAGAATCGCACCAGCGATTACAAATTCGACTACGACAAGATGCTCGCGACCGAGGGCAACACCGCGACCTACATGCAATATGCGTACGCGCGCAATCGCAGCATCTTCCGCAAGGCCGAGCTCGATCCCGCAACCTTGCGCGCCGATCCGCCGTCAGTGTCGCTCGATACGCCGTTCGAGCGCGCGCTCGCGCTGCAACTACTCAAGCTCGAAGAATCGTTGCTGTCCGCCGTCGCGGAGTATCAGCCGAGCGCGATCACGGCGTACCTGTGGGATCTCGCGAAAACGTACAGCGGCTTCTTCCAGAACTGCCCGGTCCTCAAGGCCGAGTCGGACGCGCTGAAGCAAAGCCGGCTGCTATTGTGCGACCTGACGGCACGCGTGTTGCAGAAATGTTTGGACCTACTCGGCATCAAGACGGTCGAGCGAATGTGAGTGAGGAGACACCATGCGTGTCGGCATCATCGCACTGTTGCAGGAATCGAACACGTTCATCAAGGGCGCGACAACGTTTGCGCACTTCGAGGCGGACTTGCTGCTCGAAGGCGACGCCGTTCGTACACGCTTCGAGGATGCCCATCACGAAGTCGGCGGCTTCTTCGCGGGGCTGGCCGAGGAACGCATCGACGCCATGCCGATCTTCGCGGCGCGTGCCCTGCCCTATGGCATCGTCGCCGCGGACGCTTTCGATGCGCTGCTGGCACGCATGGATTTGGCAATCGAACGTGCGGGTTCCTTCGATGGCTTGCTGGTCGCGCCACATGGAGCGACGGTCGCCGCCAATCACGCGGACGCCGATGGGCACTGGTTGACGCGCTTACGCAATCGCTTCGGCAAGAAAATGCCGATCATCGGCACGCTCGATCTACATGCGAATGTGTCGCCTAAGATGGTCGCCGCCTGCGACGCCCTGATCGGCTATCGCATGAATCCGCACCTGGATCAACGGCAGCGCGGCATCGACGCGGCGAAGCTGATGGCACGCACGCTGCGCGGCGAAGTGAAGCCGACGATGGCGGCCGCATTTCCGCCGCTCGCCGTCAACATTGAGCGGCAATTAACCGCCGAACCGCCGTGCAAGACGCTCTACGATTACGCCAACGCGATGCTGGGGGAAGCAGGCGTCCTGTCGAACAGCGTGATACTTGGTTTCCCCTATGCCGACGTGGAGGAAATGGGCTCATCAGCGATTGTCGTCACCGACAACGATTTTGCGCGAGCCGCGGCGCTCGTCAGTGAAATGGAAAAATTCTGGTGGGAGCGCCGCGAGCAGTTCGCCGGCAACATGATCACGATCGAGCAAGCGCTCGCCCAGGCGTCAAAGCTCGAAGGCCCGATTACGCTGCTCGACATGGGTGACAACGTCGGCGGCGGCTCACCGGGCGACGGCACCGAGCTCGTGCACGCGCTCGCCAAACACGCGGACCTGATGCCGGCCTGCGTCTGTTTGTTCGATCCCGAGGCCGTCCAAAAAGCAACCGCTGCCGGGATCGGAGCCAAGGTCCACTTGAAGGTCGGAGGCAAAACGGATAATCAGCATGGCACGTCGTTTGAAGCCGATCTTGTCGTGCGCGGTTTGTTCGAGGGGAAGTTCGCCGAGACGCAGCCTCGCCACGGCGGCTTCCTCAATTTCGATCAAGGCTCGACCGCCGTCGTCGAGACCATCGGCGGGCTGACAATCGTGTTGACGACCAAACGCATGGTTCCCTTCAGCATCAAACAACTGACGAGCTGCGCTCTCGACCCCGCGCGCTTTCGCATCCTCGTCGCGAAAGGAGTGCACGCACCGGTCGCCGCGTATGCGCCGGTGTCGAAGCATCTGATTCGCGTCGATACGCCGGGCGTAACGTCGGCAGATTTGACGCGCTTGCAGTACAAGCATCGCCGGCGGCCGATGTTTCCGTTCGAGCGCGATTTTCCGGTTTAGCCCCGCCCCCGCCTCTGCGAGGCGGGGCTAAACGTCAAATCCCATATAACGGCCCGTACTTCCCGCGCAAATACGCAATCAACGGCTTATGGCTCAACGCCTGCCCCGTGACGCGCTTGCAAAGCTCGCCCGCGCGCTGGCGTTGCCCTTGCCGATGGATCTTCTCGTTCAACCAGCCCTTCAAGCGACCGAACTGCCCGACGCGAAAATCCGCATCGAGATCGCCCAGGTCCTTGCGCGCTTGCTGCATGAACTGCGCCGCATAGAGATTGCCGAGCGTGTAGGTCGGGAAATAGCCGAGCCCGCCCATGCTCCAATGAATGTCCTGCAAACAACCCTGAGCATCGTTCGCCGGCGTGAGGTCTAGCATGCGCTTGAAGGTCTCGTTCCACGCGCCGGGCACATCGCTCGGCTTCAAGTCGCCGCGCATCAGCGCCTGCTCCATCTCGAAACGCAGGATGATGTGCATGTTGTAGGTCGCCTCGTCGGCCTCAACGCGGATGAATGATTTCTCGACGTTGTTGGCCGAGAAGATAAAGTCGTCGAGTGACACGTCGTCCAGTGTGCCGGGAAAGGTCTGTCGCAAGCGTGGGAAGAAATGCTCCCAAAACGCTCGTCCTCGGCCGACTTGATTCTCCCATAGGCGCGATTGCGATTCATGGATGCCGAGCGAGCAGAAGCTGCCGACAGGCGTGCCGAAGTGTGCGTGATCGAGACCTTGTTCGTAGATGCCGTGGCCCGCTTCGTGGAGGATGCCGAAAAGCCCCTGGTTGAGCTCGCGCGGATGATAGCGCGTCGTCAGCCGACAATCGCCCGGGCCGATGCCGGAGCAAAACGGGTGCACGGTGGTGTCGAGCCGGCCTGCTTGAAAGTCGAACCCGATCGCCGCCGCGGCCGCCTGGCCGAAGATATGCTGGCGATCGATGGCGTACTCGCGCGTCAAAATGTCCTTGCGCGGCTTCTGGCCCGATGCGGCGATCGCGCCCACGAGCGGGATCAGATCCGCGCGCAGCTCGGCGAAGACGCGCGTGATCTCGGCGGCGGTCGCGCCCGGCTCATATTCGTCCAGCAGCGCGTCATAGGGCGAATCCTTGTAGCCGACGGCCTTCGCCTCCTCGCGCTTCAAGGTCACAATCTTGTCAAGCCACGGCGCGAACGCCGGGAAGTCGCTCTTTTTGCGTGCCTCGGCCCAGACGTTCTGCGCTTGTGAGACGGTTTTCGCGATCTCCTCGACGAGCTTCGACGGCATCTTCACCGCGCGATCGTACGTCCTGCGTATTTCCCGCACGTTGACCGTTTGCGTGTCGTCGAGCTTTGCGCCGTCGAGCTGGCCGAGCAATTCGCCGATTTTCGGAGACGTCAGCTTTTCGTGCCCGTGCTTGGCGAGATAGCCCATCTGCTCGGCGCGATGATTCGCGCCCTTGGTAGGCATGTACGTGTGCTGGTCCCAGCCGACGACGGCACCGATCGATTCGAGCAAGCGGAATTCGCGGAAATGCTGGATGAGGTCGGTGTAGGCGTCCATGTTTGATTTTGTTCCAGCCGCTTGCGGCGTAGCAACACTGCTAACCCATAAGCAGCGCTAAGTTGAGGTATGGTCATGCACTATGCGCCACCCTGCCGCCGTCTTGCGCATCACGAGCGTGAAGATGCCGGTCGGATTGTCGCTCTTCAACTGCAAACGGAATCGGCCGCGTACGAGAGCGTGATCTGGCCCTAGCATTTCGATCGACATCTCGCTGAAGGTGAGCTTGCCCATCTCCTTGCCTTCGCCCTGGTATTTTTTTTGATAGCGTTCGAGGGTCGCCTTGTAGCCCTTGGTTTTGTTGTTGCCGGAGAAGAAGGTAAGCTCGTCCGATTCGAGATAGCCTTTCATGAAGCCGACGAGATCGCCCTTGTTCCACGCGGCCGCCTGGTCGTCGAGGACGAGCTGGATGGCGGCGCGGTTCTGGGCGGCAGCGCCGATGATTGCGAACAACAACAGGATGATTGGCATGTTCGTCTCCAAAAGCCGTTTGCGGCTTGGCGCTCGCGTAGCGCAGGGCGAGCGTCAAGCCGCAAGCGGCGGATCAGGACGGCGTCAACAGGTCGCGCAACTTGCGCACCGCGCGCAGGTAACGCATCGACGCGGCCGCTTCCGTCAGCCCCAGCGATTCCGCGACCTCTTGATTGGCGAGCATCTCGTAGTGCCGCATCAGGATCACTTCGCGGTCGTCGTCGTCGAGTTGCTCGATCGCTTCACGCAGCTTGCGTTGCATTTCCTCCTGAATCGCGGCCGAGGCGGGCGTCAAATCTTGATCGAGTAGCTGCCCCGCCAGATCGAGCGACGAGCGGTCCGACCAGCCGGGACGGTGCATCGGCTGCTCACGATTGACGCCGCGCTTCTGGGCCTGATGATGTCGGCGATGGGCGTCGATCATATGATCCTTCGCGATATGACGTAGCCACAGGTGAAACGGCATCACGGGATTCTTGAGATAGTCCTGCAAACGGCGGCTGGCTTCGATCAACACTTCCTGCACAACATCGCTGGCGTCAAGCCGTTGCACGATGGCGGGATCGAGGCGCAGGTCGATCATGCGCCGCACCGCCTCGCGATGCTTGGCCAAGAGCTGATCGACGGCGTCGACGTCGCCCTTCTTCGCCTGAACAAGAAGTTCCTGGGTGTCGGTCGCGTTGGGCCACATGATGCTTCCTCGATCGCGGGCCGTTTAGCGCTCGCGTTGAATCGCCAGCGTCTTGGCGCTTCAACGCGAGCGCTAAACGGTCAGCGGTCAGAATGCCTCCTCGAAGATCCCTTCGATCTCATCCACGGTGACGCTGCGTGGGTTGACGCGCAGGATGCGCTTGATGCCAAACGTTTTCTCCGCGAGCGCCCGCAGTTGCTCTCGTTTGACGCCAATGTCGCGCAGCCTACCAGGAATGCCGATGTCGCCGCGTAGACGTTCGACGGCAGCGACCGCTTTTTCGGCGGCAGCGCGTTCACTCAGGCCCGACACATTTTCGCCGAGCATCGTCGCGACCTCGGCGAACGCCTTCCATTTCGCGGACAAATTGAAGCGCATCACGTAAGGCAGGAGCAAGCCGTTGCCGGCGCCGTGCGAGCAATGCACCGCGCCGCCGACGGGATACTCCATCGCGTGCACCAAGGCGACGCCGACGTTGGAAAACGCCATGCCTGCCAGCAGCGCGGCGAGCGCCATGCCTTCGCGGGCTTCGAGGTCGTTGCCGTCCTTGACGGCCCGGCGCAGGAATTTGCCGACAAGCGTAATGGCACGCTCGGCGCAGATATCGCCCAGCGGATGCTTACCTTGATAGACGCTGCGTTCGCCGGCGGGGAGCGGGAAGTCGGCGTTGTCGATGGCGGTGTAAGCTTCGATGGCATGCGTGAGGGCGTCGATGCCGCTGTCGGCCGTCACCTTGGGCGGGCTCGACACGGTCATCAACGGATCGACGACGGCGACAGTCGGTCGCAACCAGTTGGAAAGGATGCCGACCTTGATTTGATTTTCCGTATCGGTGATGACCGTTGCCGCGGAGACTTCCGAGCCGGTGCCGGCGGGGGTCGGCACGCAGATGAGCGGGAAGACGGGGCCGGGGATCTTGTCATCACCGACGTAATCGCGCGGTCCGCCGCCGTGCTTGAGCAGCGTGGCGGCAAGTTTGGCGAGGTCCATGTTGCTGCCGCCGCCGAGACCGACGAGCACGTCCGGCTGAAACGCCTTCGCCTGTTCATAGCACGCCAGCCCGGCACGCATCGACGGCTCCGGTTCGCCGCCCGTGAACGCCGATACATTCAGTCCGGCGGCAACAAGCGGTTGGCGCACGCGTTCGAGCAGGCCCGCTTTTTCGAGGATCGTATCGGTGACGATGAGCGCCTTTTTCGCGCTCAGACGTCTTGCTGTTTCGCCGATTTGCAACACGGCATCGCGGCCAAAAATCACCGAGCGGGCAATATGGAAAGACCAGACGGTACGCATCGCTTATCTCCTCTCCTCGGCGCAGCGAGATGCCTCGCGGCGATGGGTGTTATCATCACATCGTTATAGCTTCCAGAGAAACAATGTGCAGCCTTGAAGACTCATGATCCGAATGTTTTGCTCCGAACGAACAGCCGAGCCTTGCAATGCCTTGGCGCGTGTCCTAGAATTAGGCGCGTTGTCCCCGAAGCTTCAATTCTCTGGGGAGACCCAGTTATGTTCCGTGGACTTTCATTGCTCTTGGTGGTTGTAGGTCTGGACGCGGCGTCATCACTTGCCCAGGAACGGGACGATGTGCGATTTCGCGCCGGCAGCCTCAAAGTCAGGCGCCACACGTCGCCGGTCGGCGACCGAAAGGAAGCGGCCTATCATACGATTCTGCGCGACCAGATCAACTTCGGCGAATGCTTCGAGGACAAAGAGTTACGCCGGCTGCCCGGCACGTATTATCATCCACTCGGGCCCGTCGGCATGGCGCTGCAAAGGTTTAACTGGTTTCCCGGGGCGCCGAACACCTACAGCGCGGACGTGCGATTGCCTGCGTCCCTGGCAGCGATGAGCGTTCTCGATCGGCTCGGGCCCATGATCGCGTTGTGGTCCGAGCCGCCCGTCGCCGTCATCGGCCTGGAAGCGGGAACGCCCGCGAGCTATGCCCGGCCGACGCAGCAGTTTCATTTCTACGAAATGTCCAAAGATGTCATTGACTTGAACGAGCGCGCGGCAAAGGAGCGTTTCTTTCACTTCGTTGCCGACGCGCGCACGCGTGGCGCGTTCGTTTCGCTCCTGCATGGGCCGCCGCGTGCGAAGCTGGCCAAGGAAGGGCCGCGCGGGTTCTATCGCCTGATGATTCTCGAAGCCTGCTCCGGCGAGGACGGCGAAAAGATCTTTCTCGACCTCTTCACCAAGGAAGGCATCGCCCAGTGCTTCGAGAATCTGGCCGAAGACGGCGTCTTGTGCGTACACACGTCGCATCGCTACCTCGATCTCCCTCCGGTCCTGGCGGCCATCGCGCGCGATCTCAAGATCCAGGTACGCCGGGGTCACGATATGGCGCCGGGCGCGGATCGCGGGCGGGGCGAAGATTTGGCCGAGCTGCGCCATTTCACTACCGAATGGGTAATGCTCGCCCGACGCCGCGAGACGCTTGATTGGTTCTGCCAAACCCCGAAGGATTATGATGAGCTGGTCAAGAAGAACATGCCATTCCGTGTCGAACGTTACTGGGACGCCCCGGCCCCGCGGACGGATGCCTGGACCGACAAGGGCCCCAACCTGCTGCACGGCGTCCTGCACGGCCACCCGTTCGCGCAGCGCTACAGCGCCGTCATGGGGCCGGTGACGGAGACGGTCAGCGATTGGCTGCCGATCAGGCACGCCAACAAACGGTTCATCCTGGATTTGGGTTCTCTGAACCGCGGCATCGAGGGCTGGATGGTGCGGGCGCAGCTCATGAACAATCCCCAGGTGGAAAAACTTTGGCCGTAGCTGCTACGCCGCAAGCGGCGGGGAGAATCGATCATGACCATCCGCATCGGCATCGTCACCGTCTCCGACCGCGCCAGTAAAGGCGTCTACGAAGACAAAGGCGGCCCCGCGATTCAAGACGCCTTGCGCGAAATCCTGTCGTGCGATTGGCAGCCCGTGCCGCGCCTCATCCCCGACGAGCAGCCGATCCTCGAGCAAACCCTGCGCGACCTGTGCGATCAGGAACATTGCTGCCTCGTCGTCACCACCGGCGGCACCGGCCCAGCGAAACGGGACGTCACCCCCGAAGCGACCGAAGCCGTCTGCGACAAGATCCTCGACGGCTTCGGCGAACAGATGCGGGCCGTCTCGTTGAAGGTCGTCCCCACCGCCATCCTGTCGCGCCAGATCGCCGGCATCCGCGGCCAATCGCTGATCGTCAACCTGCCGGGCAAGCCGAGCGCCATCCGCGAGTGCCTGCTCGCCGTCTTTCCCGCTATTCCTTATTGCGTCGATCTCATCGATGGGCCGTTTCTGACGACCCACGATCATGTTGCGAAGGCGTTTCGGCCAAAGAAATGAGTATCGGTACCCACCGGGCTTTTTCAGCAGTCTCTCAGGAGAGAGGGGTGAACGGTTACCTTGAGGCTTGACGGCCTTGAGATGATTCATCGTTACCACACCAGCGTCACCCCCACGGCGGGTTCCGACAAGCGCAGGCGGATGAAGTCGATCGGATCGTCCCCCGATGCGGCGCGCTCGATTTGCACGCGACCCGGGAGTGCGCGCATGCCCGACTGGTAGTGCAGGCTGATCACGACCTCGCCGTTCTCGGGAACGACGTTCGTGAGCCGAATGCAGCGGCCATCGGCGCCCGCGAACACGGCCTGGCCTTTGAGCGCGAAGTTGGCCACGCGATCGACCTCGAACAGCCAGCCGACCGCGTCGTCATCGTGAAGGGGCCTGAGCTTCTTGGCGTCCTTCCAACTCTCGAAGCGTTCGATGACGGCCGGCGACCAGGCGACAATCCAGCGGATATTGTAGCGCCCGCAGTAGTGCATCAGTTGCGGATCGGTCCACTTGCCGATCGGCTGGTTCTCCAGCGATTGCTGAATCAAACAGATCGATGAATGCTCGATAAACCCGTCGGGGTCCAGACCGCCGATGTAGCAACGATCCGTCAGGATGGGCAACAAGGCGGCCCAGCGCGATGCCTGGCGCGTGGTGGCGCGATCCTCCCACAGGATGCGCGCGTCCGGCTTTGTGTAATCGATTAGCGTCCGCACGATGGCCTCGCGTTTCGGTCCCAGGCCGATCTCGAGCGGCGCGCCGGGCCGGCAGCGCGCCAGCAGATTGATCGACATGTCGTGCCAGTAGACCACCGGCGCCGCGCCGACCAGCAGCAATATGGCCAGCACAACGCGCCCCGGCGTGTCGCGCTGCCAGAGTTGGTCCGCAATCCAGACGCCGGCGTGCGCGGCCGGGATGCACGCGAACCACAATGCCGGCGCGAACAGCGTCGCCGTGCCCACGACGCCGAGCGGCTCCCAGGCGATGCCGAGCAACGCCAGCACAAGCGCGCCGCCTCCTGAAACTGCCAGGAGCCGCGCGGCCGGTCTTTCGCGCGTTTGATTCAAGATCGTATTGCCGACCGCGGCGCTGACGATGAGCGCGACCGCCAGAATACGATTGGTCGCACCGCCCCAAAGCGGCGCGCTCCAGAGCGTGGCGATGGTGCGATGTTCGAGAAGTCCCGCCGAGGGCAGCGTCGTCCGCAGCCACCAGGAGTAAAACCAATCCGTCAGCCAGGGGAAATTGACAAGCACCGCCAGAAGCTCGACCGACCAGAAGGCGACGTGCCAGGTCAGAAAATCGTGCTTCACGCCGACGGTGAGATAATACGTCAGCAGCACCGGCAACGCGATTGGAAACAGCAGCGGCTGCAAGAACCAGCCGATCACGCCCGTGACGAGCAGCCCGATCCAGGACCACATGCTCGACGTGCGATGATACGCGATCAACATTCCGAGGTGCGCCAGCGCCGCCAGCGACGCCAGATACAGCTCGCAATCGCCGGTTACGATGGCCGTGCGGCCGTGCGGCCCCCACCAGACGAGCTGGCCGAGGAAGGCCGCCAGGAGCGAGGTCGCATTGCCGAGGTTGAGCGTCTTGCAGGTGAGGACGAGAAAGCCCGGTACGAGCAGGCACAGGATGGCAAAGCCGATCTTGTAAGCCGCGGGTTGATACGAGCCGCCGCCCAAAACGAGCAGCAATTCCGCGAGCCGGCTGCCGTCGAAGATGGGCGTCTTGGGATAGCCGGCATTATACCTGTGATCGTAAACGACGTTTCGGCGTTGCGTCACGATGGCGCGCGCGCCGACATTGCCGAGATAGAGATGTTGCCCATGCGCGCCGGAGACGATCGGTTGATTGCTGGTGAGATTGTGCCACGCATCATCGCCGAAGAGCGCAAGCGTTAGGCAGCCCTGCCAGGTGAACAGCACGAGCATGCCGAACAGCCAGGCCCAGACGGGGAGCGTCCAGCCCGCGGATCCATCCGCGGTTGTCGAGGGTCGTTCCATCGTCGCCTATCGTAATCCTTCGCGACACCGCTAACAAGACAACCTTCCTCGTTTAGCGTTCGCAGCACCCTTCGCGGCGAAGCGATCCACTTGCAACGGTCCAAGCCAGGAAAGCTGCGCAAGTAAGGCCAATGGCGATGTCTCCCCGAGTGCAGGGGTACGATAGTTTCCGGCTGTAATCGAAAATGTCTAACTGAATCGACCACTTTTCTCTGGTGTTGTCTGCCACGGCAAGATAACGTGACTCAATAGGGAAGAATGGTTTCCTTCTCAAATGAGAGGAGCCGGAAGCATGTTTCGTGTCATTGTGCCGGGTCTGGCTGGATTGGCGCTCCTGGTCGTTTCGCTCGGCGTCAGCAGTGCTGGCGATCTCAAAGCTATCGCCGCCCGCAAGCAGGCGGCTGTGCAGAAGCTCCAGTGGCAAGTCAAGGACGCCATCGAGCGCTCGCTCAAGATGGACACGCGCGATGCCAGCTTCTTGCTGGAAAACATCAGACGCGAAGTGGAGAACTCGGCGGACTTGCTCGAAAGTGAGCGTGCTCCGCTTCTTTCACAGCTGGCGATTCGCATGCGCGCCGTCAATCAAGGCGCTCAAGCCAAGAAGGCGAACGACAAGCTGCCGCCTCCGCGCGATCCCCCAATAATCACTCGGCCCGTCGCCGGTGATCCTCCTTCCAAGAGCACGAGCAACGTCGCCAAGGACTTCATGACGCAGCCCAAGGCCGCGGCTGAGCTGCACGCCAAGCTCATACGCGATCGCGAAAAGGGCAACCTCGACATAATAGTGGTCAGTGAGAAATTCTCGCCGATTCCCGGTGAAAGCGGGATCGCATTCCCCGCTTACTGGGGAGAGCTTACCAAAAGCCGCTTGCGACTCGTCAGCAAGTTGACGCCGCGCGAGGTCAAGGTTTTGAAAACGCTCAACACGCCGATGTCCGTCAATTACAACAATGACAACTTCAAGGCGGTCCTCAAGGACTTGGAGGAAAAGACCGGCCTGAGTCTGTTCATGGACCCGAACTCCGAACGGGATATCGATCTCAATTACGACGACCCGATCACGTTCAAGGCCGAGAAGCAGACGGTTCGCACCATCCTCAAGGTGGTCTTGGGCCAGGAGCGCCTGACCTACATCATCAAGGAAGGCAACATCCAAGTGATGACGCCCAAACGCGCGAGCGAAACCACGACGGTTCGCGTCTATATGGTCGATGATCTTCTGGGCATACCCAATGCTCAACTGCAGCTATTCAATCCGCAGATGGCCCAGCTACAGAAGATGCAAAACGCTCAGCGAATCATCCAACTAATCATGATGACGACCGACCCGAACTACTGGCAGGCGAATGGCGGCCCCGGCTCCATCGTGTACTACGAGGGCATGCTCATCATTCGCGCCAGCTCGGAGATGCACTACCAGGTGGCGTCGCCGGGCCTGTTTGCACGCTGATCCAATCGTCAACCGCGCAGGCAAACAAACCTCGGCCGTCGCGCCGAGGTTTTTCGTTTTGACCTGGAATGGATCTCCCCTCTCTCCCTGTACTCAGGGGGAGAGGGGTGAACTGTTACGCCGAGTTTTCCAGAAAAACCGCGCCTCTGCTTGAAGTCCACGGATGGGCCGTGTACGCTGTCCTGACCATCATTTACATCCTTTATTCGAGGGGAACGTCATGGGCTTCAAGCAGACGGACAAGCATCGTTTCGGCAAAGGTTCGTATCACCAGATTGGCCTGGTGCGCGGCCAGTTCGGCAATGTGCCGATGGACGGCTGGGTCAAGTTCGTCGCCGACGTCGGCTTCGACGGCTGGGAGGAGGCGTCGTGGGAGCTCGATCTCGCCAAATGCGACACCGACGCCGGCGCGGAAGCGTATGCCAAGGAACGCTGCGCCCTTGCGCAGAAACACGGCCTGGAGATCTTCACCATCGCTACCCATCTGCAAGGGCAGGCATTAGGCGATGAGCCGAGCGCCAAGACGCTGCAATTCACCGGCGGCGAAGCGGTCGAGATGTACAAGGCCTGGCGCGCGAAAGGCAACAACCCGCCGCGCACCAATCCGTACTTCGTTCCCGACGATGTGGGCAAGCAGATCGTCAAGCAAAACGAGCAAGCCCTGCTGCGCAGCGTGCGGCTCGCCCACTTCCTGGGCAAGCTGCAAAATCGCAAGATCGCCTTGCCCGGCTTCGTCGGCTCGCCCGCGCATTGCTGGTCGCACTTCTTCCTGTTCCCGCCTTTGCCGTCGAGTATCGGCGGCCACGCGATTGCCGACGCCCGCCAAGTCAGCCTGGAGCTGCTCGTCGAACGCTTCGCGCCGGTGTGGGATGCATGCAAGAAATATGGCGTGACCTACGATCTCGAATGCCATCCCAGCGAACGCGCGATGGGTGACCTCGAATCGGCGTCCGATTACATCAACCATATGTGCAAGGCCGGCTATGAAGGCGTCGTCGGATTCAATTTCGACGGCAGCCACATGGAATGGCAGGGCGTCAGTGCCGTGCAGTTCATCCGCGAGTTCGGCAAGTTCATCCACTGCGCCCATATCAAGGGCGTGCAAGTGAGCCGCGAACACACGCGCGCCGGTCTCTTGGGCGGGCATCGGCCGATGGGTCATCCCTTGAACGGCTGGAACTTCGTGACTGCGGGAACGGCGCGCGACGCCAATAGCTGTGAGGAGATCTTCATCGAGCTGAACCGCGTCGGCTACGACGGCGCGGTCTCGATCGAGTGGGAAGACAACGACGCCGAGCAGCACGCCGGCGCCAAGGCCGCTTTGGCAAACTGCCGCCGCGCCGATCTGCCGCCGAGCGGGATGCGGCATGATGAGATGCTCAAGGCGTAGCGTACCAGGCGAGGCTCATGTTGTGATCGGAGGATACTTCTTAACTCGAAGGTGAGCCCATGTCCTCTCAGGAGTTTGATCGTTCAACCAAAGCGTCGGAAGTCGAATCCGACGCTTTGGCCACGTCGAATCCCATACCGAAGCAATCGCGTTTCAACGTCATGATTGTCGGCATCGGGTTGATTGGTGCTCTCTTGCTTTTGCTCGCCATCGCCGCCTTCAGCCACACACGGGAGGAGTGGTATAAGTGGATTCTCGCAGGTTTGATCACCGGTTTTGGCTTGGGCGCCGTGTTTGGGCTCTGGATTGGCAGGCACATTGGCAACGCCCCGAATCTCCAAAGAGTCTCGTTTGCGGGCGGAATCGTTGTGTTGAATGCGTGCGTCGGCTTCTTTGCTATTCCATACCTGACCAGCACGAACGACGACATTTCGGTACACGGGATTTGGCCCAAGGACCCTGACGCCTTTTATTGGAGCATCGGCACGGCCACCACCATCGTCTCTGCCACCATTATGTGCCTGGTGAACTTCTTTTGGTATTCCCGCGATCAGCACAGAATTCAGACTTTGCGAGCCGTGTTGAACAAGAATCGCGCCGGCCTTGCCGAGGCGCAAGCGAAACTTGCAGCCGCGCAGCGACGTACTGAAGAAGCCGAGCGCCGCGCCGACGAGGAACGCAAAAGAGCCGAGCAGGCGCAGCAGGAGGCTGATCAAGCTCGGACGACCGCTCACGGCGCGCAGAGGAGCGCCCAGCAAGCCCAGCAAATCGCGGAGAAGGAAAAACGCTGGCGCTCGAACCGGGCCTTGCTATTGGGGCGCTGGCAGTGCGTTGAATACGTTTCTCATCCAAAAAACGCCAAGCCTGACATGGGCTTGGAGATTCACAAGGAGTTGGAAAAAGACAAGGACGTTTTTTTCTTCGGCGCGGACGAGCGTTTTTCGATCCACCACCCAGGAAACCCAACCGGTTTCCTGGATAAGATCAAGTCCCATTTCGGCAATGAAGCGCAAGCGACAGCAGATTCGCCAACGCAAAAAACAGGCCGTTGGAAACTCGATGAGGACGGGGAATCGGTCTTCGTTCTATTCGAGGATGGCACGCGGCAAACGCTGAAGATTCAGGCGCTGAAGCAGACCACCATGACCATTGACAAGAGCGGCGAAGACCGCCAAGTCTTGCGGCTTCTCGTCAAGATTGGGTGAGGAAGTCGTCAGCATCAAACGGGCAGACAGGGACGCCGAGCACACGCCGGCGCCTCGTTCTTGAATCATTTCGCGTCCTTGCTCTCATTCAAGAACCTCCGCAGCGTCGCGACCTCGCCGCGCACCTGCCAGTTCACCGAGTGGAAGCGTGCATCCTTGGGGGTCGCAAATGCGTCATGGATGGCCCCGTCGATCTTGACGGCCTTGAGACGCGCCGCGAGTTTGGCTGCCGCGTCGGCGTCGGTCATCAAGAACGCCCCACTCAAAGAAAGCCCCGACTGCCCCTCCATCGGCTCCAGCCCGACCGCGAATATCTTGATCTCCTTCACGAAGGCGACATCCACTTTTCCGCCGAGAAGGATCGGCAGCCAAAACTTCAGTTCGCCGAGTTGCTCGAGGCGCCCGGCCGACCACGCGAAGCCGCGCTTCGGCAATAGCTGCGCCACCGCGTCATGCAAAGGCCCCGGCAGCACGTCCTCGACCGCACGCGCTTTCGTCGTCAACCCGCTCAGGTGCTCCCGCTTCGGTTCATCGAGCCGCATGACATAAATCAGCGTCTCGTCATCCACGCACCAGAGGATGGCTTGGCCCACGGGCGCAACGGGGAACTCGTAGTAGGGCCGCTCCTCGTGCTTGGACGACTTCATCGGCCGGGCGTCCGCGATCTTCTCCAGCGAGATCTTGTTGCGTGTCTTGACCACCATCACCAGTTGTTTGAGGTCGGCCGCGCCGAGGACGACGTGATCGACGTCGTCCAAGGTTAGCCCGGAAGTACGCTTGATCTGCTTGAGCGGCCAGTCGAAATAAGTGGGCCGAGGCTCGGCAAGCAATATCTTGCCGGTTTTCGCGTCTTGCATCATCTCCGCGACGTGCAGCCCCGCAACGAGCTTGCAATCCTTGGGCAAATAGCCAAGCGCGGGGAGGTCGAGCGGCCGGCGCAGGGCGATCGGCTCAAGTGTTTTGGGCATCCAGGGATGTCGATCTTGCCGCTCTTTCGTGGTCCAGAGAGCGTAACCCGTCGAGATTACCGCCATCGTCAGCATAATGCCGATCATGATGGACGCAGTCCTACGATTGTTCGCCGTCCTGCGGTCTGCCTCTGACGGAGGGCCCGAGGATGGGGGCTCACCTGCGTGGATACCGGCCACCGTCGAATCGACGCGCCAGCGCGACGTCGGCACCGGCTCGCCGCAGCGCGGACACGGCAGCTTCTCGGTGCTCGGCGCCGTAGCCAGAGGCGGAAGGGCCGCATTGCAGAAGGGACAACCCGTGGTATCAGTATTCGTGATTTGCATCGGCAGCCATTGTATGGTTTGCTCGTGCAATCGCAGTCGCCGTGCGAGGAATCACGATTTTCGTCTCCATATAATAAGAGCAACAGGCGACTCCATATTGACCAGAGCGGCCTGGAAACTTAGACTGACTTTTTAAGTTGCGACGACGGGTTTGGCTCCCGTCGTATTCGTTTAGCGCTCGTACGGCGCCATGCGAGCGCCAAACGAATACAACCCGTGGCCAAATAACGACATAGGTGTTCTTTTCATGGCTACCGACCAGCATCTACAACTGACTCTCTGGGAACGCTTCACTGACGGCTTGAGCGCGTTCTCCGAGGGCATCGTCAATTTCCTGGGCCGACTCTTCGGTTCAAGCAATGAACGCTACGTGCGTGCGCTCGGCTACATTCGGCCCAAGGGGAGCGAGGCGCATACCGTCACGCCCGGATCGCTACTCGATCTGGTCAACACGCTTGAAGAGACGATGAAGCAACTGCGCGACGACGAGTTCGAGCAATTGACCTCGGACATGCGCCGTCGCATGGGGATCGAACACCAGCCGTTTCCGAAGAAGTCCGCCGCCACGTTAGCCGGAAGCGCAAGCGACGGACAGCCGCCTCCGTCGCTTGCGCTTTCGGCTAACGAGCCCACCGAGGCATTCCAGGCCATTATGGCCGCAATGGATCAAACGCTGCCTGCCGAGCCGACGCTCGATAACCTTCTACCGTACGCATTTGCCGCTTGCCGCGAAGTCGCTTTTCGCACCAAGAACATGCGGCACTTCGACGTGCAGATCATCGGCGGCGTGTTCCTGCACCAGGGCAAGATCTCCGAGATGGTCACCGGCGAAGG
>SXGT01159432.1_pt1 | contig 17535 bp, 20 predicted proteins | sample 3176221 | NCBI WGS metagenome assembly SXGT01 (sample SAMN11356862, study PRJNA531348) | freshwater metagenome | isolation source: freshwater sample F1-120 | place: China: Fuxian Lake, Yuxi | collected 2017-12-25
AATTTGGTTTTCGCTCCCCCGCAAAGCTCGCTACAATCCCCCGCGAATTTTTGACTGCGGGAGCATAGCTCAGTTGGTAGAGCAACGCCCTTTTAAGGCGTGGGTCGCAGGTTCGAGCCCTGCTGCTCCCACCAGTTCAAACCTGGCGGCAGTGTGAAGTGGGAGGGCGAGCTTGGAAGCCGTGTGCGGGAGCGGTGTCATGATAGTCCAGCCGCTGGTCCGCGGAGTCGAGATTTCAGCGAGATGCGCGCATGCTGAAGCTCGAGGGGCAACCACCGCGGGATTGATCAGCACGGACTTGGTCGTCGTGCTCCTGCGAAGAGCGGACGGCGGCAAGCTACGGCTTCTTGTAATACGCAAAATCCGCTGCGCGCATCTTCGTCCGCTCCTCAAGTGCCCACATTTTCTTGTCGTCGAGCTTCGCGAATTGTCTCGCGAGGTGGGCGTTTTCTGCGACCTCCGCCGGCGTCTTGCAGCCCACGATCGCGAGGCTGACCCCGCTCAGCGACCACGCATAGCCAAGCGCCTCCTCCATCTTGAGCAGAGCAGGGCCAAGCAGGGCTCCTTGCGCCGTCGTCTTCATAGCAATCACGCCCATGCCGCGCCGCGCGGCTTCGGGGAGGACCGTCCTTGCAAACGACAGTCGGTGGACGTCGGCGGGGTTGAGTGCCACCAGCACCGTGTCAAAGTCAAAGCGCCTCATTGCCTCGAGGAGAATTTCCGGATCGTGATGGCCTGTGATGCCAAGAAATCGCACACGCTTCTCGGCTTGCGCTTGAACAAGCGCTTCGAGCGCGCCGCCCTTCGCGAAAATGGCGCGCAGGTCGGCTTGCGTTCGCAAATCGTGAAGCTGCCAGAGGTCGAGGTGGTTCGTGCAGAGCCGCCGCAAACTGTCGTCGAGAAGGCGCAGCGAGCCATCGCGTGTCCTCTCGTGCGTTTTTGAGGCGAGGAAAACCTCGCGCCGCCGCTCGCCCAGCGCCGCGCCGTAGTAGTCCATGCTGTTGGCGTAGGCAGGAGCCGTGTCGCAGTAGTTGACGCCCTGATCGAGCGCTGCGTGGATCACCTTCACGGCCTCGGCCGAGCGCCCGTGCGTGCGAAGCACGCCTTCGCCGCCCAGGCCAAAAATCGTCACGTCGCAGCCGGTGCGGCCGAGGAGGCGGCGAGGGAGGAATGTCACGTCAACGGTCATTTTTCCATGTCTTGCTGTACGAATCGGGGTTTCCAGGGCGCCGATGGTCGGCGGTCCCTGGCATTATTGCAACATCCAGCCGATCCTGTGGCGCTGGCAAGAGCGTCCGGTGCTGAGCATGGAACCGCGGGAGCGACCCATGGGTTCACAAGCGCAGCTTGCGTGCCACCATTGCGGAGGTGCTCATCAGACACGAGCCGAAGGAGTACCGGCTGGAGGTCACGGCACACTGAAAGAGCAGTGTACACTCGCGCATCTACGTCGAGAAGCGCCACGATCCAAACGGCAGCAACGCCAACGTTTCCATGGCCACGGATAAAAAGTCGTGGAGGCTGGAGTCCCACTCCCAGTCGCGAATTTCGAGCAGACACACGAGCTCGAGCACGATGCAAACTGAAAGATTGGCGGCGGCGATCTCGTCATCGCGGCTTCGCGGCTTCGTTTCCTTGAGCTTGGTTTCAGGCGTCACAAGCGCGGCCTCCCGGCGTCGAAGCGATGCTTCTTGACCGGAGAAGGTCGAAAGACAAGCGAAAGTACGGCTTTGAGCAGCGGATAAAGCTCATTCCACCAAACCACAAGGAAACTGGAGACCTGACCAACTTGCCAACTTGACGCGGCCGGAAACCTCGAACCCGTCCGCTTGCAAAGTTCGGCGGTCTCGGTATGCTGTGCCACCTTGAGCTGTGGCCCCATCGTCTAGTCAGGCCTAGGACATCGGGTTTTCATCCCGGTAACAGGGGTTCAAATCCCCTTGGGGTCACCAGTTTTTTGGCGCAAGCCGCAAGAGGCCGGGCTTCGTGCCACCTACAGCGTCGTCAGTTCTTTCGTCTTTGCCTCGAGGCCTTGGTCCACCCTCTCCTCAAAGCTCTTCAGGAGATTTTGGACGTCATCCTTGAGCTTCTTGAGATCATCCTCGGAGATGGTCTTCGCAAGGGCATCGACGTGCTTGTTGGCATCCCGCCGAATGTTTCTCAGAGCGACCCGGGTCTCCTCCGAAGTCGACTTGGCCAGGTGGGCCAGTTGGTTGCGACGCTCCTGGCTCAGGGGTGGAAGCTTGAGGCGCACGAGCTTGCCGTCGTTCGTGGGGTTGATGCCAAGATCCGACTTCTGGATCGCCTTCTCTATTTCGCCGAGGGCGCCCTGGTCGAAAGGCTTGATGACGATCATGTCGGCTTCCGGGGCAGAGATGTTGGCAATCTGCTTCAGCGGCGTCGAACTCCCGTAATAGTCCACCCGTATGCTGTCTACCAGGGAGGGGCTCGCTCGCCCGGTGCGCATTCCGCGGAACTTGTCCTTCAAGACCTCGAGGGCCTTCTCCATGCGCTCTTTCGACTCACGAATGATCGTCTCGTAATTCATGGCTCGCCTCCTATTTCCAGGATGGGTCTCTGAATTAACTGCTCAGTGCACCAGTGTTCCCAGGAGCTCTCCCCGAAGCACCCGTTCCACGTTGCCCTTCTCCTTCATGCTGAACACCTGGATCGGCAACCCGTTGTCCATGCACAGGCTAATGGCCGTTGAGTCCATGACCTTGAGGCGCTTCTGGAGGACCTCGATGAAGGTGACCTTCTCATAAAACTCGGCAGCCGGGTTCTTGGCAGGGTCCTCCGAGTAGATGCCTTTTACCTTGGTCGCCTTCAGTAGAGAGGTTGCCTTGAGCTGCACAGCCCGCAGAGCCGCCGTGGTATCTGTCGTGAAGTAGGGGTGCCCGGTACCGCCGGCAAGGATGACCACTCGTCCCTTCTCGAGGTGTCGAAGACAACGACGCCGAATAAAGGGCTCCGCCACGTCGTTCACCTGAATCGCCGATTGCACTCTCGTTTCGATCCCCACCCCCTCCAGGGCTGACTGGAGCGCCAGCGCGTTCATGATCGTGGCGAGCATTCCCATGTTGTCGCCCGTCACGCGGTCGATGCCCTGCCCGGCCACCTGCCCGCCTCGAATGAAGTTTCCTCCACCCACGACCATCGCCAACTCCACGTCTCCATCCGCGAGTCCGGACTGGATTTGCTGGGCCAAGTCGAGAACGATCCTGGGCTCGATTCCAAACCCCCCCGTCTGGCAGAGGGACTCTCCGGACATCTTCAGTAGAACTCGCCGACGCTCCATCGGTGCTTCTCCTCATTCGCTCCGAGCCATGGAAGAATGGGGACCACGGTACGGAGCAATCCCCATTCAACGAACCTACCCCTGGCTCGGTGCGCCAGAGGGCAAACCGCCCGGCGAAGCAGCCTTGTCAGGACCTTCCTTGCCTGCTGCTGCGGCCTCTCTCGCCTTCGCCTCCGCTCGACGCCGAGCAGCATCTTCCTCGGCCTGACGCGCCTCCTCGACCTGCCTGGCCCTTTCCAGCTCGGCCTGTGTCGCGACGTACTTGTCGCGTCCGGCAATGATCCCGTCTGTCAAGACGCGCAATACCTGCTGGATCGCCCTGTAGGCGTCATCGTTTCCAGGGATCACGAGGTCCACCGTCCTCGGGTCGCAGTCTGTATCCACCAGGGCGACAACCGGAATACCCATCTTGCGAGCCTCTTGTACCGCGATGTACTCCTTGCGGATATCCACAACGGCAAGGCAGCCAGGAAGCTGTTTCATGTTGCGAATCCCATCGAGGTTTCGCGTAATCTTCCGACGCTCCCGGCGAAGAGACGAAATTCGCTTCTTCGAGTAGCGTTCAATCGCACCGGTTTTCTCCAATTCCTCAAGCTCGTCGAGTCGCTTTAATCGAGCCCGAATCGTGTGGTAGTTGGTCAAGGTGCCGCCGAGCCATCTCTCGGTGACAAAGTGCATACCGCAGCGCTGCGCCTCCCTCTGGACGAGGCTCTTCGCCTGACGCTTCGTGCCAACGAAGACGACGTCCTTGCCAGCAGCGGCCATCTGGGTAAGGAAATTGGTGGCCCGGACAAGACCCTTGATCGTCTCACGAATGTCGATGATGTGGATCAAGTTGCGTTTTCCGAAGATGAACGGCTTCATCTGCGGATGCCAACGGCTAACCCTGTGCCCAAAATGGACGCCTGCCTCGATGAGACTTTGTACCTGGACTACCGACACTCGAAACTCCTTTCGCCCGCGGAGAGCCCGCGTCAAACCACGCCAGCGTGTGGCTGGGGATATACAGGGGCACTCCTGGGATCTGGCTCCCAGGGCTTTAGGGGCCTTCACGGCCCATTGCAAAAAACGTCCCGGCTCCTTTCACAGGGCGCACGCCATCTGCTATCAGGGCCTGAACGGGGTGGATTCGAAACGCGCTACGTTAGCATGGGTTTTCGCAGGGTTCAAGGAGCAACTCCACCGCCATCACGACTCGACGGGTTTGCCCTGCCGGCGCCTGTAAAAAGCCTCCTGGCTATCCTGGATCTGATCGACAATCCGCGTGGCAATGTCGATCGCCTGCACACCGTGCTCTCCCGTCACGATGGGCTCGTTGCCAGTGCGCACCGCCAGCAGAAAGGCTTGCAGCTCACCACGGAGCGGCTCCTCGCTCGAGATAATGAGCTGCTCGATGTTAAAGTATTGTGTGAACAGTGGGTAGGCGCCTTGGCTTTCCTCGAGGGTTGCCATCTTCTTGAAGTCGATGCGATCGCGGTCGTAGCCTTCTTTCATGCTGATTCGCATGCCCGTCTTGGCGATGTAATCGAGCGAAATATACGAGCCCGGGCAAAAAATGCGCATCTTGCGACTCTTTTGAATCGCAACCCGACTCGCCTTGAACATGGCCGTACAGCCATTTTCGAAAGTAATCCGGGCGCTGGCAAGATCCTCGGTGCCGGAGAGCACTCGCGTGCCGACTGCGTCGAGATGTGCCACCGGGGAATCGACAACGTTCAAGACAATGTCGATGTCGTGAATCATGAGATCCAGGACGACGCTCGTCTCGACCGACCGGAAGCTGAAGGGATGGATCCGGTCGCACTCGATGAAAATCGGGTCGCGTGTGTAGGGCAGCGCAGCCAAAACAACCGGATTGAACCGCTCGATGTGGCCGACCTGGAGGGTAACACCTTGGTCTCGGGCAAGCTGATCGAGGACTCTGGCGTCCGCAAGGCTGCTCGTCATGGGCTTCTCGACAAGCACGCTGACCCCGCTCGAAATGAGCTGTGATGCCACCTCAAAGTGACTCGGAGTCGGAGTAACAACGCTGGCTGCCTGTACTCGCGAGAGCAACTCAGGAGAAAGCTCGTGGTAGTAGGGAACGTCGAGATTCTTTGCGACCTCACGACCTTTCTCGGGGTCTCTGTCGACAACCCCCACAAGCCGCGCGCCACTCAATTCCTTGTAAACTCGAGAATGCTGCTTCCCAAGATGTCCCACGCCCACCACCAGAACACTGACCGGCTCGTTGGAGCTCGGCCGCTTCGCACGTTGCATCATCATTTCCTCTTGCGGCCTTCTCCGAGCCGAGCGGGCACTGTCGCGGTCCTCAACGCCGTTGTCATCAGGGCTGCCGGGAGCGACCCTGATTCCCGGCCTCCGTCGAAGCCATGAAATCTACCAGCGCCCTCACCTCCGGCACTTCACCGTGGACCTCAAGGAGAGCCTCCACGCCTTCCTTGCGCGGCATGCGGGATCGGAAAAGGATCCTGTGCGCTTCCTTCAGGGCCTTCAGCGTCAAGGGACTCACGCCACTACGCTTCAGACCGACCTTGTTCATCGACCAAATACGAACCGGATTGCCTTCCACCAGCATGAAGGGCGGCACGTCCTGCGTGACTCGTGCCAGCCCCCCCACGAAAGCGTACTGGCCCACCGTCACGAAATGATGTACCGCCGCGAGCCCTCCGAAACTCGCATGGCTCTCCACCCGGACATGGCCGCCCAATAGCACATTGTTTGCCATGGTAATGTCGTCCCCGAGAACACAGTCGTGCGCGATGTGACAACTGGCCATGAGGAGGTTACGACTCCCGATCTGTGTCACGCCCCCTCCCTGCAGCGTGCCGCTGTTCACCGTCACGCACTCCCGAATCACGTTTCGGTTCCCGATCTGAACCCAGGTCTCCTCACCCTGGTACTTCTTGTCCTGGGGTATCGCCCCAAGGACAGCGCCAGGGAAGACTTCGTTGCCCTCGCCGAGCGAGGTATTGCCCACCAGGGTGACGTTATTGTGCAGCCGGCTTGCATCGCCCACCCGACAATTGGGCCCGATGTAGGTGAAAGGACCCAATTCGACGTCCACCCCGATCTCGGCTGTCGGGTGGATGTATACGTTCTCGTACCGGAAGGAAAGCTCTTCTGTCTTTCTAGAGGACCAAAACATCGTTCAAGTTTCGCTAAGCGCCTGGTTTTGTTGCCTGGACATGGTTGTCACAACTCCGACGGCTCGAGCATCTTGGCAATTCGAACGTTGAGAGCGTGTCCCGATTTTGCAGCCACGAATCTTCCCCTGGGCGCAGAGCCCAGAAGATACAAGTCTCCGATCAAATCCAGCACCTTGTGGCGGACGAGCTCATCTCGAAACCTGAGGCGGTTCTCGAGAATGCCATCCCTTCCAAGGACGACCGTGTTCTGTGGCGTAGCTCCCCGGCCCAGCCCCTCCGCTCGAAGCTGGTGGACCTCTTCCTCAAAGACGAAGGTACGAGCTGGCGCAATCTCGCGAGCAAAGACCTCCTCGGTGACGGTGACCTCGAGGTACTGAGTGGCCAGGGCCTGCATGGCAGGCGACGCCCCTGTCGATTGGGCCAAGGCACTGTAGTCCAGCGTGTAGCAGATCGTGAAGGACCCATTGTCGCTCGGGAACGCAGCAATCCAGGCGCCCCTCTCTTCCGCGTGGACGGGCGCCACGACGTCTATCTGGCGCGCAGGCACGCCCTGAGGAACGATTCCACCCTCCTGGATCGCTCCATAAAACGGGAGAGCACTACCGTCGAGGCCCGGCAACTCGGGGGCGTCGAGGCGCACCTCGACATTCTGGACCCCCGAGGCACACAAGGCGGCCAGCAAATGCTCCGTGGTGTGGACCTCGGCGGAACCCTTCACCAGCGCTGTCCTGCGCGGTCTGAAGCCCAGATTACTGATCCGAGCCTCCACCCTGGGGCAGCCAGCGAGATCGGTACGAACAAAAACCACCCCTGTGTCAGGGTCTGCCGGCACAAGCTCCAGGCGAACCTCCGCTCCGGTATGAAGACCCACCCCACCAAGGCGGACAGGCTTCGAGAGTGTTTTCTGCTGTGGCATTAGAATGTCGTTGTCAGGGTTTCCCCTTCGCGGGAACTGGAACTTGAGCCTGACCCGCACGTGCCGGCTTGTAGCGGCTGTTCAGTCGCGCGGCGATCTCCTGCGTGATGTCGAGCTCGGGCTTCGCAAAATGCACTATGGGCCAACGGATTCCCGCTCCACGGCCAAGCTCGGCGTTCAGGGTCTTCTCAAACACCATGTCCAAATCAAGCGCCTGGGCATAGCTCTGGATCTCCTCGGTGATCTCCTCCCGGATTTCTTGAAGATACTTGAGCTCCAGCTCGCGAAGGCGGTTCATCTCGGATTCCTTCAGCGACCGAATCTGCTGCTCGAGCTTGAATCGCTCAAGCTCCATTTCGTCCTTCTTCTTGCCACCTTCAAGGTTGGGGAGCTCGGCCTGAATCGCCTTGTAACGCTGCTCGAAGGCCTTCAAGGTCTCATCGACCTTCTTTACTTGCGCCTCGAACTCGTCCTTTCGGTCTTTTTTCTTGTTGTAGAGCTCGAACACCTGATTGACGTCGACGACGGCAACCCGTGGTGGCTTGAAAATCCGGGGACTCTGGTCCTGGGCCCACACCGCAGCCACGGTGAACCCCAGGAGTAGAGCGAAGCTTGCAATCCCCGATACCAGTCTCCTATTGACCATTCCTGAGAGCTCCTCATTGAGACGGCCGGCACTCGCGGAAGAGTTTCTTACGCTTGCACTCACGAGAATCCGCCCGCAAAGGCGACCCGGCATAATTGACGGCCAGCATTGTAATGGAGTCGTACAGTATCGAAAAGGGATTACCCGAAAGACCTAACCCATTATTTCAAAACAACTTCATGGTTCGGGCGACCTTAAAAGCCATCTGCGGGGAAGGCGCTCGGTGCTCCGGCCCCGGGATCATCGAAACCACGAGCGAGGTTTTCGAAGCGCATGAACCGGTTGAGGAAGGCTAACTCGACGGAGCCGGTGGGGCCGTTTCGCTGCTTGGCGATGATCACCTCGGCCTTCCCTCTCGCATCCTCTTTCTCGGGCTTGTAGTACTCCTCCCGGTACAAAAGGAGGACCACGTCGGCGTCCTGCTCGATCGCCCCTGATTCCCTCAGGTCAGAAAGCCGGGGCTTGTGGGACTCCCGATTCTCGACACCCCGGCTGAGCTGGGAGATCGTGACGATGGGCAGCTCAAGCTCTCTCGCAAGCGACTTCAAACTTCGAGAGATGACCGAGATCTCCTGCTGCCGACTCTCCAGGCCCCCACACTCCATGAGCTGGAGGTAGTCGATCACAATCAGGTCCAGCGGCTCCCGGGCGTGGAGTCGACGGGCCTTGGCCTTGAGTCCCAGCGGGGTCAGGCCGGGAGAGTCGTCCACGAAGATCTTGGTCTCGCTCAGACGGGAGGCACCGTCGAGTAGCTTTTGCCACATATCTCTCGAAAGAGACCGTTTCCGCACGTCGTGCGAATTGACCCGCGAGAGCGAGCAGAGCAAGTTCTGAATCAGCATGTTCTTCGACACCTCGAGAGAAAAGACCGCAACCCGCTTGCCCGCGAGCGCCGCGTTTTCAACGCAGTTCATGGAGAAGCTCGTCTTGCCCATGCTGGGACGGCCTGCCACGATGATGAACTCCGCCGGGTGGAACCCCGTGGTCATGTCGTCGAGCTCCTTGAAGCCTGAGTAAACCACCCGGGCCCCCTCGCCGTCCGCCTTCCCCATCTGCTCAAAATGCTCATCGAGGATGTCGCTGATCTTGACGAAGTCGCGGCCCATGCTGCGCTTACCTATGTCAAAAACCCGTTGCTCGGCAACGTCTAGCTGGTCCCTGGCCGCGACGTCCGAATCAAAGACATTCTGAATCAAGTCACTACAGGTACTCACCAGCGCACGGAGGATCGCTTTTTCCCGCACAATGTTGGCGTAATGTTCGGCGTTGGCCGCCGTGGGCACGCGTCGAACGAGTTCCTCCAGGAACACCATGCCCCCCACCGACTCCCCCAACCCCTGTCGCTGGAGATCGTCGAAGGCCAGCACCTCATCAAAGGTAGAGTGGCGGTCGTAGAGCGACTGAAAAGTGGTAAAAACCTTGGCGTGGCGAGGACTGTAGAAGTCCTCTGCGCTAAGAATCTGGAAGACCCCCGCCGCTGACTTGCAATCCACTAACAGGGCCCCCAGCACGCTGCTTTCTGCGTCCAGGCTGTGCGGGAGTTTGCGCTCCGCCAACTTTGCCTCGGCGTCAGCGAGGCTGTCGGCTCCAATACCCCCAGGACCAGGATACGCGTAGGGCTTCTTGCCGTAACTCATACTCCCCCTCCCCGCCAGTTCTCAGCCGGGCGGAAGGCAACCACCACACGGAGCGCAATGGGGTTCGCTCCTTGAGGTCCTCAACCCAAATGCTACCAGAAAAACACGACCAGGAAACCTCTACGCTTCACGCCATCAGTTGTCGTATTCAGTGTCGGGCTGCGACTTCTTACCGGCTTCCGAGATCTCGCCACCCTTTACAACCCAGACCTTCACGTCACACTCGACATCCGGGTGGAGTCGCACCTTGACCTTGTAGGTGCCCATCTCCTTGATCGGACTATCGAGAATGATGCACTTCGCGTCCACTTCGAGCCCGGCGTCAGCGAGTTGCCTGGCGATGTCGCGAGCGGTCACCGAGCCATAGAGGTGGCCCTCCTCGCTAGAATTGGCGATGATGGTGCAGTCCGCCTTCTCAATTTCCCTGGCAATGACCTGGAATTTCTCTTTCGTCTCCTGTTCCATGGCGATGAGCTTACGCTTCATCGACTCGAAACGATTCAAGTTGTCCTGCGTCAGCTCAACCCCGAGCCCGCGGGGCAGGAGGTAGTTGCGTCCATAGCCTGGCGCCACCTTGACGACATCCCCAATATTCCCAAGCTTGTCTACGTTACGCTGAAGAAGCAGCTTCATCTCAGTCCTTCTCTCGGTCGAATAGCCAGAGCCTCGTGAAAAAGGCTCACGAGGTATAAGTCAACAGTCCAATGTACCGGGCCTGTTTGATCGCCTTCTTGACCAGGCGTTGATGCGAAGCACAGTTACCCGAACGCTTGCGAGAAAAAATTCGGCCCTGGTTGGTACAAAGCTTCTGGAGCGTGAGGACGTCCTTGTAGTCCACTCGAGTGGTTTTTTCCCGGCAGAATCGGCAACGGCTCCGTTCTGCGATCTGGCCGTAGCGCTTGCGCCCATCGGCACCGTCTTCCTCGCCGAAGCTGGGTCCCCCATAGCCGCCGTAGCCACCATCAGAGTAGCCGCCACTGTCGCCGCCATAGCCCGAATCATCTCTACGGAAGTCCGGGCGGGCCCTGCGTACGGGGCTTCGGCCAGGGACATTCGAATCTTTCAGCATTTCTTGTACCTGTGTCTTGTCTTTCGTATCGCCCCAGGAAAGGAAAATATTCTACACGATCCAGAGCCCTGTTGAACAGGGCTACTCGCTTGAAACCCCCTCAAAACGGAATATCCCGATCATCAACCCCTCCAATGGGGCTCTCCGAGCCGCCTTCTTCCGGGCCTGAACCGTCATTCTCCGGAACCGGCGAAAAAGCCTCGTTCGGGACCCGGTTTCCGGCAGGGCGGGGAAAACGCGACGAGGGTGAAGCCTCCCCCGCTTTTGCGGGAACACCCGACTCCGCCGCGCGGGTCGGGAAGGGACGCCGGGCGGAGGATGAGGAATACCCTCCCCCTTCGCCTTCGCCCTGCTGGGAAAACTCCTCGCCAGAGGATCCGCGCGACGAGTCTCCTTCTTGACGCCCCCCCAGGAACTGAAAGTTGTCCGCAATCACACGAAGACGGGACCTCTTCTGCCCGTCCTGCGTTTCCCAGGTGTCGAACGAGAGATGCCCCTCGATAAAGATTGGGGCTCCCTTCTTCAAGTACTGGCAGACCACCTCGGCCTGGCGTCGCCACAGGGTCACGTCCACGAAGGTCGTGTCCTTCCGACGCTCAGTACCAACGAGGAATTCACGGTTCGTGGCAATCCCGATTTCCGCAACGGGCGTTCCCTGCGGAGTGTACCGAAGCTCCGGGTCGCGGGTCAGTCGCCCCATGAGCAGCACCTTGTTGTAATTGGACATGTCCCAGCCTCCTGTGAGTCAGACTCCTGGCTTTTCCAGGCACCGCGAACGAACGACACACACTCCATCACTCTACCGTTCGCCCCTGGAGTGGGCGGACTCACCCCTTGCCTTCGTCGGTCCGACCAACTCCAAAGGGGAGAGAACACTCACTCGTGCGCACAAAGTGTCTATTTTACCTCGGGAATTGACTCGGGGATTGCCAGCTCGGGAGTCACAGCCTCCGCCACGGCAACAGGACGAGGAGCTTCGGGCAACGGCGGAAGGCCTTCGGCCTCGCGCCGAAGACGCTCGCGGCGCTCCTCGATCTCCTCGGGGGAACCGCTAATCTCCCGGCTGACCCTCTTTTGACATTCGGCCTCGAGCTCCTCGTCTTGAAGCACAAGAAGCCGCAAGATGCGCTCGGAGAGCTCCACATCTCTTTGCAAGGCCTGCACCGCGTGAGGCGGAGCTTTGAAATAGGTGAGGTAGTAGGTTCCTTTTTTTGCGCCGGCGATGTCGTAGCAAAGCTTCCGGTCTGGCCACCGCTCCGAGTAAACAAGCTCGGCCGCATTCTTCAGCAATATTTCCTGGACATGCTGCTCGAGGCTCGGCCAATCCTTGGTAGCAAGATTCGAGTCGAAAAGGAACATTCCCTCGTAGAGTCTCTGACTCTCGTAGAGCTTTAGTGCCAAACAATCCTCCTTGGGTTACTCAACTGTCTCACGCCTGACCACCAGGCAATGAGTTCTTCTTGTGTGACTGATTTCTGGGTTCATGGGATCCCGCCTCGAGGCCACCAATCTTCAAGCCGCCGCCTGGCTGATTGTACTGATTTGCACAGGCTCTGGTACCTTCCCTCAGCCACAGGGGAAGCGATTTCGCCGCCCGCAAACAGACGTCTCGAATCGCAACTTCAGAATCTCCCGAAAGGGTCTCGAGAACGTACTCGGCTGCGTCTCTGCCGGGCCGTCGTCCGATCCCAAGCTTGAGGCGGCCAAAAGCCTCGCTCGCAAGTGACTCCGCGATGGACTGCACCCCACGGTGGCCGCCGCTTGAGCCCCTGGCGCGGAATCGAAGCCGACCCTCCTGGAGATCCAGGTCGTCGTGAACGACCAGAAGGGAGTCTTCAAGAGCCCCGAGGGCCTCCTGACGGCCGAAGTAGCCAATGAACTCACGCACGGCAGGGCCGCAAAGGTTCATGTAAGTCTCCGGCTCGAGTAGGTAGACAGATTGGGCTCCAACTTTTTTTTCCGTGTACTTCACCAGGAATTTCCTCCGCGGAGGAGGGAATCCTTCATCCAATGCGAACTGATCCACGACCAGGAAGCCAACATTATGCCGCGTTCGGGCATAGGCAGCTCCGGGGTTTCCAAGACCGACGATAAATTTTGGAGGACCCTCGACGCTCAGGGCTATTTCTCCTTTTTCTTGGCCTCCGGCTCGGCCGACTCCTCGCCCTCCACTTTCTTCTTGCCAATGACCTCGGGCTGCGCCGGAACGCTCTCAGGCAGCGTGGCCCCCACATCCGCCTTCTGGTGTATGACCGTGACGATGACTTGCTCAGGATTGCCCACAAACACACAATTGGCCGGTACGGGCAAATCCTTCAATCGAATCACCTGACCCAACTCGAGGGCTTCGATGTTGAGCTGTAGGTGCTCCGGGATGTCCTGAGGGAAGCCGGAGACAAGTACTTCCTTGGTGGGCACGTCAAGCACGCAGCCCGCCGAGAGCCCCTTGGGCGAGCCGATGGTCTCGATGGGCACCTCCAGCTCAACCCTTTCGTTGCGGCTGATCCTGCTAAAGTCCACGTGGATGAGATCCGTGCCAAGGAAATCGTACTGGACCTCCTTGACCACGCTGGGCTCGTCCTGTTTGCCGATGCGGATCGTCACAAAGCGGTGACCGGCGCCCAAGAATTTCGTGAACTCCTTCCTGTCGAGGGAGACGAGGACGTTGGCTTCCTTGTGGCCGTAGATGTTGGCCGGCAGGCGACCGCTCTGGCGAAGAATCTCCGCCTCCCGCGAGCCGAACTTCGCACGGGGCTCTGCGTTCAAGACAATTTGTTCCATGGGGGTTCAGCTCCGAGTAATTAGTTTCAGGCCTTAGTTTCTCTTGATGGTCTTCGCCGGCACGCCAACGACGACATCACCGTCCGCCACATCGTGATTCCTCAGGACGACCGATCCGGCCCCGGTCACGGCGCCACTGCCAATGGTGACAGGGGCAACCAGCACCGTCCCACTTCCGACGAATGCCCCGTCTTTCACCACGGTCTTGTGCTTTGCCTTGCCATCATAGTTCGCAAAGATCGTCCCGGCGCCTATGTTGACGTGCGCTCCAATCTCCCCATCGCCCACGTAAGCAAGGTGGCGAACCTTGGTGCCGATACCGACCGTGGAGTTCTTGATCTCGACAAAATTCCCAATGCTGCCTCCGTCCGCAATGCGAGTCCCGCTGCGCAGGTGGGCGAAGGGCCCCACCTCACATCGCTCCCCGATCTCGACGCCTCGATGAATTACCGTGAAGGGATAAATGCGCGATTCAAGCCCGATCCTTACACCTTTTTCGATGTAAGTGGAGGCAGGATCATCGATCGAGATGCCCTCAAGCATGTAATTGTCGAGGATTCGCTCGCGCAAGAGTTGCGAGGCTCGGGCCAGCTCCGCGCGGCTGTTGACCTGGGCCACCTCGCGTTCGCAAGCAACCTTGAAGGTCGCCACTTTTCGGCCCGCCCTGGCCGCCTGGACCACGACATCCGTCAGGTAGAGCTCCCCTTGCGCATTTTCCCGCCCGATGCGCTTGTAGAATTCCTTGAAAACAGAGAGGCGAAAAACGTAAATTCCAACATTCACCTCCTGAATCAGCTTCGTGGACGCATCAGCGTCCTTCTCCTCGACGATGCCTACAACGAAGCCTTCCTTCGATCGAACCACCCGACCGTAACCCGCGGGAGCTTGCAGATCGCAAGTAAGTATCGAGACCTTCGCCTCCGAGCGGACGTGCTCGTCAAGGAGGGCCTTCAGGGTTTCGGGGCGCACGAGGGGCAGGTCGCCATTCAGGATCAGTACATGGGGGTCCTCGTCACGGACGGGGAGGATCGCCTCGACGCCACAGTGGGCGGCATGGGCGGTGCCGAGCTGAGTGTCCTGGACAGCCCACGTGATCCCACGCGCGGGGAAAGCAGCCTGAACATGTTGGCGAGCGTGGCCAATCACCACGACCTTCTGGGCCGGCGAGAGGGGCTCGGCCGAATCAAGAACGTGCTCGAGGAGCGGCGCCCCGAGCAGAGGATGGAGCACCTTGGGGAGGTCGGAGTGCATTCGCGTCCCCTTGCCTGCGGCAAGAATCACCGAAACTATCATTTCACTCAACCTCTTGAGCCAATCCTTTGCTTTGCCTTACGTTCTTGAATGTCCTTTCACGCCGACTTCGCCTTTCACGCCGAGTTCGCACTGGCGAGTTTGCACCGGTGAGATGGCACTTGCGAGATTGCACCGGCGAGTTCGCCAATGCCAGGACGGCTCCCTGGGGGGCCAGGGCACAAACCGCGCTGCCGGGCGAGGCCCCGAAGGGGCCGCTTCAACAACGCGTTGCGGGGTGAATTTTCTGGTTACCCGGTGAGGACTCGAACCTCAATAAGGAGAACCAAAGTCTCCTGTGTTACCAATTACACCACCGGGTAGGACTGTTCTAAGCGAAGCGCGGAATTGTAGGTAGGCTTTAAAGTCAAGTCAAAGGAAAACACCGCCGGGAAGCCGATCAGCCCGCCCGGGAAGTCCCCCCCGGGGGCCGGCGCAACACGCGGGGACCGGCTCAGCAGACGGTTAGGTAGAGGTAGACTCACCCTGCACGTCCTCAACTTCGGACCGCCTGAGAGATTCACGGTCCCGGTGGCTCACCAGGAACGCGAGCTGCTCAAGCTCAACCGCGAGGTCGATCGAAACGTAAGCCACAGCCTCGGGGACATTCAGGCGAATAGGGGCAAAGTTGTAGATTCCTCGGACCCCAGCCCCGATGAGCCGGTCGGCAACCTCCTGCGCAGAAGTGGCGGGAACGCTCAGGATCGCAAGCTCAATCGAAGACTCCCTGACCACCCTGGCAATCTGTTCCACTGGCAGAACCTTGTTCCCCTCGACCGTCTTCCCGATCAGCTTCGGGTTGGAATCAAACAATGCGACAATGCGAAATCCGTGTGCCTGGAACCCCTTGTACCTGAGCAGAGCATTTCCCAGGTTCCCAATGCCCACGATGGCCACATTCCAGGCCCTGTTCGTGCCCAGGATCCTTTGGATCTCTGGGATCAAGTTCGAGATCTTGTATCCCAGGCCAGGGAACCCGAACTGGCCAAAGTAGCCAAGGTCTTTTCGAACTTGTGCCGCCGTCACTCCAAGGGCGGCTCCCAGCTCGTGCGAGGAAGTCGTCGTTACCTCGTTGCCCTGGAGCTCCTCGAGGTAGCGGAGATAGCGCGAAAGCCGGCTTGCGGCCACTTTGGGGATGAGGGGGGGCAATGTTTTCTCGCGTCGGGCCATTGATGGGGCTTCAGCCGGGGAAGCAAGCTACTTCGAAGGCCAATAGTGCTCCTGGAGCATGCCAGACCACGTCTCGAGGCTCAAGCGATGTCGAAAAACCTGCGCTTGGGGGACGAACGATCCGAGGAGACGCTCGGACTCTCGAACCCGGGCGCGGGGCTCCTCTAGCTCAAGACGATACACGATCCCCATGTGAACACGCCCCACTGGATTGGAATCGTCATTCAGGACCCCGACCGCATCGCTTTGATAGGCGCTTTCGATGTAAAGCTCCTCGTGAAGCTCCCGCTCGAAGGCCCGCGCGACAGCTTCGTCGAGCCCGCCTCCGTCGGCATCGGGAGGGTTGACGTGCCCCCCCACACCCACCGAAGCCTTGTCGTAAAGGCGGGTCTCCCCACCAAGACGTAACCGCTTCAAGAGAAGCACCTGATCCTGCCACAGAACCATACCGTAGGGGATGATCTGTTTCAGCTCGGGATTCGATTCGGCAGCGGTCCTATCCTCGAAGAAGCCATGCCGAGCGACGACGCCGAGACAGGCCTTTTCAAGTCCAGGGTGGAATCCGTCCGGATGAGGCTCAAGATGTACCAGAGCTAGTTGTGTTGGGACGACGAGTACTCGCTCCATGGCACGCAAGGGTTTCCGCTCGGTGGGTGGAGGCCTGAAATGCAGGGGCGGTATGGTACAACGGAGCCCGGGAGTGCATAGCTCAATTCCAGAAAATCCTGTGCAGGCATGCCCCGGCGCCCTTGCCAACAAGTTACCGGATGAGGAACTGGACAGTAGCGGGTGCGCATCCTACTCTTCGCTGAAATCTAACAGGCGATGAGGCTCCTTATCCGCCCATCAAGCGAGTGGAGACGACCGCGGAATGAAAGACCCAATTCTCGAGATTGTGGAAGAAAAGCCCTCGAACAGCCCCTCAAGAGGTCCAGGCGAGGCTGGCCTGGACCACGGAGGCCTGGAAGCCCGCGTGGGCGAGCGGGTCGACGCGAAGCTCGCGGAGATCAAGAAGAGCATCGCGGACGGCCTTGGAAAGTTCCAGGAGCGGCTGACGCCGGTTATCGACGAGCGGATCAAGAGGGCGCTCAGCGGCAGCTTTGCTGCCCTCACAAACACTACCAAGGAGGCCTTGACTCAGGTGGTGCAGGCGATTCTCTTCGACAGCGGCATTCTCGAGCGACTCGTCTCACGCATCATCGACGAGAAACTCCCGACGAAACCCTCGGGAGGCTCCGAGGCAGTTAGCTCCGAGGCACTTAGCTCCGAGGCCAGGAAAGAGACCCAGGACCTGATCCAAAAGGAGATCACCCGGGCCCTGGCCAGCGAACAAATGAAAATGGTCATCGACGACAAGTTCCGGGCGATCAGTCTTTACCTGAAGTCGGACGTCATTCCCAGGGCGGTCCAGGAAGCTCTCCGGACAAGGGCACCGACCCGGGCGAAGGCCAGCCAGGACGCCGGCCCGGCCCGGGAGGGCGGAAAACCAGCTTGAAAATTGTCCAGAACTTTGATACAAGCAGCCTCTCTTTGAGTCTGAAATCAACGAGACAAACGAGGAAAAGGCCGGGAAATGCCC
>SXGT01167742.1_pt1 | contig 17535 bp, 15 predicted proteins | sample 3176221 | NCBI WGS metagenome assembly SXGT01 (sample SAMN11356862, study PRJNA531348) | freshwater metagenome | isolation source: freshwater sample F1-120 | place: China: Fuxian Lake, Yuxi | collected 2017-12-25
GACCGCAACCTCGTCTGCACCTGCCTGCCGATCGAGGCCTATGCCGATGCGCCGGACGACAAGCCTGCGCTCGCGAGCACGGGAGCCTGAGGACTCGGGCCATGGGACCGTTGCGCAAGCTGCTCTCGTTCCTGCACCTGCAGGGCCACGGCGAGTTGCTCGCCGTCGGCGCGCGTGCACCCGCGTTCGAGCTCCCCGACCACACCGGAGCGACCGTGCGACTCGCGGACTTCGCGGGCCGCACGGTCGTCCTGTGGTTCTACCCCAAGGCCGACACGCCCGGCTGAACGCTGCAGGGCTGCGGGTTCCGTGATCGAGCCCGCGAATACGGAGAGCGCGGCATCGAGGTGCTCGGCGTCTCGTTCGACGAGCCGGAGCGCAACCGCGCCTTCGCCGAGAAGTTCTCGTTCCCCTTCCGCCTGCTGAGCGACACTGCGCGCGTCGTCGCCCTCGCCTATGGCGCCGCGCGCTCGCGCCGCGACCGCTTCCCCGCGCGCTACACCTACGTGATCGGCCCCGACGGCCGCATCGTCGAGGCGCTCGACACGAGCTCGCCCGGCTCGCAGGCCGCCGAGATCCTTGCTCGACACTAGAAGCGGAAGGTCGTGCCGAACTTGAGCGCGACTTCGGTGGTCGTGCCGACGAAGTGCGGGCCCGCGCTCGACCAGCCTTGGTTCAACACCAAAAAGGCCTGCGTCCCGGGCTGGAAGATCCACCACAGGCGGCTGTTCCAGCCGACAGCCTCGCTGACCGTGTCCCACTGCACGTAATTGGTCCACGACACGTCGTTGCTCGCGAACACGGCGAAGCGCAGGCGCGCGATGTCGACGGTGAACGAGCCGTCGACGAGGTCCGCCTCGGTGCGTTCCCACTCCGTCGAGGCGAGAAAGTGGCCGCTTGGACGCCAGCCCAGCGAGGCGAACCACTCGATCGCGTCGCCATCCCAGTACTCACCCGCCGAGAACGATGCCTCGACGGAGAGCTCGCGGCGGTCGGACGTCTCGGCCTCGATGCGCGCCCGGTCGTAGCTGTAGTCCCCGCTCGCGACCTCGATTCCATCCTGAATCTCGAAGGGAGTGAGCAGCACCTCGCGTGTGGCCACGAGCTCGAGGCGCACGGAGTCATTGCTCTCGAAATACAGTCCGAAGGGCTGGATCTCCGCCTCGAACGTCTGCGTCTCGCCGTCCATGCCGGTCACCCAATCCGCTTCGATTTGCGCCTCGTATTGACGCACGAGGTCGCTATTGAGCCGCGGCCGCCACGTGTAGTTGCCGTCGTGGCGGCGAATTCCCGTGCGAGCGACGAAGCCGAGCCTGGGGTCGAAGTCCTCCTCGATCGTCGTCGTGCCGATGCTCCAGTTGAACTGATCGTTCGGATAGGAAAGCCGCCCGGCCCAAGCCAAGTCCTTGCCCCCGTCGCCCGCGTTGTCGCTCCGCAGCAGGTAGGAATTCCAGCGCAGGGTGCTGTCTCCGAGGAACTCGTTCGTGCGCAGGTTGAAATCCGCACCGTAGGTGTCGGCGCGCTCGCCGGAGGAGGGGTCGCCGCTCGTCCAGATCACCCCGACGTCGGATTGCGACAGGATGTTGCGCGAGACGCGCCCCGTGAACAGGTTTCGGCCCTGCTGCGTGTCGCTGTCCCCCGTCTGCGCGTCGAGCACGCCGAAGCTCCAGCCGTCCGTCTGGCCCGTGAGCTTCGCCGCAGCGTCGATCGGCACCTTCTCTCGGTTCTGGTCGAGACCGATGCGGCGCGAGAAGAACGGAATCACGTCCGTCGCGCCACCAAACTGGAATACACCCGAGTCCTCGAGGAAGAAGTCGCGGCGCTCGGGAAAGAACAGCGGAAAGCGCGTCAGGTTGACGCGGCGCTCGTCGACCTCCGTCTCGGCAAAGTCGGTGTTGAGCGACACCGAAAGCTTCGTGTTGGGCGTGATCTTCCAGAAGAGGTCCGCGCCCGCCTGCAGATCCTCGCCGCTCGAGTCGCTGCGGTGGTCGCGCGTGAGCCGCCCGACTGCGAATGGCACGACGTCGAGACCGAGTCCCTGGTGCAGTCCCTCCAGCCCCGTGAGCGTGCCCGCATTCGCGACCCAGAAGAACGCGATGCGCGGATCCGGGCTCGCCCAGCGCGCTTCTTCCGTGCGGCGTCGGATCAAGCGCCGCACGTTGAAGCCCCACGCCGTCTGCCGCGGATCGAAGTTGATCGTCGCGAAAGGGATCGCGAGCTCCGCCTGCCAGCCGCGCTCCGTGATGCGCGCATGGCCGTAGAAGATGCCATCCCAGGGCTTGTTGAAGCTGGCGCCGTTGCGCGTGACGAGCGCGTCCCCGAGCGAGCCCGCGGCGCCGATCTGGAACCAAAACGCGTTACGTCGGTCGAGAAACGGGTCAATCAGGATCTCGACGCGATCGTCCGGGTCGAGGTTCGCGTCGCGCTGCATCTGCGTCGCACGGATGCCGGATGGGTCGGAGTCATCGCACCACAGCGCGATGTAGAGATTGCTCTCGTCATAGCAGAGCTTCACCACGGTCGGCTCGCTCGGCGCTGCACCACGGACCGGCTCGACCTGCACCAGCGCTCCGAGCTCGGCAGCCACAGCCCAGATTTCGTCGGACAGGTCACCGTCGATGGCCGGGCAGCGCTCGGAAGTTGTGATCCTGTGCACGCGACTCTCCGGCACCGGCACAGACTGCGGCGGTAACGGCGCGACGAGCGCGGTGAGGAGCGCGGGGAGCAGCACGGCAGGTGTAGCGGCCTACTCGAAGCGCCCGCGAACGAGCGCCTGCCCTTCTCGCACGAGCCAACGCCCCAGAGCCATCACATCGCGCACGCGATGCTCGGGATCGAGCACCACGAGGTCTGCGTCCGCGCCCACTTCGACGCGGCCCTTGCCCGAGAGTCGCAGCGCGCTCGCGACGTTCGACGTGAAGGCGGGCAGCACGCACTCGGGCGGCCAGCCGCGCGCGAGCATCTCCCGCAGCGTGTCCGCGAGTGACGCAGGCTCCCCCACTCCCCAGCGCGCGATGCGGCCATGCTCGTCGAAGTGCGGCAGGCAGCCACCTGCATCCGAGCTCACGGTCACGCGCGTCGGTTCCAGTTCGTCTTCGAGATAGCGCGTGAGCGCGTCCGGCGCGCTCCACGCGTCCTCGCCTTCCTCGACGGGGAATGCGGTGATGTCGATCGTGACGCCATCGTCCACCAGCTCAAGCGCCTCCTCGAACAGCGCGCGCTTGCGGTTCACGTGCGTCGGGTGGAACACGCGCGCCGGAAGTTCCGAGCCTTCGAGCGCCTTGCGCACGAGCTCGAGCCCGCGCGCGCCGTCGCCCATGTGCAGATGCAGCACGCCGGCCTTGCCCGTCATGAGCCCGCCCACGTGGCACTCCGACGCGACGCGCAGGAACTCGTCGAGCGTCGGCTGGCTCGAGCGGTGGTCGCTGAGCGCGAGCTCACCGAAGCCAATCACGCGATCGACGTGCACGATGTCGCCGCGCACGCTGCCGGTGAGCGTCGTCGGCGGCAGGTGGTAGCCACCGGTCCAGCACCACGCCGAGAGACCCTCTTCGCACAGCGCGCGCGCGCCCGCGACGAGCTGCCCAGTCGTACGCACGCAGTCATCCGTGCCGAGCAGTCCGACCACGCTCGTGATGCCCGCACGCGTGAAGCGCGAGAACGCAACGCTGGGGACGCGGCTGGCATAGCCCGCCTCACCACCGCCACCGACGATGTGCGCGTGGGAATCCACGAAACCAGGCACCAGCCGGAGTCCGCCGAGGTCGACGATGTTGGCGGGTAACGCGTCCGGGAGCTCGAGGTCGTCCTCGCCCATCCACAGGATCTTGCCGCCGCCGACGAGCAGGTTGCGCCGCCCCAGCGGCTGCGGCGCGTAGACGTCTGCATCGAGCAGGAGTTCGAGCATCGGGGGGCTCGGCCGCGCTCAGCACCAGGAGTTGTTGAGCACCTCGCCCATGCCGCCGGCGCCGGGAACGATGTAGCCGTGCGCATTGAGTCCGCGCTCCTCACTCCAGCGCTCACCGGGCAGGCGCGCGAGCGTCTCGGGGCTCGAGAGCCCGCGGTCGAGGCGCGCGGTGTAGATCACGACGTCCTCGACGGCATCGAGCACCGCACGCAGGTACTCCGGCGTGGCGATCATCGGCATCGCGATCACGCGCGACGGCTTGCCATGGTTACGACGGTAGTGGTCGATGGCGCGAATGGTCGTCGATCCGGTCGCGCCCATCGGATCCGGCAGGAGCAGGATCGAGCCATCGACGGTGCCGCCGATCTTCGAGCCCGAGAGGTCGACTCCGACGACATGGCCCGCGGCGTCCGACTTGCGTGCCATGTTGAGGTGATCGAGACGGATGTTCTCGTCGGGCAGCACGGCCGTGAGCATCTCGAAGCACACCTGACTCGGAACGATGCCCGCCCGAATGATGTCGACGATCACGATGCGCGTCGCGGGATCCAGCACGTCGCCGCGATAGACGCCTTCCGCCGGATGCAGGTCCTGCATGCGCGTCGGTTCCTCGGTGCGCACGCACGGCAGGTCGTGGCCTGCGACATTCGCCAGCATGATCTGGTACACGCGGCGCAGCGTGGCCGTCATCTCGGGATGCCGGATGCGCTTCCCCGACAGCTTCGATAGCGCCGTCAGGAGGTACAGGTTGTCGAGGATGTGCACCTTCGGACCGTAGCCGTGCTCGAGTTCCCAGCCACTGCCCGGCTCGCGCCTGCGCGACTCCTTCATCACGGACACGTCCTGCATGGGATTCACCTCGCGACCTTCACGCCTTCGGAGAGCGCGTCGACGAGACGCGCGATGTCGCGCGCTGGAGTCGAGCACAACGCCACGCGCACCGCACCTTGGATCGGCACCACGAATACGCCGAGCTCGCGCATGCGCGCGGCCGCCCGCTCGGGATCCTGCGCGAACACGGACACGAAGAAGCCGCCTTCGTAGCGCGGGTAGCGCAGACCGGCCGCGCTGGCCGCCGTGTTGAACGCGCGCACGCGCTCGGAGAGCAGCGCGACGAGCTGCGCACGCTCGGCATCCGCGCGCTGGCGCAGCGCGGAATCCGCGAGGATCGAGCCGATCGCGAGCATGCCGGCATGGTTGCAGTTCGACCACGTGCCGCGGCACGAATACGAGAGCGCGTTGCCGATGCGGCGGCGCGTCTCCACGTCGGGATGCACGGCGACCAGCGCGCCGATGCGTGCGCCGTACTGCGCGAACGTCTTGGAGGCAGTCCAGGCCACGAGCAACAGCGCCTCACCCGCGAGCTTCGCAACGTGCTCGACCCAGCGCTCCGCTCCCGGCCCGCCAAACTTTGCATAGGCGTGGTCGACGAGCAGCGCCACCGGCGCGCGCTCGGCCGCCGCGCGCACGATGCGCACGACCTCGGTCCACTCCGCGTCGTCGAGCGAGTAGCCCGTGGGGTTGTGGCAAGGCGAGTTGAGCATGACGAGCGCGCGTCCCTGCGCCGCGATCTGGGCCGACAGCGCTCGCTCGAAGTCCTGAGCGTCGAAGCGACCGTCGGGGCCGAACATACGGAACGTCTCGACGCGCCGGCGCGTGTGCTCGGCGAGCGTGTGGTACGGACCCCAGTAGTACTCGGTCGTGAGCAGCGCCTGCCCGGGCTCGAGCACGTTGACGATCGCGTGGTGCAGCGCGCCCGTGCCGCCGGGCGTCGCGACGGCCGTCGCGGCACGCGCGAGCTCGCTCGCGCCGAACAGGTCCGCGATCACGGACGCGAGGAAGTTCGTCTCGCCGGCGATCGGCGCGTACGCCGCGGCACGGCGCGCATCAACCGCGCGCATGGCCTCGGACACGGAGGGCATCACGGCCAGCTTCCCGTCGTCCTCCATCAGCGCTCCGAGCGTGGCGTTGACGACCAACTCGCCGGCCTTCGCTCGGCGCTGGGCCTCCGCGTTGAGCGCGAAGATCGGATCGTCGGCGGGACGCGAGCGCGCGGCGGCGACGAGGAAGTCGAGAGAGCTGCGAGTCGGAGCGGAGGACATCGACGGGGCCTTGGGGAGCGCGTGGGGCCGACGAACCAGGGCCTTGGAGCGGAGGACCGCGCGCGCCTTGGAGGATAGCCGATCGACTGAAGCACCGCTCGCGCGGCGCGGCTCAGCGACGCTGGCCGGTCGTATCGGCCGTTCCGGGACCGCCGTAGAGGCCGCGCTGAACCGTGTCGAGCGCCTCCCGCTCGCGCAGCTCGAGCTTGCGCTCGGCGTAGGTCCGATGGTCGTGCGAACGAATTCCGCGCAGCGCGAGAAAACGGTCATACCACGCGCGCGACTCGACGATCCCGAACTGGAAGTCCGTCGCGTGGGCGTACGCCCAGACCGCGTCCGGATCGAGCGGATCGAGCGCCAGCGCTTGCTGCGCCCGCAGCCGCGCACCACGCATGCGCTCGCTGCGCGAGAGCTTCTGGACGTCCGGTGGAGCCTGCTTGGCGACGTCAGAGTCCGGCAGCCACAGCAGCGCCTCGTCGCGCAGCGCAATCGACTCCGAGAAGATCCGCGCCCGCCAGTCGAGCAGTTCGTGACAGGACGTTCGCAGACGCACCGTAAATGTGACGGCCGACATGGCGTCCTCGAAGCTCGCAAGCGTCTCGAGTTCGCGAGCGAGGCCCGCGCGACGGACCTGCTCGCCTTCGGAGGCGCGCGCCAGTGCCAGCAATGTTGCGGCGCGGCGCACGATCTCGGCCTCGTCTCCGCCCTGCCGCAGCGCGCGCAGGTCGTTGCGCATCGCACGCAGGAAGCTCGCGGCGAGGTCGATGCGCGCCGCGATGATCATGGCCTCGTCCGGCGTGAGCAGGACGAAGCCGTCGGTCGCGCCCCGCAGCACGGCCAGTCCGCGTCGCAGCTCGCGCGACTCGAGCTCGAGCGACGTCGTCACTTGCCTACGCAGGCGCAGCCGTAGGTCCGAGACGAGGCGGGCGCGCAGCTCCGCGCTGAGCTCCACACCCGCAAGACCGACGAGCGGATCCCCGAGCGTCAGCTCAAGCGCGCGGTGAACGTCGGCCATCGCCGCCTCGCGCGACGGGTCGAGCAGGGCGAGGTAGCCACGTTCCCGATAGCGCTCCATCGCTCCAGCCACGAGCACCGACAACTCGCTCGGCAGGCCGTCGAGCTCCGCCAGCAACGCGCGCTCCGCGTCGCGCGTCGAGCGCACCGTCGCCAGCACCTCCGAAAGCTGGGCGCGCGAACCGAAACCGCGGCGACCGTCGGGCGCGACGGGACCTTCCTGCCGCGCGATAGCGAGCACGGACAGCGCGACGAGAGCAAGAGCGCTGGGGAAGATCGTCACGGGGAATCCAGAGCCCTATCCGTGGCTCCGGCTCCAGTCACCTTCGCACAGCACGCCGTCCGCGGGGAGCCGGAATCGCGCTCTCCGCGCGCTCAGGCGAAGGGCCCGGCCGCCGCATCGTCCGCAGCGGCTTCGCCCGGCGTCGCAGAGCTCGTCCCGAAGGACCCGGCCGTGGGCGAGGCCAGGCCCGAGGCCGAATTCGGCTCAGGCTCCGCGGCCAGCGCGGCGATCAGGACCGGCTCGAGCGCCCGTTCCCGCGCCCAAGCCTCCATCCGCTCCTCCTCTGCCAGCGGGGCGAGCTCGCCCACGGGCTCCGCGGGCGAGAAGCGCGCAGCGGAGAGCTGGGAGCGGCGCGGCATGAGCGTGAACGTGCGCAGTTCGGGCTCCGGACGCGCATCGGCGACACGGCGGGCGAGGAACTGCAGGCGCACCACGCGCGTGACGGGCACTTCGAGCGAGCGCGCGAGCTCCAGCGCATCCGCGCGCGCGAGGTCCTCGACGCGCTCGATGCCGAGAGAGCGCAGACGCATGCACAGGGTCGAGTCGAGGCCGTCGAGCAGCTCGGTGCGCAGCTGCTCACCGCCGTCCCCGGCGACGGAAGTCGGCGCCTCGAGCTCGGGCTCCTGAACTTGCGCGACGGGCGGGGAAAACTCCGCGAGTTCGCTCGACTCGATCGCCGGCGCCGGACCACCCAGCACGCCGACGCGGGCCGCGAGCTCGCGCGCCTCGCGCTGGAAGCGCTCGGCCGCGGGACGACGGGTGCGGAGCGCGCGCGCGAGCTTGGTGGGCTCGAGGCACAACACGTCATCGCAGGTGCTACAGCCAGCCTCGCGCAGGCGACGCAGCGTGACCGGGCCTTGGCCGTACAGATTGCAGAGCAGAGCCAGCGAGTCCATAGTTATCGGGTTCCTGAGGGTTTGTACGCCGTTTAGGCTCCCACCGGAGAGAGGGCGAGTTCGTCGGCGAGTGCCGCGAAGTCCTGCGCCGCGGACGAGCGCGGCGCGAGAAGCTGAATCGGTACGCCCGCGCCGGCCGCCTCGCGCAGCCGTGCGCTCGAGCGAATCGCGGTGTCGAACAGCCGCTCGCCAAAGCGCGCCTGCATCGCGATCAACACCTCGCGCGCGATGCGCAGGCGGCGATCGAACATCGTGGCGACCACGCGCAGCTCCGGCGCGTGGCGCGCGGCGGCGAGCGTCTCGTCGACGATTTCCTGCGCCTTGAGCGCACCCTGCAGCGCGAACGCGCCGGTCTCGACGGTCAGGAGCACAGTGTCGCAGGCGCGGATCGCGTTGGCAGTGAGCAGGCCATCGGCGCGCGGCGGGCAGTCGAGCAGGCAGTCGTCAAAGCGCTCGGCGAGCGGCGCGAGCGCGCGCCGCAGCGCGCCCTCCGCACCCAGCTCGCGCGCGGCGCGCTCCTCGAACTCCGCGAGTCGCGCATGACCGGGAATCAGCGTGATTCCGCCCGGAGCCGCGTGCAGCGCGTCGAGCGCGCGCACCTCACCCGTCAGCACCTCGAACGCGCAGGGCGAGTCCTCGGCCTCGCTCGAAAGCCCGAGCGTGGCATGCGCCTGCGGATCCAGATCGATGAGCAACACACGCCGACCGCGTGCGGCAAGCGCACCCGCGAGGTGAATCGCCGTGGTGGTCTTGCCGGAACCGCCCTTGTGGTTGGCTAGCGCGTAAGTACGCATGCGACGAGTTTGGTTCGCGGTGTCAGTGCGCGGGGAGGAGGCGCGGGGCATCACGGCGTGGGGATGGACGGGAGCCTGTTAGCGGAGCGCGCGGGCCGCGCGCTCGAAGAATGGCGAAACACTACGCGACGTCTGGATGCGATTCCAGCGCGCAACAGAGGAGAGCGCGTGCGCTGCGCGGGACGTCGGCGCGTGGAGACACACCGGCATGCGCGCGTCGACACTCGCGCTCACGGCCTGGTCCGCCGGGACGACTCCGACATGCTCGGGTTCATTGCCGAGGAAGCGCTTGCACGCATCGCGGAAGCGCTGCCACGCCGCCTCCGCGCTCTCTCGGTCCGGAACCCGGTTGAACACCATGCCGACCTGCAGGTCCGGGTTGACCATCTTGCCGCGCTTGTAGACCGCGTAGGCGTCGGAGAGGCCGGTGACCTCGTGGCTCGTGACGAGCAGCAGCGAGGTCGACGCCGCGAGGTGCGCGAGCGTCGCGTAGCCGATGCCCGCGCCGTGGTCGATCAGGATCAGGTCGAACTCGTCCTCGAGCGGGCGCAGCGCCTTGAACAGACGCTCGAGTTCGCGGCGCGTCGGATTGGCGAGCCCGTGGCGACCGACGCCGCCGGAGAGCAGCTTGAGCCCGTGCGGCCCGGCGACCAGCGCCTCGCGCGCACCGACGCGGCCCTCGACGATGTGGCCGAGGTCGAACTGCGGCGCGAGTCCGAGCAGCAAGTGGTCGTTGGCGAGCCCCGCGTCGAAGTCGACGAGCAAGACGCGCTCGCCCTGCTGCGCTCGCAGCACCGCGAGATTCGTCGACACCACGCTCTTGCCGGTGCCGCCCTTGCCGCTGGCAATCGAGACTACCCGCGCAGTCTGGGGCGTGCTCTCGCGCATGCGCCGTTCCGTGTCGAGGATCTTCTTCAGCGGATTGCGCCGCAACAGGTCGAGGGAGAGTTCAAGCATCGGGGGGTCCGTGGACTCTGCAAATCCCGCGGGCCCGAGTCAACGCTCGAAAATCGCGACGCGACGCTTCTGCTAGTGCATGCGCGCCGGCTCGCCGATGCGATGGAGCTTCATCACGTTCGTCGAGCGCGACACGCCGGGCGGTACGCCAGCGACGAAGATGACCTCCTCGCCATGCAAGCAGATGCGCCGCTCGACCAGCATGTTCTGCGCCTCGTGGAGCATGTCCTCCAGGCTCGTTTCACGTTCGCAGAGGAGCGGGCGGACGTGGCTCAGGATCGTCATGGCCTGCAGGGTGCGCTCGCTGGGCGTCATGGCGATGATCTCGGCGTTCACGCGATAGCGCGAGAGCAGGCGCACCGTGTTGCCGGTCTCGGTGAAGCAGATGATCTTGTGAATGGACAGCGCTTCGGCGGCCTGGGCCGCGGCGAGCGCCGTCGCGTTGGAGAAGGTCGGCTCGTTCTGGCGGAAGCCGGCGCGCGGCAGCTCGTGGTAGCGCTGGCTGGTCTCGACCGAGCGCGCGATGCGCCCCATGGCCTCGACCGCCTCGACCGGATACTCACCCACGGCCGTTTCAGCCGAGAGCATGACCGCGTCCGAGCCGTCGAGCACCGCGTTGGCGACGTCGGTGACCTCGGCGCGGGTCGGGCGCGAGCTGTGCACCATCGACTCGAGCATCTCGGTCGCCGTGATCACGAACTTGCCGGCCCTGAGGGCCTCGGTGATCAGGCTCTTCTGCAGCAGCGGAAGCGACTCCAGCGCGGTCTCCACTCCGAGATCGCCGCGCGCCACCATGATCCCGTCCGTGGCGTCGAGGATGCCCTTCAGGTTGTCGAGCGCGGTGCGGCGCTCGATCTTGGCGACCAGAATCATCTGCGGGGCGAGTTCGCGGATGCGCTCGATCTCATCGGCGCGCGAGACGAACGAGATGCCGAGGAAGTCGACGCCGAGCTCCTGCGCGAGCGCGATGTGCCGACGGTCTTGGGGCGTCGGCAGCTCCTGCGACAGGTAGGAGTCCGGAAGGTGGACACCCTTGCGGTCGGCGATCGGGCCGGGTCGACGCACGCGGGCTCGCACGATGTCGCCCTCGACCGACTGGGTCACGAGCTCGACCACGCCATCGGCGAGCAGCACGCGGTCACCCGGCTTGAGCGAGCCCTTGAAGCCTTGGAAGTTGAACGGAAGCAGGTCGGCTTCGGTCGAGGCGTCGCCCTCGATCAGGCGCACATCCTCGCCGCGCTCGAGCCGCCGCTCGCCCCCGGCGAGCTTGCCAAGGCGCATCTTGGGGCCCTGGATGTCGGCGAGGATGCCGATCGGGATGCCCGTGAGCCGCGCCGCGGCGCGGACCTTACCGACCCGGCGGCGGTGGTCCTCGTCGTTGCCGTGGCTGAAGTTGATGCGCGCCACGGCCATGCCGGCCTCGACCAGCTGCACAAGCCGGTCCTCGGAGGCCGGTCCGATGGTGGCGACGATCTTGGTGCTCGGCCGGGCGAGGGCGGCGGTCGGGGACGCGTTAGGCGAGTTTGGAGTGGGCATGGGGCCGGAAGAGAATAGGACTGCGACGTCCTTTTCCCAGCACATCGTGGTGCGACGGGCAGGAGAAAACAGGCGGCCGGCCGGGTCCTGAGCCCCGGCCGACCGCCCTCGGCGGAGACCGCGCCAACCCTCCCCGCTGACTCGCCCAGCGGAGCGGACGGCAGCTTGGACCCCCCTTCCCACTGTGCAGACGCTGCGCGCGCCGCCGCGGTTCCCAAATCATAGGAGAAAGGATGCATCAAGCCTCAAGAATGGCTCTGCAAAGGAAGTCTCTTTTTACTTTCAGGTCCCATCATCGCAGCCGAAGGCGCTGCCTCGAGCGCCTCAGCGGCTTTCCGTCCGTCCCATGCAGCCCGAGCGCTCCTCTACTCGCCCCTCCCGAGGGACCCTCGCGGCCACACTGACCCTCGTATTGGTCTTGCTGCCGCCGATGGTGCGCTGACGCCTACGGCTCGGCCGAGGTGATGGCGTGCCAATTTCGCCCATGCGGCAGTTCTAGGGCGCTGCGTCTCCGCTCAAGCCCCCCCCCGAGCCTCGGCAGCCGACCGCCGAGCGTGGCTCGGAAGTTGATACTCTCCCGCGGCTTGCCCGCGTCCTCGCCCGGCCCCTGTGGCTTCGGGTTTCGCCGGGCAGCGCTCACCCCCAACTGCCGAGGGACTTCGGACCCTCCGATCGACCCGAATCATGAACAGCACCCGCACCCTGGTCCTCGCCGCCCTTGCCGCGCCGATCCTCTGCTCCACCATCGCCCCGGGCGACTCGCTCGCCTTCCGCCCCAAGGCCGGCACCAAGGTCTCGCGCGCCTGGACCATCAAGCAGGACCAGACCCTCGACGAGATGAACATGTCGATGAACGGCCAGCCGTTCCCCATGGACCTGCAGATGGACATGGACATGACGACCGAGAACACGATCGAAGTCACCGACCTGATCGTGGCCGCCGAGGGTGGCAAGATCACGGAGCTGCGCCGCACCTTTGACAAGCTCGGCAGCGCGTCGAGCTTCGCCATGGAGATGGCCCAGATGCCCGAGGGCGGCATGGAGCAGTCGATGACCGGCTCGAGCGCCCTGCAGGGCAAGACCGTGGCCTTCAAGTGGGACGCCGAGAACAGCGCCTTCGAGAAGAGCTTCCACGAGAGCGAGGGCGAGGCCGACCTGCTCGAGAACCTCGACCTCGACATGGACCTCGCCGTGCTCGTCCCCGGCACGGAAGTCGCCGTCGGCGCGACGTGGGAGATCGACGTCAAGGGCCTCAAGCCCCTGCTGATGCCCGGCGGTGACGTCGGCATCCGCCCCGAGGACCCCGAGGCCGCCGGCGGCGGAATGATGCCGGGCATGGAATCCATGGGAGACATCAACGACCTCGTCGGCGACCTGCTCGAAGGCACCGCCACGGCCGAGTACGTCGGTATGCAGGAGCTCGAGGGCGGCATCTACGCCGTGATCAAGCTCAAGATCAACATCGAGAGCAGCAACGACATGGCCGACAAGCTGGCCGAGATGGCCCAAGAAATGCCGGAAGGCATGGGCGAGATGAAGGTGGAGCACATGGACATGGAGTTCGCCCTCGAGGCCGAAGGCCAAGTCCTGTGGGATGCCGCCGCCGGCCAGATCCGCATGCTCACCCTGAGCGGCAAGTCCAAGGTCGGCATCGACATGGGCATGGCCGTCTCGGCTCAGGGCCAGAACATGACCATCGAGAACCAGATGGCCATGTCGGGCACCATGGACATCAAGCTCGACGTCAGCCGCAACTAGGCTTCCGATGGGTATCGCCGTCCTCCTCCGTCGGGGGCTCGGCGCGGTCATGCTGGCGGTGCTCGCCCCCTGGGCGGGTGCCGCCAGCGACGCTTTGGCGACCGCGAAGGAGCTCGCTCTCGCGCAGAAGTGGTCCGAGGTCGCCGCGACGATCGAGGAGCACCTGCGCTTCCATCCCTCGAGCGCCGCGCTCGACGACCTGCTCGCGCAGGCCTTCGCCAAGCTCGGCCGCAGGGACGAGGCCGCGCACTTCCTCGAGCGCGCCTGGTGGCCGCTCCCCGAGACTGACAAGGAGGCCGCCAAGCTGCGCAAGCGGCTCTTGGAGCTCGACCCGTTGCTCGCGCGGCGCGAGGCGCTCTACAAGAAGGGCGCCAAGGAGCTGTTCGACGCGGCGGTCGTGCTCGAGTCGGAAGGCCAGCGCGAGCGCGCGCTCGAGTTCTGCGAGCGCGCCCTGCCGCTCGCCCGCGGTGTGGCGCGCGAGCCGATCTTGGAGCTCGCCGCGCGCATCCGCTCCAGCGAGGAAGAGGTCGACCTCGAGGCCAAAGGCGGCGCGCGACCGCCGGAGGGCTGGCCCGAGCTCACGCTCGAGAGCCAGCACTATCGCTTCGTCGCGCACCTCGAGCCCGCCGTGTCCGAGCTGCTCGGCCGCACCATGGACCAGATCTACGCGTCCTACGTGCAGATCTACTTCGACGGCGACACGACGCGCTTCACCCCGCGCAAGGCCACGATCCACATCCATGCGTCGCAGGAGCAGATGCTCGCGGGCTGGAGCGGATCGAGCCGTCCCGCCGGCTGGTGGTCGCCAGGCGAGTGGGAAGTGCACGCCTACGACACGCGCAGCGACACGAGCTCGCTCGACCAGATGGTCGAGACCCTGTTCCACGAGGCCAGCCACCAGTTCATGACGATGCTCGCGCGCGGCGCGCCGCCGGCGTGGCTCAACGAGGGCACCGCGACCTTCTTCGAGGGCGCGACGGCCATGGCGGACGGCACCGTGCTCTGGCCGGATGCCGCGCACGGGCGCCTCTCGCACCTCTACCGCATGCTGACTTCCGGCGGCGGTCCCACGCTCGCGGACGTCGTCAACTACGACTCGCCCGGCTCCTACGCCGGCGAGTACTACCCGTGGGGCTGGGGCCTCGTGTACTTCCTTCAGCAGTACGAGAACCCCGCCACGCTCGAGTACTCGTTCCGTCCTCTGTACGAGCACTACCGCGACCTCGTGACGCGCGCTGACAAGGGTTCGCGCGCGGCCTTCGACGAGGTATTCCTCGGCCCCGACTCGCCGCGCGGCCATCGCACCTTCGAGCACTTCGAGGCGGAGTGGCGGCGCTGGATCCTCGACCACGTGCACCCGCTGCAGTTCGCGCAGAACCGCCGCGCGCTGCGCATGGAAGAGGTCGAGCGCTACCTCGCGGCCGCGAAGGCCGTGGCGGGCTCGAAGACGGCCAAGGTGAGCGAGCAGGAGCTGCTGCGGCGTGCGCTAGGCCACCTCGAGTACATCCGCACGAAGATCGACGACCCGCTCGAGCCCGCGGCCTCGGTGCTGCTGACGCAGGCCGACTTGCTCGAGCGCATCGGGGAGCCGGCAGCTGCCGCGCCGCTGCTGGAGAAGCTCCTCGAGCTCGCCGCCGACGGCGCGTGGGAAGCGAGCGAAGAGGAGATCGAGGCACTCTCCAAGCGCCTCGCGAAGCTCGACAAGAAGAACAACCGGCTCGTCGCCGCGCGCGCCAAGGTGCGCGCGCTCGCGCGGACGGCGAAGATCCTCGTCGAGGACTACCGCAAGGCGAAGACGGACCTGACCCTGCGCGCCTACACGCTCGCTCGGCAAGCCTCGGTCTCGTTCGACGACACCAGCGGCCCACTCGGTGAGCTTTCGGCCGAGCTGCGCAGCCTCGCGCGTGACAAAGGTCTCTTGCGCGGCAACTTGCAGAAGCTCGCCGGCGTCCCCGGCTCGTGGCAGACGATCTTCACCAACCTCGAGACGGGCTTCTCGAGCTCGAGCGAGCGCGTCACGATCGACGGCGTGCGCCCCGTGGGCCGTATCTGCACCGCAGTCGAGCTCCACGGCGAGTACGAGGTGCGCGCGCGCGTCACGCTGCAGGGCGAGCCCAAGCTCGGGTCGCACCACGGCCTCGTGATCGCGGGCATGCCCAAGGGCGACTGGGCCGTGATCACGCTCGACCACGAGGGTCGCCTGAACCTGAAGCGTCTCGTATTCGGCTCCGGTGGCGGGGTCACGGACACCACCACCGCGACCGTGAACCTCCCGCTGCGCCCGAAGAACGGCGAGCCCTTCGACCTCGCCGCGCGCGTATTCCCGGACAACTCGATCGAGGTCACGGTCGCGGGCCAAGGCCCGTTCCCGTTGCGCTTGCCGATCGCGCGCACGTCGCGCACCCACGCCGGCGTGTACGTGAAGTACGGCTCGCTCGCCGTCGACAACCCCGTGGTCGAGCTCGCGCCGTGAGCGAACGCTACGCCCCCGCGCGCGCCTTTCCGCCCTACGCCTACTTGCCGGGCCGCGACCCGCACCCCACCGGCGACCCGCGCGGCCACAGCTACACCGGCCAGCGCGAGCCGCCGGCGCCCTACTTCGAGCCCGCGCACTGGAGCGAGAACGAGGACTACCTCTTCGGCGTCGACCTCTACAACGCGGGCTTCTTTTGGGAGGCTCACGAGGTCTGGGAAGGCCTGTGGCACTCCGCCAAGCACGATGCGCTGCAGGCGGACTTCCTGCAGGGACTGATCCAGTGCTCCGCCGCCTGCCTCAAGATCCCAATGCGGCAACCCGCCGGCCTCGAAAAGCTCTCCGCGAATGGCCTCGGGAGGCTCGAGCGTGTCGCGCGCGAGTCGCGCGGCGACTACATGGGCCTCGACCTGCGGCCCTTCGTCGATGACTTCCGCGCCTTCGCTGCCGCGCGCCCGGACACGCCGGACGAACGGCCGCGCATCGCGCTCTCCTGAGGCGCGAGAGCCGCGAGCCACGCGCGCACGAGCCGCGCTTGCACGCGCGACGGCACGTCCTTCGCGGGCGGGACATGGAGAAAGAGCGCGGGAATGTCGCGCTTCGCCGCGCTCTCGAGCAGCGCGTGGTAGGTGCGCTCGCAGACGTAGCCGCCGGCGTCGTTCGAGACGCGCACGTCGTCCGCCCCTGCCTCGCGCAGGAGGCGCGCAAGCCTGCGGACGTCGAGCGTCGTGCCCAGGGTCGGTCCGACTCGGGAGCCGAGGCTCGCCCCCACCGTGCCGTCGTTGTCGACGCGGCGCGTCGTGTAGCGGCCGCGCGCGCGCCGCTCGAAGCGGAAGTAGCCCTCGCGCTGCACGCCGAGACCGAGCAGGAGGACGGGGCGCGAGCGCGCATGACGCGCGACGAAACGCTCCACCTCGCGCGGCGCGGCCAGAAAGCTCACCGGCAGCTCGCGCGAGCGTACCCGCAGGCCGGGCGGCGGCTCGCGCTCGAGCGCGGCAGCCACGGCGCGGCTGGGGTTGTGGCGGCGGTCCTCGAAGGGACCAAAGCCGGTGACGAGGACAAGCGGGAGCGGCACGGTGCCAATCTACGCCGGATACCGGCTCGCGCGGAACGGGACGCCGCTCGCGCGGCTAGAATCCTCGCGTTCGAAAGGACCATCCGATGCCGCGCAAGGACAAGGTGCTCGTCGCCAACGGTCAGGGATTCTGGGGCGACTCCCTGCTCGGGCCGATCCGCCTGTGCCGCGAGGGGCCGCTCGACTACCTGACGCTCGACTATCTGGCCGAGGTGACGATGAGCATCCTGCAGAAGCAGCGGCTGCGCGATCCCTCCAAGGGCTTCGCGACCGACTTCGTGAAGATGATCGAGCGCACGGCGCCTGACCTCGTCGCCAAGGGCATCAAGGTCGTCGCCAACGCGGGTGGCGTGAACCCGATGGCCTGCAAGGACGCCACGCTCGCGGTGCTGCGAAAGCGGGGCTTCCACGGCGTCAAGATCGCGGTCGTCGAGGGCGACGACATCTACGGCGAGCTCGACGCGCTGCTGGCCAGCGGCGAGACGCTCGCCAACATGGACAGCGGCGCACCGCTCGCCAGCGTGCGCGCGGGCGTCTCGAGCGCCAACGTCTATCTCGGAGCGTTCCCCACCGCGGAAGCGCTCGATGCCGGCGCGCAGATCGTGATCACCGGCCGCGGCACCGACCCCGGCCTCGTGCTCGGACCCCTGATCCACGAGTTTGGATGGAAGCGCGACCAGTACGACTTGCTGGCGGCCGGCACGATCGCGGGTCACATCGTCGAGTGCGGCGCGCAGTGC
>SXGT01320886.1_pt1 | contig 17534 bp, 14 predicted proteins | sample 3176221 | NCBI WGS metagenome assembly SXGT01 (sample SAMN11356862, study PRJNA531348) | freshwater metagenome | isolation source: freshwater sample F1-120 | place: China: Fuxian Lake, Yuxi | collected 2017-12-25
CACCTGGTCCGGACGCATGCGGATCCACTCGCGCATCGCCGCCTGGGCGTCGCGGCACCCGTAGTCGCCCCACGCGCTGCGGGGGTCGGCCCGGCAGGCGGACTCGATGCGGGCCGTCTCGGCGTCGACGTAGGCGACGAACGGGCCCGCTTCCCACACGGTGAGGACGGCGGCGATCCGCTCGTCGAGCGCGGCGCTGCACACGGCGTCGGCACGGCACAACTCGGCGAGCCGGCCGATGCCGCCTCCCCATACGCTCTCTTCGGCGTAGATGTCGAAGTTCGTCTCGGTGAACGCCTGGTCCGGCCCCCACGGGATCATGTTCCACCGGTCGGCGAGGGGCGCGTGGTACAGCAGGAAGTTGTTCCCCGCGGTGGCGTACCCGTCGGTGTCGGCCGCGACGAGCTCCACCGCCCACAGGTCCAGGAGAGCCTCGCGGTCGAAGCGGTCGTCCAGGAGCGCGGCCACGCCGTCCGGCGCCACTGCCACCACCTCGGCGATGAGCGCGGACAGGCTCGCGAGCGGCTCGGCCTCCTTCTGCTCCTTGACGTCGAACAGCGCGTCGCGGTGCTCCTCGAGGTCGGCCCCGTACCCGCCTTCGTACAGGTTTCCGTCGTCGTCGTCGGGGAACAGGCGGTCGACGAGCTGCTCGTCGGTGGCCTCGACCACCCCGTACAGGCCGAACAGTTCGCCGTTGACGGTCACCGCGGCGTAGCCGTGCCGGGGGGAGGGGACGCCCATCGCAGCGAAGAGCCAGTACGCGGCGTGTTCGTGGCTCATGGTGCCGTCCTGGACCATGTTGTTGAGCGTGACCCGCCGCACGCCGTGGAGGTCCGCGTCGTAGTTCCACTGGTGGAAGTCGATCTTGAACGAGGCCTTACCGCTCATGTCGCGGAAGCTCCCGTTCTCGCTGCCCTTGAGGTGCAGTCCCACGTCCCACGACGCACCCTCGAACGAGAAGGTGGCGTGCACGTCCTCTCGGGGCTCCGCGGCGAGCGCGGCGAGCGCGGCGTCGTCGAGGGTGAGGTCGAACTCCAGGATGTCGGCGCCGTAGAGGAAGGCGCCGCCGTCGTAGTCGCGGCCGGGGTCGCCGGTCTCGGTGTCCCCGGTGTCGTCACCGGTGTCGATGGGCTGCCCGCAGCCGAGCAGGCCCCAGAGGATCAGCATCCCACACGCCTCGCCGTCGCGGCCACCATATCCGGGGTGGGAGGGGTGTCGCCGCTTCGCCGCGAATCGCGGCCCCCCCCGGGCCGCTGGGGGCGGCGCGCGCGCGTCGAGCGGCGCTGCTCCACGGGCGAACGCTGCGAATCTCGGCCCACTCTACCAACGCCAACACCGGTCGCGACCCATTCCGCTCGCAGCGGCGACAGAACTCGGAGCTCTCGCCCCAGAGATCGGAGTTGTGTCGCCCCCCCGGGCCGCTCGCGGCGGCGCTCGCGCGTCGAGCGGCGCCGCTTCACGGGCGAACGTCGCGAATCGCGGCCGACTCGACAAACAACAGCACCGGTCGCGACCCATTCCGCTTGCAGCGGCGACAGAACTCGGATCTCTCGCCCCAGAGATCGGAGTTGTGTCGCCCCCCCGGGCCGCTGGGGGCGGCGCTCGCGCGTCGAGCGACGCCACCCGTCGCGACCCATTCCGCTCGCAGCGGCGACAGAACTCGGATCTCTCGCCCCAGAGATCGGAGTTGTGTCGCCCCCCCCGCCGCGGCGCGCGGCGGCCTCGGTCGCACCCACGCGGCCGGTCCCGGCGCGCCGCCCTCAGTACTCGAGCGTCCCGTCGGCGCGGACCCTGACCTTCTGGCGCTTCTGGAGGTAGCGGCCCTTCTTCAGGCGGCTCACCCGGTCGAGGATCACCACGCCGTCGAGGTGGTCCATCTCGTGCTGGACCACGATGGCGTCGTACCCTTCGAACCACTTCTGGTGCGGCTTGCCCGACTCGTCGAGGTAGCGGATGTGCACCTTGCGCGGGCGGGTCACGTTCTCTTCGAAGTCGGGCACCGACAGGCAGCCTTCTTCGTAGATCATCTTCTCGGCGCTCGCTTCGATGATCTGCGGGTTGACCAGCGCCAGGAAGCGGGGGTTGGTGGGCCGGCCGTCGTCGTCCTGTTCGCTGGTGCTGTTGCCCGGATCGACGACCACCACCCGGCGGAGATCGCCGACCTGCGGGGCCGCGAGCCCGACGCCGGGGGCGGCGTACATCGTCTCCGCCAGGTCGCTGATGAAGCGCGCCAGGTCCTCGCCGAACTCGCCAGGGCCGACGGGACGGCACTTCTTGGACAGCACGGGGTGGGGGACGGTCAGGACTTCGAGCACGGCCATCGCGCGGCGATAACCCGCCCACCCTTTCCCGACGGCGTGTCCCGCCATACGCGCGCGGCAACCGCATCACCCCGATCGTTGAGCCCATCGCGCCCAGCCGGTAGGCTCAGGAGCCCTCATGTACTTCGGCCGCATTCCCCGCTTCAGCCCCAGCTTCAGCCCCGCCGAGGCGTTCGTCTCCGCGCGCACGCTCCTGCGCAAGCCCGCCGACCCGGAGGTGGTGGCGGACTTCGAGCGCACCTTCGCCAGGTTCATCGGTGCGAAGCACGCGGTGATGACCCCGTCGGCGCGGTACGCCTTCTACCTGATTCTGCGGGCGCTGGGCATCGAGGCCGGCGACGAGGTGGTGGTCCCGGCGCTCACCTACTTCGCCATTCCGTCGATGGCGGCCGCGGTGGGGATCCGACCGGTCTTCGCCGACGTGGGGCTGCGCACCCACGTGCTCGACCCCGCCGCGTTCGAAGCGGCCATCACGCCGAAGACCAAGGCGGTCGTGCCCACCCACCTGTATGGCACGCCCTGCGACATGGAGCCCATCGTCGCGATCGCGCGCAAGCACGGCCTGAAGGTCATCGAGGACTGCGCCCAGTCCACCGGCGCCCGCTACAAGGGCGTCAGGGCGGGCAACCTCGGCGACGTCAGCTACTACACGTTCGGCCTCACCAAGAACATCACGACGTTGTCCGGCGCGATGATCACCACCAACGACGACGCGGTCGCGGCGCACGTGCGCGCGGCGATGGAAGCCACGACCTACGGGCCGATGGAGCGCGCGGCGAAGGAAGCGATGACCGGCCTCGCGATGATGTTCGCGACCCACCCCTACCTGTACCCGTGGACGCTCCACCCGGCGATCGTGCTCGGCAACAAGCTCGGCTCCGACCCGCTGCACGAACGCTTCGGCGAGGCCGAGGTCCGCTACGACGGGGTGCCGACGAGCTTCCAGAAGGCACGCCCGCGCGCGGTGCAGGCGGCGGTCGGCCTCAAGCAGCTCGAGCGCATCGAGGCGCTCAACGGGGCACGCATCCGCAACGGCCGTGCGCTCGACGACGCGCTGGCCAACGTCGCTGGCATCCTCACGCCCGAGTACCCGGCGGGCGCCGAGCCCATCTACATGAGCTTCGTCATCCACCACCCGCGGCGGGCCGAGCTGATGGCGGCGCTGCGTCGCCGCGGTGTCGACACCACCGTCGGGTACATGAGCGACTGCTCGGATCACGTGCTCTTCCCCGAGCACCGCCGCCCGCAGCCCAACGCCGCGGTCATCGTGCGCGACCAGCTCCACCTGCCGGTGCACCCGCGCATGGACGATCGCGACACCCGTCACATCGCCGAGGCCGTGCGCCAGGCCGTCCGCGAGCTCGGCACGTGACGACCGGGCCGCAAGTGCGCCGCGCCCTGGTCAAGTCGGCCGTGGGCGCGGCCCGCTTCCGGCTCACCGGGCGGCGGGTGCCGCTCGCGGTCACCCTGCTCCTGACGCGCCGTTGTGACAGCTCGTGCGCCACGTGTGGCCTGCCCCAGGTCACCCGCCCGGAGCTCGAGACGGCCGAAGTGCTCGCGATGATCGACCACCTCGCGGTGCTCGGGACCACGCGCGTCAACCTCACCGGGGGGGAGCCGCTGGTGCGCGCCGACCTCGGCGCGATCGTCGATCGGTGCGCCGAGCACGGCATGTGGACCGTGCTCGACACCAACGGCCACGCGCTGCCGGAGCGGGTCGGCGAGCTCGGGCGCCTCACCAAGGTCATGGTCGGACTGCACGGCCCTCCCGAGGTCCACGACCACCTCACCGAGCCCGGCGCGCACGCCCGGGTGCTGGCCGGGCTCGCAGCGGCGCGCACCGCCGGGCTGCGCGTCGGGACGGTCACCGTCCTGTGCAAGTCGACGATCGGCGCGGTGGAGTGGGTCTTGCAGCACGCCGAGGCCCACGGGCACGGCGCCGTCTTCCAGGTCGCCCAGGCGCAGGGTGGCCTGGCGAGCCGCGCGGCGCGGCGCCAGCTCGCCCCGGCCGACGTGCTCCGCGAGGCGCTGGGTGGGCTGATGGCCGCCAAGGCCGCCGGGCGCCCGGTGGACATGAGCGAGCGTGTGCTCCGCTACCTCCGCGCATGGCCGGACTATGGGGCTTCTACCTACCCCATGCCCCATGACGACCTGCGGTGTATGGCCGGGCAGGTGTCGTGCGTGGTCGACGCCGACGGAGGGGTCTACGGGTGCGTGCCGCGCATCGACGGTCGGGCCGCCCACAACGTCCGGGACCATGGCTTCGACGTGGCGTTCGCCGGGCTGCGCGACCCTGGCTGCCAGGCATGCACCGACACCGCCTGCGCCGAGGCGAACTTCCTCTACAACCTCGACAAGCCCGCGGTGATCGAGGTCGCCCGCGTGGGCGCCCGCACCCTCTGGAGCCCCCCATGAAGCTCGATGTTCGCGGGTACGCGCGTGTCGCCCAGGCGTTCGTCACCCGAAAGGTGCCGGTGTACGCCCACTTCGGCATCACCCACCGCTGCAACCTCACCTGCAAGATGTGCGGCATCTGGCGCTACGGAAACCGCAAGGAGGAGCTGGAGCTCCCGCAGATCGAGCAGATGGCGCAGAAGATGCGCCGGCTCGGCGTGGTGCAGCTCTCGATCGGCGGCGGCGAGCCCTTCGCCTGCGACTACCTCGAGGAGGCGGCCAAGGCGTTCGTCGACGCCGGGCTGCAGACGCGCGTGCTCACCAACGGCGTCGGCGTGGGCCGCGAACGCCTGGAGAAGTGTGTGCGCTACGGGGTGCGCAGCTTCTCCATCTCGCTGGACTCGCTCTACCCGGCCCGGTTCGACTACGTCTGCGAGAAGGACGGGAGCTGGGTCGAAGCGGTCCAGAGCATGACCACGATCGGGCAGCTCGTGAAGGGCACCGACGGTCTGCCGAGCATCAACTGCGTGGTGAGCAACCTCAACCTCGAGGAGCTCCCCGAGATGGTGAAGTTCGCCGCCGACATCGGCTTTCACATCTCGTTCCTGCCCATCGAGCTGTTGGCCGATCCCAAGGACGGCGTGCGTAACTGGGAGGCACGTTTTGTCCGCTACCGCCCGGAGATGGGCCTCAACGTCAGCGACAGCGCCCAGCAGATCCAGGATCGCATCGACCGCGCCTACGAAGCGCTCATCCGGATGAAGAAGGAAGGCTGGCCGATCCTCAACAGTACGCCGTACCTCGAGGCCAGTCGCCTGTACCTGAAGACCGGGCGCTTCCCCGCGGAGGGCTGCGACGCCGGCCGGCTGTACTTCAGCGTGTCGCCTAACGGCCAGTTCGCCGTGTGCCACCGCACCGAGCACCAGCACATGCACTTCCTCGACCCCGGCTTCGAGGAGTACTTCCACTCCGCGGTCTACGAGCGCAAACGCCTGCTCGAAGCGGGCGCCTGCGAGGGCTGCATGCGCGCCTGCTGGATCGACAACAGCTTCATGTTCCGCACGGTCGAGGGCTTCTTCGAGGCCAGCAAGATGGCGGTCACCAGCCGTGTGAAGGACCCCGCCCCGTGGGACGAGGCCAAGAAGTGGGCGAAGTACGACCAGGTGGACATCGTCCCGTCGGTCGCGAAGTAGCCGCTACTCCGGGAGCGAGAACGCCTGGATGCCGTCGAACCGGCACATCAGGGTCTCGGTGGGCGGCCCGTGCACCTCGGGCCAGGTGCTCGAGGTCCAGTGGTTGATGTGCATCGCGATCTCACCTTCGGGGACGAGCGCGAGCGTGGCGACCTCGTCGCCATCGACGAAGAAGCGCACGTCGGCGCTCCCCCAGGCCATGCGCCACTCGTGGGCGGCCGAGACGTCGAACCCGTCGGGGAAGGGCCAGATGGTCGAGGTGTGCGTGGCGCTCTCCTCGTAGCCGTCGGCCTCGGTCCAGTTGCGGTACACCGAGAACCACGCAGCGCCATCCAACAGCTCGATGTCGAGCTCGTTGACCACGCCGTCGGCCTCGCCGTAGAAGAAGAAGGCGCACACCGTGCCCGGGCCCTTCGGACCGAAGACGCGCGCGCTGAACATCCCCCCGCGAAACAGGTCGGAGGTGTAGAACTCGGCCCCGAGCCACGCGCCGGCCCCGTCGCTCTCGTGGACAAGGTTGAGGCCGCCGTCGACCACGCGGCCGTGGAACGGGTCGAACTGCGTGTCCCCGAGCTTCCAGTCGGCCGGCAGCCACCGGCGGGTGTCCATCGTGTCGAACGGTTCGTCGAAGAACGGCTGGGGACCGGTGTCGGCGGTGTCGCCCGTGTCCGTGTCGCCGGTGTCGCCGGTGTCGGCGGTGTCGGCGGTGTCGCCGGTGTCGGCGGTGTCGGCGGTGTCGGCGGTGTCGGTCGGCGTGTCGCAGGCGACCAGGAGCAGGACGAACATGTGGCGCCGTTAGCCCGTGGCGCCCCCGTCCACCATCCCCGGGCGCCCTTCGAGCGGCCCCGCACGGGGGCGAAGTTGATGGGTGTGGCCCGGCCCGCGACCGGCTGGAGGCGTGCAAGACCCGGCGGCCGGTCCGCGTCGAGGGCGAACGGCAGTCGTGATATGAGGCCCATAATGACACCCCGGGCACTGTTGGTTGAGGCGAGCGTGAGGCAGTCCTGCTCCTCCTGACCTGGATGTGTGCGGCCGTGGCGGCGTTCGATCCGACTCCCGCCCGGACCGCACGTGCGCTCGTGGCTGCGGACGCCGCGTACCTGGTGTCGGATGAACCGAGGACGTTGTCAGAGGCTGGGCTGAACGAGGCGTATCGTGAGCTCCAAGCCGCCGGCCGCGACTGGCAGGTCGCAGGGTGGGGGCCGCGTCGTTGGACCGCGGACCGGAGGCTTCTGGAGGCGGAGACAGGCTGGTTTGCCGCGGTGGTTGAGCGCCTCCGCTCCGCGCCGGTTTGTGTGGCGCGCGAGGCCGCCGCGCACCGTGGCATCATCGAACGCGGCGTGCCCCTGCTTCCACCCGCGGTGCGTGGTCACGCGTGGCGCTCCGTCGTCATCGAGCCACCGCGGCCTGCCACCGCACCCCCCCCCCCCCCAACCTGCCCCGGCTGCTTTCCCGAGTGCCACCCGATGCGCACGCGGCGCTCGCAATTTCGGAGCTCCCGTCATCGCTGGGGTGGGATGTGTTGGGTGAATTCGAAGCGGCCCTCGTCGCCCCGAGGCCGGACCCGTGGCTGCGCCTCCGGTACGCCGTACTCTTGGGTTCGGGCAGCGAGGCGGCAGTGGAGGTGGCCCGGGGGGTGTCGAGAGATGCGTCCGACCCGTGCGTGGGCCTCGCCGCCCAATGGGAGATCGCCACCAACTGGACCGCAGGCACGGTCGGCCGACTCGCGGCGCTGGAGGAGGTGGAACGGATTGCGCGAGAACTCGAATCCAACATTCCCGGTGATCCGACGGCGGCCCGGGCGATGGCGTCCGTGGGAGTGTTGCGCTCCCACTTGCTGGCGCCCGGATCGGACGCGGCGAACCCGCGGAGGGGGTCCGGGCGCCGCGCGCGCTGAAGGCAAGGTTGGTGGTGGTTCATCCGCGGGCCCAGCGTCGCGATGCGCGCAGGCTCCGGCCCGGCCTCGGGCACGGTCGCGGCGCATCGCCCCCGGGCCCTCGGTCACGGGCGCCCGACCGCCCGGGAGAGGGTGCGTGCCGCGAGGTCGGCGTTCATCTGTTCGGCCAACACCGCGAGCGCGGCCGAGTCGCGGCCGAGCCGCGCCCCGTCGAGGTCCAGGAGGGTGCCGGCGCCGGCCTTGAAGCTGGCCTCGGCGATGCGCAGGTTCTCCTCGGCCAGCTCCAGCTCGCGCGCGGCGGCGCGGCGGGCCGCCTGGGCCCGCCCGAGCTCCTCCCAGGCCGCGTACACCTCGACCTTGGCGTCGCTGGCGGCCTTGTCGACGGCCGCGTCGGCCTGGCGGCGCTGGCTGGCCACGCGCGACTGCTCGGCGACCCGAAAGCCGCCGTCCCACAAGACCCAGCTCGCGTTCACCCCGACGATCCAGGTGTTCTCTTCACCGGAGAAGCCGGTGTTCTCGGTCCACGCCTCGGTGAAGCGCCCGTCGACCGTCGGCAACCACGCCAACGCGGCCGCGGTGGACTGCGCGCGGAGCGCCTGGAGCTGTGCCTTGGCTGCCGCGAGCTCCGGCCGGGACGCCTGCGCGGCGGTCCACGCGTCGTCGGCGGTGGCCCAGGGGACCTCCTGCGGTGCCGGCGGGGTCAGCTCGACCTCGGGCTCGACCCCGACGAGCTCGGCGAGGACGTGCTCGCCGCGGGCTCGGCGGGCGTGGGCGGCGAGCTGGTCGCGCTCGGCGCGCGCGACGGAGATCTGGGCCTGCAGCTCGCTCTGGCGGGTGGCCGTGCCCGCCTTCACGAGGGTGGCGGCCAGCTCGGCGTGGCGCCGGGAGAGCTCCACCGCGTCGTCGGCCAACGTGGCGGCCTGGCGGGAGACCAGGGTGCCCCAGTACGCGGTGGCCACCCCGACCCGTAGCTGCCCGAGCGCCGCTTCGGCCTGTGCTTCGCCCGCGCGCACCCACGCATTGGCGCCGGCGACACCCGGGAGGGCGCGCGCGTTGAACAACGGCTGGGAAATCGTGATGCTCGCGTCGAAGTAGCTCTTCTTGTTGATCACGAGCGGGTCGCCGAAGTCGACCGGCTCTCCGGTGAACTGCTCGATCATCGTGAGCACTTCGTCGGGGAAGGACTTCGAGAAGTCCATCGTCGTCTCCCGCTCGTTGAGCGTGAAGTTGCCCGCGACGGCCACCCGGGGCGAGAGGCTGGCCCACGCCTGGGTGCGCACGACCGTGGCTTGCACCCGGCCTTCCTCGATCATCGTGGCCTCTTCGCTCTGGGTGCGGGCGCGCTCCCAGGCTTCGTCGAGGGTCAGGGCCGACGCGGCGTTCCACCCGATGAGCATCATCATGCCGACTCCCCGGTGAGGCGGGCGCGGACGGTGCCGACCACCCGGCGGACGAAGACGAGCGCGTCGTCGAAGAGCGAGTACGCGACCGGCGCCGCGAGCAGGGTGAGCAACAGCGAGAGCGTCTGTCCGCCAACCACCACGCCCGCGGTCGCGCGGTTGAAGCCGCTCCCGACCCCCTTGGCGAGCACCAGCGGGATCATGCCGGCCACGAACGCCAACGTCGTCATCAGGATCGGCCGGAGGCGGTCGCGGTTGGCGTGGAGGATGGCCTCGAGCCGGTCGTGGCCCTCCTCCCGGAGCTGGTTGGTGTGGTCGATCTGGAGGATGGCGTTCTTCTTGACGATGCCGAAGAGCACGAAGATGCCGAGCACGCTGAACATGTCGAGCGCCTGTCCGGTCAGGACGATGCTCATCAGCGCGAACGGGAGGGTGAGCGGCAGGGAGAGCAGGATGGTGAACGGGTGCACCCAGCTCTCGAACTGCGCGGCGAGGATGAGGTACATGAAGATGCCCGCGAGCGCGAAACCGACGAGCACACTCTTGCCGGTCTCGGCCATGAGCTTGGCCTGGCCGGAGGGGCGCACGGTGTAGGCAGCGGGCAACTTCTGCTTGGCCAGGGTCGCGACCATCGCGTCGCCGACGATGTTGTCGCCGACCCCGGGCGCGGGGTTGGCCATCACCGTGACCACCCGCTGGCGGTTGAGCCGCATGATCGACGACGGTCCGCTGCCTTCGTCGAAGCGCACGAGGTCGGCCAACGCGACGATCTGGCCGGTGGGCGTGGGGACGGGGTACAAACCGAGCCGGCGCACGTCCGCGCGCCACTCGGGCGCGGCGCGCACCCGGATGTCGTACTGCTCGCCGAGCTCGGCGTAGGTGGAGACCTTCCGCCCGCCGACGAGGAGCTGCATGGTGCTGGCGAGGTCCATCACGCTCACCCCGAGCTGCGCGGCGCGCGCCCGGTCCAGGCGCACGCCGAGCTCGGGCTTGCCGACCACCAGCGAGCTGTCCACGTCCACGGCCCCGTCGAACCCCCGCAGCTCGCCCACGACGGCGGCGGCGACGGTCTCGAGGCGGGTCAGGTCGGGGCCGGTCACGTTGTACTGCACCCGCGCGGTGGACTGGCCCGTGCCGCCGAAGGCGGCCACGTCGTTCACGGAGAGCCGGAGCGCCGGGTCCTGGGCGGGGAAGACCTCCTTGCGGACCACGTCCTTGAGCGATTCCTGGGTGGACAGGCGCTCGGTGGGGTCGGTGAGGCGGACGAAGACCCGGGCGAGGTTGTCGTTGCCCTGGTCGTCGTCGCCGATGGTGACGAGCGTGCCGAACACGCCCGGCACCGACTCGCGGATCGAGCGCGCGACCCGTTCGCCGTGCACCGCCGTGGCGGCGATGCTCAGCCCCTCGGGGGCGCGCACGGACACCTCGAACTGGGCCTGGTCGTCGACGGGGAGGAAGCCCTTCTTCGCCACCGACCCCAACAGCGGCATCGTGGCCAACGAAGCGATCGACGCGACGACGACCACCCAGCGGCGCCGCATCACGAAGCGGAGGATGGCCATGTAGGCGCGCTCGACCGGCTTGTAGAACGCCTCGACCATGCGCTCGAGCAACGAGTGTGGGGCGCCCTCGACCTTGGCACGCAGCCACCGCGAGCACAACATCGGCGTGAGCGTGAAGCTGACGAAGAGCGACACCAGGATGGCGACGGACATCGTGACGCCGAAGCCGCTGAGGAACCGGCCGGGGATGCCCGCCAGGAACGCCACGGGGAGGAAGACCGCGACCAACGACAACGTGGTCGCGAGCACCGCGAGGCCGATCTCCTTGGTGCCCTGCACGGCCGCTTCGGCGGGGGTCAGGCCCTTCTCCTCGACGAAGCGGTAGATGTTCTCGAGCAACACGATCGCGTCGTCGATGACGATGCCGACGCTCAGCGCGAGCGCGAGCAGCGTGATGGTGGTGAGCGGGTAGCCGAGCCACGCCATCACCGCGAAGGTGCCGAGCACCGAGGTCGGGATGGCGATGGCCGCGATGAGCGTGCTGCGGACGCTCCCGAGGAAGGCGAGCACCACCAGCGCCGCCAGGAGCGACCCGACGAGGAGGTGCTCCTTCACGCCGTCGGTGCCGGTGCGGATCGACGCCGAGTCGTCCCGGATGATCTCGATGTCGTAGCCGCCGGGGAGCTCGGCCTTGAGCTCCTCGACGCGCTGTTTCACGGCGTCGGCCACCGACACCGTGTTCTGGCCGGTCTGCTTGCGGACCGCGAGCACCACCGCGGGCTCCCCGTTCCACAGCGCGACGCTCTCCGCTTCTTCGACGCCGTCCTCGACCGTCGCGACGTCCTTCACGCGGACGATGCGCTCCCCCATGACGCGGATGGGCAGCTCGCCGATCTCGTCGGGCCGCTCGACCCGACCGTAGATGCGGAGGGAGAGCTGGTCGCGCCCGGTGTCGACCCGACCGCCGGGAACGGTGATGTTCTGCGCGCCGACCGCCCGCGCCACCTCGCCCGCGCCCATGCCGAACGAGCGGAGACGCACCGGGTCGAGCCACACCTGGATGGTCCGCTTCTGACCGCCGAGGATGCGCACCTGGCCGACGCCGGGGAGCACCTGGAGCGCCTCGCGTACCCGCTGGTCGGCGAGCTCGGTGATCTCCTCGGGGGCGCGCCCTGGGCCCCGGAGCGCCGCGTAGACGATGGGCGACGCGTCGGGGTCGATCTTCGCGATGGCCGGCGGCTCCACCCCCTCGGGCAGGTCGGTCAGGATGCGCCCCACCCGATCCCGGACGTCCTGCGCGGCGACGTCCACGCTCTTTTCGAGCTTGAACTGCACGATCACGATCGAGACGCTCTCGGCGCTGATGCTGCGCAGCTCTTCGATGTCGCCGATGGTGTTGACCGCGGCCTCGATCTTGTCGGTCAGCTCGGTCTCCACGTCCTCCGGCGACGCGCCGGGGAGGACGGTGGTGATCGTCACGACGGGGAAGTCGATCTTCGGGAAACGGTCGACACCGAGGCGGGAGTACCCGGCGAGGCCGAGCACCACGACCACGAGCGTGAGCACCGTCGCGAAGATCGGCCGCTTTACGCAGATTTCGGCGAGCCACTGCATGCTACTGGACCTTCCCGCCGTCGCGGAGCTCGGGGGGCGGACCCACCACGACCACGTCGCCGGCGCGCAGATCGCTGGTGACCGCCCGCATGCCGTCGCGCGTCGGGCCGACGCGGACGACCACCTCGTACGCACGCTGGTCCTTGACCGTGAACAGCCGGTGCACGGGCCCCTCGGTGCGCAGGGCGGCTTCGGGGACGGTGACCATCTCCACCTCGCCGACCTCCAGGGTGGCGCTCCCGAACATGCCCGCCTTGAGCGCGGGCACCTCCTCGTCCAGCACCGCCTCGACCACCAGGTCGCGCGTCTGCTCGCGGAGCGCGCCGCTGACGAAGCGCACCGTGGCGCCGAACCCTTCGCCGGGGAGCGCGCTCGGGCGGAACCGGACCCGCCGGCCCGCCTCCACCCCCGCGACCTGCGTTTCGGGCACCGTCATGCGCAACCGCAGCGGCCCGGGCGCGTAGAGCGTGACCACCGGCGACTGCGAGGCGACGAACGCGCCGAGCTCCACGAGCCGCTCGCCGACCACGCCGGAAAACGGTGCGCGGATGTTGGTGCGCTCGAGCTGGGTGCCCGCGAGGTCGCGCGACGCGGCGGCGGCGACGGCGGCCTCCTTCTGCGCCCGGCACCCGGCCAGCGTGCGTTCGTGCTGGGCCTGGGAGATTGCGCCCACCGCGAAAAGCTCGTCCGCGCGGGCGCAGTCGCGCTCGGCGACCTCGGCCTGCGCGAGCTGTGCGGCGGCCTGCGCCGTGCTCGCCGCGCTGGAGAGGCGAGAGAGCCGGGTGTCGACCACCGCGAGCACCTCTCCGCGCGCGACCGCCTGCCCGCGCTCGACCCGCGTCTCGACGATGGTGCCGTTGGTGTCGGCCGCGACCTGCACCTGCCGGTCGGCCACGAGCGTGCCGACCAGCTCGATCTGCTGGGGCATCGGCCGGGCCTCGGCGGCGGCGGTGGTGACCGCGAGCGGCGCGCCGGTCGCGAGCTTATCGGCCTCCGAACTGCCACCGCCCGCACACGCGAGCAGGAGCACGGCCGAGGTGAGGGCGAAGAGCACGAGGGGGGTCCGCATGAGGACTCCTACTCGGTTCCGGCATCCAGTCAACCAAATAGTTGATCCGTGAGGGGCTTGCCACGGGCGTACGGACGGGTGTACAACGTCGGGATGGCCGAATCCGACTCCCGCGTCCGCATCCTCGAGGCCGCCGTACGGGAGTTTTCTCGTGTGGGATGCGCGGGCGCCCGGGTGGACACCATCGCGCGGGAGGCGGGGGTCAACAAGCAGTTGATCTACCACTACTTCGGCGACAAGAACGGCCTGTACGAGGCCGTCACCACCGCGGTCCTTGCCGACCGTCCCGTGCCCATCTTCCAGAGCCGCACCGAGTTCGCCGACCACTTCGCCCACTCCTGCGAGGAGCTCGGGCGGCGCGAGGTGTGGACGCGGCTGTTGATGTACGAGGCGCTGGAGTACACGGGCGGCCCGGTGGTGGCCGAGGAGCGGCGCAAGGCCTTCGTGGGCCAGGTCGTCCGCGGCGTGGAGAAGGGCCAGGAGGCGGGGATCGTCGACCGCTGCTTCGCGGTGCGCTTCCTGCTGCTCGCGCTCACCGGGGCGATGATGATCCCGTTCCTTCTTCCGCAACTCGCCCGCCTCCTCACCGGGCTCTGTCCCGACGACCCGGAGTTCAAGCGGCAGTGGACGAGCACGCTCTTCGAGCTGGCGCGGCGGCTCGGCACGCCGGCCGCCAAGGTCGACGAACCAATCAGTTGATCGTGGGGGGCGATGGCCCGCGACCGGGCGGACGCGCGCGCAGTCGCCGGCCATCGCGCGGCCACGAAGGCGCTCGCAGTGCGGTCGGGCGCGCGCACCGGCGCGCGAGCCCGCCCCGCCCCGTCGGCTCGACGCGGACGGGCCTACGGGCTCGCCCCGAAGGACCTACCTCCGGGTGCCGAGCCCGCGGAAGCTCTCGGTGTTGGCGACGCGGCGGCTCACCCGGATGTCGGCGTAGCCTTCTTCGGCGTACCACCCTTCGATCTGCTCGCCCGTGTAGTAGCCGGTGACCGGCACGCGCAGGCGATCGTAGATGTCGGCGACCACCACGTCGAACGGCCAACGGTGGTGGTCGTGCACCGGAAGGTGCGACAACAACCAGCCGAAGGGCGGCACGGGGCTGAGGAACCGGTACGGGGTGTGCGAGAACGCGCGGAGGCCGCTGGCGACGGCGCGGGAGAAGTGGTGGAGCTGGTCGGCGGTCATCGCGGCGGCGGCGCCGCGGAGGGCCCCGGTCGCCACGCGCGTGATCCCTTGCCGGGGGCCGTACACCCAGATCGACAACCGCCCGCCCGGCGCGACCAGCTCGCCGAGGATGCGGAAGGCGGGGCGCGCTTCGCGGACGTGGTGGAGCACACCATAGGAGAAGACGAGGTCGAAGAGCCCGCGGCGGAACGGGGGCCGCTCCACGTCGCCTTGCACCACGTGCGCGCGCATGGCGCCGTCCACGTTGTCGCGGCAGCTCGCCACGGCCTCGGCCGAGTTGTCGATGGCGACCACCTCGGCGCCGTAGCGCGCGGCGAAGAGGGCGTGTCGTCCGAACCCGCAGCCCGCGTCGAGCACCAGGCGACCGGTGAAGTCGGTCGGGGTGAGGGGGGCGGCGATGTCGAGGAAGTTCTTCTCGAACTCGGGCACGGCGCGCTGAAACTGCGTCCACTTGTGGCCGGTGGCGACGCCGGCGGCGCTGCCCTCGGGGAGCATGCGCGGGATGCCGTCGGTGATCGGGTAGGTGGCGTGGCACCCCGGACAACCGAGGGCGCCCTCGAGGATCTCCTCGATGGTGCCGTCGCGCAGGCCCGGCACGACCTCGCCCGGCTCCCAGTGGCCGGCGTACACCGGGACCGCCTCGGCGCGCTTCACCACCAGGTCCAGAGGGGCCTCGCCACAGGCGGGGCACGCGAGCCAGTCGAGCAGTCGGCGCTTCATGGCGCACGGCTAACCGGCCGGGGTCGGGGAGAACGTAGTCGAGGCCGCGCGCTGGACCTCGTCTGACCCTTGCCCATCAGCGGTCGAGGGGATACCCGCGCGCCCCTCTCTCCCGGGAATCGATGTCCATCAATCCCGACCTGTCGCTGGTGGTGCTGCAGCTCCTGCCGTTCTTCACCGTGATGGCAGGACTGCATTTCATCCTCTTCAAGCCGATGCTCGCCTACCTGGCGGCCCGAAAGGCCGCGACCGTGGGTGAACGTTCGGCCGCCGAGGCGCTCAAGGAAAAGGCGGCGCTCAAGCTCCAGCAATGGGACGCGGCGCTGCACCGTGCGCACCTCGAGGTCGCCGACTACCGCGCCCACAAGCGCGCCGAGGCCCACGCGGTCCACGCGAAGGAAGTGGCGCGCTCCCGCGCCGAGGCCGAGCGCCTCGTGGCCGACGAGGTCGCGGTCCTCCAGGGCGAGGCCGAGTTGGCGCGTGAGCAGGTGGGGCGCATGGCCCGGCAGCTCGCGGGCGACATGGCCGCGGGCGCGCTCGGGCGGCCGATCTCAACGCAGGCGGAGGCGTGATGCTGCTCTTCACCGGCCCTGCCCACGCGCAGGAACATGGGGCGGAGCATGCCCCCGCGCCCACGGGCGACCACGGCGCGCCGGCGGCGCACGAAGGCGCGGCCGAACACGGCGGCGGTCACGGCGCGGGCCAGATGGACTGGGAGCTGGTCGGCTACCAGGCCAGCAACCTCATCCTCTTCCTCATCCTGGTGGTGTGGGCCGCCCGCCGTCCGATCATGGACGCGCTGGGCAACCGGGCCAACGTCGTCCGTCGCGACCTCGACGATTCGGCGCGGGCCAAGGGCGACGCGCAGCGCGAGTACCACGAGATCGAAGAGAAGCTCGCCGGGCTCGAGCGCCGCATCGAAGAGATGAAGGCCGACGCGGCCCGCGAAGCCGAGGCCGAAGCCGGTCGCATCCGCGAGCGCGCGGTGGCCGATGCGCAGCGCATCAAGGAGACCGCCGAGCGCACCGTGCGCGAGGAGGCGCTCCGCGCCCGCAACGAGATCCGGCGCGAGGTGGTCGAGCAGGCGGCACAGCTCGCCCGCGAGATCATCCAGCGCAACGTGGGCGCCGACGACCAGGCGCGCCTGCAGGACGAGTTCATGGGCGCCCTTCGTGCCCGCAACGGGGGTGACGCGTGATCGAAGGCTCCCTCGCCCGGCGCTACGCCAAGGCCCTGCTCGAGCTGGCCCAGGAAGCGCAGGCCGCCGACGCGGTCGGCGCGCAACTCGATGCGTTCGTCACCCTCTGCAACAAGGACGACGCCCGCCTGCTCGGCGTGATGAGCAACCCCGGCTTCACGCCGTCCGAGCGCAAGGCGGTCCTCGACGCGATCCTGCCGCAGCTCTCGCTCCACCCCACGCTCCGCAACTTCGTCCGCCTGGTCCTCGACAAGAACCGGTTCGGCGCGATGCCGGACATCGCGCGCGAATACCGCGCGCTGGCCGACGCGGCCGCCAACCGTGTCCGGGCCACCGTCACCACCGCCGCGCCCGCCTCCGCGGCGCTCCAGAAGGAGATCGCGGCGGCGCTCGCCGCGACCACCGGCAAGGCGGTCCTGCTCGAAGTGAAGGTCGACCCTTCGCTCCTCGGCGGCATGGTCGCCCGAGTGGGCAGCCGCGTCTTCGACGCTTCTCTCCGTACCCGCCTGGAGACGCTCCAGGTCACCCTCGCCACCACCGCCCTGGGATAGCCGAATGGACATCCGCGCCGAAGAGATCAGCCAGATCCTCAAGCAGCAGATCAAGAACTACGAGGGCCGTGTCGCCGTGAGCGAGACGGGCACCGTGTTGAAGGTGGGCGACGGCATCGCCCGCATCTACGGCCTGGAGAGCGCGCTCGCGGGCGAGCTCCTCGACTTCGGCAACGGGCTGAAGGGCATGGTGCTCAACCTCGAAGAGGACAACGTCGGCGCCGCCCACTTCGGCGACGAGCGCCCGATCAAGGAAGGCGCCCTCGTCCGCCGTACCGGCGAGATCGTGTCGGTCCCGGTGGGCCCGGCCACGCTCGGTCGCGTGGTCGACGGTCTCGGCAACGCCATCGACGGCGGCCCGGCCATCCCCCGCGACATGATCCGGCCGGTCGAGATCAAGGCGCCGGGCATCATCGGCCGCAAGTCGGTACACGAGCCGATGGAGACGGGCATCAAGGCCATCGACGGCATGATCCCGGTCGGCCGTGGC
>SXGT01035838.1_pt1 | contig 17533 bp, 19 predicted proteins | sample 3176221 | NCBI WGS metagenome assembly SXGT01 (sample SAMN11356862, study PRJNA531348) | freshwater metagenome | isolation source: freshwater sample F1-120 | place: China: Fuxian Lake, Yuxi | collected 2017-12-25
ACCTGGAGACGCTGGACTGGGACAAGACGGCGCCGGCGCCGAAGCTGCCGGCCGAGGTGATCGAAAGGACTTCCGCCAAGTACCGCGAGGCGCTCGCGCGTCTGACGAAAGGTTGAACATGGCTGCAACGCTTGTGGGTATCGTCATGGGCTCGACCTCCGACTGGGAGACCATGAAGGCGGCCGCGAAGATGCTTGAGGAATTCGGCGTGACCTACGAAGCGAAGGCGATGTCGGCCCACCGCACGCCGCATCAGGTCGCCGAATGGGCGGAAAGCGCCGCCGCGCGGGGCACGAAGGCGATCATCGCCGCGGCCGGCGGCGCGGCGCACCTCGCCGGCGTGGTGGCAGCGCATACCATGCTGCCCGTACTCGGCGTGCCGATGCCTTCCAAGCACCTGCAGGGGCTGGACTCGCTGCTGTCCACGGTGCAGATGCCCAAGGGCATTCCGGTGGCCACCTTCGCCATCGGCGAAGCCGGCGCGGCGAACGCCGCCCTCTTCGCGGTGGCGCTGCTCGCGCTGTCTGACGCGGGCATGGCGGCGAAGCTCGCCGAGTTCCGCCGCAGGCAGACCGACTCGGTGCTCAAGGCCGCGCCCCTCAAGCTGTGAGCGGCGAGGTTCGCCGCGCGGCAGGGATCCTCCGCGCCGGCGGGCTGGTCGCTTTTCCGACGGAAACCGTCTACGGGCTGGGCGCCGATGCATCCAGCGCAAAGGCAGTTGCGCGCCTCTACGCGGTGAAGGGCCGCCCGCCCGGCCACCCGGTGATCGTGCACTTCGCCACGGCCGCCGGCGCCTTTGAATGGGCGCGTGAGGCGCCTGAGTTCGCGCGCAAGCTCGCGGCCCGCTTCTGGCCCGGACCGCTGACCATGGTCCTCAGGCGCTCCGCGCGCGCCGAAGATTTCATCACCGGCGGCCAGGATTCGGTGGGCTTGCGCGTGCCCTCGCATCCGGTCGCGCATGAACTCCTGCAGGCCTTCGGCGGCGGCGTTGCCGCGCCCTCGGCCAACCGCTTCGGCCGCGTTTCGCCGACCAGCGCGGCGCACGTGCGCGCCGATCTCGGCGAGGACGTGGACCTGGTGCTGGAGGGCGGCGACGTGCAGATCGGCATCGAATCGACCATCGTCGACCTGTCGCGCGGCGGGCCCGTTCTGTTGCGTCCCGGTCATGTCACGCGCGGACAGCTCGAAGCGGCCCTTGGCGTTGCCGTCGCGCTGAAGGACGCCGAGGCGCCGGCGCATTCCGGCGGGCTGGAACGGCACTACGCGCCGCGCACGCCGGCGCGCATGGTGCCGTCGCACGCGCTGGACGCTGAAATCGCCGCCCGCGGCGAGCGCGTGGCGGTGCTCGCATTCTCGCGGCCGGACGAGCGGGTGGAATACTGGATCCGCATGCCGCGCGACCCCGCGCCCTACGCGCAGCGACTCTACGGCGCGCTGCGGGAACTCGACTCCGCTGCGTGCGAGGCCATCCTCATCGAGGCGCCGCCGGATGCCGCCGAATGGGCCGCCGTGCGCGACCGCCTGTCGCGCGCTGCGGTAAGCTGAAGTCGTGAAGGCGATCCGCATCCGCCGGCTTTCCCTGCGCGAGGCGCTGACGATCGGGTTGCCGTCGCTCGTCCTGGTCGGCGCCGCGTTCTGGCTTGCGTCGGCGTTCATCAAGCCGGCGCCGCCGGACAGAATCGTGATCAGCACGGGCGGCGAGGGCGGCGCCTACCATGCTTTCGCCCAGCAGTACGCGGAGATCCTTGCGCGCGATGGCATCACGCTGGAGGTGCGCACCTCGGCCGGGTCGGTCGAGAACCTCAAGCGCCTCCAGGACCCGGCGAGCGACGTCGAGATTGCTTTCGTGCAGGGCGGCATCAAGCCGGCGGACGCCGGCGAGGAGGCGCCCTTGCTGGTCAAGCTCGCCTCCGTAGCCTACGAGCCGCTATGGGTGTTCGTGCGCGGCAAGGCGCCGCTCGATCACCTGACGCAGCTCAAGGGCAAGCGGCTGGCGGTCGGGCCGCAGGGCAGCGGTACGCGGGCGCTCGCGGAGGTGCTGATGCGGGCGAACGGGCTCGATACTTCGCCTACGCTGCTGCTTCCCCTGGGTGGCAAGGAAGCCGTGGCGGCGCTGGAATCGGGCGCCGTGGACGGGGTGTTCTTCGTTGCCGCACCGGAGTCGCCGTTGGTGAAGGGGCTGATCCACCGCAAGGACGTTCAACTGGCGAACTTCGCCACCGCGGACGCCTACGTGCGGCGCTATCCGTTCCTCACCCGCCTGACCCTGCCGCAGAGCTCGATTTCCTTCATCGACAACCTGCCGCCGCGAGACATCGCGCTGCTCTCGCCCACGGCGCGCCTGATTGCGCGCGAGGACGCCCACCCGGCGCTGGTGTTCCTCATCCTGAAGGCGGCTGCCGAGGTGCACCGCGAAGCCGGCCTGCTGCAGAAGGCGGGCGAGTTCCCGTACCTGCGGCCCGGCGACTATGAAGTGTCCGAGACAGCGATGCGCTACTTCAAGCAGGGGGTGCCGTTCCTGCAGCGCGTGTTCCCGTTCTGGCTCGCGGTGCTGATCGAGCGCATGTGGGTGCTGATCCTGCCGCTGATCGCCATCGTCGTGCCGCTGGTGAAGATTGTCCCGCCGCTGTATGCGTGGCGCGTGAGATCGAAGTTCTTCCGCCGCTACGGCGAACTGCGCTACATCGAGGCGGAGGTCGACCGTACCGAGGGGCGCGACGCGCTGCAGGCGATGCTCGATCGCGTAGCGAAGCTGGAGGAGGAGGTGCGGGCGATCGCCGTGCCGCTGGCGTTCTCCGAACTGCTCTATACCTTCCGCGGGCACGTCGACATGGTGCGGGCGAAAATCAGGGCGCGGCTGGGCCAGGGGTAGACTTCTTCCCGTGCGCCTGCTGATCGTCATCTTCTGCGCCATCTGCGTCACCGGCTGCGCCTCGAGGGCCACGCAGGGAAGCGTGCCGCCCGGAACTTCCGCCATGGGCGGTGCGTTCGAGGCGCGCAGCAACTCCGGCGCGCTGGCCGCGGCGCTGATTGCGCTGGGCCTGGTCTCATATTCCTCCGGCAGCGAGGCGGGGCCGGCGGCCACTGCCGAACTCGATCCGCGCCGCAGTGTCAGCGAGCAGGACTGCACCCGCCCGCTCGAGGACACCGGCGGCAACCTTCGCTGCCGCTAACGCACGAGTGCGTTCCAACAGCGTCGCACGAGCGCGTTCCAACAGCGTCTAGGCCTTCTGCGGCCCCGCTTTGCCGTCCTCCACCACCCAGCTGGCCAGCGTGCTGCACGACGAGTCGCGCTTGAGCACGGTCTCCATGGCGCGCATGTCCACCAGCATGCGCAAAGGCGAAACGTCCACGCGCAGGTAGCCGCGATATCTGCCCTCGGCGAACCTGATGTGCGGGTTCTCCGGGCGCCAGGAGTCGATGAGGTCCTGCGACAGGCTCTCCGAGGTGATCGAGGTGCCGGTGAACTCGCTCGCCACCACGGGCGAGCGCGGGTCGTCGAAGTCGGGCTTGAGGTCGCAAGCGTAGAACGAGTGCACGTCGCCGCCGAGCACCACCGGATTGGCCACGCGCCGCTCATGCAGGTGACTGAGCAGTCGGCGCCGCGCCGCCGGGTAACCGTCCCACGCGTCGGTCCACGCGCGGCGGCCAGGCCCCGGCTGCTGGTCGATCTGCGCCATCAGCGTCTGCTGCGCGAGGATGTTCCACCTTGCGCGCGAGGCCGCGAGGCCCGCTGCGAGCCACTCCTCCTGTCCCTTGCCCAGCATGCTGCGGCCCGGATCGGCGATCTCGGCGCAGGCCGCCACGTCCACCACCGTCGAGCCGCCGCGCGCGGGCGGCGGGCAGGCCTGCGGCGCACGGTACTGGCGGTCGTCCAGAACGAAGAAGTTCACCAGGCTGCCGAACGCCGCGCGCGTGTAAACCGTCATGCGCGGACCGAACGGCAGCATCTTCCGCCGCACCGGCATGTGCTCGTACCAGGCCTTGTAGGCAGCCGCCCGGCGCGCGAGGAACCACTCGGGCGGATCGGCGTTCTCCGAGCGGTCGTCGGCGTAGTCGTTCTCGACGTCGTGGTCGTCCCAGGTCAGGATCCAGGGGCAGGCGGCGTGTGCCGCCTGCAGCTCGGGCTCGAGCCGGTAGAGAGCGTGCCGCGCACGGTAGTCGTCCAGCGTATGCGGCTCGGGCGTGCCGTGGCGGCGCATGACGCCGCGCGCGCGCGAGGAGTCGTAGATGTAGTCGCCCAGGTGCAGCACGAGCTCCGGGTTGTCGGCGACGATCTCACGATAGGCGTTGAAGTAGCCCTGCTCGTACTGCTGGCAGGAGGCGACCGAGAACCGCAGGCGCTCGACGTTGCCGGCGGGTGCGGTGCGCGTGCGGCCCACCGGGCTGCGCGCGTCGCCTGCCGTGAAGCGGTACCAGTACCCGCGCGCCGCCTCGAGTCCTGCGACCTCGACGTGCACCGAATGCGCCCACGCCGCCGTGGCATGGGTGGTCCCCGATGCGACCACGTTCTTCATTCCCTCGTCGCGCGCGACTTCCCAGGACACCGGGATGGTCTGCGGGCCGAGTCCACCGCCGGGAATCAGCGGATGCGGCGCGAGCCGCGTCCAGAGCGCGACGCTTCCGGGCAGCGGGTAGCCAGACGCCACGCCCAGGCTGAACGGGTCGGCGTCGAAGCGCGGCTTGGCCAGCAGTTGCGCGTGCGAAGGCAGGGCGCCAGCGATGCCGGTGGCGGCCAGGGCATGCAGGAATCGTCGTCTGTCGAGCATCCGTCCCGGATAACGCGCGAGGGTGGCGAGTCGCCTACTTCGCCCGCCAACCGCCATCGATCACCATGCTGTGGCCGGTGATGTAGGACGCTTCGTCGGACGCGAGGTAGCAGACCGCCGAGGCGACGTCCTCCGCCGTGCCGCGCTTGCCCGCCGGGACGAGCGCGCGGATCTGGTCTTCGTTCATCGCCACGCCGCGCTGTGACATGTCGGGTACGCCAGGGCCGAGAATGGCCTGCGAGTGCTGCCGCAGGCCTGTGGGTATCGCGCCCGGGCAGACGCAGTTGACGGTGATGCCGCGCGCGGCATAGGTGACAGCCATCTGCCGCGTGAGCCCGACCACGCCGTGCTTTGCCGCGATGTAGGCCGCGCCGCCGCCCGTGCCGTTGAGTCCCGCGACGGAGGCCATGTTGACGATGCGCCCGCGGCCGCGGGGCAGCATCTCCGCCAGAGCACGCTTGGCGCCGAGGAACACGCCGGTGAGGTCGATGTCGATCACGCGCCGCCACAACGCCTCGTCCATCTCGTCGACGCTGAAATAGCCGTCGAGAACGCCGGCGTTGTTCACCATGATCTCCAGCGGGCCGAGGTCGCGGACGGCGGCCGCGATGGCGGCGTCGACCTCCACCGAGCGGCTCATGTCGGCGCGGTAGGCCGCGGCGCCCGCACCGATGGACCGTGCCGTTTCACGCGCCGCCGCCTCATCGATGTCGATGACGGCGACGCGATCGCCGCGTGCCGCCAATGCCGCGGCGATCGCGCAGCCGATGCCGGATCCCGCGCCGGTGACGATGGCGTGGCGGCCCTGGGTGTTCATCATGGAGTCTCCTTCATGTTGAGTGCAGTGAAACTGAATGTTCGAGTCCGGATTGCCGCCTGTACCGCGGGGTTAGAATCGCGCTTCCTGGAGAGTAACCAATATCGGAGTCGGGGATGATCCATTTCGTGGTGCATGAAGACGGCGACGGCGTCGGCGTGGTCGTCGTCGAAGGCGTGAAGACCGGTCAGACGCTGGTCGGCTGGGTGATGGAGCAGGACAGGGAAATCAAGGTCGCGGCGAAGAACGACATCCCCATTGGCCACAAGGTGGCGCTGAAGGACTACCAGCCCGGCGACACGGTGATCAAGTACGGCGTCGACATCGGCAAGGTGGTGGCGCCCATCGCGCAGGGCGGGCACGCCCACGTGCAGAACATCAAGACCAAGCGGTGGTAACCAACATGGATCTCTCCAATTCGAGTTTCTGGGGCTACAAGCGCGAGAACGGCCGCATCGGCGTGCGCAACCACGTCATCATCCTGCCGGTGGACGACCTTTCCAACGCCGCCAGCGAGGCGGTCGCCCACAACATCAAGGGCGTGATGGCGATCCCCCATCCGTACGGCCGGCTGCAGTTCGGCGCCGACCTGGACCTGCACTTCCGCACGCTGATCGGCACCGGTTCCAATCCCAACGTCGCCGCGGTGGTCGTCATCGGCATCGAGGACGGCTGGGCGAAGAAGGTGGCCGACGGCATCGCCGCCACCGGCAAGCCGGTGGCGTTCTTCGGCATCGAGATGCACGGCGACCACGACACCATCATGCGCGCGTCGAAGAAAGCCAAGGAGTTCCTGCAGTGGGCTTCCGAGCTGCGCCGCGAGGAGCGGCCGCTCGCGGACCTGTGGGTTTCCACCAAGTGCGGCGAATCGGACACGACCTCCGGCTGCGGGGCGAACCCGACGGTCGGCAACGCTTTCGACAAGCTCTACCCGCACAAGGTGACGCTGGTGTTCGGCGAGACCACCGAGCTCACGGGCGGCGAGCACCTGGTGGCGGCGCGCTGCCGCACCGACGAGGTGCGGAAGAAGTTCCAGTTCATGTTCGACCGCTACCAGGCGATCATCGACAAGCACAAGACCAGCGACCTGTCGGATTCGCAGCCGACCAAGGGCAACATCGCCGGCGGCCTCACCACCATCGAGGAAAAGGCGCTCGGCAACATCCAGAAGATCGGCCGCAGGTGCATGGTGGACGGCGTGCTGGACAAGGCCGAGGAACCCACGGGTCCGGGCCTGTGGTTCATGGACTCCTCATCTGCGGCGGCCGAGATGGTGACGCTGTGCGCCGCCGCGGGCTACACCGTGCATTTCTTTCCCACGGGACAGGGCAACGTGGTCGGCAATCCCATCCTGCCGGTGATCAAGCTGTGCGCCAACCCGCGCACCGTGCGCACGATGTCGGAGCACATCGACGTCGATGTCTCGGGACTGCTGCGCAAGGAAATGACACCGGACCAGGCGGGCGATGCGCTGCTCGACTGCATGTTCCGCACCGCCAATGGCAGGCTGACCGCCGCCGAGGCGCTCGGGCAGCGCCAGTTCGTACTGACCCGCCTTTACGAATCGGCCTAGGGCATCAGTCGATCAGCAGGCGATCGACCTTCCTGCCGCCGATGACATGGGACTGGAGCACTTCCTGCGCATCCTCGACGGTCGGCACGTGATACCAGACGGCTTCGGGGTAGACCACCACCACGGGACCATGCTCGCAATGGTCGAGGCAGCCGGCGCGGTTGATGCGCACCGTGCCCTTGAGGCCGGCCGCCTTGGCGCCGTCCTTCAGCGCGTTGATGATCGCCTCCGAGCCGCGGTGCTTGCAGGAGCCGCGGGTGTCGGACGGCTCTCTCGCGTTCTCGCAGACGAAGACGTGACGCTTGAATCCGGCCATGGCGCAACATAACACGCTGCGCGTCGAGGTCTGGCGCGGCGCGGCCGCAGGCGCGTTCCAGTCCTTCGAGGTGCCGCGCCACGAGAGCCAGACGGTGCTGGACGTGGTCACCCACATCCAGCGCGCCCTCGATCCTTCGCTCGCGTACCGCTTCGCCTGCCGCGTCGGCATGTGCGGATCGTGCGCGATGACGGTGAACGGCGAGCCGCGCTGGACCTGCCGCACGCACGTGAACGACGTTGCCGTGGGCGGTGCGTTGCGCATCGGGCCGCTGCGCAACCTGCCGGTGGTGCGCGACCTGGTCACCGACATGCGGGAGTTCTTCGACAAGTGGGCGCGCGCCAGGGGGCAGTTTGCCGGCGCGCGCAGCCGCAAGGAGGACTTCGCGCGGGTATCGCCGGGGTCAGCCGAGCGTGCGCAGGCCAATGCCGGCATCGAATGCATCGGCTGCGGTGTCTGCTATAGCGCCTGCGATACCGTGGCGTGGAACCCGGAGTACCTCGGCCCGGCGGCGCTCAACCGCGCGTGGACCCTGAACCGCGACGAACGCGACGTGCTGCAGGTCGAGCGCCTGCGCGCCGTGGCGGGGGACGGCGGCTGCCAGGCCTGCCACACGCACATGAGCTGCGGCGAGCGCTGCCCGAAGAAGATTTCGCCGACCGCGGGCATCGCCGGCCTCAAGCGCGAGGTGGCCAGGGCGGCGCTGAAGGCGAGGTTGTGAACTTCCGCACCCAGACCACGCTGTGGATCGCGCAACGCGCGAGTGCGGTGGTGCTTGCGTTCTGCGTGGTGATCCACCTTGCCACCATGATCTACGCGATTCGCGGCGGGTTGAGCGCGGGCGAGATCCTCGGCCGCACGCGGGGCAACCTCGCGTGGCTCGGGTTCTATACGATCTTCGTGCTGGCCGTCACCGTTCACGCGCCGATTGGCTTGCGCCCGGTGCTCGGCGAATGGCTGGGCTGGCGCGGACGCTCGCGCGACGCCTTCCTCGCTGCCTTCGCGGCGCTGCTCGCGCTGCTCGGCATGCGCGCGGTGCTCGGGGTGTTCACGTGACCAACCACGCCGGCTACTGGGCGTTTCTCGTGCACCGCGTCTCGGGGTTGCTGCTGGCGGCTTTCCTGCCGGTGCATTTCTTCGCGCTCGGCAGCGCGCTCAACGGCGCCGCTGCGTTCGATGCCCTTCTCGAGTGGACGCAGATGCCGCTGGTCAAGTTCGCCGAGTGGGGCATCGTGCTGCTGCTCGCCGCGCACCTGGCCGGCGGGTTGCGGCTGCTGGCGCTGGAGTTCCTGCCGTGGCGCGATTGGCACAAGACGCTCGCGGCCATCGCTGCCGCAGTGTCGCTCGCGGCCGGTCTTGCATTCGCGCTCGCGCTGTAGAATTCGACGACGGAGGAGCTGCACATGCGAATACTGAGGTCACTGGTGGTGCTGGCCGGCGTCTGCGCAGCGGGTCTCGCGAACGCGCAGGCCTGGCCCTCGAAGCCGGTCAAGTTCATCGTGCCGTTCCCGCCGGGCGGCGCGACCGACATTTCCGCGCGCCTGCTCGGCCAGAAACTCTCGGAGACGTGGGGCCAGACGGTGGTGATCGAGAACCGTGGCGGGGCTGGCGGCGGCGTCGGCGCCGCCGAGGCGGCGCGCGCGGCGCCGGACGGCTACACGCTGTTCTTCCCCTCGGGTTCGGTGGTCACCGCGAACCAGCACATCTACGCCAAGATGGCCTACAACCCCGAGAAGGACTTCATCCCGGTCACCAACGTCGTTTCCGGGCCCCAGGTGCTGGTGGTGCCGGCGAACTCGCCGCACAAGAGCGTGAAGGATGTCATCGATGCCGCCAGGGCGCAGCCCGGGAAGCTGACGTTCGGCCACGCCGGCATCGGTTCGCAAACGCACCTCGCGGGCGAGAACTTCGTCAACTCGGCGAAGATCGACGCCGTGGCGGTGCCTTACAAGGGCGAAGGCCCGGCGCTCACCGGTCTGGTCGGCGGCGACACGTCCTTCGCCGTCACCAACGTCGCGGCAACCATCGGGCACATCAACTCGGGCCGCTTGCGCGCGCTCGGGGTGACCAGCAAGACCGAGTTCCCGCTGCTGCCCGGCATCGCGCCGATCGCCAGGACGTTGCCGGGTTTCGAGAACACCGGCTGGTTCGGCATCGTCGCGCCGACCGGCACGCCGAAGGAGATCGTCGACAAGGTCTATCAGGACACGAAGAGGGCGCTCGAGTCCACCGAGCTCAAGGCGCGCTTCTACGTGCAGGGCCTGGCGCCGGTGGGCAACACGCCGGCCGAGATGGGCAGGGCGATGACCGAGGAGTCCGCGCTATGGGCGCGCGTCGTCAAGGAGCGGAAGATCTCCGTCAAGTAGGTGAAGGTCGATCCGAAACAGGTCGAGGAGGCGGCGAAGCAACTCTACATCCGGGCGGTGAAGCTGCTGCCGCCGGACGTCAAGGCGGGCTTCGACAGGCTCGCGGGGAGCGAGACCGACGCGCGCGCCTCCCGGGTGCTCGGCACCATGATCACCAACATTCGCGTCGCCGAGGACACCGACAACCTGCTGTGCCAGGACACCGGCATCCCGATCTACAACGTGCGCATCGGCCGCGGCGTGCAACTCGACGGCATGGCGCTGAAGGCGGCGATTCGCGTCGGCTGCGAGCGCGCCACGCGCGAGCATCCGTTGCGAAGCTCCGTGGTGCACCCGATCACGCGCAAGAACGAGCACAGCTCCTGCGGCCGCGAGGTGCCGGTGATCCACGTCGACTTCACCGACCGCGAGGACACGCTGGAGATCGAAATGGTGCCCAAGGGCTCGGGCTCGGAGAACAATTCCTGGCTGCGCATGGCAATCCCCGCCGAGGGCGTCGACGCGATCAAGACTTTCGTCGTCGACTGCGTGCTCGCCGCCGGCGGCAAGACCTGCCCGCCGACCATCGTCGGCGTCGGCATCGGCGGCACCTCGGACCTGTGCATGCACCTCGCCAAGTCTGCCGCCACGCGCCGGCTGGGGTCGCATTGCGGCGACCCCGAGGGCGCCGCGCTGGAGCAAAGCCTCTCGTCCGCGGTCAACCAGCTCGGTATCGGCCCGCAGGGGCTCGGCGGCGATTCCACTGCTTTCGCGGTGCACGTCGAGACGGCCGGCACGCACATCACCATGAACCCGGTGGCGGTGAACATGCAGTGCCATTCCGCGCGTCGCGCGCTCGCCACCTTCACGCCAGCCGGCGTCGCCTATGGCTACTGACCATCGGTTGGCGACGCCGGTGACCGAGGCGCAGGTGCGCGCCCTGCGAGTCGGCGACACGGTGACCCTGGACGGGTTGCTGTTCGGCATCCGCGACGCGACGCAGATCCACATGTTCGACCGCGGGCGCACCACCCGCTTCGACCTCGCCGGCCACGCGGTGATCCACACCGCACCGAACGTGCGCAAGGTGGAGTCAAATTCCGAGTTCCCCGCGGGCTACCAGCCGGTGTGTGTCGGCACCACCACCAGCGACCGCATGGAGCGCTTCACCCGGCCGCTGATGCAGCAATGCGGCGTGCGGCTGGTGATCGGCAAGGGCGGGTTGCGCGAGGAATCCGCCGCGGCATTCCACGAGCTGGGCGGCGCCTACCTCGCGGTGGTCGGCGGCGCGGCGGCGCTCGAAACCACCTGGATCGAGCGCATCGAGGACGTGGACCTGGACGACCTCAATCCGGAATCGCTGTGGAAGTTCCGCATCAGGGGCTTCGGTCCGCTGCTGGTGGCGATGGACAGCCACGGCGGCAGCCTCTATGCGGAGGTGAAGGAGTCGGCGCAATCGCGCCGCGCCGCGGCGCTCGCCTCGCTCGGGGTGAAGTAGTGCGCGAACTGAAGACCGACATCCTGATCCTCGGCTCGGGAGGCGCGGGGCTGTTCGCCGCGCTGCACGCGCACCAGGCCAACCCGGCGCTCTCGATCACGGTCGCAGTGAAGGGCCTGCTCGGCAAGTGCGGCTGCACGCGCATGGTGCAGGGCGGCTACAACGTCGCGCTCGACCCGAAGGACTCGATCGAGCGGCATTTCATGGACACCATCGAGGGCGGCAAGTGGCTGCCGAACCAGGAACTCGCCTGGAAGCTCGTGACCCTTGCAGTCGAGCGCATCCGCGAGCTGGAGAACGAGCTGGGCTGCTTCTTCGATCGCAACGCGGACGGCAGCATCCACCAGAAGGCCTTCGCCGGGCAGACCTTCGACCGCACGGTGCACAAGGGCGACCTCACCGGCATCGAGATCATCAACCGCCTGGCCGAGCAGGTCTGGGCGCGCAACATCGGGCGGCTCGAGGAGCATCGCGCGGTGGAGCTGGTCCGCACGACCTCGGGCGACGCCATCGCCGGCGTGCTGATGATCGACATGCGCACCGGCGAGTACTCGCTGGTGCGCGCCAAGGCGGTGCTGCTCGCCACCGGCGGCGGGCCGACCATGTACAAGTACCACACGCCCTCGGGCGACAAGAGTTGCGACGGGCTGGCCATGGCGCTGCGCGCGGGCCTCTCGCTGCGCGACATGGAGATGGTGCAGTTCCACCCGACCGGCCTGCTGGCGGGAACGCACACGCGCATGACCGGCACCGTGCTGGAGGAAGGCCTGCGCGGCTCCGGCGGCTACCTGCTGAACGGATCGAACGAGCGCTTCATGCCGGACTACGACCCGAAGGCGGAGCGCGCGACGCGCGACGTGGTGTCGCGCGCAATGTACAGCGAGATGCGCGCCGGGCGCGTCACGCCCAACCGGGGCCTGTGGATCTCGATGGCGCACCTCGGGCCGGAGAACGTGGCGCGCCAGTTCAAGGGCATGGTCGAGCGCTGCGCCGACTGCGGCTTCGACCTCGCCGGTGGGCTGGTCGAGGTGGTGCCGACCGCGCACTACATGATGGGCGGCGTCGAGTTCGACGCGGACTGTTCGACGGGCCTGCGCGGGCTGTTCGTCGCCGGCGAGGATTCCGGCGGCGTGCACGGCGCCAACCGCCTCGGCGGCAATGGCGTCGCCAACTCGACCGTGTATGGCGGCGTGGCGGGCGAGATCATGGCGGGCTGGGTGGCGAAGGAGGGCGAGTTCCTCGCCCCGGATGCCGCGGCGATCGAAGCGGCGGTCGCCCGCTGCGAACGGCCCTTCGCCGCGCGCTCTGCCGCACCCGGCGCGATCGAGTCGGTGCGCGAGCGCCTCTACGAACTGATGTGGGACAGAGTCGGCATCATCCGCGACCGCGCCGGGCTGGAGTCGGCGATCGCAGGGCTCGCCGAGCTGCGCGGCGCGCTCGACGCCTGCGGCGTGTCGGGCACGGATCGCGCCTTCAACCTCACCTGGCACGACTGGATGAACCTCGGCAGCCTGATCGAGGTGAGCGAAGTGATCGCGCGTGCGGCGCTGGCGCGCGAGGACTCGCGCGGCGCGCATTTCCGCGCGGACTTCCCCGAGGCCGGTCCGCTGGAGCATTCCGCATTCACCAGCGTGAGCACGCACGACGGACGCCTGAGCATCGCCATGAAGCCGGTGGCGTTCACGCTGGTGCGCCCGGGCGAGAGCCTGCTGAAGGAGGCGGCGTGAAGCTGCGCGGGGCGGATGTTGTCGCGCGCCGGCTCGCCGCGGCCGGCGTCCGGCGCGTGTTCGCGCTCTCGGGCAACCACGTCATGCCGGTGTATGACGCGGCGCTCGAGGCGAAGCTCGAACTGGTGCACGTGCGCCACGAGGCGGCCGCCGTTCACATGGCGGACGCTTGGGCGCGCATCACCGGCGAGCCCGGTATCGCGCTGGTCACCGGCGGCCCCGGCCATGCCAACGCGGTCGGCGCCCTCTATACGGCGTTGCAGGCGGAGTCGCCGGTCGTGCTGCTGTCCGGCCACGCGCCCATCGGCGAGCTGGGCAAGGGCGCGTTCCAGGAGATGCGCCAGGCCGACATCGCCGCGCCGCTGGCCAAGGACTCCTGGAGCGCCCAGTCGGCCGAGATGCTGGGCGCCGACATCGACCGCGCGCTGCGCATTGCGCGCTCGGGGCGCCCGGGGCCGGTACACCTCAGCCTGCCGAGCGACGTGCTGGAGGCGTCGGTCGATGCGGACGCAGGCGGCCCCGGCGTCACGCGCCCGCCGGTGCCGATCGACGAGAGCGCCGCGCGCAACCTGCTCGACGGCCTGAAAAAGGCGGCGCGGCCGGTGGTCATCGCCGGACCGCAGCTTGCGGACCGTGCGGGGCGCCAGTTGCTCGCGCGCTTCGAGGCCGCCTCCGGCATTCCCGCCTTTGTCATGGAAAGCCCGCGCGGCGTGAACGACCCTGCGCTCGGACTGCTGGCGGAAGTCCTCGCCGCGGCCGACTTCGTCCTGTTGCTGGGCAAGCAGGTCGATTTCACGCTGCGCTTCGGTGCCGCGTTCGGATCCGCGTGCCGCATCGTTCCGCTGTCCCCCGGCGTGGAAGTGCGGCCTTCGGCCGAGCGCTTCGCCGCCGCGGCCGAAGCGGGAACGCCGCGCGCGGGAACCTGGTTCCTGGAAGCGCGCGAGGCGCTGCGGTTCCGTCCCGCCGCATGGGCGAAGCTGGTTTCCGCTCCAGCGGGTCCGGTCCATCCTGTGGAGCTGTTCCGCGCGGTGCAGTTGCTGCTCGAACGCGATCCGGAGGCGGTGTTCGTCTCCGACGGCGGTGAGATCGGCCAGTGGTCGCAGGCCTGCCTGAGCGCGCCGCACCGCCTGGTGAACGGCGTCGCCGGCGCGATAGGGCCGGCGTTGCCGTTCGCCGTGGCCGCAAGGCTCGCGCGGCCGGGGTCGACGGTGGTGGCGGTGATGGGCGACGGCACCTTCGGCTTTCACATGGCCGAGATGGACACCGCGATGCGCTATGGCACGCCGTTCGTCGCAGTGGTGGGCAATGACGCGACCTGGAACGCGGAGTACCAGATCCAGTTGCGTAGCTATGGCAAGGAGCGAACCCACGGACTCGACCTGCGCCCAGCGACGCGCTACGACCGCGTCGTCGAGGCCTTGGGCGGCCACGGCGAGTTCGTCGAGCGCGCCGAACAATTGCACGGCGCACTGGAGCGCGCCGCCGCCTCCGGAAAACCGGCCTGCGTCAACGTGTTGATCGAGCGCGTCCCGGCGCCGACTTACAAGAGGATCTGAGCATGAAACGGATTGCTTTGGTGCTGGTCTGTGCGGCATTCGCCGCGAGCGCTGCCGAGGTGGCAGGAGTGAAATTCGCGGAAACCCTCGACGCCGCTCCCGGGCAGGCGTTGGTGCTGAACGGTGCAGGGTTGCGCAAGCGCGCGTTCTTCGAGGTCTACGCCATGGGCCTGTACGTGACGCAGAAAAAGGCCGACGCGGCGGAGTTGATCGCGCTGGGCGGCCAGAAACGCGTCGTCATCCGCATGCTGCGCGACGTCGGCGCCGGGCAGTTCACCGAGGCGCTGGTCGAGGGCATGAAGGACAACCACGGCGAGGCCGAGTTCAAGGCGTTTGAAGGGCGCGTCCAGCAATTGTCGTCGATCATGGCGCAGGTCGGGGAGGCGAAGAAGGGCATGCAGGTCGGCCTCGAGTGGAATCCGGCATCCGGCATGCGCGTCACCATCGACGGCAAGCCCGCCGGCGGCGTGATCGCCGGAGAGGACTTCTTTCGCGCGCTGCTGCGCGTCTGGCTCGGTGAGAAGCCGGTCTCGGCCGACCTGAAGGCCGGCCTGCTGGGGAAAACGCAGTAACATAGCTGCCACAGGAGGTCTTCATGAAACGTATCGCCATCGGCATCGCCGCGGCGGCGCTTGCATCCGCCGCTTTCTCCCAGGACAAGGTCAACATCTCGATCGCCACCGGCCCCACCAGCGGCGTGTATTACCCGCTTGGCGGCGGCATCGCCAACATTCTTTCCAAGTACGTGCCCGGGTTCTCCGCGAACGCCGAGGCGACGGCGGGATCGGTGGCCAACCTGCAGCTGATGGGCGCGAAGAAATCGGATATCGCGCTCTCCATGGCGGACGCCGCGTGGGACGGCTTCAAGGGCCAGGGTAAATTCACCGGCGGCGCGGTGCCGGTGCGCACGCTGATGGTCGCGTACCCGAACCGCATGCACGTCGTCAGCGTCGAAGGACGCGGCATCAACACCTTCGCCGACCTCAAGGGCAAGCGCGTTTCGACCGGCGCGCCGAACAGCGCCACGGAGGTGATGGCGGCACGCGTGCTGGAGGCCTACGGCCTGGACCCGGAGAAGGACATCCGCAAGGAACGCCTCGACCCGGGCAAGTCGGCCGATGCGATCAAGGACGGCAAGCTCGACGCCTTCTTCTGGGTCGGCGGCCTGCCGACCTCGTCGGTCACCGACCTTGGCGCGACGCCGGGCACCAAGCTGAAGCTCGTCGATCACGCCGAAGCCGTGGACAAGATGAACCAGAAGTACGGCAACCTGTACATCAGGGACATGATCCCGGCGAAGACCTACCCGGGACAGGAAAGCGGCAACGCGAACGCGACTGTCTGGAACCTGATCGTGGCGCGCGGCGACCTGCCCGAGCAGGTCGCGTACAACATCGTCAAGACGATCTTCGACAAGAGGGAAGACCTGATCCGGGTACACGGCGAGGCGCGCAATTTCGACCTCAAGTACCAGACCAACGCCGCGACGCCGATTCCGTACCACCCGGGCGCCATCAAGTTCTTCGCCGAGAAGGGCATCAAGCTCCAGTAACGGCATCAGCGGAAAGGCGCCGTGGCTGAGATCGACGCATCGGCGCTGAAGAAGGCCGAGGAGTTCATCGAGCAGGAGGAGGGCGCCACGCACCGCTTCGGCGGCGCGTGGGGCGTGTTCCTGTTCGCCTGCGCGGTGGCGATGTCGCTGTTCCACCTGTATTCCGCGTACGGCGTCATCACCACCACCACGCTGCGCTACGCGCACGTCGGCTTCGTGCTGTTCCTTTCCTTCCTGCTGTTCCCCGCGTTCAAGAGCGGGCGCCACCGCTTTTCCTGGATCGACATGGGCTTCGCGCTGCTCGGCGTTGCGGCGATGGCCTACGCGGTGGGCGGCGGCGACAATTTCCTCGACCGCTCGACGGCGCCGAACCGGGTCGACCTGTTCTTCGGGTTCGCGCTGGTGTTCCTGGTGCTGGAGGCGGCGCGTCGCACCTCCGGCTGGATCATGCCGTTCGTCGTCATGCTGTTCCTGGTCTACGCCATGGTGGGACCGTGGCTGCCGGCGCCCTGGACGCACCGCGGCTACGACATCGGGCGGCTGGTCGGCACCATGTACATGACGCTGGAGGGAATCTTCGGCACCGCCGTGGACGTTTCGTCCTCGCTGATCATTCTGTTCACCCTCTACGGCGCGTTCCTGCAGTACTCCGGCGCGGGCAAGTTCTACCTCGACTTTTCGTTCGCCGCGCTGGGCGGCAAGCCCACCGGGGCCGGCCGCACCATCGTGCTCTCCACGTGCCTGCTGGGCGGACCCTCGGGCTCGGGCGACGCGACCACCGTCACCCTTGGCACTGTCGCGTACCCGATGCTGGCGCGCGCCGGCTACGAGAAGAACGCCGCGGGCGGCCTGCTCGCCGCGGGCGGCCTGGGCGCGATCCTTTCCCCGCCCGTGCTGGGCGCGGCGGCCTTCCTCATCGCCGAGTTCCTCAAGATCTCCTATCTCGACGTCATCGCGATGGCGGTCATTCCGACCATCCTCTACTACTTCACGCTCTTCGTGATGGTCGAGCTCGATGCCGGGAAGTTCGGCATCAGGGAGGTGACCATCGAGAAGCGGCAAAGCCTGTGGCACCTGACCAGGGATCACGGTTTCCACTTCACCTCGCTGATCTCGATCGTCGTCTTCATGCTGCTCGGCTTCTCGCCGATCCTCTCGGTGTTCTACGCGACCTTGCTGGCGGCGCTCGTCAGCTTCTGCCGGCGCGACACCGCGCTCTACCCGCGCAAGCTGATCCAGGCGCTGGAAGCGGGCTCGGTCAGCGTGCTCGGCGTCGCGGCGACCTGCGCCACCGCCGGCATCATCGTCGGCGTGGTGACCCTGACCGGTCTCGGTCTCAAGTTCAGCGCCATCGCCATCGCCTATGCCGGCGGCAGCCTG
>SXGT01451423.1_pt1 | contig 17532 bp, 17 predicted proteins | sample 3176221 | NCBI WGS metagenome assembly SXGT01 (sample SAMN11356862, study PRJNA531348) | freshwater metagenome | isolation source: freshwater sample F1-120 | place: China: Fuxian Lake, Yuxi | collected 2017-12-25
GTGGCGCAGGGTGTGCGGCGACAGCGCGGACTGGATGCCGGCGGTTCTGGCGTGTTGCTTGATCAGATACCAGAACATTTGCCGGGTCATCGCGCTGCCGCGCTCGGTGACGAACAGGGCTTCGCTGCCGCGACCTTTCAACAACAACGGTCGGGCTTCCTGGGCATAACGTCTGATCCAGTCCTGTGCGTCCTCGCCCAACGGCACCAGCCGTTCCTTGCCGCCCTTGCCCAGGATGCGGACGATGCCGTCGCTCAGGCTGACTGCGGCCAGAGGCAGGCCGACCAGTTCGGAAACCCGGAATCCGGCTGCGTAGAGCGCTTCCAGCATGGCGCGGTCGCGCAATCCCAACGGTTTGTCGACATCCGGCGCGTTGATCAGGGCTTCGACTTCCTTTTCCGACAGCGTTTTGGGCAGGGGTTTCGGCAGTCGTGGCGGGGCGACCGTCAGCGTTGGATCGTCGCTGCGGCGGCCTTCACGCAGCAACCAGCGCTGATAGCGTTTGATCGCGGTGAGCTGGCGCGCCAGGCTGCGCGCGGCGATTTTTTCGTCGAGCGTGCGGTGCGCCAGGAAAAGTTCGATATCACCGCGTTGCGCTTGATCCGGTGCGATGCCTTTCTGTTCCAGCCAGAGGAATAACTGGGTCAGATCGCGCCGGTAACTTTCCAGCGAACGCGCTGCCAGCCCGTCTTCCAGCCAGAGGGCGTCGCTGAAACGGTCGAGTTCGGGCGTGAAGGTGAATTCAGAGGACATGTTCGTGCGTGAGCAACCAGCGCTTGATGTCCTGCGAATAGCCGGTACGGCTGTGCATGAAGCCGCCCATGCCACCGTTTGCGGCAATGACGCGGTGGCAGGGGATGATGATCGGAATCGGGTTGTCGCCGACAGCCTGGCCGACGGCGCGCGGGCCGCTGGCGAGTTGGCGGGCGATGTCGCCGTAGGTGAGCGTGCGGCCGGCGGGACTATTCGTCAGGACTTGCCAGACGGCGCGCCGGAATTCGCTGCCGACCGGCGCCAGCGCCAGACTGAAGCGGTATTCCGGGTCGGCGTAGTAGGCATCGAGCTGGGCCGCGATCTGTTGGATGAATGGACTGCTGGATGCGTGCAAGTCTGTGCCGGGCGGCAGGAATTCCAGTCCGATCAGCGTTTCTCCGCTGACGCGCACGCCGAGCGCGCCGAACGGGGCGGGGAGGATGGCATCGTGGTTCATCCTTGATTCCTCTGTTGACCGCACCTTAGCTTTAGAGAAGTCCCATGGATACAAGCGTTAATGCCTTCAATCACGCACACCAATTGGGTGACCCCGCTACGCGTCCGATTGCGGGCCTGCCGGGCCGCCTGGCCGCGTTGCTCTTCCTTGCGGGGAGCGGCCACGCGCGTCATCGCGCACCCGCAAGGGGTATGCCGGATTCGTACGCGCTGAAGCGCTACGACTCCGCTACCTTGCCGGACAACCCGGCAGGCCCGCACTCGGACGCGTTCAACAGAGGATTCAAGGTTCATGCGGGAAGCTCCTGGATTCAAGCCTGCATTGTGGTTTCCGGCTGCGCAAAAGGAAACGATCGGGAGAAACGCGCGGGTCGCATTCGACCCATCCGGAAAGCAATGGCCGGCGAGGTGGGGCGGGAATGCCCCATGCGTTGGCTTGTTGAATTCTGATAAGTAGCTGAAATACAAGGTTTTTATTGAGTTCAACAATCTGGCACAGCGTTTGCATTGTATGGGCCGAGCCCTGCTTTATCGGTGTGAAACGGGCGACTTGGGCGTGACCCAGTACGGGTGGTCTCGCCGCGCACAACGTGAATCAACCAGGAGAGCGAAATGGCAAAAGCAGCCAAGACAGCCAGTCCGGCCGCCGGCGGCAAGAACACGAACGGCAAGAGTGAAACTGCCGCTTTGCGCTATTGTTCCCAGCCGATACAGAATCCCAGACAGTTCGATCCTGCCGTCGATGCGCTGCGCGCGCGGGCAATCATTCATGGCGGCAAGAAGTGGGTGAACGGTACCCAGCTCACCTACTACTGCTACAAGGCGGGTGACGCAGTGCCGGCTGCCTGGCGCGGCAAGGCGGCGGATATCAAGGAAGTCGGCGCGGCCTTTGAGACCTGGTTCAAACTCGGCATCGGCATCAGCTTCAAGGCGGTGAGCCGGGCGGAAGACGCCAGCATCCGCATCGGCTTCGATCAGGCGGATGGTTCCTGGTCTTATGTCGGACGCGACATTCTGACCATACGCGACCCAAGTGAACGCACGATGAATTTCGGCTGGGCGCTCAACACGCCGTACGGACGCGATACCGCGCTGCACGAGATCGGCCACGCCATCGGCCTGGAACACGAGCACCAGAATCCCTATGCCGGCATCACCTGGGACGCCGCCGCAGTCAAAAGTTATTTCTCCGGTTCACCCAATTTCTGGAATGAGCAGCAGATCGACTGGAACATTCTGCGCAAGATTCCGCCGGCGGAAGTGAAAGGCACGCAATGGGATCCCGACTCGGTGATGGAGTATGGCTTTGGTCCTGGCCTGATCATCGCGCCGGCACCGTATCGCAACGGCTTGACGCCCAAAGGCGGCCTGTCTCCGGCGGACATGAACTGGATCGTGGAATCCTATCCCGGCGTCAAACCGACAGAAACGATCCCCGCGCTGGAAGTCGGCCTGTCGCAGAAGCTGGCGATCAAGGCCGGCCAGACCCGCGTCTTCGGCTTCAAGCCGAAACGTACGCGGACTTACCGCATCGGCACGTTTGGTACCTCGGATACGGTGATGGTGTTGTTCGAGGTCACGCCTACCGGCAACGTGCAGATCGGTGGCAATGATGACAGCGGTACTGATCTGAATGCCCGTGTCGACATGCGCCTGATCAACGGTCGCCAGTACCAGATCGGCATCCGCTTGTATTACGCGGAAATGGCGGCGGAGACCTCGATCATGGTGTGGTGAGCCATTGCACGGTTGGTGAGCGCGGGCATGCGGAACCTGGCAGGGTGTTGAAAATCGAGAAAAACATCAAAATTCCGTCATGCCGGCGTAGGCCGGTATCCAGAAGATGTAGATTTTATTGAGCCTGCTGTACTGGATCCCGGCTTGCGCCGGGGTGACGGTGAGTTTTTCAACACCCTGCTAGGCTTTACCGATGCGGTTCGATCATCCGCCGCAGCCATTCGTGGAAGTGCACCATGCCGTCTTCCATCGGCGACTGATAGGGGCCGGCCTGACTGATGCCCTGTTCGTACAACGCCTTGCGGCCCTTCTGCATGCCGTAGCAAATGTCGTCATCTTCGATCGCGGTCTCGCGATAGGCAGCCTGTTCGGCTTCGACGAACTCGCGCTCGAACAGCGCGATGTCTTCCGGGTAATAGAACTCGACCACATTCAGGCAGGAATCGACGCCGGTCGGGATGATGTTGCTCACCACCAGCGTGTGCGGATACCACTCCACCATCAGCGCCGGGTAATAGGTCAGCCAGATCGCGCCATGCGCAGGATCCTTGCCGTCGCGATAGCGTTTGACCTGCTGGTGCCAGCGGTTGTAGACGGCGCTGCCGGGATTGCTCAGGTGATCCTGCACGCCGACGGTCTGCACCGAATACATTTCGCCGTATTCCCAATTCAGTTCGTCGCAATTGACGAAGTTGCCGAGACCCGGGTGGTAGGGCACAACGTGGTAATCCTCCAGATAGACCTCGATGAAGGTTTTCCAGTTGAACTTGTATTCGGTGATCTGGGTGCTGTCGTAGAGAAAGCCACTGAAATCCATTTCACTGGCGACGCCGAGTTGTGCGAGGTCGGTATGGATGTCGCGCGGGCCGGCGAACAACAGGCCGTTCCAGTTGGATAGCGGCGTCTTGTTGAGGTGCAGGCAGGGATTATTCGGGAAATGCGGCGCACCCATGAGTTGGCCCTGGGTATCGTAGGTCCAGCGGTGGAACGGGCAGACGATATGCTGGGCATTGCCGCGTCCTTGCAGCATCTGCGCCTGGCGGTGCCGGCAGACGTTGGACAGCAGCTCGATACGATTTCCGTCCGAGCCTGAATTGTTGACCAGCATCTTGCCGCCGTCATACAGCCAGTCGAGTACATTGAAATCGCCGGAATTCGGCGTCATCAGTTCGTGGCCGACATAGTTGGCGCCACGCTTGAACAGCAGTTCCTGTTCGAGCGCATAAATCTTGGGATCGAAGTACCAGTCGATGGACAGGGCGGGACTGGTTTGGGCGAGAAGAGACGAGGCCGTCGGGTGAGACATGCCCATTCCCCCTAAATCAATGAAATATAAAGGAAATAAAACTGCAAAATGGGGCGCGATTATGCCCGCCCGGTCCCCTCGGGGCAAGTTGAATTGGCGACATGTTTGTCCGGGTTGGCGGGGCTTGCGTGTGTGTCGAGTTGCGCGAGTTCCGCCGCGCTGAAGCCTGCGGCAAGCCGCGCGGTTGTATTGAAAGGCCGCCGTGGGCGCGGCACACCAGGCGTCGCAAGCAAGACCTGAAAAGCGCTTTCAGGTTCGAGTCCGCGTTGTGCGCACAAGTAGCGGAACCATTTGTCGCCGGCGGCGACATGGCCGATTTCGTCACGCAGGATGATGTCCAGAATATCCGCGCCGGCGGCATCGCCGTAACCCCGCAATTTGCGCTGGATGTCGGGCGTGACGTCGAGTCCGCGCGCCTCCAGCAGGCGGGGTACAAGGGCCATGCGCGCGAGCGGGTCGTGCGCGGTTTTTTCGGCCATTTCCCAAAGTCCGGCATGCGCGGGAAAGTCGCCATAGTCTTTGCCTCTTTTGCGCAAATGCTCGCGCAGGAGACTGAAGTGATATGCCTCTTCGGCAGCAACGCAGAGCCAGTCGCCATAAAATGCGCGCGGCAGGCCGGCAAAGCGTTGCACCGCGTCGAGGGCAAGATTGATCGCATTGAATTCGATGTGGGCGAGGGCGTGAATCAGCGCAGCGTGGTTCTCCGGTCCGTTCAGTTGCCGACGCGGCATGGTCTCGGGGGCGGCCAGCGCGGGTCGCTCCGGAATGCCCGCCTGGGCAAGCGGCAGGCCGAATTCGCCAGCCAGGTCAAGCGTGCCGGCTTGCCACTCGGCCAGAACGCGTGCGGTTCCGGCAAGCTTGGCTGCAATCTGTTGCTCGGCCAGAACTTCCCGGCTTGCCTGGTGGACATTCATGGCGCAAGCCTGTCCCGGCTCCAGCCGAGCATGAAGCGCGCTGCGAACCAGCCCAGACCAACGCCAAGACTGTTTGCCGCCATGTCGAAAATATCGCCTTGGCGAATGCCGCCCAGACTTTGCAGAATTTCCAGCGCAAGACCCATCAGGATGAAGGCCAACGCCAGTCGGCAGGCATTGCGTTCGATCTGGTGCCACCAGCCCATCAAGGTGGCATAGGCAATCAGATGCCCAATCTTGTCACCGAACTCGACAGGGGATTCAGGTGGTTTTGGCGTCAAGGAAAGGTAGGTAACCATGAGCACCAGGATCCAGCCGAATACGATCCAGACACCGCGCAAATTACGGGTAGTGGCCATGCTTGCCTGAATCACCGGTATTCGACGAGTTCCTCAAGCGGCAGGCGCATTTTTTCGCCGGCAGGCTGGGCGCAATAGCCGAACGCCAGAATCAGCGCGGGATGGCGGCGAGCGGGATCGAGATCGAGAAGACGCTGAACTTCAGCCGGATCGAAACCGCCGATGGCGCAAGAGTCGATTTTCATGCCGGCCGCCGCAGTCATCATGTTGGCGGCCGCGATGTGGCACTGGTGCTCGCACCATGCCTTGACATCGGTGGCTGCGTGGAACGCGCGGTAGTTCTTCAGCGCGCCTTCGAGTGCATCGCCGGGGTACTCGCGTGCCATCAGGGAACGCAGATAGTCCGAATCCGGGTCCATTTCGGCAAGTTTTGCAAGCAGAACGATGACCACGCTGGCGGTGCCGACCTGAGGTTGCTGAAAGCAGGCCGCCTGCAAGGCCAGTTTGGCGTGCTGCGTGCTCAGCACGATAAATTTCCATGGTTCGAGACCGAACGAGGAGGGCGACAGACGGCCCGCTGCAAGGATGAAGCCTAGATCATCCGGGGGTATGGTGCGATCGGCCTGACACAGGTGGCAGGCGTGGCGACGAAGAAAAATCTCGAGTAGTTTGGATTTCATGCTGGGATGCCTCGTTGGAGCGTGGCATTCTAGCCCAGTGGTGCGTCGGACTTTGAATCGAGGTCCGCGAAAATGGACTTTCCTACGTTGGGGTGGATTGCGCCAGGGCATCGCAGAAGGCAGCAAGTGAAGGCCATGCGTGCATTTCGCACTAGACTTGAAGTAGATTGTTTCGGCTTACTCGATTCATCGATTCGACTTTCCTGATGCGGCTACCCATTCCTAAGTTCAAGGTGCTTCTTTATGCGCCCGGCTTGCCGGCGTCGGGGGTATTTGCGAGCGCGCATTTCGAGGACTCCGTATTGGTGGTCCAGGGCAAAGGCGACTGGTTTGCCATCCAGGGCGACAGGGTCCGTCTGAAGACCGGGGGGTTTGATGGGCGCCAGTGGTTGCTTTCCTGGCAAACCCCTGCCGGCGCGGCTGATGCGATGTTGCAGGGGGATGATGCGGTCGAGGCGCTCATCAATTTGGCGCCGCCCGTGATTGCCGAAGAGTTCAAGCGGGCGCACCTTGCACATACCGATCGAGGTGGCATGTTTCGCACCGGATTTATGTTGCTCGGCCTGTTTTTCCTGTTGTCGATCGGTATTTTCTGGATCTATGCCGATGCAGTAGGCGACTGGGCTGCCGATCAGCTTTCCGATCAACAGAAGCAGCGACTGGTCGGTCAGACTTTCGATCAATTGAGCCCCTCGCTCAGGTTGCTTGAACGGGGTGAAGTCCAGGATACCGTTGCCTATATCGGAGTCAGGGTGACTACAGGTTCACCCCAGCGGTATGTTTTTCATGTCGCCCATTCTCCTCGGGTCAATGCGGTTGCGCTGCCGGACGGACATATCGTGGTTTTTACCGGATTACTGCGGGCTACCCGGAGCGCGGAAGAACTTGCGGCGATCCTGGCGCACTTGGCCAGCCATATCGAGAAACGCCACAGCTTGAGCAATGTCCTGCATCTGCTGGGCTGGCGCGCAGTCCTCGCTGCCGCGATAGGAGAAACTTCCGACGGCGTTTGGCAAGGTCTGGCGCCGGAACTTGAGAACCAGCATTACAGTCAGGCAATGGAGCGGGAAGCGGATGCCGAGTCTGTTGTCATGCTGCGTCGCGCTCGAATCTCGGCCGATGGACTCATCCCCGTTCTTGAGCGAATTGCCGCACAAGCGACTCCCAAGGACGTGTCTTCCGACTCTGGATTTGCCGGGTCGCATCCGCTCAATCCAGGTCGTGTCGAAGCATTGCGTCAGCAGATCGTGATGCAATCCCCGTACCGAAGCCATCCGTTGAGCATCGAGTGGGATAGTTTTCGAAATTCGGTCGCCAATGCGCCTGTGAAGTAGCGCACTGATCCTTGCCAATGCCCATGGATAGAATCCATGTTCGCAAGCCTTCCAATCCAGTCCACACGGAAATCAGTCCAGAATGAACCACCCCCAACGCCGTCTCGATCAGATATTGTCCAATCCGGCTGCTTCCAAGCATGCAGTTCTGGATATCGAGAAACTGCGCAATCACAGTTTTCTTTTTTCGGTTCTCAATGATGGCGATGCCGAGGCGATCATTCAGCTTGGTCGTGTAGTTCAGCATCCGGCAAAGCACATTGTTTTTCAGTCTGGTGAAGCGGGCGACCATCTGCTGGTTCTGCTTGATGGACGCGTCAAGGTCAGTCTGGCTTCGGCAGAGGGCAAGGAAGCAATCCTGAGCATTCTTGAACCGGGGGATGTGATGGGAGAAATGGCTCTGCTGGATGGCGAGGCGCGCAGCGCGACCTTGACCACCATGGATGCATGCAGTTTCCTCGTCCTGTGGCGGCGCGACTTCCTGCCTTTCCTGGAAAAGAATCCGCATGTCGCGCTGAAGCTTCTTGCAGGTCTGTCCAGGCGTCTGCGTGCAACCAATGATCTGGTCGGAAATCTCAGTTTTCTCAATCTCCCGGCTCGTCTGGCGCGCATCCTGATCAACCTGGGGCAGCAATATGGCAAGTTGACAGACGCGGGTATTGCGATAGGCATCAAGCTTTCGCAGGAAGAACTCGGAAATCTGGTCGGTGTGTCGCGTGAAAGCGTAAACCGGCAAATCCGTTTATGGGTTGATGCAGACGTGTTGGATTACATTCACGGAACCATTATCCTGAAGAACTCGGATGCCTTGTTTCGCGAATCCCTGAACTCGGAACGATAACCCCCGCTTTTTTTGACCAAGGAGTAAATCTATGCAACGTAAAGTCATCGCAACCCTCGTCAGTGCCCTGTTCAGCGTGGGTATTGCCCAGGCCCAGTCAGCCCCTTATTACAACCCGGCCAACCCGGCCAGCCCTACGGGTGTCACCACCGGTGCCGAACTGAACAAGACGATAGGCTGCCCGGGCAAGGGGATTCTGGATGCGGCCTGCCAACCGGCGCCGGTCGCAGCGGCCAAGCCGGCCCCTGCGCCAGCCCCGGCACCTGTGGTTGCTCCGGCACCCGCCCCTGTGGTCAAGGCGGCTCCGGCTCCGGTAGTCAGCAATACGCTTGATAGCGTGATGTATATCCCCACCGGTATCCGCTCAACCAGCGCGCTGATGATCGAGCGTATGGCGCCGAAGGAAATTGTTGCGGGCCAGCCTTTCAGCTACGACATCAAGGCGACCAACCTCACCCCCGGCAAGTTGAGCGATGTCTCGGTACAGGATGTGTGCAGCACCAATTTCAAGCTGCTGAGTTCCAGCCCCGATGTCGAGAGCAACAACGATGGTTTGCTGAATTGGGAATTGGGCGAGTTGAACGGCAATGAGTCCCGCGTCATCAGGGTCAATGGGCAGATCGACGATGCCGAGAAAGCGCAAAACTGCCTGTCGGCCAAATACGATCAGGCTTCCTGCATGGCTTTCAACGTGGTCCAGCCGAAGCTGAACCTGAAGGCTTCCGCTCCCGCCGAAGCCATGCGTTGCGATGCGATACCTTTGACCTATGCGGTTTCAAATATTGGTACCGGCGTTGCGCGTAATGCTTCAGTCAACCAGCCTCTGCCCGAAGGCATCAGCCTGAAAGACGGGCTGGGCACGATGACGGCGGGTGACCTGTCGGCCGGTGCCGTCAAGGAATTCCGTGCTGCCGTCATGGCGGCCAAGCCGGGTGTGTACTCCTTCAATCCGACCGCCGCCGCCGATCCCTCCATGCAAGCCAGTGCGGTTGCAACCACGCGGGTGACCGAGCCGGCTCTGAAGGTGGAGAAAAAAGCTTCCAACACAGTCATTCTCGGTCGTGATCTTGATTACGAAATCACCGTGACCAACACGGGCGATGCCGTTGCTCGCAATCTGGTTGTGGAAGAAACCGTGCAGGCTGGCGCTCGCGTCAACAGCGCTTCGGACAATGGCCGCGTAGAAGCAGGTCGTGTTGTATGGAACTTGCCGGAACTGGCCCCCAAGCAGTCGCAAACGGTCAAGGTCAACCTGCAACCGCAGGCTGTCGGCAGCATCGATACCGCAACACGTGCAACCGCTTACTGTGCGGCTGATGCAGCTGCCCAGGCCAAGACCGCCATCATCGGCATCCCGGCCGTGCTGCTCGAAGTGGTGGATCTGACGGACCCGGTTGAAATCGGCAAGTCCACGACGTATGTCATAACCGCTACCAATCAGGGCACGGCGACGGACATCAATGTGCGCATCATTGCCGACCTGGAAAAAGCCATGGAGTTTGTCTCCGGCGATGGCGCCACCGCCCTGGTCAGCGGCGGCAACCGAGTCGAGTTCGCGCCGTTGCCGAAGCTTGAGCCGGGCGCCAAGGCGGAATGGAGAGTCAACGCCAAGGCTGTGGCTCCGTCCGATCACCGCTTCACCGTGATCATGACCAGCGATCTGCGTCAGCGTCCGGTAATGGAAACCGAAGCCACCACGCTGTACAAGTAAGCCCTTGTTTGGGGAATGAAAAGGCCTCGCCCATGCGAGGCCTTTTCTTTTGCTGGGTACGACAGAAGGGCTTGATGGGCGAAAAGCGCCCACTGTGCAACCAGCCGAACGCTTATCCTGTTCCGCATCCCAATCCCGCCACCCGGAAGCAGGTTGATCCTGACCTGCACGGCATGGAAATGGCGGAGCACTGCCTGCTTATAATGACTGCTGGATTCGTTTCAGCAAGCTGATCGCTTGATGAAAAACGAGGAAATAGCCACCTTCAGGGACTCGAAAGCAGATGGAAATTTTCAACCGATTTTCACTCGAAGCTGCGCGCAGACTGCCGCATTTACCTGCGGAACATCCATGTTCGAGACTGCATGGCCATTCCTTCCAGATCGACATCCATGTAACCGGCCCCCTGGACCCGAAGTTGGGTTGGGTTGTCGATTTCGCCGATATTCAACGAGCCTGGTTACCCATCCATGCCCGGCTTGATCATCGGTGCCTCAATGAGGTGTCAGGCCTGGAAAATCCGACCAGCGAACTGCTTGCGCAATGGATCTGGCAGCAACTCAAGGCTTCCCTTCCCGGGCTGAGCCAGATCGTGGTGATGGAAACGCCCAACTCGGGTTGCATCTATCGCGGCTGATATCGAATTCCCTTACATTCAGCAAGTCCTGGCTACCCCATAGGAAAAACCGCAACTTTTTGTTGCGCTCTTCAAGTTCGCCTCGCTGGCGAGTCCGTAACCGGAGGGTGCAACTGCTTGATATGTATTTGCGCCATATGCAGGTTGTGCCGCTTTATAGGTCGCACCGGATACGCCGTAGATCATGTGCGAGGCGGAATACCGGCTGTTATCCGGTTGTGCGTAGCCTTGACTGGGGACATAAGCCACAGTCAACGGCATCTGGGACGCGGCAAGATAAGGATTTACGCCAACTCTTTGGAGGTTCTGCGTCGGCATCGGGCCAGGATTGTGGGAGGTGTTGCTGCCTCGGCTGTCTGAATACGGGTTGCCATAGCTGTTGGGCTGGTAACGGGCCGGCATCGGCGCAGCGGTGGCTGGAGTATAAGCAGAGGCATATTGCTGGATAACCCGCGGTTGTTGATTGCTGTCGATGATTTTGTGCGCGAGCCCTGCCATGATGCCTTCGGTGGTGACGATCCGGTCTGCCATGTAACCGATCCGATCCGCCATCGTCCCGATCCGGTCGGCCATCTTTCCAGGATTGCTGGAAAGTGACAGCATGGTTGTCGAAGCGGTGTTGATGCTGTTATTCGTGACGCTTTCGCTGCTGTCTATAAGATTGTTGGTCACGCTGGTCATCCCTTTGATCATTTCATCAAAAAATGCAAACGAAGGGCTGGTCAAGGAGGCGAACAGTGCGCTGGCAAGTGTGGCTTTCCTGAGTGTGAACATGAGTGGCCTCGGACAAGTTGAATTTGTACATATCGATGACTAAAATTATACACAATATTTATACGTGTACAATATTTGTTGTATAGTTATTTCATGACAACCGAACTCGCCATTTCTCCAGATACGGCCCGCTTCCCGATACGCAGGCTTGTGCAGCGCACCGGTGTAAACGCATCTACATTGCGGGCATGGGAAAGCCGGCACGGCTTGCTGAAACCTGTTCGAACACAGTCAGGTCACCGTTTGTATGGGGCCGAGGATGTGCAACGAGTAAAGAATGTACAAGAATTACTTGTACAAGGTGTTGGGTTGAACGAGATTGTGGAAATTCTTGATCGGCCAGTTGATACTTCCTCCACAAGCGCTCCCGGATTGCTCGAAAGCAGTCTGGCTACCACGCTGAGCCCTGCCTGGCAGGGTTATCTGGCGGAAACACTGAGTGCGCTTGAAATCTTCAGTACCGAGCAACTGGATAGTCTTTACAACGATGCTTGTGCGCTCTATCCGATTGATATCGTGACTGAAAAGCTGATGATTCCGGTTCTGGAGCAGCTCGGTATGCGTTGGGATAAGCGTCCTTCCGGTATCGCGGAGGAGCATTTTTTCAGCGCCTGGCTGCGCAACAAGCTGGGTGCTCGTCTGCATCATGGTGCGGGGTTTGCTCGTGGTCGTTCGTTGATCCTGTCCTGCCTGCCTGGAGAACATCATGAGATCAGTCTGCTTCTGGCTGCGCTGGGGGTTCTGCAACAGGGTTTCCGGGTGGTTTATCTGGGTGCCGACATGCCGATTGGGCAACTTGCCCCGGTTTACCGGCAAACCCATGCAGCCGGCATCATTCTGGCCGGACGAGGGCTCACCGATTCAGAGCGAATCGAATCGAATCTGATCGAAATTGCCCGACTGGTCGAGAATGTCGATATTCCAGTGTTTGTTGGCGGCCGATTTTCCGTGCTGTTGCAGCGCGAGCTTGAACAAATCGGCGCACAACCGGTCGGTGACAACATTTCCCTGGGATTGCGATTGATTGAGGCCGGTCTGACCGGCGCACAGATTTCAGCATCAAGGATACGTCGGCGATGAATTTCCGGCGCACCTGTCGCATTCATTCACTATGCTTGTGAAGGCTGACTTCACAGAGGAGAAAATTCATGACGGCCCAGCTTTCCCCCTTGGCGCGATTCGATAACCTGTTGCTAGCGACCGATGGCAGCGATATCAGTACCGGCGCGGTGCGTGTTGCGTTGCATCTGGCTAGTCGCTGCGGCGCGCATCTGACCGTGATGCACATGGCACAGACGTTGCCCGATTACGCCATGTTCAATCCAGGCGGCGTGCGCCAGGCCGAGGATGCCGGGCGCGCGGTGTTGCGAGAAGTGGAGGAACAAGCTGGCACTGCCTGCGTAAATTGCGCTCCGGTATTGCGCTATGGCGATGAGCCGGTACGCGAGATTGCTGCCCAGGCTGAAGAAAGTCAGGCTGATCTGGTTGTCATGGGCAGACGTGGCGTGCATTGGCTTGAGCGTTTGATGCTCGGCGAGGCCGCAGCCCGGGTTGTCGGCCACGTTCATTGCAGCGTTGTTGTCGTGCCCAAGGAGTCCGGAATTTGGGACAAGGGCATATTGCTGGCGGTGGATGGTTCCCGCTTTGCCGATGCCGCCGCAGTGGCAGCCGGCAATCTGGCCAGGCGATGTGGCTTGCCGGTGACCGTGTTGTCAGTCTGCGCCAACGATGACCTCAAATGTGACATGGTGCAGGCGATGGCGGATCGAGTTCGCGATCTGTTGCGCAAGGAAGGCGTCGCCGCCGACAGCGTGATCAAGGAGGGCAATCCGGCCAAAGCCATCGTGGAAGCGGCTGCGGAAAACGAATGCGATCTGATTGTGTTGGGCAGCCACGGCCGTACCGGGCTTGACCGCATCCTGATGGGGAGCGTTTCTCAGCAGGTTGTGGTGCAGGCCAAGTGTCCGGTTCTGGTGGCAAAGGCTGTCTGATCGAAATACGCCTGCCTGCCCCTGCTTCGCAAGCGAAACAGGGGCAGTCGTGAATCAGTGATAGGTCAGTTCAGACCAGCGTTTGTCTTCGATCAGCGACTGTTTCCGGGCTTCCCACTGAGACTCGGAACCCGCCATGCGCGCCATGCTGGCATCGAAAGCGGCAGCGATTTTCTTCATGCCGGAGAGATAGACATAGGTTTTTGGATCTTGCAGCAGTGACCAGATTTCTGCGGCATTGGTGTCGACGCCATCTTGCAGCGCGTCGCTTTCATCCTTTAGTACACCTTTGGTGAGTGCCTTGATGGCCTGAAACGTGGCTTGATCGTAATAACTTGCCAGATCCTGGTTGAGATCATTCATGTACAGCATCTCGGTGCCGCTGCGAGCGCCGTAAAACAGTCTCACCTTGCCGCCCCATTCCGCCTGCTCCTCGTAGATTCGGCGCAGGAACGCGCGGAACGGCGCAATGCCGGTACCGGTACCCAGCATCAACAGATTGCTGGACTTGTCGGCGGGAATGCGGAATGGACTGCGGTGCGGGCCGGTGATGCTGATCCTGTCGCCAGGATGGGCATTGCACAGATAGTTGGAGGCCTCGCCCGGGTACTGCTCGCCGGAAACTTCGTCGATGTAGAAGCAGCGCCTTACCAGCAGTTCAAGCTCGACGCCCTCACCATCGGCTGACTTGCGCGCGTTGGCAATCGTGTAATAACGATGGTGGCTCTTGTTGCCATAAGGGTGCGGGCCAGGGGTCAGCACGCCGATATTCTGGCCTTCCAGGAAATAGAAAGCCGGGGTATTGATGCGCAGCACAATCTGGCGAACCTCATCGGCGGAGTCAGGGGTAATACGCTGCGTGGCTTGTACAAAAGCCTCGGTTGCTTCACTGGCGTTGATGATGTCTTCATTGTCGGTCATGGCATTGAATCCGGATCGTTGATGGAAGGAACCCGTCGAACCCTGGGTTGCGCGCGTAAGCGTAACCTTCTTGCTGCAACCGCACAATTCCAGGCGCACCCTGGACCTTGATTGCTCAAATGGACGCCGCGGAATAACAGCACCTGCGGGGAAACGGATGGCACTACAGATTTTTGGCCTGCAACCATTCCTCCAGCATCATCATCATCCAGATGGCGCGGCCAAAGTAGGTGGCATGCCCGGTCATGTGTTCGGTGCGGACATGGTCGATATAGGCGGGTTGCAGAATGTTGCGCTTCTTCAAGGCTGCCAGCCTGTCTTCGATGTGGTCACGCAGCGGCGCGTACTCACGCGCCCAGACGCCAAAGGGCAAGCCGAAACCGTGTTTGCTCTTGTTGATGATTTCGTCAGGCAGGAAGCCGGTCAGCGCCTTCTTGAAAAACCAGCGCAAGTATTGGCCTTTGACTTTCCAGTCAGGCGGCACCTCGCCGGAAAAGTCCATCATTGCGTCGTCGAGCAAGGGATAGCGCACATCGATACCGGCAGCTTCAGTCATGGCGCCCACCTTGCGCAGGTCGTTGTCTGCCAAGGTGAACTTGATGTCCAGGTGCAGCATGCGGTTGATATAGGAAGCCGAGTCGGCGCGGTGATATACCTCTTTCAGCAATTCGCCTGGCTGATGGGGGTCGACATGCGCCAGAAATTCGGGCCTGAACATGTCTGCTAGCGGCTGTCGGTAAACGAAGTTGTATGACTCCATGCGTTCCGGCAACGGGATGTTGGCCTGCCGGATGTAACTTTGTGCCTTGGCTGCCAGAGGAATGGCGGAAAGTCCGGGCAGATGCGCCAGCGGTTCGATCAATCCCTTGCGCAGCAGCGCAGGCACGCGGTGGTAGGACTCGAACACCTTTTGTTTGGCGTAGCGTTCATTGCCGCCAAAGATTTCGTCGCCGCCATCCCCGGCCAACATGACCCGGAAACCCTGTTCTGCGGCACGCTTCGCGCAGAAATAGGTGGGCACGGCGGATTCGTTCGCGAAAGGCTCGTCGTAATGGTGGGCGATAATCGGAATTGCCGCGACGATATCGGCAGGCTTGACGTAGTACTCGTTCATGTCCAGACCGAAGCGTTTGCCGGCAATTCGGGCATATTCCATCTCGTCGAAACCGACGGAATCGAAACCGATCGAGTAGGTCGATACCTTGCCGGTCAGTTCCTTCAGCACTCCGCAAACGGTGGAACTGTCAGTCCCCCCGGACAGGAATGCCGCCGCCTCGTCAGCGCCCTTTGCCCGCGCCACGCTGTCGCGCAACAGGCTGTGGAAGCGGCTGGACTGGGCCGGGAAATCGTCGCGCGGTGTATCGCGGTAATGCAACGCCCAGTAAAAACCGCGACTCAGCTCGCCATTTTTCCAGTTGATCCACTGCGCCGGGAGCAGTTTTTCCACGCCTTTGAAGATGCTGCCCGGCGCTGGAACCTGGAAAAAATAGAGATAGTTGAAAAGCCCTTGTGGGTTGAGTTCACGTCCGACAGCCGGATGCCCTGCGACCATGTCGGCCTGACTGGAGAAGACGATCCCGCGCGGGCTGCTGGCGAAGGCCAGCTTCTCGGCGCCGATACGGTCAAGCGCAAGAAATGCGCTGTTTTCCTGTTGATTCAATATGGCCAGCGCAAAGTTGCCATGAATATGCCGCATTGCCTCGCGGCCATGCTGCCGCCAAAGTTTGAGCAGGGCTGAGGCGGGCGGCAGTTGCTGTAGATCGGGGCTGTCGAAAGCGGGGCGACCTGTGATGACCGCAGTCAGTTCGTCCTCGACCGCCAGTGCCAGGTTTGATGCCATGCCCCGGGTCGGGTCGGTATGCAGGAAAGTCGGACTAGCGACACTGCAATGGGACAGCATCAGTTCAAGTGATTGTGCTGCGTCGGGCGAGCCGTGTCCGAGCCAGCCAGCTAGGCGGTGCATGGAATATTCCTAAGGCTATGGGGGATGATCAGGGTTGCGGGGTTGGTTTCGGTTTGACGGGAATCAACGGTGTTTTTGGATACCCGGCCGCATTCAGCAGGCTGTTCCAGGAACTCGCCTCAAAGCCCTTTTGATGCGTCTTGCCAACCAAAATAACAGGCACTTCCAACGCTCCAACCAGGTTTTTCAACTCCACCGCAATTTCCGGCTCCCTGGATGGATCCTTGGCTGTAAACGGAATCCCGCGCTGGTTGAGGTAGTCACGAGCCTGATCGCAGAGCGGCCCGCAGGCACTGGCAAACAGCACGACAGGATTTCTCTCGCGGGCAAGGCGGGCTTCGTAGCTTTCCTTGTCAACATCAACCACATTGCCCTTGCTCTGGACTTTGGTCGCCTTTTTGGCGGATGGCGGCGGCGGTTGATCCGAGTAATAAACCCCGCCGCGCTCATCGGTCCAGCGGAATACCTCGCTCGCATGCGCCAGTGGACTGGCAAGCAATAAAATAATGAGTAGATCCCTGAACATGATTGCTCCTGTTTTTTACAAGCTCATTCTAGCCCGGAAACTTCGCAATTTCGCGTGATGATCGTGCAGGGTATTGTTTGTAATAAGGATTTCCAGAATCCGGGCTGCCTACGGCAACCTCATGCCATCCCGTTATGGCGCAACAATGCATCTATCGTCGGTTCCCGGCCGCGGAACGCCTTGAACGATTCGATTGCCGGACGTGCGCCGCCCTGAGCCAGAATCTCGCTCCAGAAGCGATGGCCGACCTCCGGGTTGAGCACGCCCCAGGTGCCTTTCTCGGCTTCATCCTCGAACAGGCTGTAGGCATCCGCCGAAAGTACTTCGGCCCATTTGTAGCTGTAGTAGCCCGCTGCGTAGCCACCTGCAAAGATGTGCGAGAAATTGTTCGGGAATCGGTTGTAGTCTGGCGGATTCACCACGGCGACTCGCTGACGGATCTCGCGCAGCAGATCAAGCGCCGTCTGGCCGGGCTTGAGATCAAAGTGCAGGTGCATGTCGAACAGAGAAAACTCGATTTGCCGCACGGTCTGCATGCCGGCCTGGAAATTCTTTGCCGCCAGCATCTTGTCGAACAACTCGCGTGGCAGCGCTTCGCCGGTTTCGACATGGCCGGTCATGTGCTTCAGCACATCCCATTCCCAGCAGAAGTTTTCCATGAATTGCGACGGCAGTTCGACGGCATCCCA
>SXGT01844875.1_pt1 | contig 17529 bp, 16 predicted proteins | sample 3176221 | NCBI WGS metagenome assembly SXGT01 (sample SAMN11356862, study PRJNA531348) | freshwater metagenome | isolation source: freshwater sample F1-120 | place: China: Fuxian Lake, Yuxi | collected 2017-12-25
CGACGTAGAACTGCTCTTCGATCGCGAGCGCCCCGAGAGGGCCGAGCATCGACGGGTCGGTACTTTCGGCCGCGTACGACGGGCCCGTGATCACGTAACGCCAGTTGACGACGTAGAAGATCGACGCGATGGCATCCCACCGGAGGCGGTCGCGCAGCGTCGCGTCGATCGTCGGTCCGAGGGCGACGACCACGGCGATCATGACGAACACCGCGGGGAGGAGCCGCCGGGCGCGCCGCAACCAGAAGCCGACGAGATCGATCCGGCGGCGATCGTGCAGTTCGCCGATCAGCAGGCTCGTGATGAGAAACCCCGACAGGACGAAGAAGACGTCGACGCCGAGGAACCCGCCCTCGAACTCGTCGATCTCGAGGTGGTAGAGCAGCACCAACAACACGGCGATGCCTCGAAGCCCGTCGAGGCCCGGGAGGTGGCCGCGACGCCGAGGCGAGTCGAGGGGCGGGGGCGTCGTGTCGGTCATGATTCGGGTGCGATCGGCGCGCCGACGCTATCGCCGAGATCATTCGGCGGTGGGTCAGCCGACATCGCCCTCTACGCTGGCGCCGTCATCGGGAGGGATGGCAGAGCGGACGAATGCACCGGTCTTGAAAACCGGCGTGGTGTTGAGCCACCGTGGGTTCGAATCCCACTCCCTCCGCGTTTTTTGACGCCGCCGTCCGGCGGCGCGGCGAGCAACCTGCGGACCGGTCACTCGCTCCGCTCGCCCCGGCTCCTCCGGTCGCCGCGGGACCGAAGCCGGGGAGTGGTTGGAGAAATTGGTTGACATACGACCGATTTCTCCAACCACTCGGCGGGACGGACGTCAGGTGCCGCAGAAGGTCTGGTAGCGCTCGGTGAACGCGGCGGGCGCGGGCTGCGCGTACGACTCGAGGCCGGGCCGGGCGGTGAACGGGTCGCGCAACACCTCGACCAAATCCTCTGCGGACTGGAGATCTCCGTCGGTCGCGGCGGCGAGCGCCACCTCCACAAGATGATTGCGAGCGACGTAGATCGGGCTCCGGCGGTCCATCGCGTCGGCGACATCGCGCGGTGACGAACCGGCGATCGCCGCGCGCCACCGTTCGCCCCATGACGCGAAGGCGGGCGCATCCAGAAAGACCTCGCTCGCGGTCTCGTCGCCTCGCAACGTTGCGGCCAGCGCTCGGAAGCTCGAGGTGAAGTCGACGCGCTGCTCCCGCAGCAACTCGACGTAGTCGTCGACGAGGGCGGAGAGCGAGGGATCGTCGGCGTGGTCGACGACACCGAGCTTTTCGAGCATCCCACGTCGCCAGTTCTCGTTGTAGCTCTCCGCATAGACGCGCAGGACGTCGGTCGCGAGTTCGATCGCGCGCGCTTGCTCGTCGTCGATCAGCGCCAGCATCGCCTCGGCGAGACGAGCCAAGTTCCATTGCCCGATCGCGGGTTGATTGCCGTACGCGTAGCGGCCTTGATGATCGATCGAGCTGAACACGGTCGCCGGATCGAACGTGTCCATGAACGCGCACGGTCCGAAGTCGATCGACTCGCCGCTGATCGTCATGTTGTCGGTGTTCATCACGCCGTGGCTGAAGCCGACGAGCATCCACTGAGCGACGAGCGACGCCTGTGCGCCGGCGACCGCCCGCAACAATGCGAGCGCGGGCGGCCCGTCATCTCGAGCCTCGGGGTAGTGCCGATCGATCGCATACGCGACGACGCGTTCGAGCAACTCGCGATCACCAGCTGCCGACGCGTACTGGAACGTCCCGACTCGAAGGTGGCTCGCCGCGACCCGCGTGAGGACCGCGCCGGGGAGAGGGAGCTCGCGTCGCACGACCTCTCCGGTTGCCACGACCGCGAGCGCGCGCGTCGTCGGGATTCCGAGACCGTGCAGTGCCTCGCCGATGATGTACTCGCGCACCATGGGTCCCACGGCGGCCTTGCCGTCGCCACCGCGAGCGAACGGTGTCCGCCCCGATCCTTTCAGATGCAGGTCCCGGCGAAGTCCGTCGCGGTCGATGACTTCACCGAGCAACAGCGCACGCCCGTCGCCGAGTCGGGGGGAGTACCCGCCGAACTGGTGACCCGCGTATGCCTGCGCAACGGGAGTCGCGCCCTGCGGCACCCGGTTGCCCGCGAGCACCGCGACCCCCGACTCGGAGCGCAACTCGTTCGGGTCGATGCCGAGTTCGATCGCGAGCGGTTCGTTGAGTACCAACAGCTGCGGCTCGGGCGCGCCGGTCGGGTTCCACGGCTCGAACAAACCGACCAGCTCGCGCGCGAACGAGTTGTCGAACGCGAACTGCGAAACGAGTGTCACAGCTGCAGGCTACGGCGCCTCGCGAACAGCGTTCTCGCGCCGGCGAGTTTCACGTCGACGCGAACGCGCCGGTCCCTCCGGTGTTCGTGAACGAACACACGCGCCAGGTGGAGCCTTCTCGTTCCATCGATGCCGTGATGTCGATCGTCCCATTCTCGAACTCGAGGACGTACTCGACCTCGGCCGTGCGCTGCGCCGGTGCCAGGTCGGAGCCGATCGAGTATCCGGTCAGCAGCCCGGCGCGCTCCTCGCTCCCTGCGAGTTCCTGCTTCAGACCCCCGGCGCTGATCTGGTCGGCCAAGTCGGCGCACATGAGCGCGTGCGCGCCGGGCCAATCGTGGGTGACGAGCGCTTCGAGGTAGCGCCGGAGCGTGGGTTCGAGTTCGAGGGCTTCCGTGGCGGCGGTGGTCGGGGGTCGAACGACCGTCGGACCGGAGGCGGTGGTCGAGGTCGTCGCGACGTCGACCTCGTCGTCGGGCGCGACCTGGATTCCGAGCACGACGCCGAGGGCGAGGCCGACGACGAGCCCCAACAGGATCAGCAACGGAACGGACCTCGGCCGAGATACTGCGGCGATGTCGGGCATGGGTGGGTCCCTTGAACAGGGTGGCACCGCGGACATGCCTCCGTCGCCCGCACCGTAGCGGCGATCGCGCGGCGGCGCCGGTGGTGGACGACGAGCGCCGACAAATGCAACGGCTCGCGCGGCAGCGCGCGCCGCGGTCCTACGATGCCCGCGTGGCCAATCGGCGCGTCCCGACGACGACGTCCAACTTCGGAGTGTCGAAGCGGGAGAATCACGACGCGTCAGGTTTCTACTCGCGGTTCGCCGCACCCGAAGTCAGCAACGACGACACGATCAGCGCGCCGAAGTTCGTCGACGAGATCGTGGTCGGCGACGCGCGTGATATGGGCGATGTCGCGGACAACTCGATCGCGTTCGTGGTGACCTCGCCGCCGTACTTCGCGGGAAAGTCCTACGAGGAGGCGCTCGGCGAAGGTGCGGTGCCCGCGAACTACATCGAATATCTCGAGATGCTCGAAGCGGTGTTCGCCGAATGTGTGCGGGTCCTCGAACCGGGCGGGCGCATCGCCGTGAACGTCGCGAACCTCGGCCGCAAGCCCTACCGATCACTCTCGGCCGATGTGATCACGATCCTGCAGGATCGCTTGCGGCTTCTGCTCCGCGGCGAGATCGTGTGGGTCAAGGCACGAGCCGCTTCCGGCAGCTGCGCGTGGGGATCCTTCCAGCGCCCGAGCAACCCGACGCTTCGGGACTTGAGCGAGCGCGTCATCGTCGCCAGCAAGGGACGCTTCGACCGCGCGGTCGACGCCAAGCGACGTGCGAAGCAAGGTCTCGCGTCGGCGTCGTCGCTGACGCGAGACGAGTTCATGGAAGCAACGCTCGACGTGTGGGAGATCGCGCCCGAGAGCGCGAAACGCGTCGGACACCCGGCCCCGTTTCCGGTCGAGCTTCCCGAACGCCTCCTCCACCTCTATACCTATGTGGGCGATGTCGTGCTCGATCCGTTCATGGGCTCGGGTTCGACCGGCGTCGCCGCGATCCGAACCGGGAGGCACTTCGTCGGTTACGAACTCGATGCGGAGTTCGCGACGAGCGCGCGAGAACGCATCGCCGACGCGACGCGCGCGCACCACTTCGAGCTTCCGGCCGCGAAACCTCGCCCCGCCGAACCGGAGTCGGTGATCGCAAACGACGAGCTGGGAGCGACCGCGATCGATCGTGCGGCAGCGTGGTTGCGCGACCGCGGCTACGTCGGCGTCGTCGCCAACCCGAAGATCGGAGCGGGACTCACAGTGGCGTTTGCCGCGACCGACGACCGAGGACGCGCCTGGCTCGTCGAAGTCGCCGGCGGCGACACCGCGCTCCGCCCGGGGCTCGCGCGGAGCGAGACGATGTGGCGCACGATCGCCAAGGCTGCCGTGCTCCACACGATGCACCCCGACACTCCCTTGCTGGTCCTGACCGACGATCTCCCCACCGGGCTCAACGCCGCGCCGCTCGACGCCGTCCTCGGCCCCGGCCTTCCGATCGAGGCGGTCGTCCGCCTCCGAGACTGAGGGGGCTGATCCATCGGTAGCCTCCGTCTCCTGAGGATCGACGGAGGGCGATGATGGGCTTTCTCGACAAGGTGAAAAAGGGTCTCGACACCGCGAAGGACAAGGTCGACGATCTTGCCGAGCAACACGGCGACAAGATCAAGGGCGGCATCGACAAGGCGGCCGACGTCGCCGGCAAGAAGTTGAAGGGCAAGTCCAAGCAGGTCGACTCGATTGCCGACAAGGCGAAGGGTGTCGTCGACAACCTCGCGAAGCCCGACGCGGACGATGCCGCGACAAGCGACGCCGCGACAGGCGATGACACGAAGGCCGACGCCGCGCCGGCCGGTGGGGCCGAAGGCTCCGGCGCAACCGAATCCGCTGCGCCGTAGGTGAGCGCGCCGACGAAACCGCGGGGGTGGATTCGCCGACTCGTCGGCTACATGGCACCACACAAACAGCACGCGATCGTCGCGTTCGGTGTCGCGATTGCCGGTACGACGATCGCGTCGTTCACCCCGCTGATCCAGAAGGTCATTCTCGATGACGTGATCCGACGCGAGCGGCGCCCGCTTGCGCCGTGGCTCGGTCTGCTCGTCGCCTTCGGCGTGATTCGCTTCGGCCTCGCGTTCGTGCGCCGGTATCGCGGCGGTCGCATCGCGCTCGATGTGCAGCACGACCTCAGGACCGCGATCTTTCGTCAGCTCCAACGACTCGACTTCGCCAAACACGACGAGATGCAGACCGGCCAGCTCGTATCCCGCGCCAGCGGCGACATCGCGCTGATCCAAGGCCTGTTGCAGTTCCTGCCGATCGGCGTCGGCAACGTGCTGATGTTCGTGATCTCGCTTGTGATCATGGTGTTCCTCTCACCGTTGCTCACGATCGTGTTCTTGTGCGTCGGTCCGGCAGTCCTGTTCACCGCCATGCGGCTACGAACGGCCGTGTTTCCGTCGAGTTGGGTCGCGCAACAACGGGCGGGTGAGGTCGCAGGCGTCGTCGAGGAGTCCGTCACCGGCGTCCGTGTCGTGAAGGGCTTCGGCCAAGAACAACAACAGATCGATCGTCTGATCGACGCCAGCCGACGTCTGTACGGGGCGAAGGTTCGCCTCGTCGACTACCAAGCGCGCTTGCAGCCGGCGCTGCAGGTCATCCCGGCGTTCGGACAAGTTGCCGTGTTGTTGCTCGGTGGTTGGCTCACGATCGACGGTCGACTCTCACCGGGCTCGTTCCTCGCGTTCTCGACCTACATGCTCCGCCTGGTCCCGCCGGTTCGCATGATGGCTGCGATCCTCACCGTCGGACAGCTCGCTCGCGCCGGCGCCGAACGCATCTTCGATCTGCTCGACTCGACGCCACTGGTCGAGGACGCTCCCGCGGCGCGCCCGCTCGACGTCGTGGAGGGCCACATCGAGTTCGACGCGGTGTCGTTCGGCTATCTGCGATCCGAGCCGGTGCTTCGCGACTTCACGTTGACCGTCGAACCGGGTGAAACCGTCGCGCTTGTCGGTGGGTCGGGGTCGGGCAAGTCGACGGTTGCCTTGTTGTTGCCCCGTTTCTACGACGTTCAGCACGGTTCGGTTCGCATCGACGGCGTCGACGTACGCGACGCGACGCTCCAGAGTCTGCGCGGCTCGATCGGAGTCGTCTTCGAGGACAGCTTCTTGTTCTCCGACTCGGTCCGATCGAACATCGCGTTCGGCAAACCCGACGCAACCGACGACGAGATCGAAGCGGCGGCGCGAGCAGCCGAGGCCCACGAATTCATCACCGCACTGCCGAACGGCTACGACACCGTCGTCGGGGAGCAAGGGCTGACGCTGTCGGGCGGTCAACGCCAGCGGGTCGCGCTTGCGCGCGCCCTCATCTCTGATCCGAAGTTGCTGATTCTCGACGACGCAACGAGTTCGATCGACGCGCGGGTCGAAGAGGAGATCCACGCGACGTTGCAGCGACTGTTGCCCGGGCGCAGCACGCTGTTGATCGCACATCGGCGCTCGTCACTCGACCTGGCCGACCGCATCGTGGTCGTCGACGGCGGGCGCGTGCTCGACGCCGGAACCTACGACGAGCTGATGCAGCGCTGCACCGTGTTCCGTCGGCTGCTCGCCGGCCCCGGCGGCGATGCCGAAGGGCTCGACACCAGCGATCTGCGCGATGTCGACCTGGACGAGTCGAACTCCGTCGCCGCGGCACTCGCGACCATCGACCCGACAGGCGTCACGCCCGCAGCCTGGCCGGACCTCGATGACGACTACGACCCGAGCGAACTCGTTCCGACGGCAGCCGCCGCGCCACCCGGCGCGAACCTGCGACCGGGTGGTCCCGGCGGCGGCATGGCGGGCGGCATGGCGATGATGGCCGGTGGGCTGGCAATGACCCCCGAGCTGATGGCGAAGATCGAGGCGCTTCCGCCCGCCGACGCGACGCCCGGTGTCGATGAGGCACTCGAATCCGAACCGTCACCGGATTTCCGGTTCGGCAACTTTCTCCGTCCGTATCGCCGCGCCCTCGCGTTCGGGCTCGCCCTCGTCTCACTCGACGCGATCGCGACACTGAGCGGCCCTGCGCTCATCCGCCTCGGGATCGACGACGGGGTCGGAGCGGACACGATGCGAGTCGTCTGGATCGCGGCCGGCGCGTTCATCGCGATCACGCTCGTCGATTGGCTCATCATGTGGGGCCAGGCGCGTGTGCTCGGCCGTTCGTCGGAGCGACTGTTGCACGCGTTGCGGGTCAAGGTGTTCGCGCAACTGCAACGCCTCGGGCTCGACTACTACGAGCGCGAGATGGCCGGCCGCATCATGACGCGCATGACGACCGACATCGACTCGCTGCAACAGTTGCTCCAAACGGGGCTCGTGAGCGCGCTCGTGAACCTCGTCTCGTTCGTAGGCGTGGGGGTCGCGCTCGCACTCATGAACCCGCGGCTCGCGCTGGTGACGTCGATTGCGCTGCCGCCATTGGCGTTCGCAACGAATTGGTTCCGCCGCCGATCGTCGGCCGCGTACGAGGTCGCGCGCGAACGAATCGCCGCGGTGAATGCCAACCTGCAAGAGGGACTCTCGGGCGTGCGCGTTTCGCAGGCGTTCGCGCAGGAGGGTCGCAGCGTCCAGGAGTTCGAGTCGGTGGCTCGCGGTTACCTGGACGCGCGGCTCGGTGCTCAGCGACTTGTCGCGGTGTACTTCCCGTTCGTCGAGTTCCTCTCCGAACTCACCGGAGCGTTGGTGATCGGTGCAGCATCGGTGTTCGTGGCCGACGGATCGCTGACCGTCGGGGAGCTGATCGCGTTCTTGTTGTATCTCGATCTGTTCTTCTCCCCGATCCAGCAACTGTCGCAGGTGTTCGACAGTTATCAGCAGGCCAGGGTGTCGCTCGATCGGATCGGCGCGCTCCTCGCGACCCCGACGTCGATCGTGCCTGCGGATCCACACGTGGCGGTGCGACCCGATCGACTCCGCGGCGCCATCGACTTCGATGCGGTGCGATTCCGCTATGCCAACACCGTCGACGACGCGTTGCGTTCGGCGGGCTTGCACATCGCAGCTGGTGAACGCATCGCGTTGGTCGGTCAGACCGGGGCCGGCAAGTCGACCATCTTGAAGTTGATCGCCCGCTTCTACGACGTGAGCGAAGGATCGGTGCGCGTCGACGGAGTCGATCTGCGTGACTACGACCTCGTCTCGTATCACGCACAGCTCGGGGTGGTGCCCCAGGAGGCGTTCTTGTTCGCCGGAACGATCCGCGACAACATCGCGTACGGGCGTCGGGATGCGTCCGATGCCCAGGTCGAGGCCGCCGCCCGCGCCGTCGGCGCGCACGACTTCATCGCCCGATTGCCCTTCGGGTATCGAACTGCCGTGAGCGAACGGGGCCGGTCGTTGTCGGCGGGTCAGCGGCAACTCATCGCGCTCGCCCGCGCCCACTTGGTCGATCCGGCGATTCTGCTGCTCGACGAGGCGACGTCGAATCTCGATCTCGCGACGGAGGCCACGGTGAACGAGGCGATGCAGCACGCGGCGCGTGGACGAACCACGATTCTGGTTGCGCATCGGTTGCAGACGGCTCGGCTGGCGGACCGGATCCTCGTCGTCGACGACGGCCGCATCCTCGAAGACGGTACGCACGCCGAGCTGCTCGCGCTCGACGGCGCGTACGCGCGGCTCTGGGAGGCCAGTGAATCGGTGCCCGCGTAGAGGGCGCGCCAATTGGCGACGACACAGAGCTTTCTGCTGCCCAGGTGCGCGCGCCCGTGGCCCGAGCGGCCCGGGAGCGCAGCGACCAAGAGCGGGAAATGCACGACCGGTTCGTCGCATCGCGATCACCGATCGGCGCGCGCTCTTAGCTGCTACTCGGTGTCCGGGAACACCGCACGGGCGCTCAGGTGGCCGATCGCCGCACCGATGCACTGCATGGCGACGAACGTCGGTGCGTCGGCAGGGCTGATACCGCTGAACGTGTCGGTGATCGTGCGACCGATCGTGACCGCGGGATTCGCGAACGAGGTCGAAGACGTGAAGAAGTACGCCGCGCCGATGTAGGCGGCGACGCTCACCGCGATGAGGTTGGCGCGACCACTACGGGCCAGCGAGTGGATGACGAACAACAGGCCCGCGGTGGCCACGACTTCGCCGAGGTACTGCGGCGCGGTGTCGCGAGCTCGCCCCGACCACTCGATCGCGGGGTGATCGAACATCAAGTTCGCGATTGCGGCGCCACCGAGCGCGCCGAGCGTCTGCGCCGCGATGTACATCGCCGCGACGCCGGTCGAGATCGAAGCTTCGAATCGCTCGGTGAGTGTGACGAGCGGGTTGAAGTGCGCGCCCGACACCGGGGCGAGGATCGTGATGAGCACGAACAATGCGAACATCGTCGCGAGCGAGTTCACCAAGAGCGCGACGGCTGGGTTGTCGGGCGAGAGTGACTCACCCATGATCCCCGAACCGACGACCGTGCAGACGAGGGCGCCGGTGCCGAGCCCTTCGGCCGCAGCCCGGCGCCACCCGTCGGCGGCTTCGTCGGACGACGCTTCAACCACAGCAGCCGGCGCCGGCCGGTGTGGCGTCGGTCGCGGCCTCAGGAGTGCAACAGTTCGTCTGCGCCGGCTGTGACTCGGTGTCGGCGTGGACGACGTAGATCTCCCAGCGCTCGGCGTCGGGGCCCTCGGTCCAGACCTTGTCCTGGAGGGCGTAGCAACAGTCGGTCTGTTCTTGGACCTCGGTCGGCAGTTCGGCGGCTTGGAGTCGGGCGATCGCGGCCCCGACCTCTTCGGTGCTTCCGACCTCGACCCCGAGGTGGTTGATCGACCCGCCCTCGGCCGCCTTGTTCTCGAACAGCACGAGCTTGAGCGGTGGTTCGGCGATGGCGAAGTTCGCATAGCCCGGTTGGCGCTTGCGCGGAGCGGTGCCGAACAGCTTCGTGTAGAAGTCGACGGCAGCGTCGATGTCGGTGACGTTCAGGGCGAGCTGGAGACGGGACATGGTGCTTCCTCCTGATCGAGGGTGGATCATATCGATGACTGTCGATACAATGGCAGAGGCATCGACGAATGTCAATATCGAATATCATCGATATTTGGAGGTCAGGTCGTGAAAGTGCTGCCGGTCGACGGTTCCGTGTGTTGTTCGCCGATCACCGATGGTGACCTCGGCGAAACCGACGCCGAAGAGCTCGCACGCGCGTTCGCGGCCGTTGCCGACCCGGTGCGACTGCGGCTCCTCGGTCTCATCGCTGCGTCCGACAACGCCGACGCCTGCGCGTGCAATCTCGTCGAACCGGTCGGCAAGAGCCAACCGACGGTGAGCCACCACCTGAAGATCTTGTTCGAGGCGGGCCTCGTCGAGCGCGAACGGCGTGGCACCTGGATGTGGTACTCGGTCGTCCCCGAGCGACTCGAACAGCTGCGCGCGGCGCTCGCTACTCGTTGAACACTCGTCGCAGCCGGGTCGCGGCGTCACGGAGCGCGTCGACGTCGAGCGTCGCATACGCGAGTCGCAGGGCGCGGCTTCGATCGATGTCGACTCCGAAGGCGACTCCGGGGACGTACGCCACACCCGCGGCGATCGCGTCGGCGAACGCGTCGCTCGTATCGCGCGCCGCGTGGCCCCACAAGAACATGCCGCCGCGTGGCGCCTTCGTGTCGAACAGCCCGCCGAGCGCTTGGTGCAACGCCGAACCCTTTGCGGCGTACGTCGCACGGAGCGCGGCCAAGTGACCGCGCATGAACGTGTCGTCCGACAACACGTCGAGCGCGATGAATTGCGTCAACGTCGCGGTGTGGAGATCGACCGCTTGCTTGGCCAACACGAGCGATCGATACAGCCACTCGGGCGCTCGGAGCCAGCCGACGCGAATTCCCGGTGAGAGCACCTTCGACGCCGACGCGAGTGTGACGACATGATCGGGCGCGAGCGATCCCAGTGACTCGAGTCGAACGCCATCGAAGCTCAGCGCGACATAGGGATCGTCCTCGACGATGACGAAGCCGTACTGCTCCGCGAGACGTGCGAGGCGAGCGCGCCGGTCGCTCGACAGCACCGCGCCGGTCGGGTTCTGGAAATGAGGGACGGTGTACACGAGGCGCGGCCGTAACCCGTCACGAAGTCGAGCGGCGAGATCCTCGACGTCGATTCCGTCGCGGTCGACGGGGACGCCGACGAGTCGGGCGCCCGCGGCAAGCAACACCTGCCGCGCACCCAGATAGACCGGGTCTTCGACGACCGCGACGTCGCCCGCGTCGACGAGGGTGCGGGCGAGCAGATCGAGCCCTTGCTGGGATCCGGTCGTGACGAGGACGTGTTCGGGCCGTTCACACGGCGCGTGCACCGCGGAGCCGGGCGCGGCCCATTCACGAAACTGCGCGAGCCCCTCGGTCGCGCCGTATTGCAGCGACGGCGATCCGTAGCGACCGAGGGATCGCAGCGCCCGTTCGGCCGCGACCGCAACCCTCTCGACCGGAAAAGTGGAACCGTCGGGGAGCCCGCCGGCGAGTGACAGCACCTCGGGACGCTCCGCGAGGTGGAGCAGATCGCGGATCGCCGAGCTGACGAGCCGATCCGCTCGGGACGCGAGGCGAGGTCGGACAGGCGTTGGTCGGTCGAGGCGCATCGGGACATTCGACCGGTGAACGGTCTTGCGAACCAGGAGTTCGGTCATCGTGGGATCGCCACCACCAGGCAGTAGCCGACGCGTCGGGTCGCCACGTTGCACAATGGTCGACGTGCGCAAGCGAGCCGACCTGGCCGAGTTCCTGAAAGCTCGCCGCGCCGCCTTGCGCCCGGCCGACGTCGGGCTTCCGCAGGGCGTTCGCCGTCGCACCGCAGGACTGCGCCGCGAAGAAGTGGCTTTGATCGCGGGCGTTTCGGTGAGTTGGTACACCTGGCTCGAACAGGGCCGGCCCATCAACGCGAGCGTCGACGTGCTCGAAGCGTTGGCGCGGGCGCTGCGACTCGACCCCGTCGAGCACGACCACCTGTTGGAGTTGGCAGGGCACCCGTTGCGTCGGCCCATCGAACCGGGTCGCGATCGCGCGCCGAGTTCGGTCGTGCGACTGCTCCGAGTCGTGGAGCCCGCTCCCGCGTACGCGCTCGGTCCCCGCTGGGACATGCTCGCGTGGAACGAACCGTTCGCGAAGTTGTTTCCCGATATCGAGTCGTTGCCCGACGAAGAACGCAATCTCGTCTGGATCTTGTTCGCCAACGAATCCGCGCGGCAACTGAAGGGCGAGTGGGAGAGCGAGGCCCGCCACACGTTGTCGCAGTTCCGCGCCGAGACGGTCCCGTTGCGCGACGACCCCGCGGTCGCGCGGTTGGTCGAACGTCTGCTCGAAGTCAGCGCGGAGTTCCGCGACTGGTGGCCGCGTCACGACGTTGCCGGTTTCAAGGCTCATCGCCGCGTGTTCCATCATCCGGTTGCAGGTCGCCTCGAGTTCCAGACCCAACAGTTGGTCTCGGCCGGCGAGCCCGACGTGCGTATCGTCGTGCACCTCCCCATCGACGACGACGACTCCGCTGCCCGCCTCGCCGAGGTGGAGTAGCCCGCCTCGCGACATGGAGCAGATGGCGCTCGCGTATCAGCGAGTTCCCGAGGCGACGACCGCGACGACCGGGAAGGTCGCCAGACCGTCGTCGTCGACGTACGGCGCGACGATCAGGTCGTAGGTCGCCCGCAGTTGTTCGCGCACTTCCGGTGACTGGCGCGAGACGAGTCCACCGGTGCGCGGTGTCGACGCAACGGTGTCGTCCCACCATTGTGCGGCGTCGACGGTGAACGTCCACTCGATCTCGGCGACGGTCACATCGGAGAACCCGGCGTCGCGCAGTAACGCTGCGAATCGGGCGTGGTCGGCGTAGTCGGTCGAGAGTGGACCTTCGGGAATGTCGTTGGGAGGTGCGACTGCGGCCTGGGTGAGTGCATCGGGGAACACGCCGAGCACTCGATTGCGATGGCCCTCACCCCACACGGTGAACGCGGCTCGTCCGCCGGGCCGCAACACGCGGGCCGCGTCGAGTGCGAGTCGATCGGGATGGCCCAGGTGCAGGACCACGAAGTTGCCGACGACCGCGTCGAACGACGCGTCGGCGAACGGCAGTGCTTCCGCCGAACCTTCGCGGAATTCGGCGTCGGGCACCCGCTCGCGCGCGATGTCGAGCATCTGGGGCGAAATGTCGATGCCGCTCACGGAGCACCCGCGGATCGCGGCCCGTTCGGCGACCAGTCCGGGGCCGGTGCCGACGTCGAGCAGTGCGACGCCTCGCCGGGCGTTCACCGCGTCGAGCAGCGCGTTCGCGGTGTACGAGGTGAGCGGGGTGAGACCCTGGTCGTAGGAGGCGGCTCGATGGGAACTCCACATCTCGCGTTCGTACTCGTTGAAGGCGTCGTATCTACTCATGTCGCGTCATCGATGTCGCTCGTCGATCCTCAGAAGATCGTCGCTCCGGTTGCGTGGGAACCGGTCCAGTGGAGCAGGTCGTCGAGCGTCCAGGAGTTGACGATCGACTCGAGCGGCACGGCACACTCGACCGCGCGATCGCATCCGAACGGCTGCCAGTCGAGTTGGTCGGCGGCGTGCGCGTCGGTGTCGATCGCGACCTTGACGTCGAGTTCGACGATGCGTCGCAGCATGCGGCGAGGCGGGTCGAGACGTTCGGGCCGGCAGTTGATCTCGATCGCCTTGTCGAACTTCTTCGCACACATGAACACGAGGTCGGCATCGAACTCGCTCTCGGCTCGTCCTCGACCGGTGACCATCCGACCTGTGCAGTGCCCGAGGATGTCGACGTGCGGATTCGCCAGTGCGGCCAGCATGCGATCGGTCATCGCGGCACGTTCCATCGCGAGTTTCGAATGCACGCTCGCGACGACGACGTCGACCTGCGCGAGCAGCTCGTCTTCCTGGTCGAGGGTGCCGTCTTCGTTGATGTCCACCTCGATCCCGGTGAGGACCCGAAACGGTGCGAGATCGCGGTTGAGTTCGGCCACGAGGTCGAGTTGGGCTCGCAGTCGCTCCGGTTCGAGTCCGTGCGCGATGCGAAGCCGCGGTGAGTGATCGGTGAGCGCGATGTAGTCGTGGCCGATCGCTTGCGCCTTGCGGGCCATGTCGATGGGTGTGTCGCCGCCGTCGGACCAATCGGAGTGCAGGTGGAGGTCGCCCTTCAGCCGTGCTCGCAGCGCCCGGCCTTCGTCGGTGCCGGGGTTCTCGAAGACACCGCGCAGTCGTTGGAGGTAACCGGGGACCGTGTCGGTGAGCGCTTCGGCGATGATCTTCGCCGAGCTGTCGCCGACTCCTGGGATGTCGGCGAGCCGACCGAGTTCGGCGAGCCGCTCGAGTTCACCGCGGGGTACGTCCTTGATGGCCTTGGCCGCGCTGCGGAACGCCCGAACCTTGAAGTACGGCTCGCGGGTGCGTTCGAGCAACGATGCAATCTCGCCGAGCGCCTCTACCGGTTCCACGAACCCCGACGGTACTCAACGGAGCCGCCGTGATCCTCGCCCGTATACTCGGCGACCCTGGAGGGCTGACCGAGTGGCCGAAGGTGCTCGCCTGCTAAGCGAGTAGGGGGTCATAAGCTCCCTCGAGGGTTCAAATCCCTCGCCCTCCGCCAGATGAACGACATCGTTGCGGCGCTCGCGGCGCTCGGCGCGGCCACGCTCGGCGAGGCCGGCGGGCAGGCGATGCGGGCGCGGATCCGGCCGGCGTGGCCGGGTGCGTCGGTGTGCGGACCCGCGTTCTGCGCCGAGAACACTCCCGGTGACAATCTCGCGATCCACGTTGCCGCAGCTCGCGCTCCCGCCGGGTCGGTGATCGTCGCGTCGGTCGGTGAGGTCGCCGAGCTCGGGTACTGGGGCGAGGTGTTGACGACCGCGGCGCAGACGCGTGGTGTGGCCGGGTTGGTGATCGACGGCGGTGTGCGCGACGTCGCCGCGCTCGAAGCTCACGGTTTCGGCGTGTTCTCGACGATGATCGCGCTGCGCGGCGCAACCAAGGATCACCCCGGCCGAGTCGGGGGCACCGTGCGGGTCGGAGACGTCGACGTGCACACCGGCGACTGGATCGTCGGCGACGCCGATGGCGTGACGGTCGTCCGTGTCGACGAACTCGAGTCTGTCCTCGCCGCCGCGCACTCCCGCGCCGCCAAGGAATCCGAGATGTTCACCGCGCTGCAATCCGGCGCTACCACCCTCGATCTCCTCTCCCTCGACCCCACCAAGATCGCGTTCTGACGGTCTCAGACGCCCGAGAAGGTGCATCAAATCCAGTCAGAACGCGGAAATCGGCGCGCGATCGCGTTCTGACGGTCTGACACGCCCGAGAAGGTGCATCAAATCCAGTCAGAACGCGGAAAGCGCTCAGCGGACGAGGTTCGTGGGGGTGTCGCCGCCGAGGGTCGCGGCGACGGCGCCGGTGGCGAGGTGGGCCATCTTCAGGCGGGTGGCGCGCGAACCGGAGCCGATGTGGGGGAGCAGCACCGTTCGGGGGGCGGTGAGCAACCGGGGATGCACCGTCGGCTCGTGCTCGTAGACGTCGACTCCGGCGGCGAACAGACGACCGGCGTGGAGCGCGTCGGCGAGCGCCGCTTCGTCGACCACTGGCCCGCGAGCGGTATTGATCAGCACCGCATGCGACGGCATCAGCGCGAGGCGACGGGCATCGATGAGGTGCGTGGTCGCGGCGGTCAGCGGGGTGTGCAGCGAGACGATGTCGCACCGAGCCAGAAGTTCGTCGAGATCGGCCACATACCCCGGTTCGCCAGTGGCAGTGCGACCGTGGTGCAGCACGTTCATCTCGAAGCCGCGGGCGCGCCGAGCAACCGCGCGGCCGATTCGGCCGTAGCCGACGATGCCGAGCGTCGCGCCGTGTACGTCGAGCCCGAGGTACTGATTGATTCCCCAGCCGGCCCAACGTCCGCCGCGCAGGTCGTCTTCGGCTTCGTGGGCCAAGCGGCTCGCGGCGAGGATCAGCAAGAACGCGGTGTCGGCCGTCGTCTCGTCGAGCACACCGGGGGTGTTGGCGACCAACACGCCGTGGCGAGCCGCGGCGGCGATGTCGATGTTGTTGTAACCGACCGCCACGTTCGCCACGATCCGCAACCGACCCGATGCCCCCGCGGCCAGCAACGGTTCATCGATGACATCGGTGAGCAACGAGACGATGGCCTCGACGGTCGGTGCGAGTTCGAGCAGTTCCGACGGCGAGTACGGCGTGTCGTCGGGTTTCGGGCCGATGATCTCGAGGTCGACAAGTCCGTCGAGCGGGTCGAGTCCACCCGCGGGCAGTCGCCGGGTCACGAGTACTCGCGCCATCAGCGTCGCTCAGTGCTCGGTGTAGTTGATCGCGCCCGCGCCTGGCACGCCGACGGCGAAGCAGAAACAGTGGATCGGCGCGTGGTCGCTGATCGGTCGCAGCGAATGGACGGCGTTCGGCGGAATGTGGACCAGATCGCCTTGGCCGATCTCGCGTGTCTCGCCCTCGATCTCCATGATCCCGCGCCCAGAGGTGACGTAATAGAACTCATGCGTCGGGTGATGGTGCGGATCGACGTAGCCGCCGCCCGCGACCTCGAACTCGCTGACCAACTCGAGGTGGCCGCCTTTGGTGATCTCGAACATCTCGCGCGGATTGACGAGCCACCACACGGGCACGGTCCCGTTGTGCTCCACGATCGGCGCGACGCCTTCGATCGATCGAACGTCCACAGGACCTCCTCGGGCCGCGAGTCGGGTGGCTCCGTACACTGACGACGATGTCAGGCTATCGAGTCCGCCTTCGCCTCGAACCGGTGACCCACGACTCCTGGGCGCCGTTCGGATCGATCCCGAGTGACGAAGGTACCGAGCACGATCGTGCCGATCTCGAGTTCTTGTGGGACGACGGCCACGTCAACTTCATCGGGCACACGAACAGTGAGCTCACATTCACCGGCGACGGCGCAGCGCGCTGCGAATTGCTGAACCGGCACGACACGCACACGCAGACGCTGATGCCGGTCGACGCCGATGCCTACGTGGTGGTCGCACCCGCGGCGGTCGACTTCTGCGAGCCGAGTCACGCCGACGAGATTCGGGCGTTCGCGCTCCCGCAGTTCTCGGTCGTACACCTGGCGCGTGGCACCTGGCATTGGGGCCCGTACCCATTGACCGCGGAGCGAGTTCGGATCTTCAACATCCAGGGTCGGGGTTACCGCGACGACAACGGCATCGCCTGGCTCGCCCGAGACCATGGCATCTTCGTGGAGGTGGAACGTGGGTGAGTTCGAGGGCCTTGTCGCGCTCGTCACCGGCGCCGCGACGGGCATCGGAGCGGCGACGGCTCGGCGTCTCGCCGACGGCGGAGCGAAGGTTGTCGTGGTCGACCGCGACGCTGCGGGCGCCGAGGCCGTGGCGAACGAGGTCGGTGGCACCGCGGTCGTCGCGAACGTTGCCGACGTCGACTCGATCAACGAGGCGATCGCGACGACGATCCAACAACTCGGACAGCTCGACGTGCTCGTCAACAACGCAGGAGTCGGCGATCTACGGCCGCTCCACCTGCTCGACGACAAGACCTTTCGGCGACTCGTCGACGTCAACTTCACCGCGGTGTTCTGCGCGACTCGCGCCGCCGTCCCGCACATGTTGGAGCGCGGGCGCGGCGCGATCGTGAACGTCGCGAGCTACTCGGGTTTGAATCC
>SXGT01473382.1_pt1 | contig 17528 bp, 17 predicted proteins | sample 3176221 | NCBI WGS metagenome assembly SXGT01 (sample SAMN11356862, study PRJNA531348) | freshwater metagenome | isolation source: freshwater sample F1-120 | place: China: Fuxian Lake, Yuxi | collected 2017-12-25
AGCGGCAGGTAGATGCCCAGCGCGCGGAACAGCGCCGGGCTGTATTTCTTCAGCACCATCTCGACCAGTTGCACGGATGACGCGATGATCACGATGTAGGAGATCAGGCGCAGAAATTCCAGATGGAAGGCGGTCAGCAGGAGGTTCAGGCCGTAGGCGCAAAGCGAGGCCACCAGCATCACGAAGGTGGTCGCCACGCCCATCGGAAAGGCCGTGTCGAGTTTGCCCGAGACGCCGAGGAAGGGGCACAGGCCGAGGAACATCGCCAGCACGAAGTTGTTGGCCAGCAGCGCATTGACGAAAATCTGGAAGGCGGATTCAGACATGGTTCATGGCCTCCGTGGCTTGTGCCGCGCGACGCAGCTTGCGCCGCTCCAGCCAGGCGAAGAACAAGAGCCAGGCGCCGAGTACGAAGAAGCCGCCGGGCGGCAGCACCATGATCACCCAGGGCTGGAAGGCCGCACCGAACAGGGAAATGCCGAACAGCGTCCCTGCGCCGAGGATCTCGCGCACCACGCCCAGCGCCAGCAGGCCGATGGTGAAGCCGACGCCCATCCCGGCGGCGTTGATCATCGCCGGCATGGGCGGGTTCTTCGCCGCGTGCGCCTCGGCGCGGCCGAGGATGATGCAATTCACCACGATCAGCTGGATGAAGGCGCCCAGCGCATCGTAGAGCGCCAGGCTGATGGCCTGGATCGCGTAGTCCACCGCCGTGACGAAGGTGGCGATGATCACGATATACACCGCGATGCGCACTTCCTTGGGCGTCACCTTGCGCATCAGCGACACCAGTCCGCAGGAAGCGATCAGCACCAGCGCCGTGGACACGCCCATCGAGATGGCATTGACCGCCGACACGGTAACGGCCAGCGTCGGGCACATGCCCAGCACCATGACGAAGACCGGGTTCTGTTTCCAGACCCCTTCCATGAACTCGTCCCAAGTTGCAGGAGCACTCATAGACAAAACCTTCCACCACAGAGACACAGAGGCACGGAGAAAATCAAAGCCACTTCTCTCTCGGTATTCCTCTGTGTCTCTGTGTCTCTGTGGTTCATGATTTTTGGGCCTTCTGAATGGTGTCGAGCTTGGGAACCAGGCGCGGCAGCAGCGCCTGCGCCGAATCGTTGATGGCCTTGCCCACCGCGCGGGAGGTGATGGTCGCTCCGGCAATGGCATCGATCTGCCAGGGATTGGTCTTGCTGCCGCGCTTGACGGCCTTGACCTCGTTGGCCAGCGCCGAGAGGTCGGCCTTGAGCTTGACGTCGAGCGCCGTGAAGTTGGCGAGGAATTCCTTGTCGGTGATGATCTTGTCGCCGATGCCCGGCGTCTCGCGCATGGACACCACACCGATGCCGACCACGCACTGGCAGTCCGGCTGGTAGCCGAACATGATGCGCACGTTGTCGGCATAACCCTTGCTTACTCCCTCTGCGGCGATCCCGGTAAGCGTGCCCGCCTCGTCGTAGGCGGCGAAGAATTTCACCGCGCCGGCCTGAATCGCCGTGTCGCCGGCGCCGACTTTTGCTATCCCGCCGCCGGCCTGAGCGACGAACTCTTCAATCGACTTCGCCTTGGGCAGCACCTTGAACACTGCGCGCTCGGTAGCGATGCGCTTGTTGGCGGCGACGGCGTCGTAGGTGCCCTGGTAGGCGCCGACTATGATCAGGCCGCAGATCGCCGAAACCAGACCGAGGGTGCGGATCATCGCACCGGTCGGTGACTCTGGAACGGCGGCGTCCGGCGCCGCTACGGCGATCGGGATCACCTTCTTGTCGCTGGAGGGCTGATCACTCATTTTTTCGGCTTGTTCGGCAGGAAGCGCTTCTTCGGCGTCACCGCGCTGGCTTCTTCGCGCGAGATGTAGCCGGGATTCAGCGGATAGGTGGCGCGCTTCTTCACCCGGTCGAGCACGCCACGGCCAAAGGGCACCGGCTGAGTGATTTTCTCGATCAGCGGCGAGGCGGCATTGGCGATCAGGATCGCGTACATCACGCCCTCCGGCAGGCCGCTGTAGTAGCGTATCACCACGGTCAACAGGCCGATCAGCGCGCCATACACCCACATGCCCTTGGGTGTCACCGGCGAGGTCGCCATGTCCGTCGCCATGTACACCGCGCCGAGGATCAGGCCGCCGGAGAAGAGCATGAAGAAGGGATTGGGATAGCGCGCCGGATCGAAGGCGAACAGCAGCCAGGCCGTCAGCGCCGCGCTGCCCAGCACCGCCAGCGGGATGCGCCAGTCCATGTAGCGGCGCGAGGCAAGATAGGCGCCGCAGAGCAGGATCAGCAGCGGCGACGGCCCCACCGCCATGTTGCCGGAGAGCGAAGTCAGCAACTCGTCGGCATTGACCAGCACGCCGTCGAATTTCCATTTCGCCAGCGGCGTCGCCCCGGCCAGCGCATCGAGATTCTTGTCCTTCAGCCAGGGCAAGGGATCGGCCGGGATCATCAGCGGCCAGGCCAGCGTCGACGGAATGAATTCGGAGAAGCGCCCGGGCAGGAAGGACGGCGTGTAGGTCGCGATCGCCGTCGGAAACGCGGCCTGGACGAAGGCGCGGCCGATCAGTGCCGGGTTGAAGACATTGAAGCCGATGCCGCCGAACAAGGCCTTGCCCAGGGCGATGGCGACGATGCCGGCGACGGCACCCATCCACAGCGGGAAGCCCGGCGGCAGCGTCAGCGCCAGCAGCAGACCGGTGATGACGGCGGAGTAGTCCGACAAGCGTCCGGCCTGGGTGCCGGTGCGGACGAAGAAGCGCTCGGTGAGCAGGCAGGCGGCGGTGACCACCGCGATCGAGGCCAGCGCCGAGATGCCGTACTGGAAGACGTAGAAGGCGCAGATCGGCAGCAGCGAGTACACCACGTTGCGCATGATGGTCTCGACCGTCTTGGCCGATTGCACGTGCGGTGCGGAACGGATTTCTATCAATGGCGCGCTCATAGTGCCACCGTCGGAAAACTCTTTCGACACAGAGAGCACGGAGACACGGAGATCACGGAGAAAGGCAAGGGGAAAAACTCCGTGCCCTCCGTGTCTCCGTGAACTCGGTGTTGAAAGCGGTTGATCTTCATGCCGCCTTCTCCCGCAGGATCTGCTTGGCGACACGGAACTGCTGCACCAGGGGGATGTTCGAGGGGCAGACGTAGGTGCAGCAGCCGCACTCGAAGCAGTCGCCGAGGTAGTACTGCTCGCCCATCAGGTCGTACTCGCGCTTGGCGGCGAGCATGCCCAGGGTCGAGGGATTGAGGCCCATCGGGCAGGATTCGACGCACTCGCCGCACTTGATGCAGGGATAGGTCTGGCGCGACTCGCGCGCCAGCATGTCCTCGCGGCGGAACACCAGCACGCCCGACACACCCTTGGTGATCGGCACATCGAGCGAGGCGATGGCCTGGCCCATCATCGGCCCGCCGAGGATGACCTGGCGCGCGTCCATCGCATCGACCGCCGGCGCACCGGCATAGTCGAGCACGAACTTGAGCGGCGTGCCGAGGATCACGCGGTAATCGCCGGGCTTGGCCACGCCGGGCCCGGTCACCGTCACCACGCGCTCGGTGAGGCCCTGCCCCAGCGGCAGCAGTTTGCCCAGCGCCGCCAGCGTGCCGACGTTGCTGACCACCATGCCCAGCGCGATGGGCAGCCCGCCGGCCGGCATCTCGGCGCCGAACAGCGCCATGATCAGCATCTTTTCCGAACCCTGCGGATACTTGGTCGGCACCGCCTCGACGTGGATCTCTTCCGTGACACCGGCGGCGGCAGCGTCGGCAATCGCCTGGCGCAGCAGCAGCACGGCGTCGGGCTTGTTGTCCTCGACGCCGATGATGGTGCGCACCGCGCCGGTGGCGCGCATGGCGTAGCGGATGCCGGCTATCAGGTCGGCAGCATGCTCGATCATGACGCGATGATCGCAAGTCAGGTAAGGCTCGCACTCGCAACCGTTCACCACCAGGGTATGCACCTTGGCTTGCTTCGGTACCGAAAGCTTGGCATGGGTCGGGAAGGCGGCGCCCCCCAGGCCCACCATGCCGGTGTCCCAGATCGCCTGCAGGATGTCCTGGCCTGTGGCCTGCGACAGGTCGCGCGGCCGGCCCCAGAGGTCTTCCTGCGTCGCTCCCGGATGGGCGCGGATGACGATGGACTCGACCCAGGGACCGCGCATGCCGGGACGCAGGCCGATAAACTCGATGACGCCTGAAAGCGGCGCGTGGTGCGGCACCGAGAGCCACTCGTCGCTGCGCGCGATGGGCTGTCCGCGCACCACTTCCTGGCCGACACGGACGATGGCCCGCGGCACCTTGCCGATGTGCTGCGACAGCGGCACGGTCACGCGCTCCGGAAACGGCAAGCGGCGGATCTTGCGCTCCGCCGTGAGCTTGCAGCTCGGCGGATGCACGCCGCGCTGGAAGGCTTCGCCACGGAAGTAGGAGACGAGTTTCAAGTCGAAAACCTCTCACCACAGAGACACAGAGGCACGGAGAACACGGAGAAAATCCAGGCAGGCGACATTTTCAACTTGTCCATCTCCGTGCCCTCTGTGTCTCCGTGTCCTCTGTGTTGAAAGCGCTTTTCATCATCAGTTGAACTTCGCAGCGCGCGCCACGAGCTTTTCCACACCCGGCTCGCTCATGTTCCAGGGCGTGCCAGGATGGATGCAGCCGGCTGTGCATTTCTCGGCGGACTTGACGATGTCGGCGAACTTGGCGCCCTTCGGGTTGATCACCACGGCCAGCTTCTGCTCGTTGTAGGCGAAGGTCTTCGGTGCCAGCGTGGTGCACTCGTCACAGGCGGTGCACTCGGGCGATTCGACCCAGACCGGCTCGTAGTCGCCGCCGCCTGCCGCCGCAATCGCCGTGTCGCCAGCGCCGACTTTTACTGCTCCCGTGGCCGGGGCCACGGCGGCGCCCTGCCCCAGCGCCGCGCTGATCCTGGCCAGCATATCTTCGCGCACCCGCGACTCGACCTGTTCCACGTCCGCCCCTTGCGCGCCGATGCCGGCCAAGCCGCGCAACTGCCGCCAGAAGGCCAGCCGCTCCTCTGCCGACTTGATCAGTTCCTTGGTCACCAGCAGGCGCATCAGGCGGTTCTTCTTGTCCACCGCCCAGATGAAGGGGAACTTGCCATCGCGCTCATCAAGATCGAGTTCGAGGAACTCGGCCACCGGCACCATGGATTCGTTCCAGGTCTCGGGCGGCGCCTTGCGGAAGTGCTTGAGGAAGCGCGCCTCGGTCGCGGCGAAGTCAGCGAAGGTCAGCGGCAGCGTCATGCTCTGCTGCGCGCCCGCCTCGTCGATGTACTTCAGCGTGTAGGTCGGCCAGTCGGTGTCGAGCGAGGGATTGCCTTCCAGGCTGACGCATTCGGCAAACGTCGTGCCGGCATCCGGATCGAAGCGGAACAACGGATAGGCGCGCCCCTCCACCGCCAGCTTGCTCTGGTCCACGCTCTTGTCGTCGCCGACGCCATGCTCGGGCGGGCACACGGCATAAATGTTGAACAACGCCGGACGGCGGCTGTTGAGGCCGTCGATGTAGCTTTCGATCAAGTGGTTGACGTGGGCGATGGTGCCCGACATCACATAGGAGGTGCGGTGCGCCATGCCGATCAGGCTGATCTCCTTCCTCACCTCCTGTTTGCCGCGCTGGGCATCGCCCCAGGGCGCCATGTCCGAGACCTGGCTGATGAAGCCCGAGGTGCAGGCCTGGCCGCCGGTATTCGAATACACCTGGGTATCGACCACCAGGATCTTCACCGGCATGCCGGACATCAGCACGCGCGACAGGTTTTGGAAGCCAATGTCATACATCGCGCCGTCGCCGCCGATCGACACCACCGGCGGGCAGAGATGCCACTCGTCGGCCGAGAACTGCTGCCAGTTGAAGCGGCGGAAGAAGTCGTCGTCGCGATCCGGCAGGTAGTCGCCGGCGAGTTCCTGCTCCGCCTTGCGCACGGCCTTGAAGCCGTCGGCCATCTTCGCCATGTGGCCCTCGAAGATGCCCATCGCCACCGAGGGCGAATCCTGAAAGAGATGCGAGGTCCAGGGGAAGGGATAGGGATGGAAGGGGTAGGTCGAGCCCCAGACCGAGGTGCAGCCCGTGGAATTGATGATGCCCATCTCGGCGCGGCCGCGATTGGTCGGACCTTCGACGTAACGCCACTTGAGGTCCTTCAACTTCTCCAGCAACTGCGCGGTGTTCTTCACCCAGGCCGGGTCGAGCAGTTGCGAGGGCTTGTCGGCGTTGAGCTTGTTGGCGAGATTCGACAGCGTCAGATCGTGCTGGCCGGTCGATTCGACGGCGCGCACCACGGCGTTGGCATCGGTGAGATCGACGGCCGAGGCCAGCTTGACGCGCATGTGCTGTTCCAGGCGTGTGACCAGGTCGTCGATCTTTTCGACAAACGCGGCGACGCGCGGCTGCATCAGCGCCGTCACCGTCGCGGTGAACAAGTGGATCGCGGTCTTTTCGCCGCAACCGAGGCAAGCGCCGTCGCCGCAGTTCATCGAACCGTAGTTGCGCTTGTCCAGTAGCAGGGTTTCCAGCGCGCCGATCTTCTCGTCGAGGCTGTCGATGCGGCTGTATTCCTTGGGCGTGGTCGGCAGCTCGAGCCATGTGTTCCAGTCGCGGCGCAGGCGCTCGACCGAGTCCTCGGTCTGCGTCACCATCTTCAGCGCGTTGTCCTCGCAGACCGTCACGCACAGCGCGCAGCCCTTGCAGGTGTAGGGATTGACGGTGATCGAGAACAGGCCGCCGCTGCCCTTGGCCTTCTTCTCGCGGTTGCCCCAGTAAGGCTTGGTGGCCGAGAACTGGAAGCCGCCGAGATGGATCTGCAACTGGGTGAATTCGGCGGCGAGGCCGGAGCGTTCCGCCTCCGGCGTCTCGGCCAGCACGGCATCCATGGCGCGGTCGAACAAGGGACGGACGAAACCGCCTTCATTGTCCACCAGCGCGCGCAGCTTTTTCTCGATGGACCGCGCGCTGCGGCGCAGGTAGCGCGTCGGCGTGCCGTTGGTCTCGATGCGGTTGATCGCGGTATTGAGTACGTCGCCGATCGAGCTGACCAGGCCGGGAATCGCCGAGTCCGGGCATTCGACATAGCAGTTGCCGCAGGCCGTGCAGTTCTCGGCGATCCATTCCGGATGCTCGAAGCGGATGCCGGTCATGTCGCGGAACACGCCGGTCGCGGCCGGCACCAGCGAGGCGCCGATGAAGGGATCGACGATGTTGTCGTTGCCGCGACCGGAGAGGTAGAAGTGGCCGGTCTGCTCCCAGAAGCGATGGATGTCGCCCACCTTGCCCAGTTGCGCGCCATCCGGCGACGGCAGCTGGCGCAGCATGATCGGCAGGCCGGCGTCCTTTTTGACCGAGCCCTTGCGCGTGACGCCGACTTCCTTGTCGACGATCTCGGTCAGCTCGGTGAAGCCGCGGCGCACCACGCGCAGGTTGTCCGCCACCACGCGCGCGCCCTTGCCGCCGAACTTCGACTGCAGTTGCGCCTCGATCGCGCTGAACAGCGCGTCCTCGGTGAGACCGGCATTGGCCATGGTCGGGCTGGCGGCAAAGAAGGCGCCCTGGAAAGCGATGCCCTGCATGCGCAGCTGCAGGTCGGCCGAACCGGCCTCCTCGCGGGCGATCTGGAAGGCATCGAGGTAGAAGACGCGGATCTCGTTATCGGCGATGAACTTCTGCGCCCAGAGCGGGAAGCTGGCCCAGGTTTCGGCGCCGAGGTTGGACTGGATGATGAAGAAGCCGCCCTTCTTCAGGCCGGACAGCGGGTTGCTGTGGCCGAACACCGCCGGGTCGGGCGAGAGCACGACATCGACATAGACGTATTCGCAGTTGATGCGGATCGGCTCCGGCGCCGCCGAGAGGTAGTAGGTGGTCGGCTGGCCCTTCTTCTCCGAGCCGTACTTCGGGTTGGCCTTGATGTCCCAGCCGAGCAGTTCGAACAGGGTCATCGCCAGGTTCTTGCCGGTGGTGATGGCGCCCCAACCGCCCACCGAGTGCATGCGTACCGTGATCGCGCCCTTGGGCAGCAGGTTGGGGTTCTCCGAGCCGCGCACGCCCAGGGCGCGGATCTGCGGATACTTGTCGGCGAGGTCCTGCTGGTGCACTTCGTCCTTGGGATTCAGCGGATCGCGCGCGAAGTCAATCGAGAGGTAGAAGAACTTGCGCTGCGGCGCGTCGGGCAGCATGTTCTCGACGGCGCCGATCAATGCTTCCGGTTGCAGGTCACGCGAACCCAGGCCATAGCAGCCCGAGTACAGGCGCGGCATTTCGGCCGCGGCATACACCGCGTAGCCGCTGTAGGACGGCTCCTTCTGCCCCTGCGCCGCGGCCATGCCATTCTCCACGCACTTCATCAGCGTGGCGCGCACTTCGCGCATCAGCGGCAGGTCTTCGGCCAGCGGCTGATCGGTGCGTTCCAGTACCGTGACGCCCTTCTTGCCGCGCAGCACCTTGCCCAGCAGGTCGCCGGGGAAGGGACGGAACATGGTCAGATTGACCACGCCGACCTTGAGCTTGCGCGTCTCGCGCAGGTAGTCGGCAACGGCCTCGGCCTGCACGATCATGCTGCCCATGCCGAGAATGATGTAATCGGCATCCTCGGTCTTGAAGCCGGAAACGCGCTGGTAGCGGCGCCCGGTGAGCGCCGCGAAATCGTCCATGCAGCCGTCGGCCAGCGCCGCGACGTGGTCGAAGAAATATGGCCGCTGACCGGCCGTGGCCTGCATGTAGGCATCCTGGTTCTGCACCGAACCCGACAGCAGCGGCAGGTCCACGTCCCAGATCGCCGGCACGCGGCGCCGCTTGGGGCCGTAGAGCATCTGCTGCGCCGGCGTCGGCGAATCGATCAGGTCGTCGGGCTTGCCGAGGAACTCGGCGACCAGTTCGCGCTCGGGCAGCACGCAGGACTCGATCAGGTGGGTGGTGAGGAAGCCGTCCTGGGCGACGATGGCCGGGGTCAGCGACAGTTCGGCGAGCTTGCGACCGATCAGGTTGAGGTCGGCTGCCTCGGTGGCATTCTTCGCCATCAGCTGGATGAAGCCGGTGTCGTCGACGCAGTGGTAGTCGTCGTGGCCGGCATGGACGTTGAGCGAGGCCTTGGTGATGGCGCGGCAGCCCATGTTGAGCACATAGGGCAGGCGCTTGCCGACCGCGGCGTAGAGCGACTCGTGCATAAAGGCGACGCCCTGCGCCGAGGAGAAGTTGGTGGCGCGCAGGCCAGTCATGGCCATGCCGGCGGTGACGCCGGCGGCGGCATGCTCGGACTCGGGCTCGATGAAAATCAGCGGCTTGTCGGAAATGTTGAGGTGCCCCTTGGCGACTTCCTCGGCCCAGAACTCGCCCATCTGTGTCGAGGGCGTGATCGGGTAGGCGCCGGCGGCGTCCGAAGACTCGCGTTCGACGTGGATCACGGCGGTATTGCCATCCACCGCGTCGCGCATCCCGGGGTACTTGACCTTGGTCTCGGCGACGCCCGCGCCGGTTTGCGGCAGCAGGCCGTTGGAGAATATCTTCTTGATCTTCGAGAGTGTCATGGCAGCTTCCTCGTATTTCGTGTTCGGCGGATTCAGACGTGCAACGGCAGGGGCTCGTTGCGCAAGATTTTCTTGGCGGCGGCGCCCTTGACGGCGCGGTCGGGCGCGTCGAACCAGACGATGGCGCCGGTGGGACAGCGTTCGATGGGTTCGCGCGTGGCCTGGTCGTTCCAGTCGTAATTGACCACGGCCAGATTGCCGGCGAGTTGCATCAGCTTCAGCGGCGCATCGGCGACGCACTTGCCGCAGGCGGTGCAGGCCACCTCGCAGGAGGCCTCGGCGGTGTCGCCGTCCGCCTGGTTCTTGCAGGCCACCCACAAGCGATGGCTGACGGATTCGAGGCTGAACAGACCCTTGGGGCAGACCTCGACGCAGTCGTTGCAGGCGCTGCACTTCACGCTGTCCACCACCGGCAGGCCGTGGTGGTCCATCTGGATGGCATCGAAGGTGCACACGTTGGCGCAGTCGGCGAGACCGAGGCAGCCCCAGGCGCATTCCTTGCCGCCACCCGAGACCACGGCCGCCGCGCGGCAGGTCTTGAGCCCCTCGTAGCGGGCGCGCAGGAAGGCGACATGATGGCCGCCGCCGCAGGCCAGGCGCGCCACCTGCTTGTCCACCGTGCCGGCGGCGACGCCGAGCAGGTCGGCGATGCCCTGGCGCTGCTCCGGCGAGCTCACCGTGCATTTGGCAGGAATGACCTCGCCGCCGACGACCTTCTCGGCGAAGTCGCGACAGCCGGCCTGGCCGCAGGCGCCGCAGTTGGACTTGGGCAGCAGGTCTTCGACCGCGCCGATGCGCGGGTCCTCGAAGACGTAGAGCTTCTTGTTGGCGATGGCGAGCAGCAGCGCGAGCAGGATGCCCAGACCGGCCATGAAGCCACCTGCCACCGCCAGATTCGTCAACGAATCCAAACCACCCGCTCCCTCCGCCATGCGGTTTTGTTTAGACCTCAACAACCCCGCAACATGAACATGGTTTTCGTCCCGTACCCCGGTGACGACGGATGCGCAAAGGCATGGGCGCCAGACATCGAAGATGGGCGATACATGAAGCGCCGGCTGCAGCCTTGAGGGCGGACACCGTCGCTTCGATCACGTCGCAGCCGGGGGTTGCTCCCCGCCTGCAAGGAGGAACCGGCGCGTTGGCGCCGGCTCGGGCATGCGATCAGCTCAGGGTTTCGACCTGGTCGCGTGTGACAAGTCCACTATAAGACTTGGTTTCGAAATCCGCCAACGGATAATTCTATTTCCGCATTCGGCGAGTTCATTCGGCGCGACCGCTCCCAACGTGCGCCTCGACCCAGCCGAGCAATTCGCCCACCACGGCCTCGCGATCGAGATCGTTCAGGGCTTCGTGGCGGCTGCCCGGCCATAACCGCAGGGTCTTGTCGGCCCCGCCCCAGGCAGCGTGAATCTCGCGGCTGCCCTGCGGGTCGGTGAGGCGATCGGCGTCGCCATGGAACAGGTACAAGGGCAGGTCCAGCCCGGCCGCCGCCGCGCGATTGGCCTCCATCGCCGCCAGCAGCTCCGCACCGGTGCGCGCCGGCGGCGCCTTGAGGCTGACCAGCGGATCATCCACGTAAGCCGCCACCGCCGCCGGATCGCGGCTGATCAGCGACGGATCGAGCCGGGTGCCGCGCAGATGCGGCAGCCAGCGCGAGAGCAGCGGCGCCAGCGCGATCAAGAAGCGCGGCACGTCGCCGCCGATTTTGAGCGCCGCCGAGGACAGGATCAGCCCGGCCATCGCCTGTCGCCGCTGCGCGACCCAGCGCAGGGCGATCGCCCCGCCCATGCTGTGGCCCATGAGGAACAGCGGCCGGCCCGCCGCGAGCTCCCCTGCCCTCGCCCACAAGGCATCGACGTCGAGCAGGTAGTCGTCGAAACGCTCGACGTAGGAACGCTCGCCCGGCGAGCGCCCGTGGCCGCGAAGATCCGCCGTCACCACACCAATGCCCTGCGCATTGGCCTGGACCGCCAGCCAGGCATAGCGCCCGCCATGCTCGGCAATGCCGTGCACCACGGCGATCACCGCGTGCGCCCCCTCCGGCATCCAGGAACGCGCCGCCAGCGCCAGGCCGTCGGCCGTGGCGAGCGCGAATTCCGCCGCCGCAGCACTCACTTGCGGATTACCCCGCGGGCGACGTCGTAGCAGGCGTCGACGTGCGAATTGCCGAGGTAGATCATCGCCGACGCGCTAAGCGCCGCGGCGGCCGCCTGGCCGGCGAAAGGCAGGTACTTCAGCACCTGCTTGGTCGCCAGGCGCACGCCGACCTGCTTCAGCGCCGCCAGCACCAGTTGCTTCGTCACCTCGCGCCCGACCAGGCTGGTGCCGACCTTTTTCAGCATCGCGTAGACCAGCACCTTGTCCTGGGTATCGAGTTGGCCGATCTGCTCTGGCGTCAGGCCGAACTTGCGGTTGATCGCCGGGATCAATTCCATCAGCATCGCCACGTCGCCCGCCACGTCGATGCCCGGCAAGGGTACGAGCGTCAGACCGCCCGAGGCCGCCGCGCGCCGCCGCACCATGGTGCGGCAGGAGGCGCGCACGCGGTCCAGGTCCGGCAGCGTCGCCGGCAGCGTTTCGGTTTTCCGGCTCACCGGACAACCCTCCCCCCGACCCCCTCCCCGCGGGAGGGGGTGACGCCGGTTCGCCCCGGTGCGGCTCCGGGTGTTGGCTGGCGCGCTTTCGGGCGGCCGTGCAGCGCGCTCACGGCTTGAGCTGCGGGTAGCGCGGATGGCCGTCGCCGATTTCCCACCAGGGCGCCTTGGAGTCGGTGAAGATGTGAAAGATGTCGGTGCACACGAAAGGCGTATCCACCGTGCCCAGGCGCAGGCGCAGCAAACCGGGGGCGTCGTCCTTGGCACTGTAGATCGGGCTGCCGCAGACCTTGCAGAAGGCGCGCACTTTGTCCGGCGAGGAACGGAATTCGCTGATCAGTTCGGCACCCGAGAGGAAGTGGAAGTGCTCCTTCGCCACCGGCGCCACCGCGGCGAAGGCCGAGCCCTGCGCCTTGCGGCATGGCGAGCAGTGGCAGACCGAGACGTGCTCGATTGCGCCCTCATACCGATAGCGGATACCCCCGCACAGGCAGCCGCCCTCGATCATGCCTCGCTCCTTTCCGCCACGGTCTTGAGCGCCCTCAGGCCCTGCTCGAACTGCGCGCCGACCATCCTGTCCATGTTGAAAAAGAGGCCCATCACCTTCGAGAGGAAATTGTTCGGCCCGTACATGGCCCAGGTGAACTCTGTTGCCCCTCCGCTTTCGACCAGCAGGTACTCGGCCATGTTGTGGGCCTCGAAGGGCTTGAGGAAGTCCAGCTTGATCAGCACCCGCTCGGGCGATACGGCCTCGATGATCTCCATGCGGCCATGGCCGACATTCTTGTTGCCCTCCCATTCGTAGCCCGCACCGATGCCGCTGGCCGCACCGGAATGCGTCTTGCGCATCGCCGGATCGAGCGGCGACCAGGGCGACCAGGCGTCGAAGTTGTGCAGATCGGCGACGTAGGCGAAGAGCTTCTCGCGCGGCGCGGCGATGCGCATCGAACGCTGGATGCGAAAGTGCGCCGGCCGCGTAGCGACATAAAACATCAACGCTGCCAGCAGCAGCGCAACGACAATCAGCATCAGCTTCACCATGGTGGCCTCCTCGTGCTTGTGGAATAAGTCTGTTCAGACCTCGCCCGTGTATTCGCCGCGCGCCGGGTAATCCTTGGCGATGGCGAAGTCGATGGCGCCCAGCAGGTCCTGGAACGAAGGGCGGGCAAAGGGCATGGTCTGCACCGCGCCATAGTAAAGCGTGCCGTCCGGCCGCACCAGGAACACACCCGGCTCGGAAAACAGTGCCGGCTCCTCGATGCCGATCGAGGTCTTGCCACGTGACGTGCTGACGTAGAGCCCCCACTGGCGCGCACTTTTCAGGCTCAGGCCGTAGCCGAAGCGCAAGGCCCTGGCCTGCACCTTCTCCGCCATCTGCCGCGCCCTGTCCTCGTCGTCGCTGCTGACGGCGAGGATGGCGACGCCGCGCTGGGCGAATTCCGGCGCCAGGCGTTCGAGTTCCATGAGGTACTTGGCGCAGATCGGGCAATGCAGCCCGCGATAGAAGACGACCAGGTCGAAGCGCTCGCCGGGCGCGGCGCCCAGCACATGGCGACCGCCGCCAACCAGGGCGACATTCAGGGCGGGGACGGGATGGCGCGGCAACAGGGCATGCATGGGGATTCCTTTTTTGCAGGGCATTTCCGCGCAAGCGCCGCGGCGCGCATTCGATTCAAGCGGCGGCGCCGGGCGTCATTTCGGCGGCTGCGTGGCGACGAAAGCCGAGCAGGCCGTGATCCAGTTTTCCAGCGCGGCATCCTCCTCGATACCCGGCGGATCGACATAGACATAGCCTTTCATCGGCTTGCCGGTGAAATCCATGGCCCGCACGTGCGGCAGGGCCAGCGCATCGGCATGGCGCGCCGGCCCGACGCGGGCCATCAAGGTCTCGCCGATGATGCCGACCGCCATGTGTCCGTCGAGCATGAAGGCGACGCCGCCGAACATCTTGCGCTCGCTCACACCCCGGCGCCCGCGCAGCACGTCGCGTATCCGTTCCGCCAGCCCTTCGTCGTATGCCATGGCAGCCCTCCGCAATCGCCGTACCGTCAGCGCCGACTCTTGACTCAACCCGGCCGTCGCGCCAGCAGCGCCCAGACCCCCGCCCCCGCCAGCAGCGAGCCGCCGCCGATGTTGAAGCCGCGGCGCGCCCGCGCCGAGGCCAGGAAATGATGCGCCGCCGCCGCGAAGCGCGCATACAGCGCGGCGTTGATGATTGCCATCGCCACGAAGGTGACGGCAAGGATCCACATCTGCGGCGCGACCGCACTGCCCGGCGTGATGAACTGCGGCATGAAGGCGACGAAGAAGACGATGCCCTTGGGATTGAGTGCCGTCACCAGCCAGGTGTTGGCGAACAGCCGCCACAGCGAATCCGGCACCGCCGGCAGCGCCACCTCGGCCGGCCCCACCCCGGCGCGCAGCATGCGCCAGCCCAGCCACACCAGGTAGAGCCCGCCCACCGTCTTGACCGCCGTGAACCACCAGGCCGAGGTCGCCAGCAGCGCGCCCAGGCCCAGCAGGGACAGCGCCAGCGCGGTGGAATCGCCGAGCGCCACGCCCGCCACCAGCGCCATATTGGCCCGCCGCCCGTGGGCCAGCGAATAACCGATCACCGTGAGGATGGTCGGCCCAGGGATCACCAGCAGCACCGCCACGGTCACGACATAGGCCAGCCAGAGTTCGAGGGACATTGACTCCTCCCGCGCCGCTCAGGCGGCCTTGAGCAGGAACTCGACCTTCACGGCATCGTAGGGAAAAACGATGCGGCCGTCTTCCTCCCTATCGAGCACGCCGACTTCAAGCAAGGCGGTAACGTCGCCATGCACAGCCTTTACGTCGCGCCTCGCGCGCCGTGCCGCCTCTCGTATCGACACCGGGCCGGCCCCGCACAAGGCCCGCAACAGCTCCCAACGCTTTTGCGTCAACACCCGCCAGAGCAGTTCCGGCGCGGCAAAGCTGATGCGCTGCGCCCGCGCCGCCCGATTGGTCTTCCAGGCCTGGGCAAACCCGGCCATTGCCTCCTCGGGCGAGCGCACGTCAAGCGTCACTGTTTTCACGACTCCACCTCGCAATATCTGTCCGGAAATCAGCCAGAAGATCATCCTGGCCGCTGAACGAATAACTTGCCTCGCGCCCCGCATAGTGCCGGTGATCGCCCTTCCCGGCTTCATTGTCGTAGCGCAGGACACAGGTTCCGCGCACGATGTAGGCCAGCCTGTACTTGAAACAATGCGCGCAACCCGGTAAAGGCTTTGGCAGGCGCCACAGCACGAGTTCGGCGAAGGAAACCTCCGAATACACGATCCGAGTCGCGAAGAGCTTCACCGCCGGCATGTTGGAGAGCATGCCAACATCCCGTGGCGTTGTCAATTACTCCAACAAGCCGCCATAGCGCCAGCGTCGTCCGCAAGGGATACCGTCACCGGCTTTGCCGGAGACATAACTCGTGCGCCCTCAGCCCGGCTCCTGCCCCTCCAACCGCCGCGCCACCCGTTCGCGCTGCGCGGGCGTCATGTGCAAGCCGCACTTGCTGCGCCGCCAGAGCACGTCATCGGCCGAACGCGCCCACTCGCGGGCGAGCATCCAGTCCAGTTCGCGCTCGCATAGGCCGCCGCCGAAATCCTCGCCCAGATCCGCCGGCCCGCGGGCGTCGCCCAGCACTTCGGGCAGTTCGCTGCCGTGGCGGCGCGCCAGTGCATCGCGCTGCGCGGCCGGCAGCCACGGAACGCGCGGCGCGACGTCGCGCGCGACGAAATCCGCGAGGCCGCCGGCCGGCATGGCGCCGCCGGGCAGCGTCGAGTTTTCGGTCCATTCCGGGCGCGCATCGCCCAGCGCCGCCGCCAGGCGATCCACCACCTGCTCGGCCAGGCGCCGGTCGGTGGTCAGCTTGCCGCCGAACACCGAAAGCACCGGCGCTTGATCGTCGCCATCAGCGTCGCCGTCGAGGCGCAGCGTGTAGTCGCGGGTGATGGCCGAGAGATCGCCCGAGCCGTCGTCGTAGAGCGGGCGCACCCCGGCGTAGCGCCACACCGCGTCCTGCGGCTGCGGCGCCTGCTTCAGGTAACGCCCGGCCGCGGCGCACAGGTACTCGGCTTCCGCATCCGTCGCCTGGGGATGCAGCGGGTCGCCGGACTCCACCACGTCGGTGGTGCCGAGCAGCGTGAAGCGCCCTTCCCAGGGGATCATGAACACCACGCGGCGGTCGTCGTTCTGCAGGATGAAAGCATGCTTGCCCGCGTACAACTGCGGCAGCACCAGATGGCTGCCCCGCACCAGGCGTACCGAATCGGCCGAAGGCACCCCCAGGCGCTGGTTCAGCACCTCTTTGACCCAGGGCCCGGCGACGTTGGCGATGGCCCGCGCCGAGAGCATCGCGCCGTTGCCCAGCCGCACTTGCCAAAGGCCGTCGACGCGCCGCGCCGCCACCAGTTCGCAGCGCGGCAGGATGCTTGCGCCCAGTCGTGCCGCATCGCGCGCGTTGGCAATCACCAGCCGCGCGTCGTCGGTGCGGCAATCGGAATAGATGAAGCCGTGGCGGTAGCGCGCCTGCAGGCCGGCGTCATAGGGTGGCCGGTCCAGCCGCACCGCACCGGAACCGGGCAACAGCGACCCGGCATGGTGGCCGCCGAGGTGGTCGTAGAGGAACAGCCCGGCGCGGATCATCCAGCGCGGCCGCAGCGATGGCACATGCGGCATGATGAAGCGCGCCGGCCAGACCAGGTGCGGCGCCATGCGCAGCAGGGTCTCGCGTTCCGCCAGCGCTTCGGCGACGAGGCGGAATTCGAACTGTTCCAGGTAGCGCAAGCCGCCATGCACCAGCTTGGAGGACGCCGACGACGTCGCCCCCGCCAGGTCGCCACGCTCCACCAGCGCCACCGAGAAGCCGCGCCCCGCCGCGTCGCGCGCTATCCCCGTGCCGTTGATGCCGCCGCCGATCACCAGCAGGTCGATGGGCGGCGCGGATCCGGACTGCAGGGCTTCGGCGGGCATGGAAGCCATATTACGCCGTGGCGCCGGCGCCGACTTTTGGTGACGCGCCGCCGCGCGCCCGAGACTCAGCCGCGACCGCCGAGAATCTTCACCTCGGCCTCGATCTCGACCGGGATGTCGAAGGGCAACTCGGCCATGCCCACGGCGCTGCGCGCGTGGGCGCCGACGCCGGGCCCGTAGAGTTCGAGGATCAGTTCGGAAAAGCCATTGATCACCGCCGGCTGCCGAATGAAGCCCGGCGCGCTATTCACCATGCCGAACACGCGCACCCAGGCACCGATGCGATCGAGGTCACCCAGCGCGCGCTTGAGGCTGCCCAGTATCGACAAGGCGGTGAGCCGCGCCGCCGCATGCCCCTGCTCCACCGTCAGTTCGCGCCCCAGCTTTCCCAGCGGCGCGGC
>SXGT01513127.1_pt1 | contig 17528 bp, 12 predicted proteins | sample 3176221 | NCBI WGS metagenome assembly SXGT01 (sample SAMN11356862, study PRJNA531348) | freshwater metagenome | isolation source: freshwater sample F1-120 | place: China: Fuxian Lake, Yuxi | collected 2017-12-25
AATTGGTTCCGAGCACGATGTGACTGGCGGGAACTTCGGTGCGCTTCTCGGCCGCCGCGCGTTCGATCATGCCTTTGATCGCCTCCCGGCAGGCGGCCACGGTGGCGCGCGTGCCGCCGGTGTTCTGGAGCGTCATGCCCACCAGGCGATCGGTGCGCGGCGCGCCCTTGCCGAGATAATGATCGATCTGATTCACTTCGCAGCCGAGGCCCAGGATGATGGCGGCCGATACGTTCGGGTGATCGAGCACGCCGCTCAACGTGCGCTGAAGCTGGCGGGTGTCGGGTCCGATCGACATGCCGCATCCCTCGCCGTGAGGAAACGCCACGACGCCGTCCACGCCTTCGGGAAACGTCTCGCCTTCGTAACTGCGCGCGATCAGTTCGGCGGTGTGCGCGGCGCAGTTGGACGCGGCCACCACGGCGATGTAGTTGCGCGTTCCCACGCGGCCGTCCTCGCGGCGGTAGCCGAGAAAGGTGGGGATGTTCGCCGGCGGTGAGGGCAGGGCAATCTCGCCCGTGGGGAACTCGTAGTCGAAGCGCAGTTCCTGGAACGCGACGTTGTGCACGTGGACATGGTCGCCGGGTTCGATGCGGACGCGCGCGGTTCCCATGATCTGGCCGTACCGCAGGATGTTGCCTCCCGCGTCGATGCCGTGGATGGCCAGCTTGTGCCCCATCGGCACCGCGCTCCGTAGCGTGATCTCGCAACCGTTCACTCGCACTTGCTGTCCCGCCGCGAGTGGGACGCGCGCGACGGCGATGTTGTCGCGCGAACTGAGATGAATGGCGGCGTTGTCCGCCGTGGGCGGTTTGGCGATGTCTACCAGATTCATGAAGATCTTATTTTACGGTAGCAGCTAGCCCGCCGCGCCGTCAGTTCGCCTTGCCCTTTTGCACCAGTTGCGACGACGTGACTCTTCCGTAGTGGGTCATCTTGCCGTCGTCGATGCTGAACACGCCCACCTTGATGTCGTCGGCCCAGACGAACATGCCGATCCGCTCGTCCACCCACACAATGCCGTGCTTCAGCTTGGCGATGGGAACCGAGGCGGTCTGCATCTTGACCACGTACATCTCCTGGCCGAACTTCTCGCACATCTGGTAGACGCCCCGGGAGATGGCCGCTGGCGGTTCGGCATCCTCGGCGGAATCGTAGTATGCTTCGTCGGCCGCGAAGTGCTCGGCGTAGTACCCCATGATCTTCGCCAGGCTCTTCTCGGAGGCCATGATGCGTTTCAAGTCCGCGACGCGGAACAGGTCGACGCCCGCCATTTCTCCATCGTCCTTCGCCGCGCGCGATTTGTCCAGTGGGAGCGAAGCACATCAACCCGCTGGCGGCCGCTCGACTGTTTTGCCCAGCAGCGCGGCCAGGGCTTCGTGGTCCTTGGTGTTTGTCGTCACGATCACGTGTGTGAGTGGCGACAAGATCGCGTAAACCGCGTCGCCAAGGCCGCGGCACTCGGATTCCCCGATCACCTTGCCGCCGGCCGCGAGTTCCAGTGCTCGAAGGCGGCGGCGATCTTCCTCCGATTTCCCGTGCGCTGTCAGGTGGGAGCAGATTCGCGCCAAGTCGTCCGCCGCGGCTCGCAGGTGGCCCGCCTGGTCGCAGATATGCGGCCCGGAGCACCGTCGCGCGGAGTGCCTGACTCCGCGCGGGTCGCCGGCGTCAGGCTCCACCAGGGGATGGCATCGAAGAGGATGGGAAAGCGAATATCTCCTCGCTCGCCGCCACGCGCGGAGGACCAAGGTCAAGAGGGTCGTCCGAATGTCGTCCGCCCGTTCCGCCTCCGTGCGCCAATAGAGTCTGGCCCTCATGCTCGGGGCGAGCGTCTGTTCCGCTGCCCGAAGGGCTTCGATGGCGGAGGAAGTGAGGTTGCGTCGCGGCGTTCTCGACAACCGGTGCAGTTTTCCCAGGGCCTTGTCGTAGGACCGCTCGCTTGCCAGGACATTGTGGAACCAGAGGAATGCGTATATCGGGCCCGCGGCCAACTCCTTCAATGCATACTGCGGCGCCAAGCACTCGGCGAAGCCGCGTAGGAACGTATTCGTTCGCTGTCTGGTGGAGTGGTCCTTCAGCGTGGCGTCCGCGATTACCGAGGAGTCGAGGAACGCCTTCATTCTTCGGGGTCCTCATGCGAAGCCAGCACGTTGAGTAGGTCTCCGAGGCCTGGCGCATCAGGGTTGAAGCCTGCGTCCTCCAACAGGTCGACCAGTGCCAAGGCCTCTTCCACCTGGGGAGGGGACTCGAGCGCCCGCTCGAATACGTCTCCCCATAGCGCGACCTGGCCTTCGTTGACTTCGCCGGCGAGATTCAAGAGGGCGTTCCAGAGGGCAGTTATTAGGATTCCGTATCCTTCTCCAATCTCGGACCTGAACGACAAGAGCTGGCGAAAGTCGGGCTCCAGCAAGGCCAGCCGGTCCTCGACCGTCGAACCGTTTTTGGCCGGCCCGGCTTGCAGCAGGGCGTTCGCCGAAGCTAGGATTCTCCCCTTCGCAAGGTGGCCCCAGGCGAGTCGCCGCCGGACGGCGCGAGCCATGCTCCCCATCTCGAACGCGGACTTTCGCACCTCATCGGCGGAGGAGCGTGACGACTCCCGCAACCGGTCCAGGAAGTCCTGCTCGATTCGCTCGATCAATCCGTCCATTTCATCGCTGGACTTCCCGGAGAACCAATCCGCACGGAGATTCTTGCTTGCGATCTCCCTGTACTGCTGCCGGTTCGTGATGATCGCGCAGAAGGCGGTGGGGAATTCGAGTTTGATTGCCTCGAGCGTCTCCAAGCCCTCGACCTTGCGATCTGTCTCATTGAGCTCGATGTCGAGAACGAACGTGCGGCATCCCGCTCTCGCCAACTCGAGGCAATCGGCCTTGCCCTCTAGTGTGAGTACGAGAAACTTACGATCCTCCAATTTGAGTCTCAGAGTGTTCCTCACCGGCTCGCTGTCTTCGAGAACGGCGACTACAATCAATTCGTCAATACCCCTCCGCGGGTCCAAATGCGCCGATCCGGCTGGTCTCATTGGGTCCATGTTGTCCATTCTTTGCTCAGGCTGCAATCCAACTCAGCGGGAGGCGAACCGTAAAGATAGAACCTTCACCGAGCCTAGATTCCGCTCGAATGCCGCCACCATAACTCTCTACGATATCACGAGCGATAAACAGCCCGAGACCCGTGCCACCGAACCTCTGTTCGGTTGTGAACTCGCGTTCGAATACCTTCTCCAATCGGTCTCTGGGTATCCCTACGCCGTTGTCCCTGACACTCATGACGAGATCGTCACGACCTCGCGTGTGTTCGACGCACGCGGAGACCTTGACCTCGCCCTTGTCGCGCTTGGCCTGTTCGACCGCCCGAATGGCGTTCGACAGCAGGTTGTTCAGAACCTCGCTGAATTCCTCTTGTGGCACCTTGATCAGGGGCGTTTCGCCAAGCTCTAACACTGCTTTGATGCGTGCCCGCCGGAAACTCGGTTGACGGGTTCGAACTACTTTCTGGATTGTCGCCGCGACGTCAACCGCGCTATCTCCTCGCGCGTCGAGAATCGTCGAACCTGTGAGTGCGGCAAGCTCATCCGACGCGATCCGTAGCGCTGCCTGAGAGCCTGATTGTGTTCGGAGGTTCAACAGCGCTTCCACCTCGCTCCACCTGTTCTTGGTGGTGTGCAACAAAGAGAAAAACTTGCGCATCTGATGCTGGGCCGACGTCTGTTCGGCGGCAACTAGGCGGCGGTGGATCTGTAGCCGCTGCCAGAACATTGCGAAGCCGTCCGCCATCGCACCGAGCATTCGCACGTCGAGATCGGAGAAATCGTATTCGAAGCCTGTGAATACGGTGAGTGTTCCCAGTGTGGTGTCGGCGAGTTGCATGGGCACGCAGGCTGCTGAGCGCAGACCCGCTCGCCGTATCCAATCGAAGTTCGCGAAGAGCCCCGCATTGTCCGCGATGACCTTGATCTTCACGGGCTTCATCGAGTTGATGACCAGTTCAGCGAGGTAACGGCCGGACCGAAGCTCCCTGTCCACCCACCCATCCCACGACAAGTCCGAGTTTTTGGATTTGGCAAGAATCGCCGTAGCGTCCAGCGGATTCTCGATTCGAAGGATCGCCGCCCTGTAATCGCGCAGGTGGTGCAGGCCGATCTCCAGCGCCGTTTCGAATACCGTCTCGATTTCGGTCTCGTCAGTTCCGGCGTGCAGATCGGCGCCGGCAAGCGCGGTCATCACGTGTCCCACTGCGAGAACTTCGTTGCGCGCTCGCCATACGGTGATGGCGCTGGCAAGCGCCGACCCGATGAACACCAATCGTCGAATATTTCTTCGGGACTCCACTTCCGGATCCCATTCAGTCTGTCTAAGCTTCGGGTTAACCGCCTCCAAGATTCCGAATGTCTGACTCGAACCATTCAACGGCACTCTAATCACATCCGTGACGGGCCCAACGGCGGCCCTCAGCCAAGTCTCCGCGGGGTCGTCGTGCGCCAAACCCTGCCTGACGTACAGATCCCTCTTGCGTGTGCCAATGTTCCAGCCTGGCAGAAGGCGGCTCCAATCTTGGCTTGGGAGGGGTTTGAAACTCGGTAGTGGTTGGCCGGTGGGCGCTGCACCAATCCGCTCTAAATCTCCGACGCGGTTCAAGAGGTAGACTGACACCAAACGGTAGGGCAGTGTCGGCGCAAGGCGACGCAAACACTCGTCGACGACATTTTCTAGTAACGAGCCGTCGAGGAGGGAGCAACGGAGGAGGTCGCTCCGGATCTCGTCGATTTCGCCGAACTCGAGGAGTTTCTGGAGGAGCGCGTCGTGAACCGCTGGGAAGCTCTCGTGCGACTCGGTCATTTTGTCAGCCTAGCTTCAGGTATACCCGGTACCACGCCCAGTGTCAATGGACCCGTCGCGTCTTTCGGCTAGGCTAGAGTCGTACGATCGGCGCCGAGCCACCCTTACCGCAACGCCCCCGCATGATAGTTCAGCACCGACCGTCTCCATAGATAGTCGTACCGCGCCGCCGCCGCCGTCACCTCCGCCGACGTCCGGCTCAGCTCCGCCTGATTCAGCTCCACCACCGTCGCCAACCCCAACTCGTACCGTGACCGCGCCAGACGCACCGTCTTGCCCGCGTACTCGAGTGTCTTGCCCGTCAGCGCCAGCCTCCGGTAGGCATTCCCCGCGTCGATCCACGCCGCGCGGACGTCGCGCGCCACCCGAATCTCGAGATCCCGCAGCTCGTGCGAACTCACCTCCGCGCGCAAGCCCGCCTCGCGCCGCCGCGAGTCGAACAGACCGCCGTTGAACACCGGGATATTCAGGTTCAGGCCCAGCGCCGCATAGTGCGGCCGCAGCCTCTGGTCCCGAATCCCCAGAAACCCACCCACTCCCGTCGCCGTCACCGAGGGCAGCGATTGCCGCCGCTCGCTCTCGGCGAACTGCCGCGCCGCCTCAACGTTCAGCCGCAACGACGCGATGTCGGGCCGCCCGCGAATCGCCTCCCGCGACAGCGCCTCCGCGTCCGGCGCGAGCGGCTCCGGCATCTCCGGATCGGCCAACCGGTACGACCGCTCCTCGCCCGAGCCCACCGCCGCCGCCAAATGCACCATCGCCGACCGAGCCTCGTTCTCCGCCCGGTCCACCGCCAGTTCGGCCTCGATCGCGTTCAACTCAGCGAACGACTGATCGAGCGTCGACCGCAAATTGCTCGCCACCAGCGCCGAGATCTGCCTGAGAATCAGCTTCCGCGCCTCGAGCGTCTCCCTCGCGACCCGTTCCAGGGCTCGCGCCGACAGCGCGCGGAAGTACGCTTCGTGGACCCGAAGCAACACCTCCGCCCGCACCGCCGCGCTCATCTCCGTCTGCGCCGCCGCGCGCGATTTCGCCGACGCCGTCAACGCGCTCACTCGTCCGAAATCGAACAACACCTGCGTGATCGAAATGCCCGCGCCCGTGCGGCTGAAAAGGCTCGACGCGTTCAATTGGCCCGCGCCGATACGTCCTCCGTGTTCGGCCACCGAGCCCGTGAAGTTCGCCGCGAACACCGGCGAAAGCTGAGTCCGCGTCTGCTTCGCCGTCTCCTGTGACGCCTCCGCCGACAGCCGCGCCGCCGCCACTCGCGGATGATTGCGCAACGCCAGCGCCGCAGCCTCCTCGAGCGTCAACGGAGCGGTTTCCTGCGCGAACGCTGCCACGGCTATCAAAGGGGCGATCCGTCGAGCCAGCCGCCTCATCGCGCGGACCTCCGGTACGCCAGTTGATACGCCGCCGGTACGATGAAGATCGTGAATAGCAGCGAAACTCCCATGCCGCCAATGATCGCGCGAGCCAGCGGCGCGTAGGCTTCGCTGCCCGTTCCCAGCTTCATCGCCATGGGGGTCAGGCCGAGGACGGTCGCGAGCGACGTCATCAGGATCGGCCGCAGCCGCACCCGCCCCGCCCTCGGAACGGCCTCTTCGAGCGGCATGCCCTCGTCCCGCAGCCGCCGCGTGAACTCCACCAGCAGGATCGAATTCGACACCACGATCCCCGACATCATCACCACGCCCATCAGCGACTGTACGTTGATCGTGGTGCCGGTCGCGTACAGCAGCCCCAGCACGCCGGTCAACCCCATCGGCACCGCCAGCAGGATCAACAGTGGATCGAGAAACGACTGGAATTGCGCCACCAACACCAGATACAGCAGCACCACCGCCAGAATCAGCCCGACGGCGAAACTCCGGAACGAGGCCCGCATGCCGTCGAGCGCGCCGCGCAGATCCACGCGGACGCCTTTGGGCAGCGTCGTCTTCGCGATCAGAGCCTCGATCGCCGAGCCGGCCCGGCCTAGATCCTCGTGGTCCAGGTTGACGTACAGGTCCATCACCTTGCGCAAGCCGTAATGCGCGATCTCGGTGGGCGATTGCACGCGGCTCACGCTGGCCACCGCGTCCATGCTGGTGATCACGCGGCCGCCAGCGCCCGATCCGCGCAACGGTATGTCGCGCAGATCGGCGATTCCCGACACCGACCGTTCGGGATACTGCACGGTCAGATAGTAATCGTTGCCGCTCTTGGGATCCGTCCAGAAAGCCGGCGCGATCATCGAATTCGACGAAACCGATGTGATCAGGTTGCTCGCGATCTCCCGCTGCGACAGGCCGAGCAGACTCGCGCGGCGCCGGTCCACGTCGATGCGCAACGCCGGCAGGTCCAGATCCTGCGGCACGTAGATATCGCTGACGCCGGGCAGCGACCGCACCCGCGGCGCCAACTCGGCGATCACCGCGAAGATGCTCTTGAAATCGGGGCCGCTCACCTGCACGTCGATCGGCGCGGGCATCCCGAAATTCAGCACCGCATCGACGAAGCCGCCGGTCTGGAAGTAGACGGTAAGTTCCGGCAGATCGCGCTCCAGCCGCTTTCGCATTCGCGCCATGTATTCGAAGCTGCCCGTGCGGTGCTTCTCCTTCAGGCTCACCTGGACGAATCCGTTGTGCGGCCCCGAGTTCGGCGTGTAGATCGCCGAGAAGTCGGGCACCACGCCTACGTTCGCCACCATCATCTCGAAATCCTCGGGAGCCACCACCTCGCGGACTATTTCCTCGATCCGCGCGATCTTGCGCTCGGTGACGTCCAGGCTGGTTCCGAGCGGAGCCTTGATATTTATGACGAACTGGCCCGGATCGGTGCGCGGAAAGAACGCCGTACCCAGACGCGGGTAGAGCAGCAGGCTTGCGGCGAACATCGCCAGCAGCGTCAACACCGTGAACGCCGGAACCTTCAACAAAGGCGCCAGCAGCAGGTCGTAGAGCTTCATCACCTGCAAGAACATCCAATTGAAAAAGAAGAACCATCCCGGCATGCGCTCGGCCGGATGATGATGCGAGTCGCCCGGATGCGCCTTCAAATAGCGCGAACAGAACAGCGGCACGATCGTCATCGCGACGAAGTAGGACGCGAACAAGGCCAGCACAACCGTCACCGCCAACGCCGTGAACAGGTCCTTGCTGACGCCATACAGAAACCCCCCGGGGAAGAACACGCTGGCGGTGGTCACGGTCGACGCCAGCACCGGCAGCGCGACCTCGTTGGCGCCGTCGCGCGTCGCTTCCACCGGATCTTTGCCCATGTCGAGGTGCCGGAAGATGTTCTCGAGCACCACCACCGAGTCGTCGATCAGCCGCGAAAACGCCAGCGCCAGCCCACCGAGCGTCATCGAGTTGATCGAGCCGCCCGACGCGTACAGGCACAGGAACGCCGCCAAGGCCGAAAGTGGAATCGAGAAGAACACCGCGATCGTGGCGCGTAGGCTGCCGAGAAACAACAGCACCATCAGCGAAGTGAGCGCGAGTCCGATCGACCCCTCGCTCACCAGCGTGCGGATCGCGTTCTTGACGAACACCGACTGGTCGAACACCACCCGAGCCACCAGATTGTCCGGCACATCCAGCAGATTCGCCACCTCGCGCCGCACCGCGTTCACCACCGAGATCGTGTTGGAATCGCCGCCCTGCCGCAGCACCGGCTGATACACCGACGGCTGGCCGTCCACACGCACGATGTTGTACTGGATCTGAGCCGCGTCCCGCACCGCCGCCACGTCCCCCACCGTGACCTGGGCAGCGCCCACCGTCTTGATGGGCAGACCGATGACTCCGTCCAAGTCGGTAAACTGCGAGTTCGTGAAGATCGGATAGTCCACCGGACCCATGCGGATGTTACCCGACGGCAGAATGACGTTGGCTTCGTTCACCGCGCGTACCACGTCCATCGCCGAAAGCTGGTTCGCTTCGAGCCGTTGCGGATCGACATAGATCATGATCTGGCGGTATCGTCCGCCGAAGGGCGGAGGCACCGCCGCGCCGGGGACCTTCGCCACCTGCGTGCGCACGCGGTAGTGGCCCACGTCGCGCAACGCCGCTTCGGTCAGTCCCTCCCCACGGAGCGCGATCAGACACACCGGCAGGCTGGACGCGTCGAACCGCAGCACGTAAGGCGGCAGCGTTCCGGGCGGCATCCGGCGCATCTCGGCCAGCGCGAGATTCGCCACGGTCGACACCGCCGAATCGGGGTTGGTTCCGGGCTGGAAGAAGATCTTGACGATCCCGGCGCCCGTCATCGACCGCGACTCGATATGCTCGATCCCCGGCGCCAGCGTGAAGAAGCGCTCCTGGCGTTCGGTGATGTTCTTCTCCACCTGCTCCGGCGGCATGCCTGCGTAGAGCGTGGCGGTGACCACCGCCGTCAGGTCCAGCTTCGGGAACATGTCCACCGGCATCCGCGAGACGACCAGCCCGCCGGTGAGGCAGACGATCAACGCGCAGACGACGATGAAGTACGGATTCCGTATCGCGAAAGACGGCATCAGTTCGTCTCCACCGGCTTCGCCCGGACTTTCTGTCCGGGCCGGAGGAGGCTGCGATTCGAAATGACGATACGGTCCGCCGCGTCAAGCCCCGACAGCACCTCGTAGGCCGCCGCGGTTTCGATGCCCGTCTTGATCCCGCGATCCTCGAGCACGCCCGCCTCGCTCACCACCATCACCGAGCGGTTGCCGCCCGAGTTCGATACCGCCTGAACCGGCACCGTCAGGCTGTGTTCGCGACGCTCGACCCCGGTGCGGATCTCGGCGTACATGCCGGGCGTGAGCGCGCCGCCCGTGTTGGCCACGTCGATCTCGGCCTCCATGGTCCGGCTGGATGCCGCCACATCGCGGTTCATCCGCGCGATCGTCCCCGGCATCGACTTGTTCAACGCCGTAACGCGGATCTCCACTCGCTGCCCCACCCGCACCAGCGGCGCAGCGGATTCGGGCACCGTCACCGCCAACCGCAACCGCGCGATGTCGGAAACGCGGACCAGGGGCATCGCCTGGGTTTGCGACGCCGTGCCCGCCTGGATCAGCGCCCCCGGATCGGCGAACCGCTTTGTCACCACTCCGGCGAACGGTGCGCGGATTTCGGTGTAGGCGGACATCGTGCGCGCCCGCTGCTCGGCGGCGGCGGCGGCGGCGATGCGGCGCTCCTCCACGGCGATCGCGGCGCCCGCCGACGACACTTGCGCTTCGGCGGCGTTGCGGCGCGCGGCGGCTTCGTCGATCTCCTGCTGCGCGATCAGACCCGGATCGGCCTTGGCCGCCTTGTTCAACCGGTCGAGCGAGAGCCCGGCCACGTGCGCATTGGCTTGGGCGCGTTGGAGTTCGGCGCGGGACCGTCCCAGTTCGGCTTCGGCACGCCCCTTCTCGGCGCCGGCCTGCTCGATGTCGGAGGCCATCTCCGGAACTTCCAGCACCGCCAGCAATTGGCCCGCCTGGACGAACGCTCCCACGTCGACGTGGATCTGGCGGAGGTAGCCGGCCACCTTGGCGTGCAGGTCCACCGTTTGCCAGGGCCGGAACTCGCCGCTGAGCGAGAGATCGCGGATGAGCACCTCGGACTTCGGATGCACGAACGCGACGACGGCCGCCGAAGTCTGCTCAGGCAGCGGTCCGGTAGGCGGCGCGATCGACGCGCTGGACCTCTCCGAGCAGCTCCATTGGAGCCAGAACGTGAGGGTGAGCGCGAGCGCGCCCGGGGGGAGGTGGCGGGAGGGCATGTTCGTAAAGCCCGCGTGAACGGACTGTTACGAACATATTACAGTTCCGTTACAGACGCAAGACCTCGGCCGCGGCCAGCTCGGTTGCGGACCACCAGCGCTCCCGGAATCGCCGGCAAGGCCGTCGAAATCAGGAACGCCGCGGACAGCGGAAAATCGAGCGGATTGGACGGGCTCGTGAGCCGTTGCACGTTCAGCGCGAGCATCCCGGTCATGGCAACGATCGCGTAGGTTGCACCAGCCCGATCGCCGAGCCCGCCGCCGCGAACGACAGCAACCGGAACGCCAACGTCCGCAGCCCCCAGCGCCACCCCAAGCCGATCGCGCCGAGACTCGCCATCTTGTTCCCGATGATCGCTGGAGCCGCTGACCGCGGCTCAGCCACCGCCACTTGCCGCGCGAGCCACCCGCGCGAACGGCCGCTCCGGAACTCCTTCGCCAAGTCGCCGCCAAGGCCTCGCTCCCTCCGAACGCGTTCAGCAGGCGCGCGCAAACCACCCGCTCACATCATGACCAGACAGCGCCAGTCCTCGTGCGAATACTCCCGCCGGACGGACAACCCCGCCGCCGCCATCATGGCCGCCACGCCTTTCGCCCGCCTCGACTTGAACCCGCTCAGGATCAGCCGCCCGCCCGGCCTCGTCGATCGCGCCAGTTCGGACGCGTACCCCTCGATCGCCGCCGCGTTCATATTCGCCGCAACCACGTCGAAACAGCCCGGCCGCAACGACCGCCCCGTCCCCACGAACACATCCGCCGGAACCGCGCGCGCCGACAGGTTCGCCACCGCCTCGAGCGCCGCCGCCGCGTCCACGTCGCACGCCACGATTGCCCGCGCGCCCAGCAAGTGCGCCGCCGAAGACAGAATGCCGGACCCGCAGCCCCACTCGAGGAACCGGTCGCGCGCGTGGACCCATTCTTCCATCGCGATCAGCGCCAACTGCGTCGCCGGCTGGTACCCGCTGCCGGACGCCTGCCGCGCGTGGACCACCAGCTTCATCCGGCCTTCGGGCGCCGGATCGTCCCGCCAATCGGGCGTCAGGAACCAGCGGCGTCCTACCTCGAGCGGCTTCCAGGCGGTCTTCCAGGACTCGGCCCAGTCCTCGTCTCCATGTTCCACCCACCGGGGCTCGAACAAAGCGAATTCGCGCGCGGTTACTTTAGCGGCGAAAAAAGCCTCGAGCTCCAGGCTCCCGTCGGGCAACTCCCGCTCGGTGACTCCCTCCGTTCCGAGCTCCCAAAGAACGGCGGAGATCCAGTCCTTCTCGTCCACCCGGCAGCGGAGCTTCAGCGCGTGCATCGCCCCCGACCGCCGCTACGCCAGCGCTTTCCGGCAGTACTCCATGCACTTGCGGACTTCGGCCTTCGTATCGGCGCCCTTGTACTCGTACTCGATATTGGCGGGAATGCGGAGCTTCTTCGACCGCAGGAAATCGAGCACCGGCTTGATCGGCGTGTCGCCCTGGCCGAACTCGACATTGGCGCCCTGATCCTTCTTCCGGTCCTTGATGTGCAGCGTAACGATCTTCTTGTAGTGCTTGGACAGGAACTCCACCGGGTCGAAATTGGCCGCGGTGAAGTGCCCGATGTCGAAGTTGATCGCGATGTACTCGGAGTTGCCCTTCATCGCTTCCATGAAGTCGTTCGCGGTGGCGAACTCGTTCTTCACGATCCGCGAATGGTTGTGCATGCCCACCCGCATCTTGTGCTTGCGCGCGAACGTGTCGATCCGCTTGGCGGTGGTGACGTTGGCGGACGCGGTCAGCACCTTCACGCCGAGCGCCTTGCCCATCTTGAAGCCAGCCTCGATCTCGTCGTCGGAGAAGTCTTCCCGGAAACTATAGTTGTAGGCGTAGAGATCGATCCCGGCGTCGTCATACTTCCGGCGGATCGCCTCGAAGTGCGACATCGGCGTCTCGAGCCGCCATTTCTTCAGTTCTGGGCCTCGCAGCTTGGGTTCGGCGTGGCCGCTCCACATCTCCACGCTGCCGATCCCGATCTCTTTCATCGCCGCGATGGCGGCATCCAAGTCCATGTCGCGAAAGGAGTACGACTGCACGCCCAGTTGGACGCCGTTCACTTTGGAATCGATCTTGGCGAGTGCGGCGCCCGCGAATGCGGCGCCCCCTAGTGCGGTATGAGTAAAAGTCCTACGGGTGATCATCTTGGATTCGTCGGTAAGAGCCATCATAGCATCGCGCGACCCGTTACAATTAGGATTGGAAGTAGAAGGAAAATTGTGTCGCGCCTGCCCGGTGCGGACCGGTTTTCGCGCATTATGTTCAGGAAACTTCGCCAAAAGATGCCATTCCGATTCGCCGCAGCGCTTGCTCTCTCCTCCGTGGCCGCCCAAGCCGGGTCCCTGTTGATCAATCCCGTCAACGGAAGGGCTCTCCGCTGGCCCAGCCCGAACATTACAATGAGGTTGAGCCGGACCGTTCACAACGCATCCGGGGATCTGGGCGTCGACCGTCGCGACACAGCCGACAGCGTCCATGCGGCCGTGGCCGACGCGGTCGCTGCCTGGAACCGCGCCAACGGCATCAGCGTGAAGATCGAGCTCACCAACGACACCGCGATCGTTCCCGGCCAGACTCTCATCACGTTCACCGATCCCGCGCCGTTCGATCAGGGCCTTTGCAGCAAGGAGCGCTTCATCGCCTGCGTGCTGCACTGGATCGGAGGGGACGGTGTCCCGGTTGGCGTGACGATCGCGTTCAACCCTTATAAAAAGCACTCGTCCAACGGCCTCCCCAACACGTTCGACATCGGACTGCTCACGCTGCATGAGATCGGCCACGCGCTCGGCCTGGGCCACTCCACCGTGCTCGATTCGATCATGTCCGCCGCGCCCGAACAAGAGCCGTCCGACCCGAGCTCCCCGCAGTTCGCCCTGCGCCAGATCTCGCGCGACGACGCCCTGACGCTCGCCGCCAACTACACGGAGGTCCCGTTCGACGCGGGCCGCGTCGAAGGCGTCGTCCGCCAGCAGGGAGCCGCGTTTCCAGGAGCTGAAGTGGCCGCCATCGACCCTTTGGGCCGCGTGGTGTTCAGTTCGCTCAGCGGACCCGATGGCTCCTACTCTCTGGCTGTGCCGGGCGGCGACTACAACATTGTCGTGGGAGCGCCGTTCGCCCCCATGTTCTGGACCGCCGGCGGCGGATCCACCAAGGATAAGGAGACCGTCTCTGTCGCATCCAAGGCCGTCAAGGGCGGCGTCGACTTCGCCATGACCAGCGGTCCGGCGTTCAATGTGTTGAACATCGGCATCCTCGCGGGCGACCTGTTCTACTTCGGCTACCCAAGCCTCCCTCTGGGCCGCGGCCGCGATACGACGATCGGCTTCCAGCGCGAATCGGCCACTCCACCCGCCTCGATCGAAGTTCCTCCGGCCGTCGGCGAGTTCCTCGAGGCAGCCCGAGGGGAGGTCTTTAGCGGCGGCGTCAACATCGTGTTGCGCAAGTTGCGGATTCCCGCCTCCGCCGAACCCGGCGCGTACTATTTCCTGGTCAAGACGGACGACGCGAACGCCTTCCTGAACGGCGGCCTCAAGATCAGTCTCAGCCCCGTGGTCGAATCCATCCTGGACGAGGCGAGCGGTGAGGCGTCCACCGCGGTGAGGGCAGGGCAGCGGATCGCGATCACGGGAACCGATCTGGCGCTGGCAGCCACCGCCGGCGAGCAATGGCAGAGCGGCGCTCCCTTTCCGACGCAGCTTGCCGGCGTCTCGGTCCGCTTCGGTGACCGCTACGGACAAATCGCGTCGGCCTCGCCCACTCGGATCGTAACCATCGTTCCTTCCGGTCTTGCCTCCAAGGTCGATGTCGCGGTCGTTTCGGCCCCTTCCGTCGAAAGCAAGCCGTTCTCGATCGACATCCAATAGCAACGCCATTCGAACCCCCGCGCCGTTCCGCGCCGATGTAGGATAAGAACGTGGTCCGCGCGATCCTGTTTTTAGTTACCGGAGTTTCGGTGGCCGCAGCCGGTCTCCCCGAAAAAGGCCGCCAAATCCTCGATCGGCACTGCGTGTCCTGCCACGGACCGGCCAAGATGGCCGGACTTGACCTACGCCAGCGCGATGCGGCGATTCGCGGCGGCGGCCGCGGCCCGGCGGTCGTGCCCGGCAAGCCAGCCGCCAGCCTGCTGATCCAGGCCGTGGAGCGTCAGGGCGCGGTCGCCATGCCGCCCGGCAAGAAGGGTCTGGACCCCGCCGAGATCGCCACGCTTCGCCAATGGGTCGAGTCCGGTTTCGAGTGGCCCGCCTCCACCGGCGCGGCCGAGCCGTCCTGGTGGTCGTTCCGCAAGCTTCAGCGGTCTGCCGTCCCCACTGGAGCCTCCAACCCCGTGGATGCGTTCGTCGCCGCCAGGCTCCGCGACAAGAAGTTGACCCCCGTGCCCCTCGCGGACCGCCGCACGCTGATCCGCCGCGCTTACTTCGATCTCCACGGGCTTCCCGCTCCCGTCGAGGAAATCGAACGCTTCGAAAAGGACGAGGCGCCGGATGCCTGGGCCAAGGTTGTCGACAAGCTGCTCGAATCGCCCCGCTACGGCGAGCGATGGGGACGCCACTGGCTCGACGTGGTGCGCTACGCCGACACCGGCGGCTTCGAAACCGACATCTACTTCCCCAACGCCTGGCGGTACCGCGACTACGTCATCAAGTCGTTCAACGACGACAAGCCGTTCGACGCCTTCATCCGGGAGCAGGTGGCCGGCGACGAAATCTGGCCGGGAAGCCTCGACCTGGAAGGCGGTTTCAAAATCCCGGACGAGAAGCAGCGTAAGCTCGAGGCGCGCATCGGAACCGGCATGTACACCATCGGACCCGTGTATCACGAAGCCGCGCTGTTCGGCGGCCAGCAGCGCTATGAATGGCTCTCCGACGTCGTGGATACCACCGGCGAGGCCTTTCTCGGACTCACGCTCGGCTGCTCCCGCTGCCACGATCACAAGTTCGATCCGCTTACCAGCCGCGACTATCACGCCATGATGGCCGTCTTCGCCACCAGCGACGAACGCGAGGTTCCGGTAATCGCCAAGTTCAATATCTACGGTTACAAGTCCGGCTATCCGAACTGGCTGAAGGTGGAGGAGATCAAGGGCCAGATCGCCCGCATCGAACAGGGCCCACGCAAGCGCGCCGTGGACCGCGTCCGCGCCCGGTTCGACGCCGCCGCCCTCGCCGCCTTCGACAAGCCCGAAAAGGACCGCGCCCCGGACCAGCGCGCGCTCGCCGCCAAGGTGGAAGAGGCGATGACCGAAGCCGGCCTGAAAGAGAACGCCAAGGGCCGCGCGTTCGATTCCAGTTACACCGCGGACGAGCAGACCCGCCGCGACAAACTGATCCGCGAACTCGGCGAGGCCGCCCTGCGCGCCAACCCCGTCATGCAGACCGCCACCGTGCTCGGACCCGCCGACGAGGACTACAAAGTTCACCTCACCGCCCGCGGCGACTGGCGTTCCAAGGGCGAAGAGATCGGCCCCGCGCTTCCCGCCGCGCTCGATGCGGAGCGCCGCCGGGTCGACCCGGTGCATCGCCGCAAATCGCTCGCCGAGTGGCTCGCCACCCATCCGCTGCCCGCGCGCGTCATGGCGAATCGCGTTTGGCACTGGCACTTCGGCCGCGGCATCGTCGCCACGCCCAACGACTTCGGCCGCCAGGGCGACGAGCCCTCGCATCCCGAACTGCTCGAATGGCTCGCCGCCGAATTCGCCGCCAATGGCTATCGCGTCAAGGCGCTCCACCGGCTGATCATGACGTCGGAAACCTACCGCCGGTCCTCCGCGGCCAATGCCGAAAACGCTCGAATCGACGCCGGCAACGTGTTCCTGTGGCGCGCCAACCGCCGCCGCCTCGAGTCGGAGGCGCTACGCGACGCGGTGCTCGCCGCCAGCGGATCGCTGAACACCAAAATGGGCGGCCGCCCGGTGATCCCCGTGTTGAGCCCCGAAGAGTACTCCACCATGTGGGCGCGCAACCAGTGGCCGGAGTCGATGGATGAGAAGGAGCGCGACCGCCGCGGCGTCTACCTCTACGTCAAGCGTAGCTTCGCCATGCCGATGATGACCGCTTTCGATTCGCCCGACCCGTCGGTGAGCTGCGCCCGCCGCGATTCCACCAACGTCGCGCCTCAGGCGCTCACCCTGATGAACGGCGCCTTCACCGGCTTGCATGCGCACCGCATGGCCGAACGGATCGCGAAACAAGCCGCCGCGCCGGAATGGGCCGGTCGCGCCTTTCGAATGGCTCTGGGCCGTGAGCCGTCCGCCGCCGAACGCGGCCGCGCAAGCCAGGTGCTCGGCCCGGCGCCGGACGAGGCCGCTCTCGCCCGCTTGTGTCTGGTGCTGTTCAACACCAACGAATTCGTCTACGTCGATTGAGGACCGCCATGTGTGACAAAACCCTGATCGCCCGCTCCCGGCGCGAGTTTCTCGAAAAGTCGGGAATGGGATTCGGAGCGCTCGCCGCGTCCTGGCTGATGTCGCGCGATGCGCTCGCCGCCACCTCCGGATTCGCCCCGCGCAAGCCCCATTTCGACGCCAAGGGCAAGGCCGTCATCTATCTCTTCATGCACGGCGGACCCAGCCACATCGACACCTTCGATCCCAAGCCCGCGCTCGCCGCGCTCGACGGCAAGCCCGTTCCGCCCAGCTTCGGCAAGGTCGACTTCCAGTTCACCAAGATGGACAAGGTCCCCATCATGGCGTCGCGCCGCAAGTTCAAGCCGCGCGGCCAGTCCGGCATCGAGATCTCCGATCTGTTCGAAGGCGTCGCGGCGCACGCCGACGATCTGGCCGTGATCCGGTCGGTGCACCACGACGGATTCACCCACGTCACCGGACAGAACTGGATGAACCTCGGCTGGCCCCGCGTCGGGCGTCCGAGCGTCGGATCGTGGGTGGTATACGGACTCGGCAGCGAAAGCGATAACCTGCCCGCCTATGTCGTGATGCTGGACGGCG
>SXGT01791107.1_pt1 | contig 17525 bp, 19 predicted proteins | sample 3176221 | NCBI WGS metagenome assembly SXGT01 (sample SAMN11356862, study PRJNA531348) | freshwater metagenome | isolation source: freshwater sample F1-120 | place: China: Fuxian Lake, Yuxi | collected 2017-12-25
AACGGCCAGAACATCCTGCTCGACGGCGGATCGTTCACCGGCGTGTTCTGAACCCCCAAAAAACTGCCAGCCCACCACCCCAGGAGACAACGAAGATGACCACCCGCCGCCCCCTGCTGCTCACCGCGCTCGCCGCCGCCGCCGCCCTCGCCCTGCCCGTGGGCAGCGCGCTGGCGCAGACCTACCCCAGCAAGCTCATCACGATCGTCGTGTCCTTCCCGCCCGGTGGCGACACCGACGCGCTCGCGCGCACCTTCGCCGAGAAGCTGCAGGCCCGCGTCGGCCAGCCCGTGGTGGTGGAAAACAAGACCGGCGCCAGCGGCACCATCTGCAACTCGTTCGTGGCCAAGGCCGCGCCCGATGGCCACACGCTGCTGTTCACGCCCAACACCTTCGCCACCGCCCCGCTGGTGCTCAAACCCGGCACCGGCGCCGTGTACAACCCGCTCACCGATTTCACGCCCATCCTGCTGGCCGGCACGCAACAGCTGTTCCTCATCACCCACGCCGGCTCGGGGCTGAACACCGTGAAGGACGTGGTGGCCGCCGCCAAGAGCGGCAAGCTCACCAACTACGCCAGCCCTGGCAGCGGCTCACCCATGCACATCCTGGGCGAGATGTTCAACCGCTCGGCCGGTGTGAAACTGACCCACGTGCCCTACCGGGGCGTCGCGCCCGCCATCGTCGACCTCGTGGCCGGCCACATCCCCATGATGTACACCACGCTCGGCCCGGTGGCGCAATACATCAGCCAGGGCAAGCTCGTCAACGTCGCCGTGGCCGACCCGCAGCGTTCGCCGCTCGCGCCCAACGTGCCCACGCTGGCCGAGGCCGGCGTGAAAGACGCGGAAGTCGGCGCCTGGCAAGGCTTCATGGGCCCCAAGGGCATGCCCGCCGACGTGGTGCGCACGCTCAACGGCCACCTCAATGAAATCCTGAAGATGCCCGACGTGATCGCGCGCATGAACACCATGGCGCTGATCCCGGCCGGCGGCGAACCGGCGGCACTCGCCAAGATCAACCAGTACCACAACGAACGCTACGGCAAGGTGATCCGGGAGACCGGCATCATGGCCGACTGAGCGAAGCACACGCGGCGATGAAGGAAGTCATCGACGTCGGCCTGCCGCCGTTCAAGCAACCGTTCTCGTGGATGGTGCGCGCCGGCGGCGTGCTCTACACCGCCCACGGGCCGGTGCGCGAAGACGGCAGCGTGGACACCACCGGCAGCATCGAACAGCAGGCCCGCCTGACCTTCAGCAACCTGCAGCGCGCGGTGGAGCGCGCGGGCAAGACCATGGACGACGTGGCGCAGGTGCTGATCTACATGACCGACGTGGCCGACATGCCGGCCATCGACGCCGTGTACCGCGAGTTCTTCCGCGCGCCCTGGCCCAACCGCTCCAGCGCGGGCGTGGCGCTGGTGGTGCCGGGGATGAAGATCGAGATCGTGGCCTACGTGGCGTGAGGCCGTGCAGGGTGGGGGCTGGTATCGTCCACCCCGCCATGAAAAATCTCGATGCAAGGCTGCGCTCATTCGCGCGGTCGAACCTGCCCTCGCTGCCCCAGGTCTACACCTGGAAGTACGACCTCGCGGTGGTCCAGCAATCTTTCGGACTCCACATCGGCGGGGCAAACTGGTATGAGCGGACCCGCGAACTGAAAAGCCAACTCGCCCAGGCGTGGGCTGCGTCGCCCTCCCGCCGGGCCGACCTCGCGGACTACGCGGTGCGCGTGTGGGGAGGCGTGAGGGGCAACGCGGCCGACACCCTGCTGAGCTACGTGGATGCGGTGTCGCAGGGGAAGACGCCAGCCACTCACAAGGGCATCGCCTCCTGGTCCAAGGTTGCCGCCTTCTCGGACCCCGAGCGGCACGCGATCTTTGATGCCCGCGTCTCCTTCTCGTTGAACGCCATCCAGTTGCTCGCTGAGGAAGAGGCACCCTGCTGGTGGTTCCCTCAGCTGCCGGGGCGAAACACCCTGCTGACGCAGACGTGGCCGATCTTGAAAGCACGTGCGCGCACGCAAGGCTGGAGCCGCATGGGATCGGACGAAACATACCCTCGCTACATCACGCTCCTGGAACGGGCCGCCGGCCCCCTCGGCGTGGGCATTGCGGACCTTGAAATGCTGCTGTTCGCCCAGGCCGAGGCACTGGCACACCAGGTCAACGCGGTCACCCGGCCTCAATCGACTCGGTGTAGATGAAGCTGCTGCAAGCCGCCACGAAAGCCCGTGGCGTCTGCCGCGCGCCGAAGCCATACACGCGCACCCCCTCGCGCCGCACGCCGAACGCCAGCGGCGTGAGATCGCTGTCCGACGACACCAGGCAGACCGCATCGAACTGCCCCGTGTTCACCAGCGCCATCGCCTCCACGCTGAGCATGATGTCCGCCGCGTTCTTGCCCTTGGCGTAAGGAAAAAGCTGCACCGCCTCGATCGCGTTGTGGAGCAGCACGTTCTTGAAGCGGCTCATCTGCGGGCGCGACCAATCGGCATACGCGCGCTTGACAATGAGCACGCCGTAACACGCGGCGCGCAGCAAGATGGAACGGATCAGTGTGTGAGAGACGTTTTCCGCGTCGATCAACACGGCAATCTTCTGTTGCTTGTGCTGCAGCCTGGGCATGGAGTGCCTGCCTTCCCTGTTCGTTGAGGAACAGTCGCCGCCACGTGAAGAGTGGCGGCGGCCCGAACGGGCTGAGAACCGGGGACCCCTTGCGAAGAACCGGCAAGCCTCGCGGCTTCCCGTCCGGGCCGCCAAAAAAAGGCACGAACGATGAAAGGCCGCTGTTCTTGCGGTGTACAGCGGCCTTTCGAGCCGCAAAGGATCCTCGGGTTCTCAGGCCCGGCTCACCTTTTTCGTGAGCGGGGGAGACTGTACACCAATACGCCAAAAGTACTCAATGCACGAGGAAGAAAAATCTGCAGCCAGCACCAGTCTCGTTGGCCGGTGCTGGTTGGCCCCGTGCTGTTAGCCTTGCAGCGTCGGCAAGGCCTTTGCCATGCCAACCCCCGCCATCGTGCCCCAACTTAAAAGTGAATTCCCCATGACCAGCCCGCTTTACAACGCCTCTGTTCCCGTCATTCAGCAGATGCTGCGCGCCCTGTCCGATGTGCTCAAGAAGGCCGAAGACCACGCGACGCAAAAGAACATCGATCCCAACGCGCTGCTGCAAGCGCGGCTGTTCCCCGACATGTTTCCGCTGGTTCGTCAGGTCCAGATCGCCGCGGACTTCTCCAAGGGCATTGCGTCCCGCCTCGCGGGTGCCGAGGTGCCGTCCTGGCCCGACACGGAAGCCAGCTTCGCGGACCTGCAAGCCTTGATCGCCAAGGCATTGGCCCACGTCGGCTCCTTCAAGCCCGAGCAATTCGATGCCAGTGAGGGCCGCGAAATCGTGTTGCGACCCGGCACCCCCAAGGAAAAGAAACTGACCGGCAGCGCCTATCTTCTGCACTACGGTCTGCCGCAGTTTTTCTTCCATGTGACCACCGCCTATGCCATCTTGCGCCACAACGGTGTCGAGGTCGGCAAGCGCGACTACATGGGTGCCTATTGAGGCAAGGCGCCAAGCGGCCCAGCCGCGCTTCACATGGACGGCTCTCGCAGCTTAGAGGTGTTGTGCCTGTTCAGGCGCCGGCCTCACCCAGCGCGGTCTCAAGGCTGGCAAGGATCTGCGCCCAACCCTGGCGTGCACGGTCGGCGTAATCCTTCCACTCAGGCTGCATCTCCGCCGTGAGATGCAGCGTGCAGCCGCCATCCCCCTCCGGCGTGATCTCGATGGTCACGATGTCGAAGCTCGGCGATGCGGCCGGAATCCCGAATGTGAACACGAGCCGCCGTGGCCGCTCCATGACGAGGTACTCCCCGGTGTGCTCCACATCGCCGTCGGGACGCCTGTCGGTCAGCACGAACTGCCCGCCGACGCGCGGGTCGATGTCGCAGCGGACCATCTCGCCGGTTTCAGTCGAGAACAGGAAGCGGCTCGCCAAGCGGACATCGAGCCAGGCATCGAACACCCTCTCGGCCGATTGGCGGAATCTGTGATGGACAGCAACTGCGAGATGGTCTTCGCTCTTCATGATCGATGGACTCCTTTGGTTTGGCGGGATGGAATTGCGTCCTCTTCGTCCAGCAGCGCCTGCAAACGCTGCAATCGGCCCGCCCAGTCGCGTTGGCGCGACTGAAGCCAGTCCGACGCCTCTGCCAGCGGTTGCGGTTCGAGACGCAGGATATGTTCGCGGCCAGAGCGGCGGCGCGTGACAAGGCCGGCGCGCTCCAGGATGCGGATGTGCTTGGACACGGAGTTGAGCGAGATGTCGAACGGCACGGCGACCTCGGTCACACGGGCTTCGCCCGAGGACAACCGCGCCAGGATGGCGCGACGGGTCTCGTCGGCCAAGGCGACGAACATGTTGTTGAGTCGGTCGGCCGTCAACGCGTTATTCATTCACCCATTTTGGTGAATATTGATCGGGCTGTCAACAGAACCCGAGAAGGGACGTTCCACTGCCTGCTCGCGAAGCAGCGCGCGCGCTGCGCCACATCCAGGCGCAGCGCTGCGCCCGATCAAGCCTTCACTTCGACCACCTGTTCGAAGCCGCCGAAGATCATGCGTTTGCCATCGAACGGCATGGGCGGGTTGCCGGGGTTGGTCGGGTCCATGCGCGGGTCTTCCATCATCTTCTTCATGCCCGCATCGCGGGTGGCCTTGTCCGGCCATTCGACCCACGAGAACGCCACCGTCTCCTCGGCCGTCGCCTGGACGGCGCGGCGGAAATCGGTGACTTTGCCGTCGGGGACGTCGTCGCCCCAGCCCTCGATCACCCGAATGGCGCCGAGTTCGAGGAATATCGGGTCGAGCTTGCGGGCGTGTTCGATGAACTTCTGCTTGTTGGCGGTGGGCACCGCGATCACGAAACCGTCGATGTAGGACATATTCGAACTCCTGTTGGGTTGATCATGCAAGATGCCCCCTGTGGGCACCTTGTAGTTGCTCGACGAACGACAGCACGCCAAATCGACATGACGATCCGGCCAAGAGAGCACAAGCACACATGGACAACGACCTCCCCCAAGCCCTCGCCTGGGCCGAATGGCTCGGAAAACACGCCCTCCCCGTGCTCGCCGCCGCCCTCGTGCTGGTGCTCCTCGCCACCACCGCCTTCGTCATCGGCTTCAGGCGCTACGGCAGCTACGCCGCCTGGGACCGCTGGCCGCGCCCGCTGCTGCTGGGCGTGTGCCTGGCGCTCGGCGCGGGTGTGCTGGTTGCCACGGCGTCCCTGTTCGCCGAGATGCTGGAGGCGTTCGATGCGGACGAGGAGATCGGTCAGTTCGATGTGCGGCTCACCGAGACCCTGGCGCGGGAGCTGCCCCCTTCTGCCCTGCGTTTCTTCGGCAACCTGACGCACCTGGGCGACCCTCTGCCGCTGACGCTGCTGGTGATCGGAGTGGGCGTGCTGCTGCTCGTTCGCCGGCGCACCTCGCTGGCCCTGGGCTGGGTGGTGGCGTGCGCGGGTGCGGGTTTGCTCAACCGCGTGCTCAAGCACATCTTCGAGCGCGTTCGCCCCTTGCACGAGCACGGCTTCGCGCAGGCCGATGGCTACAGCTTCCCCAGCGGGCACACCTCGGGCTCGCTGGTGGTGTACGGCATGCTGGCCTATCTGTGCCTGCGCTTGCTGCCGCCGCGCTGGCACCTGCCCAGCGTGCTGCTGGCCTCGGCTTTGGCGTTCAGCATCGGTTGGAGCCGTGTGATCCTGCAGGTGCACTGGGCGAGCGATGTGGTGGCCGGGTTCGCCTTTGGTGTGGCGTGGTTGACGGTGTGCATCGCGGCGATCGAGGTCACCCGGCGCCGCGCCCGGGTGTAGCCGGCTGGCATGGAAGGAGGAAACACCATGGGTCGCAAGGAATTCGACGTCTCGCTCACTGGCGGCGCGCACGCCCAGCTGGTGCGCATGGCCGGGCAGTGGCAGGGGCGCTTTCGCCTCTGGTTCGAGCCGGGCGAACCGGCTGAAGACTCGGTGCAGCGCGGCAGCCTCCGTGTGCTGCTGGGTGGCCGCGTGCTGTTGCACGAGTACAGCGGCCATTGCGGCGGTGAGCCCATGGAAGGTGTGGCGCTGATCGCACACCACCTGGACGAGCGCCGCTACGAGTCGGCGTGGGCCGAGAGCTTCGGCACAGGCACGTCCATCATGTTCAGCACCAGCACGCCTGGCGACCCGCGCCTGTCGATGCTGGGCAGCTACGCCGACGGCCAGGGCGGCCCGCGCTGGGGCTGGCGCACGGTGATCGATCAGCCGGACGACGACACGCTGGACCTGCGCATGTACAACATCTCGCCCACCGGCGAAGAGGCCTTGGCCGTCGAGGTGAATTACCGCCGCGTCTGACATGCACAGATGGGGTAAGAGCTGCGGAGAAACGGGCGCAGGCGGTTGATGCCGAGGGAAATCTTGCCCAGAATCCAGCAGCGTCATCTGGCGCAAGACCTGCGGGCCGATCCGCCAGGTTCAACAACAATAAGGAACGCCTCTTGGCCAAGTCTCTCATCCGGGTGATGCTTTCCAGCCGTTGCCTGGACACCTTCCCCGCCGCCAGCAAGACCACCTTGACCGACCTGCGCCAGGCGCTGAAGGCGGACATCGAGGCCGTGCAGGTGCTGGGGCGAAAGCTGTTCGAGGTCTGGATCAACGAAGACGCGCCACCGGCCGAAGGCACGCAAGACAGTTGGGATGCCTGCCTGCAGGCCGTGCGCGATTGCGATGTGCTCATCGTGCTGAGCAATGGCAACGCGGGCTGGGCGGCGGGCGAGCAGGACGTGGGCATCTGCCACGCGGAGTACATGGAGGGCCTTCGCTCGGCGCAGGCCAAGGTGCGCCTGGTGGCGCTGCCGACGGTGGCCGACACCAAGGGCGTGGCGGGCGAGCGCAACCGGCGCTTCCAGGACTACCTTTCGCGGCAGACGGCCTTCCGGGGCGGCGAGGTGAAGACCGTGGCCGACGCGAAGAAGCGCGTGTTCGAGGCGCTCTCGGATGCCGTGATCTCGCTGGCACAACGCGGCGTGCAGGCGGGTGCCTCGACGCGCTTCGATGTGGGCGCGGCGCTGGACTGGACCCGGCTCGATTTCCGGCAGCGAAAGATGGCGATGGAAGCGACGCTCCGGACGGCGCTGGGCGGCCTCAAGGGTGCCAAGGCGGTGAGCGGTGGTGTGGTGGTGCCGCTCGATGGCAAGGACGTGGCGGTGGTGGTCCACGCGATCCCGGCCTCATTCAGCGTGGCCGCCGCGCGCGAGCTGGTGGGGAGGCCCTTTCTGGAAGACCACCAGCGCATCGATTTGCTGGCCTCGGCGCATGGGCCCTTGCACCTGATTGCGTGCCACCGGGGCGCGACGGAAACCCAGGCCACGTCGCTGCTGGGCTTCCCGGACGCGACGGTGGTGAGCGGCCCCTTCGGGGTGTTCGTGGCCGACGACGTGCAGAAGGTGCAGTTCGCCTTCCTGGCCAACTGCCGCGACGACTCGCAGACGCGCCACGCGAGCCAGCGGTTTTTCGAGTGGCTGCAGCAGACGGGTGAGGCGGCGCTGGTGGCGCACCGGGCGGTGTCTCGCGCCCGCATCGTCAAGGTGGTGGCCAAGGAAATGAATATTTGAACGGGGAGCTGAACATGAAGGAAAAGGATCTTCTGCTGGGGCCTGTGCTGTCGTTTCGCGGCATCGGCAAGGGCGATGTCTGGAAGGTGACGGCGCTGGTGGGCATCAAGGCCGGCGCGCCGGTGCCTGCGCTGGAGGTGGACGGCAAGGCCTGCCCCGCACCGAAGGAGCTGCTGACCATCCCCGGCGAACGCTATCTGCGCTACGACCTGTCCTGCAAGGTCTTGAAGAAAGAGCGCACGGTGGGCTACGGGATTCCTGGCGGGCTGACGTGGCGGATGACGGTGCCGGGCAAGGATTTCTCGCCGCGCATGGCCTATGTGTCGTGCAACGGGTTTTCCGACCCGGCGGTGATGCGCAAGCTTATCCGCACCTCGGACGCGGTCTGGGAAGACCTGCTCTACAGCCACGACCGCGCGCTGCGCCGCAAGCCGGGTTCAGGCGAAGTGAAACTGCTGGACAAGGAGCAGCTGTGGCACGAGCAGCGCATTCACGACAAGGGCCTGCAGCGCTTTCACCTGATGCTCATGGGCGGCGACCAGATCTACTTTGATTCGATCTGGGAAGACATCAAGCCACTGCGGCAGTGGGTGGCGTTGCCGCGGCAGGCGCAGCTGGATTTCAAGGTGACGAAAGCGCTCGATCGCGAGATCGAGGCGTATTACTTCGGGCTGTACAAGCAACGCTGGCTGCCCAGCGAGAGAAAGCCCTGGTCGTCGCCTACGGCCGCGCTGGATGCGAGCGCGGCGATGGCGTCCATGCCCACCATCATGATGTGGGACGACCACGACATCTTCGATGGCTGGGGCTCGTACACCTGCGAGATGCAGAACAGCCCGCTCTTCCAGACGATGTTCCGACACGCGCGGCGTGCCTTCTGGGTGTTCCAGATGCAGCACGCGCTGGAGGACCTGCCCGAGCTGGAAGACACGACGCGCGCGGGTTTCACTCGGAAGGACCCGTTGCTCAAGCCCATCGCATGGACCGAGGTGCTCGCCAAGGATGCGCTCGCGCTGCCCCTGCTGGACGGCCAGCCGGGCTTCACCTCGACCTACGCCGTCGGGCCGGTGTCCATCATGGCGGCCGACCTGCGCACCGAGCGCTCGCGCGCACAGGTGATGAGCGAGACCACCTGGAAACAGATCAAGCAATGGACGAACAGCCTGGCCTCGGGGAACGCAGGTGTACAGCCCAGCGGCGCGTGCCAGCATTTGCTGTTCATGTCCTCGGTGCCCGTGGTGCACCCGAAGCTGCCCCTGGCGGAGCTGCTGATGGACACGTTCGGGCAAGACCACGTCACGGACAGCAACGCCGACGATCTGAAGGACCACTGGTCGCACGACGACCACGAGGGCGAACGAAAGCGCCTTCTGGAGGTGCTGTCCAACCTCGCGCGCGACAAGAAGATCCGCGTGTCCCTGGTGTCCGGCGATGTGCACGTCGCGGCCTGGGGCACGGCCTACCGCAAGGACCTGCCTGCCACGGAGACCTGGTCCCAGATCCACCAGTTCACCTCGTCGGCCGTGGTCCACCCTTCGCTCATGGGGGTGATGGAGCGGCTGTTCCTGTCCTGGCTGAACAGCAATGCCAAGCAGCCGCAGAACATCGACGTGCAGTACGTCGCGGAGGTGATGCCCTTCCCCGGGCACGACAAGCACGTGATGGCAGCGCGCAACTGGCTGGCCCTGGAGCTGGACATGGGCTCGGCCGAGGGCTGCAAGCTGTGGGCGACCTGGCGCTGCGAAACCGAGACCAGCTTTTCGAACCACCTGCTGGCGGTGGCGCCCATCGCCGGTTGAGTCAGGCCCCTGCCGGGGCCAGGGCGGGCCAGGCGAGCGCCAGGCCGGGCTGCTCCGCCAGCGTCTGGCTGAGCACGCGGGCCAGGGGTTTTTCCGAGGCGGTTTTCGGAATGGCCTTCAGTGGCATCACCTGCTGCAGCACCACCGGCCTGGGCAGCGCGGCGCGCAGGGCGGCCAACGCCAGCCCCTCGTCCGCAGGCGCGTTCGCCGCGAAGACGACCGCCGCCACCACGTCGGATTCACCCGGCACCCGGGACGCCGCCGGCACGCCGAACACGAAGACGTCATCGACCAGGCCGGTTTCGGCCAGGGCTTTTTCGATGAAGGCGGCGTCGATGAAATCGCCGTTGCGGCGGATGCCGTGCCCCATGCGGAAGTCGAAGAACAGCCAGCCGTCCGCATCGCGGTGCACCACGTCGCCGGTCCACAACCAGCCGTCGCGGCATTTGGCTTGCGAGGCTTCGGGCTCGTCCACGTAGGACACCTGGAACGGCGTTCCGTCTGCAGAGCGGATCAGCAACTGGCCCCGCTCGCCGGGGGCCACGTCGTGCCCCGCATCGTCGACGATGCGGATGCTCAGCGAGGGCGCCGGCTGGCCGATGCTGCCCACGGGGCCCACACCAGGTGGCTTCACCGTCAGCCCGCCTTCGGCCGTGCCGTAGAACTCGAGCAGGTCGACCCCGAAGCGGTGCTCGAAGTCGCGCCAGATGGTGGCCGGCATGCCGGCCGACACCACCAGCCGCACGGGGTGGTCGCGGTCGGCGGGGGTGGCGGGCTCGCAGTAGACGGCCGTCGTCATGCCGCCGAGCAGGGTCAGGCTGGTGCAGCGGTGCTCGCGCACGGTCTGCCACATCCGGCGCTTGCTGAAGCGGCGCGAAAACACCACCGGCAGCCCGCGCACCAGGGCGGCGCCCAGCGTCACCAGCTGGGCGTTGGCGTGCGTGAGCGAGAGGCCGGAATACAGCCGGTCCCCCGGCGCGTAGCCGAAGGCCGTGGCCGCCAGCCGGGCCGTGTCGGTGACTTTGCGGTGGCTGTAGACGATGCCCTGGGGGTCGCCGGTGGTGCCCGAGGTGAAGAGGATCTGCATGTCCTCGTCCGCCGGGCGCCGGTTCGCGGCGATGTCGGGCGAGGCGGTGTCGGCCATCAGGCTGCGGTAGGCGACCGCGGAGGGCGAAGGCGGCTCGCCCAGCACGGCGATCTGGCGCAGGCTGGGGCAGGCGTCGCGCACCGCCAGCGCGCTCGGCAAGGCGGTCGGCTCGGCCACCAGCAGCGCGCAGCGGGCCCTGGTCAGCATGTAGGCCAGGCGCTCGGTGGGCGTGCGGGCATCGATGGGGACGAGCGTGAGCCCGATGAGGCTGCTGGCGATCAGCAACTCCACGAACTCGGGGTGGTTGGCCATGAGCAGGGCGGCGCGATCGCCCGCACCGAAGCCTTGCCGCGACAGGCCGGTGGCGAGCCGCGTGGCGCTGTCCCACAGTTGCGCATAGGTGCGGTGCTCGGTGCCTTGTGCCGGCGGGGCGGCGTGGTCGATGAAGGTCAGGGCCAGGCTGTCGCCGCGCTCGCGCGCGAGCGCCTCGACCAGATCGGCGATCGTGTGCAGGGTCGCAAGTGCCATCGTCAATCTGCCTTGATGCCCTTTTCGCGGATCAGCTTGCCCCATTGCGCCGACTCCTGGCTGGTCAGCCGCTCCACCTCGCCGGGCGCGGAGCCCTGGGGGTCGACGCCCATGTCGCCGAGCCGCTTGCGCAATTCGGGTTCCTGCAAGGTGGCCTGGATCGCGCGGGACATCTGGTCCACCACGCCGGCCGGCACACCGGCAGGGGCCCACACCGCGTTCCAGCCGGTGAGCTCGAAACCGGGCAGCGATTCCTTCAGGGTCGGCACCGTGGGCAGCGCGCCGAGCCGGTCGGCCGTGGTGACCGCCAGGGCCTTGACCTTGCCGCTGCGCACCAGGGGAACGGCCGAGGTCTGCGTGTCGAACTTCACCTGGATCTGGTTGGCCATGAGGTCGGTGTTGGCCGCCGCGCTGGTGCGGTAAGGCACGTGCAGCAGGTCAATGCCGGCGCGCTGCTTGAGCAGGTCCATGCCCAGGTGGGGTGCGCTGCCGTTGCCGAAGGACGCGTAGGTCAGCGCACCCGGGTGGGCACGCGCGTGCTGGATCATGCCGGCCACGTCGTCGAAGGGCACGGTCGGGCCGGCGATGAGGACATAGCCGCCTTTGGAGATCATGCTCACCGGGGCGATGCCCTTCACCGGGTCGTAGGGCAGCTTGGCGTAGATGTGCGGATTCATCGTCATCAGCTGGTTGAAGCCGAACAGGAAGGTGTAGCCATCCGGCGCGGCGTTCAGGGCCTTGTCGGCCCCCAGGATGCCGGAGGCGCCGGGCACGGGCTCGACCACGATGGGTTGGCCCAGGCGCTGCCCGAGCCGGTCGCCCATCAGGCGCGCCATGACGTCGGGGCCGGTGCCCGCGCCGGCGGGGACGATCAGGCGGATGGGCTTGCTGGGCCAGGCGGTCTGCGCCGGCAGCGCCGGGGCCATCGCCAGGCCAGCCAGAAGGGCCACGAGGTGGCGGCGCTGGAGGGGGATTCGTTTCATGTCATGTCTCCTTTTGAGTTGGTTCAAGCTTGACCGTGGGGGCCGGTGCCGAGCAGGGTGACGCACGCGACGGCCTCCTCGTTCTCGATGAATCCGCCCCCGTTCTCGGCGAGGGCCACCCGCGCGCCGGCCACTTGCCGCATGCCGGCCCGCCCGCGCAGCTGCTGGGTCAGTTCGCCGATCTGCATCAGGCCGGTGGCGCCGATGGGGTGGCCTTTGGATTCGAGCCCGCCCGACACGTTGACGGGGAGTGCGCCCCCAAGCGCGGTGGCGCCGGATTCGGCGAAGCGCCCACCCTCGCCTGGGGCACAGAAACCCAGCGCTTCCGTCTGCAGAATTTCGCCGAAGGCGGTGGCGTCGTGCACTTCCGCCAGATCGACATCGTCGGGCCCGAGGCCAGCGTGTTCGTACGCGGCGCGGGCCGCGCGGTGCGTGATGGCCAGGTCGGCGTCGTCGTCGCGGCGAGGCAGGCCGCTGACCAGCTCGCAGGCCAGCACGGCCACGGGGGTCGCGTCGGACAGGCGCCTGAGCCCCGCGGCGTTGCAGACCAGCACGGCGGCCGCCCCGTCACCGATGGGGGCGCACATGGGCAGCGTGAGCGGATAGGCGATGGCACGGGCGGCCAGCACCTCGTCCACGGACAGCGCATGGCGGTACTGGGCAAGCGGGTTGTGGACCGAGTGCACGTGGTTCTTGGAAGCCACGACCGCCAGCTGCCGTTGCGTGAGGCCATGGCGCTGCATGTGGTTCACGGCCAGCGCCGCGTAGATGTCCATGAAGATGCTTCGCTCCGACGAAGCACCCTCCCCCGGCGCAACGCCAGCGGCGTGGTTCAGGCGCGAGAGGTAGGCCCGCAGCTCGTCTTGGCGGGTGACGTCGAACCCGCCGCCGAAGATCTCGAACGACTTGGCGCGGTCGGCATCGAACAGCTTTTCCGCGCCGACGGCGAGTGCCACATCGGCGCTGCCCGATCGCACGCTCTGGCAGGCCAGCCAGAAGGCGGTGGAGGCACTGGCGCAGGCGTTCTCGACGTTGACGATCGGTACGCCGACGATGCCCAGGTCGCGCAGCACGACCTGCCCCGCCACCATGTGCTGCCCCTGGAGATAGGAAGCGGCCACGTTGGAAAAGCAGGCCAGGTCCACCTGTTGGGCGGTGGCGCCGGCATCGGCCAGCGCAGCGCGCACGGCGGTGGCGGTGAGTTGGTGCAAGGAGGTGCCGGCGAACTTGCCCGTGGGCGTCATGCCCACGCCGACAATGTAGACCGCGCCGCTCATGCGGCACCTTCCGCACCGGACGCGACGATGGTGTTCGCCAGCACGCCGATGTGCTCGGCCTCCAGCTCGATCCGGTCACCGGGCCGCAGCAGGCGCCCGGTCTCCACACCGCAGCCGCGCGCGAAGGTGCCCGACGCGAACACCTCACCCGCGTGCAAGGTGCACGATCGGCTGGCGTAGGCGATCAGGTCCTCGAAGCCGATCTCCATGCTGGCTGTGCTGTCCACGGTCTGCGTCTCGCCGTTGAGCCGCGAGGTGACGCGCAACTGGTACAGGTCCGGCAACTCGTCCAGCGTCACGATGCAGGGGCCGAGCGCATAGGCGCCGTCGAAATCCTTGCTCTTGCCTGCGGGTTGGCCTTCGGCCGCCTGCACGTCGCGGGCGGTGAAGTCGTTGAACAGGGTCACGCCCAGAATGAAATCGCGGGCGCGGTCTTTGGGAATGTCCTTGCCCGTGCGGCCCAGGACGACGGCGAGCTCCAGTTCGTAGTCGAGCGTCTGGGCGAAGGCGGGCCATTCGATGGCCTGGCCAGGGCCGGCGAGGTTCAGCGGGTTGGCGGTGTAGAAGCGCGGCACCGTGAACCAGTTGGCCGGCAGGTCCAGTTGCCCCTCCTGTCGCGCCGCTTCCAGGGCCGCCACCGGGTCCGGGCTGGCCTGGGCGCGCTGGCGCGCGCGCATTTCAAGGAAGAACTTCGGGTGCGCGGTCATCGTGCCCCAGTCGCGCATCAGCGGCGGTCGCGCCAGAGGGGTCAGCAGCGTGAAGCCGCCCGCCGGCACCTCGTGGGCGCCACCCGGCCGGTGGGCCTGCGCAGCGCGGCGTGCCTGCGCGAGCGCATCTTCGCCGCCGGCCATCAGCGCGGCCATGGAAGCGAAGCGGGGGTCGTTCGCGTGCCGGGACGTCAGGCACAGGACGGCACCATCGGGTTGAAGAGCGCCCAGGCGGGGCGCCTGCGCGGGCGCCGATCGGTAGGTGACGAGTTTCACAGGACCTCCCCCGCTTCGCAAAGAAACGCCACGGCCCGGGCCGGCGCGGCGCTGGTGCGCGCCAGCTTGATCGGAAAGAAGCCGACGTGGAAGCCGCTCACGGGCAGCGCACCGAGGTTGCAGAGCTGCTGGACGATGAAGGCCTCGCGTTCCGTGATGGCCTTGTGCGCATCCCAGAGGTAGCGGCGGTCGCCGGTGCGGCGGAAGTCCGCCGCCATGGTGGCGAACGGTCGGTCCCAGCCGACCGCGTCGGTGCCCAGCACCTTGGCACCGCGCTGCGTGAGAAAGAGCGTGCTTTCGCGCGTCATGCCGGGGTACTGGAAGAACCCGGGGTCTCCCATGCGAAAGCGCTCCTGCCCCGTGCGCAGCAACACGGCATGGCCGGCGATGTCGATCACGCCGATGGCATCCATCGCCTCGTCCAGCATCTCGGGGGTGATCGCACCGCAGGGCGCCACCCTGGCGCGCAGGTCGAGCACGACACCCGGGCAGAACAGCTCGTCCAGCTCGATCTGGTCGATCGTGCGGGCCGGCTGGCCCGCGCAGCGGGAGCCGCTGTGCAGGGGCGCGTCCACGTGCGTGCCGCAGTGCGAGGACATGTCGGTCAGGATCTCCGCCCCCCAGCCCTCGCCGTCCGGCAGGTCTTCGTGGGTGCAGCCGAAGAACTCGCAGAAGCGGTCCTTGCCTTCGGCTTCGTCGGGGCGCTGGTAGTCGATCTTCGGCGCGACAACGCCGGCCGCGGAACTCAGTGAAGGGGGAAGGAGGTCGCGCTCCCGTGGGTCGAGCAAGGTGCTGAGGTCGATGAGTTTCATGTTTATACGTCCGTGTAACTTAATCTTATACGGTCGTATGAATTTTTGTCAACAGGCAGAATGCCCCCATCGAATGGAGCGCTCCTCGGCGGGCGCGGGAGATGACATGGTCACGAAGAAAGCGGGTCCGGCGGTCAGACGCAAGCGGACGGAAGAAGCGGGCAAAGCCGAGCGCCCGAACACGCAAGAGCTGATCCTGGATGCGGCCGAGCAGCGGTTCGCGGCCCAGGGCTACGAAGGCACGAGCATTCGCCAGATCGCCGAAGCGGCCGAGGTCAACCTCGGCATGTTTCACTACTACTGGGGTTCCAAGCAGGCGCTCTGCCGGGCCGTGCTGGAGCGCCGCCTCGGGCCCATCATGGCGGAGCGGGTGGCCCGGCTGTCGTCGGCGGTGGAGACGCGCGCGCCCATCGAGGAGCTGCTGTTGGCAGCCATGGAGCCTTCATTGATGGTGACGGGCGCCAGCCCCGAGCAGCGCGACGCCTTCCGCAGCTTCTATGGCCGCATGCTGGCCGACCCGTCGCCGGACGTGCGCGAAGCGCTGGGCGCGATCGTGGATGGGTTCTCGCGCGAGTTCATGAAGGAACTGCACCGGCGCTGCACGCACATCGACGACAAGGAGTTCTACTGGCGCATGGTGTTCGTATTCGGCGCGTTCTTCTACGCGCACAACGCGCACGACCGCATCCTTACGCTGCTGGGCGCGGAGTTCACGGCCCCGCCGATCGAAGATGCCGCGCAGTACCTGGTGCGGTTTGTCGTGGGCGGCCTGCAGGCCGAGCCCTTGAGCGGGAAAGCCGCGCCGGCCCCGCGCAGGCGCGGCAAGCCGGCAGATCGCTGAGTCAGTCCCCGGCCGACGCCGTGTGCGGATCGGTCATGGCCGTGCGCCGCGCCACCTCGCGCTTGGCATACGCCGTGGGCGACAGGCCTGACCAGCGCCGGAACGCGCGCGCGAACACCTTGTCGGACTCGTAGCCCGCGTCCTGCGCCACCTGGGCCAGCGGCAGGTGGCCGGCTTCGAGTTGCTCGGCCGCGAGCGCCATGCGGTGGCCGCCCAGGTAGCCCATGGGCGTGTCGCCCACCAGGGCCTTGAAGCGGTCGCTGAAGCGCGAGCGCGACATGGCGGCTTCGCGCGCCAGGGTCTCCACCGTCCAGCTGCGCGCGGGTTCTCGGTGCATGGCGGCGATGGCGCGGGCGATGGCGGGGTCGGACAGGCCGCGCCACCAGTTGGCTTCGGCCGGGGCCGCACCGCGCAGCAGGTGGCCGCGCAGGATGTTGATGAGCAGCAGCTCGCCCATGCGGCTGGCCGAGAGGCGCCAGCCGGGGCGTTGGTCCAGCGTTTCGGTGACCAGGGTTTCCATGGACGCGGCCAGGATCACGGCCGTGGGCAGTTCGCTCGCTCGCACGTGGATGAGCGGCGGCAGCACGCTGAGCACGGAGTGCCGGCAGTAGGCCGAGAACCACAGCAGCGCGCTGAACATTTCGCAGCCTTCGCCACCGCCGCCGTGCCGCAGGTCCAGCGGCGCTTCGTCGCGCGCGCCGGGCGTGCGCTGGGTGAGCAGCTGGGCGAAGGGCACGGTGGGCGCGTCGGGCGCGGAGCCCATGCGGTGCGCGGCGCCCAGCGGCATCATCACCAGGTCGCCGGGCTCCACGCGCAGCGGCCCGCCGCCGCCGGCCGCCTCCACCCACCAGGGCGCGCCGCGCGCCATGCGGATCATGGCGGCGCCAGACACCCCATTGGAATGCAAGCCCCAGGGCGCAGACAGGTGGAACCGGGCCGTCACCGCGCGTTCGGCGCGGCAGATGGCGAGCACTTCGCTGAGGACATCCATGGACGAATCGTACCCATTTCAGGCGCCCAGGCGGTTGAGTGTGCGGGGCCCGCGCTGAACAATGCACGCTTCGACATTGCAGGAGCAGCCCCATGAGCAGTTTGAAAATCGGTATCGCCGGCGGCGGTGTGGGCGGCCTGGCCGCCGCGATCGCCTTGCGCAAGCAGGGCCACGAGGTGACCGTGTTCGAGCAGGCCAAGGGCTTCTCGCGCGTGGGCGCGGACATCAACCTCACGCCCAACGTGGTGCGCGCCATCGACGGCCTGGGCGCGGGCGCCTTCATTCGCCGCACCGGCGCCCAGCCCACCTTCCGCATCAGCCGCGACTGGGACACGGGCAAGGAAACCTCGCGCCTGGGCATGGGCAACGTCGCCGAAGAGCAGTACGGCGCGCCGCAGGTCACGATCCACCGCGCCGACATCCTGGCCGCGCTGGCCGAGCAGTTCCCCATCGAGCAGATCGCGTTCGACAAGCGCATCGAAACCCTCAGCCAGAACGACGCCGGCGTGACCGTGACATTCCACGACGGCAGCGCAGCCAGCTTCGACGTGGTGGTGGGCGCCGACGGCATCCAC
>SXGT01751136.1_pt1 | contig 17519 bp, 11 predicted proteins | sample 3176221 | NCBI WGS metagenome assembly SXGT01 (sample SAMN11356862, study PRJNA531348) | freshwater metagenome | isolation source: freshwater sample F1-120 | place: China: Fuxian Lake, Yuxi | collected 2017-12-25
ATGGCTTCGTGAAGCAGTCAGGCGGGCACGTGGTGGTGTACAGCGAGGTGGGAGAAGGAACCACCGTCAAGCTGTACCTCCCGCGATCCCTGCACGTGGAAGACGCGACGACGCCCGTGCCTTCGGAAGGCCAGGTCGTCGGTGGTTCCGAGACCGTGCTCGTGGTGGAAGACGACGAAGATGTGCGCGAAACGGCCGTGGCCATACTGACCGATCTGGGCTATCGGGTCCTGCGCGCCCGGAATGCAGACAGCGCGCTCACGGTCATCGAGAGCGGCGTGTCCATCGATGTGCTGTTCACCGACGTGATGATGCCCGGCCGCCTGCGCAGCCCGGAGCTGGCGCGCATCGCCAGGCAACGCCTGCCCGGCATCGCCGTGCTCTTCACCTCCGGCTACACCGAGAACTCCATCGTCCACGGCGGCCGACTGGACGAAGGCGTTGATCTGCTCTCCAAACCGTATTCGCGGGAAGCGCTGGCGCGCCGCATCCGGCACCTGCTGCGCAACGCCGCGCAACGCTCGCAGCCATCGGAGAAGCCGGCGATGCCAGCGATACCGGTGGAAGTGGCCGCACCGACCCACTTCAAGGTTCTCATGGTGGAGGACGACGAGGCCATCCGCACCGTGGCCGCCGAGCACGTCCGTGACATGGGGCATGACGTGGAGGAAGCCGCCACCGCCGCAGACGCGTTGCGCGCCCTCAAGGGAACCGGGCATTTCGACGCCCTGGTGCTGGACCTGGGACTGCCCGACATGGACGGCGCCGAACTTGCACGCCTGGCGCTGCTGGCCAGGCCAGGCCTTGGCGTGGTGTTTGCCAGCGGGGCTCATCCACCGGAGCAAAGCAGGCTGCCCGCAGGATCCCGTTGGGTGCTGAAGCCTTACTCCACCGCCAATCTGATTTCGGAATGTGCGGCGGCGATCCAGGCGGCCAGCAGCGCGGCGCCTGGGGAGCCTTCATGAAACCGCTTTTTCGTTGATCGAATCCGTGTAAATGAAACTGCTGCACGCCGCCACGAACGCACGCGGCGTCTGCCGCGCGCCAAAGCCATACACCCGCACCCCCTCGCGCCGCAGGCAGAACGCCAGCGGCGTGAGGTCGCTGTCGGACGACACCAGGCACACGCCATCGAACTGCCCCGTGTTCACCAGATCCATCGCGTTCAGGCACAGCGTGATGTCGGCCGCGTTCTTGCCAGGGGTGTAGGAGAACAGATGCACCGGCTCGATGGCGTGGTGGTGCAGCACGGTCTTGAAGCGCCGCATGCCGGGCCGCGACCAATCGGCAAACGCGCGCTTGACGATGAGCGAGCCATAACAGGCGGCGCGCAGAAGGATGGAACGGATCAGCGTGTGGGAAACGTTCTCCGCGTCGATCAACACGGCGAGCTTCTGTTGCTTGGACGTCATGCGGCCACTCCCCTCTTCTTCATTCCTGTTCGTTGTGTGAACAGCCGCCACCACGGCAGGCAGAGAGTGCAGAGTGGCGGCGGCCCGAACGGGCTGAGAACCGGGAGTTTCCTTGCGAAAACCGGCAGGTCTTTCGACCTCCCATCCGGGCCGCCATAAAGCAAGCGCGAATGATGAAGGCCGCTGTACCAGCAGCGGTGTACAGCGGCCCTCAAGCCGCAACGAAACCCCGGGTTCTCAGGCCCGACTCACCTTTTTCGTGAGCGGGGGAGACTTTAACTCAATACGACGAAAGCAATCACACATGTTTCGAGAACTTTGCGGCGTATGGCGGCTATGCAGCGATTGCTGCCGTTCGATCTGCTCCTTTGGATGTGCGCTCGGTGCCACGTTGCGGTCGTACAGCGGTCGCTCCTGCTGCGCGCGCGCATCCTTCAATGAGTGGAATTTAAGTACGCCAAAAGGCCGGCGTCATGCTGGTGGACTTGATGCCCGCATCTGTCGTACAGGCGGAGCTCGAATTCGGCTCCGACGAGCAGCCGCGGGCCCGCGCGTAGCTGATGGCCGCCGCCGACGCGGTCAACGGCAAGCTCGGGAACGGGACAATGCGCGTGGGCAGCGGCAAGGTGAGCCAGGCGCCGCGCGAGTGGGGCATGCGGCAGGAGCGCAAGACGCCGTGCTACACCACCGAATGGGACGAGTTGCCGACGGCGAGTGCCTGATGGGGATCAGTCTTCCAGAAAGCGCAGGACCTTGCGCCGCTCGACCACGTCGGATCCGAAGATTTCGCGCAGCGTCCTGCGCGAGGCTCCGGCGAGGCTGCTTTGGAACGCGATTTCCAGTTCACTGTCTTTGCCCTTGATGGCGCCTTGTTTTTGTGGATTGGCATAGGTGGCGGCGCTCGATCCTTGCGGCGCAATGTTGAACAGCGACAACCCTTTCTGAGTCCCTCGCACGATCGCGTCGTTGATGTGCTGGTCGCGGAATCCATAGCCGATGATCATGAGCTTGGCGTCGCCAGCGCACAGCGCCGCCTCGAACGCGGCCGCGTAGGCTTTGAGAATCGGTGACGCGTCGATGGCGAAGGACTTGGAGCCGCCCATCACCAGGAGCGATGAGCCCTTGCTGTCGTGCCAGTTCGACGAGCCGTGCAGCTTGTAGATCGGCTGCTCCTTCTTGCCAAACTGGATCTTCCCGTCCTCCGGGCTTTTCCACTGCCAGTGCGCCCAGGAGCTTTGCTGCCCGGTGTCGGAACACGAATGCTTGATCATGCCGGGAAGGCATGCGTTGCTCCACTTCTGCGGATTGGCGAGTCCTACGTTGTCGTTGCAATAGGCATGCTCCAAAAGCGTGTCTTGGTTGAGCGTGAAGATGGCGTCGAATCGAACCAGCAGCGAACGCGTGGTTTGATCGATCTGATTGGAGAAGTCGAAATCGCTCACGTGCAAGGCGTTGTTCATCTCGTCGAACATCGCGTTGATCGCGGCTTGAAACGCGTCCAAACTCGATTGATGCGACTGCGGATTGCTCGCGGCGCTGGCTTGCACCTCCGAGAGAGCCGCTTCGAATCCGTTGCCGTTCTGCTGATGCTTCCAGAGCAGCGACCTTAGCGCGGCGTCCGAGCGAATACTGGGATGCCCGAGCAGCCACTCGAAGACTTCCGCGGCCAGCCATCCGCCCCAGTTGCGGCTGAATCCCGCGCCAAGAAGGAGATATTTCGGCATAGGTCCCCTGGGTTCAAAAAGAGCTCCGGGCCGGCGCCCGGGCGAGGCTTCGAGATCCTGACGCTACTGCTTTTTGGGCACGCGCGGCGGCAACAGTGCGGGGAACTCTTCGAACTCGCCGGTCCATTGCTTGAAGAAGCGCGGGGCCTCCGCCACCGGGCATGAAAGCCACGCTCCGTAGTTGCCCTCCGGCCATGAACAGCCGTTGCGCCAGATCTATAGCTACCGTTCAACGTTCGAATTAGGCGCCGTTCGGCCGGGCTCCCGTCAGCATCGGCTTAGCATGAAATGCAAGTAGTTTTACGACTTTGCTCGCGTAGTTAGATGCACTGTGCTCTTGGTCCGAAAGAGCGACGAGACAGATCGGATACTCACCACGTCGGTTCTGCAGCATGAGCTTGCCTAGAGCGGTCGCCACACCGCGATTGTCCTGGAACTCGCCGCGGAGTAATCGGCGTAGTCCGCTTGCCAACAAGTCTGCGACTTGCACGCCTTCGTTTGACTTTGAGTCAACGAACGTCATCTCACGACGCACAATCTTGCCAAGGTCGAATCCATCCATCTCAGGAAGTCCGTACTCGGTCTGGAGGTAGTCAGGCGCCTTGCCATCCTCGAACTCGTAGTCCTTCATAAAGCTGTAGTTGAAGCCACGGACCGCTTCAAAGGGCCGCCGTATTGATCGGCTTTGCAGAAGTGCGGGTGCAATTTTTTCAAATGCCTTTTCAAAGGTTGGCTTGTCGACATTCTTCTGGTCAATGCGCCATCGAAAGTGCTTAAGAGTCTGTGGCCTCCGCTGCGCGAAGTAGTTAATTGATCGCCGAAGTACATCGTCGATCAACCGCACCTGACACACAAGCTGAACGTAGAGCTGCCCGGATAGGCCTTCAAGTTCGTTTGCAAGGATCTGGAGTCCAGTACGCCCACCTTCAAAGCGCATCCTCGGGATGTTTTCCCTAATGTTGGCGACCTGTATGCATTGGTGCTGTGCAACTCGTTGTGTTGTGTTCAAGCCAGCATCAGTGGCGGTAGCGAACAGCAGGACGTCCTTGCGGTCAAGCTTCGCAAGTAGAGCGAGATAAGCTACCTCATCAACCCGGTTCAGTTTGACCTCGTGCAACGGCACACCACCAGATGCAGTGCGGAGTGTCTTTAGGCCCTCGCTTAATGCCGAGCGCGCGGACTCTGCAGCAGCAACTGCCGCAACTACGTTCCAACTCTCGAGTCGTGGAGAGTTGACGAACGATCCTGATTCATCTACGTAGACGTTCATGGTTCGCAGATTGCGGTGACTAAGGCACGAGCTGAGCGAACCACCGCGGTAAGGCACACGCGCATAGGCTACATGTTGACATTGATTACCACCCAGTTCTCGAGGTCTTGAGTACCGGGGACGTGAAGACCAAGCTTCTCGGAGTTGGCGAGTGCTCGGCGGAGCATCCAGTACGCCTCATCGCACAGGTTCAGCGTGACCGAGTCACCTTCAGGCCGGGTTAAGTGCTTTGCATTGTTGCGGGCTTGATTCCAAGCGTCGACCATCTCTCGCTCCGACGCTTCGCCCATCACGCTGAGGCCCGTCTGGGCGCGAAGCCGCTTGATGGCGGCGGTGCTCTCCTTGATTACGGGAAGTTCGCCCCGCCGGATCAGCAACTTACCGAGGATCTCTTCCGCCGCACCCGCAAGTGTTAAGGCTGCGAGAAAGCGCACTTGCGTAAACAAAGAGATTGCCTCGTTCAGCTGAACGATAGCAACCTGAGCGTTTGACAAAGTGGTGTCTTCTTCGAAGCCGAGACTGGGGGTGGTCATCGCCGCCTAACGTTTGAGCTGAGGGGCCGTAGCTAGGATGGCGCATGGCCCACTACCGGCACTACAGCGTAGTGGGCGAGCGGGCAAGCATCCAGCGATTAGCGCCGTGGTGTTGTGAGCGAGAGACATTTTGTCGCGACGATGAGTGACGGTTTTTGCGGTCCAAGCGCGAACAACGGCTCAGGCCCCTGAGCGAGCTCAGAATCAAGGCCCAAGCGTGGCGGCACGCTTCAAACCCTGACTTCAGTGAGCACACGGGGCAGTAATCACTCTTGTAGGCACATGCCACAACGAACGTGGCGCCTGTACTGAGGATGCACTCCTTGGCATCCTGCGAGATCTCGACCCTGACGTCGTCTTTCTGGAAGCACGCGCCTCCGCCCTTGATGCATTGGCAGCGCAGTGTTTGGAGGCGCGTGCAATTCAGAAATACTCCCAGCTTCGACGCGTTGAAGCGGTCCCGGTGGACGATTTCAAGATACCGGCCTCCTTCCGCAGCGACATGAACGCAGTATTCGACTATGTCGAACAGCACAGCGTGGAGTTCAACGCGCTTGTAGAAGAACGCGACATGGCTGCAGCTCTGGGCTTTGAGGCATTGAATAGCGGCGACTTTGAGGCAGTAGTCGAGAAGTGCGAAAGCTCAATGAAGCGTTCCATTCTGCTGTCGAGCAACGTTGAACTATTAACTCGGCATGCAACTTGGACCTCCTTCCATCGGCAAAGGGAAGACTCGATGCTTTCAAACATCTATGACTTCTGCCGAAGAAGTCCTCAATTGCACGGCGCATTCCTGGTTGGCGCCGCTCATCTGTCGTCTTTGGTGCGAGGAATAGAGGGTCGCGCTGCACAAGAGCTAGAACTCGTCCGGTGGGAGCTCTGGCGCAGGCCAGGTCGCTTCAGCTGCCGGTAGCTGACACCTAACTGCTCGTTCAAACGGAGCGCCAACGTTGAACTTCCGCTTCTGGCCGATTGCGGCAGTCTGCCATGGCTTGACGGCACACAGCGGTCAAGCACAAAGACCAGCGTCTGAAAGTCTGCGACGATGCGCAGATCGGACAATCAAGGCGCTGGCTCATCTGACTGCACACAGTCTTGAGTTGCCCCTCAGGATCTAGGGGCCCGCTTCGCAGCAGTTGCTGCCTATCGCCGCCAAGGGCCGAACTCACGCTGACCGCCAGCAAGCAGTCGTTAGGCATGGGGGCGACACCATTTATCCTATCTACTGCTGTGGTAGCCACCGACCGTGGCAGTCAGCGCTTCGTTGGTGAAGGCTCATTTCCGGCTCGAACCGTCGAACTTCGGCTCGAACGTGTCTGGTGGATGCGAGGCGATTCACCATATGAACATGGCATCGTCGAGCTCTAGATTCGGTGAGGGGCCTGACACAACTTTCCTCGGGTTCACAAGCATGGGAGACCGTGCTGATGGTCGACCCTAAACTGGCTCCGTGGAAGCGAAGACCGGTCCCGTCCAGCGCAGACTCTATAGCGCTGCGTGTTCGGGGTCGTGACAATTTCCGCGCTCGCGCTCAAGATACAAACGGGAGGACCGCGTGCATATTTCGAAGCTGACCCTGGTCAACTACCGCAACTTCGCGAATGCGACGCTGCGGTTCAATAAGGGCGTCAACACGATCATTGGTGAGAACGGCGCCGGCAAGAGTAATGTCTTGAGGGCGATTCGCCTCATGCTGGACGACAGCATGGTCCGGGCGTCATACCGGCTTGACGAGTCGGACTTCTTTCGAGGGTCCATATCCTGGCGAGGTCAATGGATCATCATCAGCGTTGAGTTCGATGAAGTCAGTGCTGACGAGGCGATGCAGGCACTCTTCGTCCACGGAACCGGCGTCGGCCAAGCGGGTGGCGTGGTAGCGCGGGCCACCTACAACCTGATCTTCCGCCCGAACAAGCAGATCAGAATGAATTTGGCGGCGCTGCCAGACGGTGATGCTGCGGGGATGCACGCAATTCTTAATCGCATCACGATTGACGACTACGACACTTTGTTCACAGGAAAGAGCACGGCGGACTTCTCTGACCCTGCCGTCTACCGGCGCATCGTCGGAGACTTTGACAACGCGGTGTTCAGTGAGGAAGTCGAGTTTCCGGAGCTCGGTGCACGCATCCCGGGCACGCTGTCGGTTGCCAAGGAAATCTCCTTGACGTTCATTCAAGCCCTCCGCGATGTGGTGTCGGAGTTCCATAACAACCGGACCAACCCACTTCTCACCTTGCTGAAGAGCAAGAGCGGCCAGATCGACCCGTTGCAGTTTGCGCCGATCGTGGCGCGTGCCCAGCAGTTGAACGCCGCGATCGAAGGTTTGAATGATGTCCGAGCCGTTCGCTCTGACATCGCGCAGACGATCCATGGCGCGGCAGGGCAAACGTACTCACCTGCACTGCTCGCTATCAGGTCCGACCTGCCGGACGAAGCAGACTTACTCTTTCAGTCGCTCAAGCTCTTCGTTGGCGAGTTTGATGCTTCCCATGAGGGCAGCATCCACGAACTCAGCCTTGGCGGCGCAAATCTGATCTTCCTGACGCTGAAGCTACTCGAATTTCAGTATCAACATCAGCGTCAGGCGCTCGCCAATTTTTTGCTCATCGAAGAACCCGAGGCTCATCTCCATACGCATGTGCAGAAGACGCTCTTCGACCGGATCGGCTACACGGGCGCGCAAATCATTTACTCAACACACTCGACGCACATTTCGGAAGTCAGCAACGTCACGAACGTCAACATCCTTGGCCGCACCGGCCGAGCATGTGAGGCCTACCAGCCGTCTGCTGGCCTCGCTCCGGATCAGGTCGGCAACGTTCAACGCTACCTTGATGCCGTCCGCAGCAACCTGCTGTTCGCTAAGAGCGTACTTTTAGTTGAGGGAGATGCCGAGCAGATTCTCATCCCGTTGATGGTCAAGCAGGTGTTGGGCGTCAGCCTGGACGAGCTGGGGGTCAGCCTCATCAACATCGGCAGCACAGGTTTCTCCAACGTCTCCGTTCTGTTCCATGAAACTCGAATCCGCCGACGCTGCTCGATCATCACGGACCTCGACGCGGCGTTCATGGGCACGGCTCCAATGCCTGGGGACGACGCTGAAACGGTGGCATTCAAGGGCAAGCTGCTTCGCGCCGAGGCTTCTGGGGCGGCACGCAAGGTCACTCTGGATGCCGAAGCGTTGGTCAACGCATGGGTTCGCCCGTTCTATGCCGCGAACACGTTCGAGGTGGACTTGGTGGCGGCGGGCAACGTCGAGAAGGTGGTCGCAACCGTCGATGCGGTCTATAGCCAGCCCGCTACGCGGGTTCTCTCGACGACGCAGCTGAGATCTGGAGATCCAGCTCAGTATGGAAGACGAATCCTGACGATGGCCAATCACGAAGGTAAGGGCTGGTTCGCCATTCGTCTTGGCAAGCTCGTTGACCACAGGACCGTCATCCCTTACTACATACGCCAGGCGATCGTCTTCGCTCACGGCACCTTTTCCACGCAACTGATCTTCAACATCCTCAAGCATCGGGTGTCCGTGAACAACCCTGGCGGAGCTGGAACGCCTCCGGCGCTGCAAGCCTTCTGGGAGCGTCTTTTGCAGTACCAGACGGGCGCGATTGACTTTCACACCATTCGTGCAGAAGCCGCTGTCGGGCTGCCGAACGACCAGATCCATGCATTCTTGGGCGAGCTGCCGTGACGTTCGTTTGGACAGACAAGGAGCTGAATGCAGAACAGTCCGAGGCTGTTCGCGATGAGAGGAACATTTTCCTGGTGGCATGCCCTGGTAGCGGAAAAACCAGGACGCTTACCTACAAGGTCGCTTATGAGCTCTCGCGCCTTGAGAGCAAAAGAAAGTTCGTCGCGGCACTCACGTACACGCACAGAGCGGCGGACGAAGTTCATGAGCGTATAGAGGGGCTTGGAGTCGATACGTCGCAGCTTTGGATTGGAACCATCCACTCCTTCTGCCTCGAATGGATCTTGAAGCCATACGGCATCTATGAGCCAGCGTTAGCGCAGGGCTTCCGCATCATTGATAGCCACGAGCAAGAGAAGGTGCTGGAAGATTTGTGCCGGACCCAGCGCGGAATAACGTATTGGGATTGCGACTACTACTTCACCGACCAGGGTTACGTCCTCGGCTGCAGGGATCAGAGCAAACACGCGCGCCTTCAAGCCATCTTCACGCTGTACTTCCGCCACCTCGCGGACAACAGGCAGATCGATTTTGAGCTGATCTTGTACTACGCCTCGCGCCTCATCCGCAGCCAGCCGCAGATCGCGAAGGTGCTCGCTAATATCTTCGAATGGGTGTTCGTCGATGAGTACCAGGACACCAAACGGATCCAGTACGAGATTGTTGCGGCCATCGTGAGAGCCGGGGCCGAGCGCACCCGGCTGTTTGTGGTGGGTGATCCCAACCAGGCGATCTACGGATCGCTTGGCGGATTCGCGATGTCGGCAGCAGAGCTCCGGCAACTCTGTGGAGTGCACATCGAAGAGCGCGCTCTGACAGAGAACTATCGGTCCAGCGACCGATTGATCGGGTACTTCTCGAATTTCACCGTTCAAGCGACCACCATCCGAGGGGCCGGGCCGGATCGGGCGTTTAACAGCATCATCAGCTACAACGCCCTCATTGGCCGAGACGACATCGCGGCGGAGCTCGTACGGCTGATTCGGCTCAGCACCGATAGCGGAATCCTTCCAGAGCAGATCTGCGTGTTGGCGCCTTGGTGGATCCTCTTGGCGGGCGTGACGCGACGGCTGGCGGGCGCGCTGCCCGAGTTTCAGTTCGATGGTCCTGGGATGGTCCCGTTTAGCCGTGACCAGGAGAACTTCTGGTATCGCCTATCGCGCATTGCGTTGACGCAGGCATCGCCTGATCAGCATGTGAGGCGAATGCGTTGGGCGAACGAGCTGATCAGAGATCTCGGCAATGAAGGCCTCGATACGCGCGGACTAACCGCAAAGCATTTGCTTCGAGAAAGTAACTCGGTACAGATCGCTGAGACAGATGGTCTTAAGTACCTCAGGCTGTTTTTCGATGCGCTGATGACGCGGCTCGGGATCGACTGGACGTCCCACCGATTACTAAGCGAACACCATAAGGCGTTCTTCGATAGCTCTGCTGCAAAAGTCGAACGGCTTCGCAGGGAAGGAACGCCATACATCGCCGAGATCGATTTCTTTCGCAAGGTGTTCCAACATCGAAGCGGCATCACGGTGAACACGATTCATGGCGTCAAGGGCGCGGAGTTCGATGTCGTGATCGCCTTTGGGTTGCTGCAGGGAATGGTCCCTCATTTCAGCGAAGAGGCGCATGCGGACGGAGGCGTCACCAGCGCGAAAAAATTGCTCTACGTCGTGGGCTCTCGGGCTCGAAAGCATCTCTATCTGATCTCGGAGCAACAACGCCGTAGAGGCGGGGGGCGCGGCCCATACCCGGCAACAGATGCACTGACTGAGTACGTGTTCGACTACGACGTCGTATAGCGTGCCTGTTGCAGATCCCAACAGACCTTGTTCAAACGCCGTACTTCGTGCAGCGTGTTGCGCGGTGATTTAACGGCCTAGGTATTCATCCACAAAGTTGTGGCCCGCTCAGCGCGGCCAACAGATCTATCGGATCTTGAGAGGCAGAATCGGGGTTCGCCTACATTCAGCCGTCGGACGCCAACGGCTGAAGACAGTCTTTTCCCGTCGTAGCCACACATCGTCGTGGCCAGCCTGGCACGCAGAACGTCATGGAAAGGCTGTGAACAAAAGCGGGGACCAGATCGCCAGTGACAAAGATTCACGTTCGAAGACCGTGGTGGCTACCGTTCACCGTGGCGTGCGTGAAGCGGGCGAGAGGATGGAGCTGCCCAGGTGACGGAGAGATCACCACCTGTGGCTCTGCGCTGCAGTCAACTAGCGGGACCGATTCGCCCGACCTGGTCGAGCGGTCTCTGGCTTCAATTCGAGCGGCACAAACGGAGCACGCGCTTCATCGCTCAGGCCTTCCGTGATCGCGCTCAGCAGTTCGATGAGTTGGCGGCGCTGCGCGGGGTTCAGGGGAGACAGCAGTTTCTGATACGCCCGCTCCGCCGGCTCGCGCGCCGCTTCGACCAATCTGCGCCCCTCCTCCGTCAGGTTGAGGTCCATCTGACGCCGGCTGACGGTGGATCGTTCGCGCCTGACCAGGGCGCGCTCTTCCAGGCCCTTGACCACGCGCATCACGGTGACCTTGTCGAAAGCCAGGGCCCGCGACAGGCGGGTCTGGTCGATGCCTGGTTCGGCGGCCAGCACGGTCAACACCCCGTACTGGGCGGGCGTGAGTGCCACTTCGGCGCACGCGTTTTCGAACACCGCCGCTGAAATCTGGTGGGTTCGGCGAAGCAGGAAACCGGGGCGCTGGTAGATGTCGAAATGAGGCATGGCTTTAGGGGGCAGGCTTCGGGATTTTACGGATGTGCTCCGTCTTTTCGACCACGACAATAGGAAGCATGCTAACAGTAGGAGCCGTTTCCGTGACCATCCTGAACTCGAAGATTCGACGCGCCTTGGTGACCCTGGGGCTGGTGATGGCAGCGGGCCTGGCGGCCGCGCAGCCAGCCGACGGGCCGATTCGACTGATCGTGCCCTTCACACCGGGAACCGGCATCGACCTGATCGCACGCACGGTGGGTCCCAAGCTGTCGGAAAGGCTCAAGCGCCCGGTGGTAGTGGAGAACCGGGCCGGCGCGTCCGGCAACATCGGCACGGAAGCCGTGGTGCGCGCCGCGCCGGACGGCAGCACGCTGCTGGTGAGCGTGAACACCCTGGTGATGAACCGCAGCCTGTATCCGCAACTGGGCTTCGACCCGGTGCGCGACCTGGAGCCTGTGAGCCTCACGAGCTGGGGGCAACTCATTCTGGTCACCCACCCTCGCTCGGGCTTCAAGACGGCAACCGACCTGGTGGCGGCGGCGCGCAAGGCCCCCGGCAAACTCAACTACGCCTCGCCGGGGGTGGGCACACCGCACCACCTGTCGATGGAGCTGTTCAAGAGCACGGCAAAGGTGTTCCTCACGCACATTCCCTACCGTGGCACCGGCCCTGCCGTCACCGACATGCTCGGCGGTCAGGTCGAAGCGATGTTCCTGCCGATCCACGTGGCGCTGCCGCAGGTGCGTTCGGGCCGCCTGGTGGCGCTGGGCATCGGCAGTGAAAAACGCCACCCGTTGCTGCCCGATGTGCCCACGCTCAGCGAAGCCAAGGCCGGCGATGTGAACGTGGACATGTGGTACGGCATCTTCGCGCCCAAAGGCATGCCGGCCGCGCAGATCGCCACGCTCAACCGCGAGATCAACGACATCCTTCGCAGCGAAGACGTGCAGAAGGCGTTTGCCGGCCAGGGCATGGACCCAGCGAGCAACACGCCCGACGCGTTCGGGCGTCTGGTGGCCAAGGATGCGGATCGTTGGGCCGCACTCATCAAATCCCAGGGCATCACCGCCGAATGACACGCGAGCAAGACATCCCGGTCGCAGTGGTCGGCGGCGGCATCGGCGGCCTGGCCTTCGCGCTGGCCATGCACCAGCGCGGCCAGGTCTGCGAGGTGTTCGAGGCCGCACCCGAGGTGAAGGAAATCGGCGTCGGCATCACGCTGCTGCCGCACGCCATGCGCGAGCTCGATGCGCTGGGGCTGACGGCAGAACTCGAAGCGGAGGCCATCGAAAACCTGGAGAGCGTGTTCTACAACCGGTGGGGGCAGTTCGTTTACGCCGAACCGCGCGGGCGCCACGCGGGGTACACACTGCCCGAACTCGGCATCCACCGTGGCAAGCTTCACCGCGTGCTGTGGAACGCGGCCGTGCAACGGCTCGGGGCGGATCGCCTGCATGTGGGGCACCGGTGCATCGGCATCGATGCCTTCGAGGGCGGCGCAACGCTGCACTTCGAAGCGGGTGCGCAGGGCTCGCCCGTGCAGGTGAACGCCGGTGTGGTGGTGGCCTGCGACGGCGTGAACTCCACCATACGGCGGCATTTCCATCCCGACGACCGCATCTGCTACGCGGGCATCAACACGTGGCGAGGCGTGAGCGTGCACAAGCCCATCCTCACCGGCAAAAGCTACATGCGCATCGGCTCCATCGACACCGGCAAGATGGTGATCTACCCGATCGTCGACAACGTGGATGGCAAGGGCAACCAGCTGATCAACTGGGTGGCGGAAATCCGCGACCCGAATGCCGCCATGAACGACTGGAACCGACCCGGCCGCCTCGAGGACTTTCTTCCGGTGTTCGAGTCCTGGCGCTTCGACTGGCTGGACGTGCCCGCCCTGATCGGGTCTGCCCAGCAGGTGTTCGAATACCCCATGGTCGACAAGAACCCCTTGCAGCAGTGGTCGTTCGACCGCGTCACCCTCATGGGGGACGCAGCCCATCCGATGTATCCGCGCGGCTCCAATGGTTCTGCGCAGGCCTTGCTCGATGCCCGCACGCTCGCCGACGAAATGGCGGGCTCGCCGGACGATCCCGCGGCGGCGCTTCGCCGATACGAAGCGCTGCGACTCGGTCCCACGGCCAAGGTCGTGGAGACCAACCGCACACTGCCGCCGGACTTCATCATCATGAAGGCCGATGAACTCAGCGGCGGCCAGCCGTTCAGCCACATCGACGATCTCATCAGCCAGGAAGAGCTGCGAGCGATCTCGGACAACTACAAACAGATCGCCGGCTTCGCCCTGAAGCCCTGAGCGCGTTCAGCGCCCGGGGTTTCAGGCAAGCACGGTGTCGATGGTTCGGAGCATCACTTCGGCGGTGTAGGGCTTGGGCAGGAAGTGCTTCACCCCCGACCCCACCGCCTTGGCCACCTTGCCGTTCTGATAGATGCCGCTGGCCCCGATGATCTTCACCCTCGGGTTGATCTTCTGCAGGGCCAGGATGGTGGCCGGTCCGTCCATGATCGGCATGGTCATGTCGGTCAGCACCAGGTCCACCGCCTGAATGTTCTGCGCGTAGAGCGCCACCGCTTCGGCACCGTTGGACGCCACGATCACCCGGTACCCATAGGCCTCGAGCGTCTGGCGGGTGACCTGCAGGATGGCCTGCTCGTCGTCCACCACCAGAATCAGCTCGCCGTTGCCACGGGGCACGGCCGGAATGGCGGCGGCGCATTGATGGCCCTTGGCGGCGGGGTCGGCGGGCAGATAGATGCGGAAGCGCGTGCCCTTGTCCAGCTTCGAGTACGCGCGGATGTACCCGCCATGGCTCTTGACAATGGCCAGCGTGGTGGCCAGTCCGAGCCCTGTGCCCTTGCCCACCGGCTTGGTCGTGAAGAACGGGTCGAAGATGCGCTCCAGCGTCTCCGGTGCAATGCCCGAGCCGGTGTCTTCCACCTCGATGTTCAGATAGGTGCCCTCGCGCGCCTCGATGTTCATGGCGGCGTAGTGCTCATCCACCTCCATGTTGGCGGCGGTAATCGAGATGGTTCCGCCGTTCGGCATGGCGTCTCGCGCATTCACGCAGAGGTTCAGGAGCACCTGCTGGAGCTGTGTCGGATCCGCCTGAACCTGCCAAAGATCGGGGGCCAGGCTGGAGACGATGGAGATGTTCTTGGGGATGGTCTCGCTCAGGATGTGCTCGAGGTCGCGCAGCACATTCGAGAAGTCCACCTGATGGCGTTGACCTTCGACACCACGGGCGAACGAAAGCACCTGCTTCACCATGTCGGCGCCGCGCCTGGCGCTGACCTCGATGGTGCGCAGCAGGGTCTGGTCGTCCTGGTGCGGCACCACGTCTTTCAGCAGTTCGATGGACATCAGGATGGGCGCCAGCACGTTGTTGAGGTCGTGAGCGATGCCGCCGGCCAGGGTGCCGATGCTCTCCATGCGCTGCGCTCGCAGAAACTGCTGTTCGAGCTGCCGCTGATGCGTGACGTCTGTGTTGATGGCGAGAATGGAACGCGGCTGACCCGCCGCGTCCCTCACCAGGGTCCAGCGAGACACCAGCAGGAGCTTCTGCCCGGCCTTGTCGTGGTGCGCGATCTCGCCCACCCACTCGCCTTGCTCGAGCACCACCCGAAGGCTGTGGTTGAAGGCTTCGGCATCGGGAAACAGAAGCTCACGTGCGCCCATGCGCTGCACGTCTTCGATCGACCATCCGTAGATCCGCTCGGCGCTCGGGTTCCAGAACTCGACGCTCGCGTCCAGGTTCAGCACCCAGATGGCGTCCTGGGCTTTGTCGAGCAGCGCCGCTTGCTCACGCAAACGCTCTTCCACCTGCTTCATGGACGTGATGTCCTGCAGGGCCCCGCGAACAGCGTGCGCCCGCCCTGCTTCGGAGAAAGCCAGTTCTGCGGCAATGCGCACCCATTTGACGGCACCGGCTCGGGTGGTCAGCTCCAGCTCGAGATCAAAGTTCGTACCGTGGACCACGCTCTCGTCGAAGGCGGCCTGCAGCAATGCACGCGCCTGGGGTGAGAACATGTCCAGAAATTCGGCCAGCGTCGGCGGGCAGACCTTCGGCCATTCGAGCAGGGCGTACACCTCGTCCGACCACTGCAGCGAGTTCTCGCTGGGCACGGCCGTCCAGCCGCCGATCTTTCCCACACGCCCCCCGACGCGCAACAGGTCGTCCTTCTGGCGAAGGGTCTCGTTGGCCCGCTTGCGTTCCGTGATGTTTCGCTGGATGGCAATCCAGTGGGTGAAGGTGCCCGCCTCATTGGCGATCGGCACGAGGTCCAGCTCCAGCCAGAGCGCTTCGCCTGTTTTCGTGCGGTTCAGGATTTCCTTGCGCACCGTGCGCCATTCGTCCGGCTGATCGTCGATCAGATCGAGCACGTCGCGCTGCATGCCGATGCCTTCGAGCACGCGCGTGGTCTTGCCGATCACCTCCTCGGCCAGGTAGCCCGTGTGCTTCTCGAAAGCGTCGTTCACGTAGACGACCCGAGGCGCGCCGCCTTCCGGTGCCCGTGCCTCTGCAATCAGGATGATGTCGTTCATCCGCTCCACGCAGGTCTGCAGCAGGCGCAGCTGATCCTGGTTCTTGCGCTCCTGGGTGACGTCCTGGAAATAGACCGCGATGCCATCTTCCGTGGGGAAAACGCGCACGTGGAACCACTTGTCGAGCGGCTCGTAGTAGTCGACCACCGTGGCGGCCTCCTTGCTGGCCATGGCCTTCTCGTAGCACCGGTGAAAAAGGCTGTTCTCCGAACCCGGGAACGCATCCCACATCAGCTGGTCGATCAGCTCTTCCCTTTCACGCCTGGCGGACTGCGTCATGGCGTCGTTCACGTAGGTGATCCGCCATTCGCGGTCCAGGGTGAAGAACGAATCGGACATGTCCCTGAGCGTGTTGCTCAGCTTGTTGGCCAGCGCGTTGCGCTCGAGCTCGTGGTTGCGCTGCAGTGTGATGTCCTGCAGCGCCCCCTGAAATCCGATCACCTTGTGCCTGGCGTCCCGCACCGCCTCGCCGATGGCTCGCACCCAGATCCGGCGTTGCGTGGCGGTGGTGATCTCGGCTTCAAAGTCAAACGGAGTGCCCTCGTTCAGACAACCGCTCACCTTGCCGTCGATCATCGACCGGTATTCGGGCAGGTAGAAGGAAATTCCCTCGCTCAGCGTGGGTCGGTAGCCATCGGGCAGGTCGTGAATGGCGCAGGTTTCTTCCGTCCACAGAAGCTCTTGCGATTCGTTGTCGAACGTCCAGCCGCCCAGCCTGGCGGCGCGACCCGCCATCTTGAGCAGCATCTGCGATTCGACGATCTGCTTCTCCGCGCTCTTGCGCTCGGTGATGTCCTCCACCACCTTGACCACCCAGGGCGGTTCCCCATCCCCCGCCGACAGGGTGGACGCATGAACCCGGCACCACACCGCACGGCCCGAACGCGCGAAGTAGCGCTTCTCCATGACCACCTTGGAGACGCACCCCGCGAACAGATCGCCCAGCAGCCCATGGCTCCGGTCGACATCGTCCTGATGCGTGAGCCTCTGGAAATCAAGCTGTTGAAGTTCGTCCTTGTCGTAATCGATCAAGGCACAGAAGTTGGCGTTGCAGGCGACGAAATTCCCGTGCGTGTCGGTGATGACGATGGCAATGCCGATGGGCGCTTGCAGCAGGGACAGATAGGCGGGATCCGCTGTGAGGGTGAGCGAGTTCATTCCAGGGCAGCGTGTCCAGAGCGCCCGGTTGTCTCGGCAGACTCAGCGTAAGCATGCTAATTGTTAGATAGCCTGCATTCTAGGTATTAACCCGTAGCTTGCCAATAGAGAGCGTGCACCAACTTTTGTGAGCTGAACGTGTGGCCTGTTCACTGGCCAGTTCACCTGATTACGGAGCACCTCAATCGCTTTGGCGAACCGGGTTTTCGTAATTCCAAAATACGCATTTCGACGGGGTGGCGACCAAGTCCCGAAGACGACCCGTGAGCAGCGCTTCACGCCGTTCGCCACAGTTGCTACGCCAGCATCGCCTTGATCCGGCTGCTCAAGGCGGAGATCTCGAACGGCTTGGTCAACACCGCCATGCCCGGTTCGAGATGACCGTTGCCCACGGCGGCGTTGTCCGCGTAGCCGGTGATGAACAGCACCTGCATGTTCGGCCGCTTGACG
>SXGT01197679.1_pt1 | contig 17513 bp, 14 predicted proteins | sample 3176221 | NCBI WGS metagenome assembly SXGT01 (sample SAMN11356862, study PRJNA531348) | freshwater metagenome | isolation source: freshwater sample F1-120 | place: China: Fuxian Lake, Yuxi | collected 2017-12-25
GGAATATCCAGGGGGATTTGTAGTAACATGGTTCTCTTGGGGTTTGGTTCCTGACGGCAGGTGGGGGTGATACGCTCATTGGCATACAAATATCATAATACTACATATAGAGGCTACCCCACGAAATCGGGAAGAGCCAAGACAATTAAGAAGTATTTTTTGTATTACATGTTTTGCAATTTTATTCTTGCAAGTATATTCGGTCACTTCGTTGTAGTGGTCATCAGCTATCTTAGGCTTAATATATGTCTCACCTTTTTTTTGTCCATTCTCATGCCAAGCTATAAACAATCCATTAAGCTCGTCATCTATGGCATTTACTTCATATTCTTTCTGACCATTCTCATACCAACCTGTAGTTAGCCCATTACGCTCGCCATTTATGAAATTTGTTTCACTTTTTTTAAATCCGTTCTGGTACCAATTTGTACTTAGTCCATTTTCCTTACCATCTTCATAGTTTGATTCACTTTGTTTCTGTCCGTTCTCATACCAAGTTATAAATAATCCATTAACCTTGCCATCTTTGAAATTTGCCTTACTTCGTTTCTGTCCGTTCTCATGCCAATCTCTACTTAATCCATTAAGCTCGTTATCTTTATAGAAAGATTCATCATGTTTTTGGTCGTTCTCGTACCAACCGGTACTTAGTCCATTTTTCTTACCATCTTTGTAATTCCTCTCAATTTTTTTCTTTCCGCTTGAGAAGTTATCTCTATATTTCCCTGTGAAGGGTATATTTTCGTTTGGTAAGTAAGCGATACCATTCCTGTTTTGGATAATATTAACAACTATTTCATTCAATAGGCTATTGCTTCTATGATCATCCATACCAGTAATTAACTCATTTTCTGAATTCTTCCGTAAAATAGAATTATTACTGCACCCTGAAATTAAAGAAAAAATTACTAACGCAGCTAGTACATTTTTCATAAAACACCTTTAAAAGAATTAATTTAAGGTTTCGATGTTGCTACCCTAAGATGAACTGAATGATTTGGGCGGATTGTCACTCACCCAACAAAGCTTTTTCTGTTTTCCCCCGTTGTTCCTCTATCAATTGATCTTTCTGCCGTCGCAACTGTTCACCGGTAAGCTTGTTACTTTCTTTAAGTTCCCTGAGTTCTTTTGTCTCGCGCATACGGTCTTGCTGTTCCCGTTGGCGTTCTTGAATATCTGCAATTGAGCCGGAATTGAAATTAAATTTTCCATCAGCATTTGTACTGAATGATAAGGTTAATAAAACTAATACTAATAAAGTTCTCATGCTGGCTTCCATTTTTAAGAGCTCCGATATTACGTTGTTTTTTGAATAGTAGTGCATTTATTTTTAGTGCTATTGCTTGAGAGAGTGCTGGAGGATATAATTAGCAAAAGGTGTCAAAGAGTGATGCTACAAAACTTTCTTTTTCTTAATAAAAAGAGCTTAAATAACAGGTAGTTGAAAAGATTGGCATAAATTCCCTAGCTCTCCGCCATTCTAACCTTATTTATCAAACCATTTGATAAATAACGGCAGTTGTTGTTTATCTGAACTCTTGCTGCAAATTGGCACGACAATGTCAAAAGCCCTGCAGCTTATACGTCCGGTTAAAACCCGTATTTTCGTATTTCTGTACCATTACGTTTTCCCGCTATCTTGCAAGTCAGAGAACTTACACAACGATTGCATTCTCAAAACCACAAAGACGTTTTCTTGTCCCCTACAAGCTCGCTAATGAGGCGAATACTTTTCACTATTTGTAAATTCTGCGTCAAATTGTTAAAACAATTGATAATGATGAGCTTGGCGCGTCTCTATACGGGCTGAAATCAGGAGTGTTTGAATATGCTTAAACAATTGATTTACGCGAGCCAGGCGACTCGTTCGATGTCTGATGACGATTTGCTTAAGATATTGCGAGTGTCGCGGGAAAGAAATCAGCTGCACCAGATCACCGGTATGCTGGTTTATCGGGATGCCATCTTTCTTCAGGCGCTGGAAGGTGAAGACAGCGAACTGGAGCCGATATGGGCCAGCATCAAGGCTGATTCGCGTCATTGGAATATCGTCGAAATGCGCTATGTACCTGTGACTAAAAGAGATTTTTCAGATTGGTCAATGGCGTTTGTCAACATGTCGGGCAGGGATTTGGATTCAATACCGGGGTATTCGGCATTTCTGGCGGAGGATTTTTCCCCGGAAGGATTGCGCGCCAAACCGGGTTTGGCGCGGGATTTTCTGCTTGATATGAAATATTACAACCAGCCGTGAAAGCCTGATCAATAAAATACCCTGAATGATCGCTGTATTTGTTCAAACTCGTAAAGATAGGGTTGCGCCACGTCACGATTATTAGCGATGACCAGCAGGTCATGGGAAAAAACAGAGGTGTTGTACCAGTTAAAGCTGCCTTCGATGACAATCGAGTCGTCGATAATGCAATATTTGGAATGGATGGGTGAATAGGGGACCGGATGGTCGTCTTGCCCGTACACCAGGCCTACCGCAATACCTGCATTTTTCAGTCGTTGCACAGCGGGCAGGAGAGGGCGGGCGAGTTCATCGGCCATCGACCGTTCTACGCCGATTCGTCCCTGTCTCGCCAGATGGCCGTTAAAAAGCATATGTACATAAACCCCGCGATTCTTTGCGTGTATCAGGGCATCAATGACGCTGTCATGATGATCGCCGAGCAGCTCTCCTATCAGAAATAATGACAGTTTGATCGAGTGCCGGGCGCGATGAATCTCGCCCAGGATAGCGTGATGCGGGCGGTAGGGTTTGCCGTTAAGCATCGTGTGCCTGCCGAAGGTGTAGAGCAGATTGAAATGGCTTAAGGGGTCAATGCCGTATTTTTGGTTGACGCCGCCGCGCTGGCTTTGGAATATGTTATCGAGCAGACGGCAGACGCCTTTGGAATGAAAGGTCATGCCGGATTCCCAGTTGGCCCACCATCTGTCGAAAGTAATATTAAATGAACCCAATATGCAGTCCTCATCGTTAAAAATAACAAATTTGGTATGCATGTCCGGTTCAACTTCAATAAGGTGATGTTGGGGTGTGCAAAAAACCCCTACCAGTTCAATTCTGGCGCGTTTCAATTGGGCGTAGTTATGGCTGTTGGTCAGCGTCATTTTGCGCCAGTCCACGATACATTGGACCAGCACACCCTGATGACTGGCGTGAATCAAATGATTGATAAAATCGGTATCATCGATGCAGTCAACGCTAACCTTGATAGTGCAGAGTCGGTCGGGAGATTCCCACTTGCTGCGTATGACCTTGTCTATATGATCGTGGATAAAACGCTTGGGATGATAAGGGTGGTATTGCTGGCCCTTGGTGAACTTAGGCGTCAGATTTAGTGATTCAAAGTGGTGGTTATACCAATTGACGTCGGCTTGTAATTCGTCTGCATTCAGTTCGTAGGTACGGTAAGGGTTGGGTGTTCTCCATTCATCGGTAATTCTTCGGTATTGGTCTTGTTCGTTGTGTATCTGATGCCTGTCCATGAAAATGTAGTCATGCTCTGAAGGAATCGAGTGCTCGCCAAGATGCATGATAAAGGAAAACTTGACACAGTTGATATGGCCGAAGTGATTGGAAAAAGGCAGTAGAAAAAAATCCCGTGTACGTCGTTTGTGGCGATCCCAATGCACGTCATAGGCGTCGCTGTCGACAATGTATTTCTCACAAATATTATGGTCGCGATACACTTTGAGTACGACTTTGAGATTGGCTTGCACGCCGAATGACACATCAAAGTCTATTTTCCCCCAGCGCACACTAAATGTATCGTTAAAGTCATTGACCCGTTGGAAAAAACCACCCAAATTTCCATGGACGGGCATGGCGTATTGTTCTGCAAACTGCATTAGTACCTCGTATAAAACTCTATTCTTGATATTTTGTGTGCCGGGTCATCCTTTTCGGCAAGTCTGTCCGATGTGTTGTTATTTACCAATAACGCCCCGGAGGTTGACCAATACCGGCAAGTTTACTTCGGCTCGAAGGTCATGAAATAACCACAATGATCGGAAACGCGTCCGTAATCCTGTTCCGTAAACAGAACCTTTCCCGAGGTGATGTACAGATTACTGGTTTTGTTCATAAAAATATAATCAATGCGGTAGTCGTTGCCCAGGTATTGCCGCCAATAGGGGTCGTTAACCTGGAATATTTTTTCAAATACGCCATGGGAATTCACGGATAGGAACTGGTCGTCGTATTCATGTGAATTGACGATTTCATTGTAACCGTTCGATCCCGGTGTGATATTAAAATCACCGCACAGCATCGTTGCCCCGACATGCTCGTTTTGTAACTCGGACGCCCAAGCGCTCAGGTGTTGAAACTGCTCGGCAAAGCCATCCTCCCACCAGCTTAAATGTGCTGAAAATACGTTGACAGTGCCTATATAAGGCGCATGTATCTCAGCCATCACCACTTTTCTTGAGTGGATGCTGTAGGGGTCATGATCAACCGATACGTAGCGGGATTGATGCTTATCGATCCGGTATTTGCTCAGGATGGCGACGCCTTCCCTGTACTTGTTAAAACCAAGATGAGACCAGTCGGTGACGATATGGTAAGGCGTATCAAGGCGATCATTGATGATTTTTGCCGAATTGGATGCCCAGTCTCCTTGTCCATCGTTCCAGAGTTCAGCAACTTCCTGAAGACAGACAACATCGACATCAAGCTCATTAATGGCTTTGGCTATTTGGGAGAACTTGTAATCCTGATTGTCTTCCTGGTAGCAATGCAGGTTAAGAATCATCATTTTCAGCGGCTCGTGTGAAGCTCGGTAATTGTTGCCGTAATTGTTGTCCCATAACAACCGGTCTTTCGATTCGCAGGCGATGCTGTATTGCAAGCGAAACGCGTCACCGACCCTAAGCCAGCCTTTCCAAAGATGCACACCGTATTGATTGGGATTTCTGGCGTTACTGGCCAGCGTTTTATCCCAATATTTTCGCTGGAAGTGGCAGCTGGTTTTATGGGTATGCTTCCAGTTATCCGTCGTCCAGTGAATGGTGACTTTTTCGGCCTGAACGGACTGATCGATTGCGACAGTGACGGGAATGAATTTCCGGCCTTCATGCAGGCGGCTGTGAAAATCTATGTTCAAAACCCCGATGTTGTTGGTTAACTGAATCCCCGAATCGGCCTGGCTGGAATAATTTAGTGTGTGGTTGTCATCCCAATATTCTGCTTCTCGGGTTCGATAGCGCAGCGCGAACTGGATATTTCCCGGCAGCGACTTATCCGCTGTAAGATGCGCCTGGGTTTCTGCCAGCCAATATTCACTGGCGTGATCAATCTCGCTATGCCAGATTGCCGGCAGGGTTTGCCAGATGCCGTCCTCGCCGGCCCAGAGTACATCAATGGTTTTGTGATGGCTGATATTTTCGACCCGCATAAAAAAAGACAAGGTCTGCCGGACCCCTCTAAGTTTTCTGCTGATCACATTTTTTACATACAACAGTTGTATTTTAGCCATTCGCCCTCGCGCCAGGGACGCTATTAATCGTGTCTCTACAGGTTTTCATATAACGCCAGATACTGCTGTGCGCTTTGTTGCCAGGAAAAGTCTTTTTTCATCGCATTGGTTTGCATTTTTTTCCAGATATCATGGCAGCTGTATAACGTTACCGCCCGTTTGATGGCTTCCAGTAAGGCGCCTGAGCTGGCCTCGTTGAACACAATACCGGTTGCCGTATCGTTGGCGATGGTAGGCGGCAAGGTATCAACAACGGTATCTGCCAGACCGCCGATTTTTCTGACGATAGGAATGGTGCCGTAACGCTGGCTGTACATTTGATTCAAACCGCAGGGTTCAAACCTTGACGGCATCAGGAAAATATCGGCGCCGGCTTCAATGAGATGTGCCAGGGATTCGTCATAGCCGATGGTGATTGCTATATTATCGGGATACAGCTGCGCTAGATTTTGCAGCCGTTGTTCAAACTCCTTATTGCCGTTGCCCAGCAACACGAATTGCACCGGCATGGCGACCATTTCGGGCAGGCAGTCTATAATCAGATCTATGCCTTTTTGCTCAACCAGACGGCTGATCAGGCCAATGACAGGGATTTGATTGTTGACAGGTAGAGTCAGCCTTCTTTGCAGTTCAGACTTGTTAAATTGTTTATTGTTAAGTGAAGTGACTTTATAGTGCTGGCTGATGTAAGGATCGGTTTCGGGGTTCCATTGATCAAGGTCGATACCGTTAATAACGCCGCTTAAAGAATCGTTGCGATGAGTCAACAGCCCTTCAAGACCGTAACCAAATTCGGGCGTCTGAATTTCCAGGGCGTAAGTTGGACTCACTGTGGTGATGCGATCGGCATACACCAAGCCGCCTTTGATAAAAGACAGCATACTATGGAATTCCAGGCCTTCAGGATGCCACAACTTGCTGGGTATGTTTAATGAGGCGGTCTCATTAGCCGGAAATAAGCCCTGATAAGCCATGTTGTGTATGGTAAACACCGTCTTCGGCGGATCGGTCTCCAGGGATAATAAAGCGGGAACCAGGCCGCTTTGCCAATCATTACAATGCACTATATCGGGTTTCCAGTCCAGTTGAACCCTGTCCATGGCGACTGCAGCGGCAATTCGGCAAAATAAGGCGAAACGTTCGGCATTATTGGGCCACGGTTCACCCTGTTCGTCCAGGTACGGATTACCCGGATAATTATAATAGCGCGGATAATCCACCAGCCAGACTCTTACCTCACTGTCGGGCAGAGTGGTTTCAAGAATATTTATATTGCGGTTGTCAATGCGTAGCGAACAGAGATAACGAATATCTCCACTGATTTTTAATGCCTGATAATTGGGTATGATCAGTCTTATATCTTGTGACAATTCCGCCAGGGCTTTGGGTAGGCTGCCCGAAACATCGGCAAGTCCTCCGGTTTTAATGAGTGGGTGTACTTCACTGGTAACAAAAAGTATCTTTTTCATTATGATTATTCTGCGATCCTTTTTAGCTGCAGGGCATGCGATGCGCAACATGGGGTTTGTCGTTGCGCACCGCGCATAGTGCTTATATCTTCAAGATCACCGCTCCTAAAGGCGGCAAAGTAAGGCTGATGGAATGAGGTTGGTTCATCCAGGGTTGAGGCTCCGATGCAACTGCACCATTGCCGGTATTGCTGCCGTCATAATACTTGGAATCGGAATTGAAAATTTCCGAATAGGTGCCGCCTTCAGGTACGCCGATTCGGTAGTTCTCTCTCGGGACCGGTGTGAAATTAAGAATGATGATCAAATCTTCAAATTCACTTTTACGGCGATAGCTGATGATGGACTGTTGATTGTCATGGCAATCAATCCATTCAAATCCCTGATGATCAAAATCATGGACAAATAAGGCCGGGTGGGTTTTATAGAGATTGTTCAGGTCTTTTACCAGGGTTTGGACGCCTCGATGATGCGGGTAGTCGAGTACATACCAGTCCAGGGTATTATTAAAATTCCACTCGCTGCCTTGGCCGAATTCGCAACCCATAAACAGCAGTTTTTTTCCGGGGTAGGTGTACATGAAGGTATAAAGCAGCCGCAAATTGGCGAACCGTTGCCATTCATCGCCGGGCATTTTGCTGACCAGAGAGCCTTTTCCATGCACCACTTCATCATGGGAAAATGGCAGGGCAAAGTTTTCAGTGAAAGCGTAGAGCAAGCCGAAAGTCAGTTGGTCGTGATGGTATTTGCGATGTACCGGTTCCTGGCTCATATAGGCCAGTATGTCATGCATCCAGCCCATGTTCCATTTCATCGAGAAGCCCAAACCACCGGTCCAGGTCGGACGGGTGACCTGCGGCCAGGCAGTGGATTCTTCCGCCATCATGACGGTGCCGGGGTGCTGGCTTTGCGTAACCGAATTGAGCTCTCTTAAGAAATCAATAGCTTCCAGGTTTTCGTTGCCTCCGTATTGATTCGGTATCCAGTCATTGCTTTCGCGGGAGTAATCCAGGTACAGCATAGAGGCAACGGCATCAACCCGCAAACCGTCGAGATGAAACTCTTCCAGCCAGAAAATGGCGCTGGCTAGTAAAAAGTTTTTAACTTCATTTCGCCCATAGTTATAAATCAACGTGCCCCAGTCACGGTGTTCACCTTTACGCGGGTCTTCGTGTTCATACAATGCGCTGCCGTCAAACCGGGCCAAGGCAAACGCGTCTTTAGGAAAGTGCGCGGGTACCCAATCCAGAATCACGCCGATACCGTTTTGATGGCAGGTGTCGATAAAATAGCGGAAATCATCCGGCGTTCCATGGCGGCTGGTCGGCGCGAAATAGCCGGTCGTTTGATAGCCCCATGAGGCGTCGAGCGGGTGTTCGGTCACCGGCAGCAGTTCGATATGGGTAAAGCCCATCTGCTTCACATAGTTGACCAGTTCGACTGCAAGTGCGCGGTAAGTGAGGAAATTGCCGTGATTATCACGTCGCCACGAACCCAGATGCACTTCATAAATAGCCATCGGCGTATGCAGCCAGTCATGACTGCTGCGCTGGGTCATCCATTGGTCATCCTGCCATGAATAGCTATTTTCGTTGACCACGACTGATGAGGTGTTTGGACGAAATTCAAATTCCTGGCCGTAAGGATCTACTTTGAGCAGAAGCTCATTGCTGTAGCGGTTTAATATTTCAAATTTGTACAAGCAGCCGACGGTCAGTCCCGGCATGAATATTTCCCAGATACCGCTGCCGCCAAGACTGCGCATCGGATTGCAACGACCGTCCCAGCGATTGAAATCACCCACCACGCTGACCCGGCCGGCATTCGGCGCCCATACGGTAAATAACACACCGTCAATGCCGTCAACGCTATGCAGGTGAGCGCCCAGTTTTTGGTAAATATGCCAGTGCTTACCCTCGCCAAACAAATGCTGGTCAAATGCCGGTAATTGCGACCCGAAGTCGTATGGATCATAGTTTTCGTGCGGGTAACCGTTTTTATCAATCCAGGTTAATTGATAATGTTCCGGCAACTCGTTTATTCCTGCGCTATAAACAAAAAAGTCGGTGTTGGGGATACGATCTAAAGTCGGCCCTTTATTACTCAGGCTAACGGTTTCGGCGTAAGGCAAATAGACCGTAATCTCGATCCTGTCGCCTTTTTGGTGACGCCCTAAAATTGAAAAAGGATCATGATGGCGTGCCTCTGCAATTTTCTGCAAATCAGGATCGGGTTTTTTTACTTCCGCAGGTTGTACGGCATCAGTATCTTGTGAGCTTTTGGTGCGTTTTTTTACGGTTGAAGGCTTCGTCTTCTCAGAATCAAGCGGCTTGGCTTCTTCGGCTTTAGTGACATTAGAATCAAGTGTGGTTGTTTCCGCAGGGTTTACAGTATCAGAATCAAGTGCATTTGTGATCTGCGCAGAATCGGAGTCAAGTGTGGTTTTTGAACGCTTTTTCACTTTTTTGTGCCTCAATGTAGTAAAATAAATATTCAGGTAAATGTTACCAAAAATTAACAATAATTGTGAGCCTATTCCACCAGGAGATGAAAAATGTCAGAGTCAGGTAATCAAAATATTCATCAGTTGACCCGGAAAACTATTGCATTAATATTGGCTGGGGGTCGTGGATCGCGGTTAATGAATATGACCGACTGGCGAGCCAAGCCTGCCGTTCCTTTTGGTGGAAAGTTTCGTATCATTGATTTCCCGTTATCTAACTGCGTGAATTCAGGTATACGCAAAATAGGCGTTTTAACGCAATATAAAGCTCACTCGTTAATTCTTCATATCCAGCAGGGCTGGGGGTTTTTACGGGGTGAGTTTGGTGAATATGTCGAATTGATGCCGGCTCAGCAAAGACACGATGAAGATTCCTGGTACAAGGGTACGGCAGATGCCGTTTTCCAAAACATTGACATTCTCCGTAGCCGCAAGCCTGAACATATTTTGATACTGGCGGGCGACCATATTTATAAAATGGATTACGCGGCAATGCTCGCCGACCATGTCAAACAAAATGCCGACTTGACCATAGGCTGTCTGGAAGTTTCTCTTGAAGAAGCGACCGCTTTCGGGGTTATGGATGTCGATGCTAACCGGCGGGTTAAAGCGTTTGTAGAAAAACCTGAAAAACCGCCTGTCATGCCGGGTAGAACGAATACGGCATTAGCGTCTATGGGTATTTATATTTTCAACGCAAGATTTCTTTTTGAGCAATTGCTTAAAGATGCCGACACCAAAAACTCGACTCACGATTTCGGTAAAGATATTATCCCTTCGGTTATTGATAAATATTTGGTCAACGCCTATCCATTTTTAGATTTGCAAAGCGGCGAACAAAGTTACTGGCGCGATGTGGGTACGATAGACGCTTACTGGTCGGCCAATATGGAATTGATCGGTGTTAAGCCTGACATGAATCTGTATGATAGCTCCTGGCCGATATGGACTTACCAGGAACAAACTCCACCTGCCAAGTTTGTTTTTGATGAGGAAGAAAGGCGAGGATTGGCCGTGGATTCCATGATTTCAGGAGGCTGTATCATCTCCGGGGCAAAAGTCAGGCATTCTTTATTGTTCTCCAATGTCAGGGTTAATTCCTATACGACCCTGGAAGACAGTATTGTTTTACCTCAAGTCAATATCGGCAGACATTGCCGCATTACCAAAGCGATTATAGAAAAAGGCTGTGAAATTCCGGAAGGCACTATTATTGGCGAAGATAGAGCGGAAGACGAAAGAAGATTTCATGTCAGTCCCGGCGGCGTTGTTTTAGTGACGCCGGATATGTTGGGACAAAAATTACATTTCGTCAGGTAACACACTGTGAAATTAGTGCTGTGTTGGCACATGCACCAGCCGGAATACAGGGATTTGCATACCGGGGAATTTAAGTTGCCGTGGACTTATCTTCATGTCATTAAAGATTATGTCGATATGGTCGCGCATCTGGAGGCAGAACCAAACGCCAAAGCGGTTATTAATTTCGCACCCATTTTGCTGGAGCAGATTGAGCAATACGCCAATCAGGTTAGTGCCTATCTGCATGACGGCGCGGTAATCACCGATCCGTTGTTGGCTGCGTTGGTTGCTCCGACTATGCCCGATGATCCTGAAGATCGATTAAAGTTGGTTAAAGACTGCCTCAGGGCAAACCGGGAAAGGCAGATAAACCGCTATCCGGCGTTTAAAAAGCTGGTTGAAATGACCGAATGGCTCGAACAGCATTGCGGTTCGCTATGTTACGTCAATGCTCAGTTTATCAGCGATATACTGGTCTGGTATCATTTGGCTTGGATAGGCGAAACGGTAAAGTTAACGGATAGCAGGATCAAGTTCTTAATAGAAAAGGGTTCTGGTTATTCGCTGCACGATCGGGTTGAAATTATCCAGGTTATCGGCGAATTGCTGGCGAATGTCATTTGCCGGTATCGTTTATTGGCCAAGAAGGGAAGGATAGAGCTTTCGGTAACGCCCTATGCCCATCCGATTATGCCGTTATTATTGGACTTAAATGTAGCGCATGAAGCAATGCCGGGCGCTCTTTTGCCGGATTTGACCGTTTATCCGGGTGGCGAAGAGCGAGTTCGGTGGCATCTTGAAAACGGTGTGCAGACCTTTAAACGTTTTTTTGGTTATAAACCCAAAGGATGCTGGCCATCGGAAGGTGGCATCAGTCAACAAACCCTGAAAATACTGGGTGATTTTGGTTTTAACTGGACAGCCGGCGGCGGCTCTGTGTTGCGTAACAGTTTAAAACTTTCTGAAAATAACAAGTCAACTGAAATACATCATCCGTTTAAGCTTAAAAAATCCGGAATATGCTGTTTTTTCCGCGATGACGGTTTATCCGACCGGATTGGTTTTGAGTATTCAAAATGGCATGCCGATGATGCGGTGAATGATTTGATTACTCATCTGGAGACTATCGATGCTCATGAGCCAGGCTCTGTCGTTTCAATCATCATGGACGGTGAGAATGCCTGGGAATATTTTCCGGATAACGGCTACCATTTTCTGAGTGCCTTATATGCCAGACTGGCCAATCATCCGGCTATTGAATTAACGACGTTTTCGGAATGCTTAAAAAACAAGGTAGAGGTTAAGCCTCTGTCCGCATTAGTGGCGGGTAGCTGGGTTTACGGCACCTTTTCAACCTGGATAGGAGATGTTGATAAAAATCGCGGCTGGGATATGCTGGGGGATGCTAAAAAAGCCTTCGACAAAGCTATTTCAGCCAATCGTTTAACTGATGAAAAAATTAAAGAGGCAGAACTACAGTTGGCCGTTTGTGAAGGTTCAGACTGGTTCTGGTGGTTTGGTGATTATAATCCCGGGGAAGCAGTGAGTAATTTTGAAAAACAATTTCGCCTTAATCTAGCCAATCTGTATAGATTATTGGATGACGAGCCACCGGCTTATCTGGCATTGTCATTTACGAAAGGGGAAGGAGCTCCAGCTATGGGTGGAGCTATGCGACCGGGCGTTGAGCACTAACGAGAGATCAGATAGCGTGAATGAGATTTTAAATAAACGCCGTGCAGGTGTTTTACTGCATATTACTTCCTTGCCGGGAGCCGGCGAGAAAGGAGATTTGGGAATGGAAGCCTATCATTTTGTTAATTTTCTCCATAGTGCCGGGATTACCGTATGGCAGACATTACCGTTGGGAATGACTCATGCCGACGGCTCACCTTACCAGTGTTTATCGGCCCATGCCGGTAATCCGGAGTTAATCAGCATTGATGAGTTAGTGAAGCTGGGCTGGTTATCTTCATCCGAAGATTGCGAAGAATGTCAGGGATCACCTGCATTTACTAGAACCTGCAAGATAACTAGATCGTTTTATGGCTTTTTAGAGCGCGCCAATCCAGCTGACAAAGAGGAATTTGACTATTTCTGCCGTGAAAAGTCATTCTGGCTCGATGATTTCGCGTTGTTCATGGCGCTTAGAAAGGAATTCAATCAGCAATGCTGGAATCAGTGGCCTGAACGATTAAAAGAACGAGATGCTAAAGCCGTTAGAGAAACTCGTCACCGTTTAAAAGCGGAAATTGATTGCATTAAATTTGAACAATATGTTTTTTTCCGTCAATGGATGGCGTTAAAAGAATACGCTAATCAGCGTGGCGTACTGATATTTGGCGATATACCTATTTTTGTGTCTTATGACAGTGCGGATGTCTGGGCAAACCGCAAGGTATTCAAACTCGATGATACAGGCGAAATGTCCGTTGTAGCGGGCGTACCGCCGGATTATTTTTCCGAAACCGGTCAGCGTTGGGGTAACCCGCATTACGATTGGGCCTATCTGAAGAAGACCAAATTCAAATGGTGGGTTATGCGCATGCAAACCCAGCTTGAGCAGTTTGACATCCTTCGAATTGATCATTTTCGCGGATTGGAAGCGGCTTGGGAAATACCCGCCGAAGAACCGACAGCACGTAATGGTTGCTGGGTGAAGGCGCCTGGGAAGGATTTATTGAATGCCATACAAACGGAATTGGGCTCTATTCCATTGGTAGCCGAAGACTTGGGCATCATTACGCCTGAAGTCGAGGAATTAAGGGATGAATTTAATTTGCCCGGTATGAAAATTTTGCAGTTTGCTTTTGGTAGCGGCCCCGATAATCCTTATTTGCCGGATCATTATGAAAAAAACTGTGTTGTTTATACGGGTACCCATGACAACAATACGACAGTAGGCTGGGTACACAGCATTAGTGATTACGAAAGAAATTATGCTTATGAATATCTGGGATATCCGTCAACTTCGCTGCATTGCGCGTTAATACAAGCCGCATTGGCGTCGGTTGCGAATCTTGCCGTCATTCCGATGCAGGATATTCTGGAACTGGGCTCCGAACATCGCATGAATACCCCGGGGACAGTCGTAGGCAATTGGACCTGGCGTTTTCAGTGGGATCAGTTGTCGCCCGAACGGGCAGCCAGGTTGGCACATCTGGTTGAGTTGTTTAACCGGAATTGATGATTTTTATGACTCTGAAATCGACAAGTCTTGAGATCGGGTTGGCGATAGCGTAACCCGACACATCGAATCCAATAATATCGGGTACGTCCTCGCTACCCGACTTACACACTACCTAATTAATAGCCAAATTAAATGACCGATCTATTTAATCAATGGGGAAACTTTCTTTTTCATACCCGTAACGTACTTTTCCCTGTTCTTGTTGCCATGGTTTTCTTTATATGGCCTCCCGTTGCAATAGATGATGTCCCCGGTATTTATTTTATGATCATGGGCCTGTTAATGATTCTGATAGGCCAGGGACTGCGAATACTTACGATAGGTCTTGTCTATATTGTCCGTGGCGGACAAAAAAGACGGATTTATGCCGAAAAATTGGTTACCGACGGTGTTTTTTCGCACTGTAGAAATCCTTTATATGTCGGCAATATATTGATTGTCATTGGTTTTATGTTCATATCAGGGAATGTGACCGGAATGCTGGTAGGGTCATTGGGATTTATGGCGATTTACCGCCTTATTGTTCACAGCGAAGAAAATTTCCTGCGCGCAAAATTTGCTGATGCCTATACTTCTTTTTGTGCCGACGTCCCGCGCTGGATACCTCGATTTACTGGTCTGCAGGAGACCATCAGGCACTATGAGTTCGACTGGCCTGCCGTTGCTGTCAAGGAATACGGCACGATAATGACTTCGTTGATGATTCCGTTAGGCCTGATTGCCTGGAAATTAAATTTGGCGCACAAGCTGGGTGACTATCAGTGGTTATTGATTTGCGCGGCCTTATTGATAATGACCGCTTATGGCGTGGTGCGCTTTTTAAAGAAAACCGAGCGCCTCAGATCAATGCGCTAAGCTGTGCCACAAGCGCAATAGCGCTACCCTTGTCCATTTTGTAAACTTATTCATTTAACTAACAACACAGTATATGACTGACGAAGATAAACTTTTTCAACAAACCGGCCGAGCGGAAGATTTTGCTTTTGATGAGCGTGTTGCCCAGGTATTCGACAATATGGTTTCGAGGAGTGTGCCTTTTTACAATGAAATACAGCGTATTCAGGCCGATCTTATTATGGATTTTTTACCCGAAGAATCCGGTGTGGTTTGTGATTTGGGCTGCTCTACAGGGACTACGATAGAGCATCTGAGCAAACATTCGCGATGCCCTGTGAACGCTCGCTTTATCGGCTATGATAACTCCGAGTCAATGCTGGATAAAGCCCGGTCAAAATTAGCTGAACAAATAGCGGCAGAGAGAGTATCGCTTAACTTTGCAGACCTGAGTTGTCTGCCTGAGTTGCCCCATTGCAACGCGGTGATCCTTAACTGGACCTTGCAGTTTGTTCGTCCAATTGACAGGGAAAATTTGCTGAAAAATATTTATACGGCAATGAGGCCCGGCGGCATATTGCTGTTATCGGAGAAGATTCTCGGTACCGATCCAGTATTAAATCGCTTGTATATAGACCATTATTTACAATTTAAAAAATCCCAGAGCGGTTATACCGATGCTGAAAACCAGCGCAAGCGCGAAGCGTTGGAAAATGTCCTGATCCCATACCGGTTAGATGAAAACTATGCATTACTGGAGCGGGCCGGATTCAAGCGCATGGACACATATTTCCAGTGGTTTAATTTTGTTTGTATTCTTGCTATCAAAGATTAAAGATATTTGATAGCACAAGCCCGTCCTGCCTACCTTAGGTAAAGAGGGCGGGTTTCCGCTAAGTTGATATGTGTCGTAAATCAGGGAGCTTTGTGTTACTTGGTCTTCAGTTTTACCAAATGCACACGCCGGTTATCGGCCCTGATCACTTCGAAACGCATATTATCGATTACCAAGCTCTCGCCTTTTTTCGGCATGTGTTCAAGCTGGCTGACGATAAAGCCGCCGACGGTATCATATTCATCTGTGGCTAAATGGGTTGAAAAATATTCATCAAATTCTTCCATGGGTGTCAGCGCCTTGATCATGTATTCATGCTCATTGCGCTGAAAAATAGTACCTTCGTCTTCATGGTCATCGTGTTCATCTTCAATGTCGCCGACAATTTGTTCTAACACATCTTCAATGGTGACCAAGCCTGCAGACTGACCGTATTCATCAACGACAATGGCCATGTGATTACCGTTGGTACGGAACTCTTTCAGCAGCACATTCAAGCGCTTGCTCTCGGGAACGATACTGGCGGGGCGCATGATTTGCTGGACAGTTAGTGCTTTGTTTTGTAACACATGAGCCAATAAATCCTTAGCCAACAAGATACCTACTACTTTACTGCGATCATCCTCTATAACCGGGTAGCGCGAGTGGCAAAACTCAATGACCAGCGGGAATATGGTCTCCAGATTTGCTGTTTTGGGTACGACCACCATTTGCGCCCGCGGTATCATAATATCCCTGACCCGCATTTGGGATACCTGCAAAACTCCTTCTATCATCGACAGGGCGTCGGTATCCAACAATCGTTTTTCCCTGGCTTCCCTTAATATTTCGAGCAGATCATCCAGATCTTGCGGCTCCCCGGTCAGTAAGTGGCTGATTTTATCCATCCAGCTTTTCTGCGGGGAGTGTCTACTTGGAGGCTGGCCTTCGCTCATAACTCATTTACCGGTGAATAGTCGTTTTTTATTAGATACGGGTTTTTTATATTCAAGTTGCTCAGGATGGCTATTTCTTTGTTTTCCATCAGTTCGGCTTCGCTTTCGTCTATGTGGTCATAACCCAGCAAATGCAGTACGCCATGCACAATAATATGAGCCCAATGATCGGATAACAGTTTTTGTTGTTCCAGCGCTTCTTTTTTTAACACAGGAGCACAGATTACCAAGTCGCCGAGCAAATCAAGCTTGATGTTTGGGGGGGCTTCAAACGGAAAGCTGAGGATATTGGTAGGGCCGTGTTTATGGCGGTATTGCTGATTGAGCTGGGTGCTTTCCGGTTCATCGACAATACGAATAACTATTTCAGTGTCCTGGGTAAATCCAGCCAGCGCGGCATCAACCCAAGTCTGAAGTTGTTTCTCATCTGGCTGATCATCAGATTCAAAAACAGCTTGCACTTCAAGCCTGTTTACAAAAGGTTTGTTCATAACACCGATTTATTTTTTTTATCATGCGCTTCATAAGCGGAAACGATACGCTGTACCAGCGGATGCCGGATAACATCGCGTACGCCGAAAAAAGTGAAGCTGATGCCTTCAATATCCTTTAAAACCTCAAGCACATGCTTTAAACCGGACATCTTTTCTGACGGTAAATCAATCTGGGTAATATCACCGGTGACGACGGCAGTCGATCCGAAACCTACGCGGGTAAGAAACATTTTAATCTGTTCCACTGTTGTGTTTTGCGCTTCATCCAAAATAATGAAAGCATCATTCAGTGTTCGTCCACGCATGAAAGCCAGTGGAGCAACTTCAATAACCCCCCGATCCAGCATTTTTTCAACCCGCTCAAAGCCCAGCATGTCATACAAGGCGTCATACAAAGGCCGCAAGTAAGGGTCTACTTTTTGCGCCATATCGCCGGGTAGAAAGCCCAGTTTTTCACCGGCCTCC
>SXGT01288743.1_pt1 | contig 17512 bp, 19 predicted proteins | sample 3176221 | NCBI WGS metagenome assembly SXGT01 (sample SAMN11356862, study PRJNA531348) | freshwater metagenome | isolation source: freshwater sample F1-120 | place: China: Fuxian Lake, Yuxi | collected 2017-12-25
CAACAAGCTGGTGCGCACCTCGCGGTATTTGCAGCAGGAGTTGGCCCGCGAGCCGCTGCCCGAAGAGGTGGCGGACAAAATGGAGATGCCGCTCGAGAAAGTTCGCAAAGTGCTCAAAATCGCCAAGGAGCCGATTTCGTTGGAGACGCCGATCGGCGAGGAAGAGGACAGCCACCTTGGCGACTTCATCGAAGACAAGCGGGCCGTGAGCCCGGTCGATGCCGTGACGATGGCGGCGCTCGAGGAAAAGGTCCGCAAGAGCCTCGCCTGCCTTGCGCCTCGGGAAGAGAAGGTCATCCGCATGCGGTTCGGTCTGGACGACGGGAGCTCGATGACCCTGGAGGAGATCGGCAAGGCCATGGGCGTCACCCGCGAGCGGATCCGGCAGGTCGAGGCCAAGGCCCTGCGCAAGCTGCGTCAGACCCAGCGCGCCAAGGTGCTAAAGCCGTTTTCCGACGGCTAAGCACCCACCTGCCAACCTTGACCGGCCCTGGCGCCCGGCCCACAATACGGCGCGGCTTATTGCACCAAGGTGCAGTTGGCCAACTGGCGCGTCCAAGGTCGACCGCCGAGCGCGGTCGGCCGATGGCGGCCAAAAAGGGAGTTCGCCCATGACCTCGATTCTTAGCCCCATTGCCGTGCGACCCGTGCGCAAGGCTTGCCTGGCCGCTGTCTGCCTGGCCGCTGTCGTGGCCTGCGGCGGACCCAAAGAGCAGACCAAGGTCGGCCAGACCACCGAAGAAAGTCCGCGCGCCGCGCTCAACAACGACCCGATTCAGTCCGAAAACACCGGGTCGGCGATCATCGAGCGCATTGACGTCAACGCCGACCAGAAGCCCGACGTGTTCAAGCACTACTCGCTGGTCGACGACGCGCCGGATGCCAAGGGCGCCAAAGTCCAAAAGAAGGTGCTGATCCGCAAGGAGATCGACGTCAACTTTGACCAAAAAATCGACATCGTCGAGTACTACAAGGGCGCGTCTGGCAAAGAGATCAAGGAGCGCGAGGAATTTGACCTGGACTTCGATGGTCGGGTCGACGAGATCCGCAAGTACGAAGACGGCACCCTCAAGGAGGTCAACCTCGACCTGGGCTTTGACGGGCGCATGGACACCTGGATGTTCTACCAGATGACCCAGAACGAAGAGGGCAAGTCCGTCAATCGCCTGATCGAGCGGCGCCGCGACACCAACTCGGACGGCGCCATCGACGTGTGGGAGTACTACGTCAAAGGCCAGTTGCACAAGATCGGCACCGACAGCAACGGCGACGGTACCCCGGACCAGTTCACTCGCGTAGACGCCAAGAAGTAGCAGGCAGCTTGCAGCGGTGCCGCGCTATCGGCCGGTCGTGGTTCCTTCGACGGCCAACGGCGCGCTTGGCATCGGCTGACCGTTGGGCCGGCGATCCGGCGGCGGGCTGAGCAGCAACTCCGTCAGTTGGTCGTCATCGCGCGACAAACCAACCACGCGCCACAGCGACGCTTGCAGGGCGACGTTGCGGACCCTGCTCACCAGGTCGCGGTCGCTGTTGCGGTCGATGGCCAGCACCAGGCGGTTGGCTGCCACCCCAGAGCGCCGTTGCCAGGAATCCAGCGCCCACCGCAAAAGCTCGGTCACCCGCGCATCGGACTGGGCAGTCGTCGGGTCCAGACTGCGCTCGAGGCAACCTACGCCATTGGAGGCCACGCGCACGGTCAGGTGCTGGTCCGGGCGGAACTCAGGCAGTCGCCGCCACGGAAACGTCGGCCAACCCGGCAACAGGCTGGCGTCCTGGCGCTCTGGCAGGCGAATGCCTAGTGCGGTTTCCACAGCGAGGGCAGGGTGTTCCGGCGACCGCGCCACGTCCGCAGGTGCTGCGGGCGCTGCCGGTGCCCCAGCGGGCGCAGGCTCGCGACTGCAGCCGCGGCCGCAGCCCAGTTGTGCGACTGCGGCGAGCCCGGCCAACGCCAGCATCAAGGTGCGGACTGGACGCCTCATTTCGCCAACCACGTGAATTGCAAAGGCGCCGCGAACTGCACGGGCGGCGCGGTCGCCATTTGCTTGACGGGAAAACCGCGACACGAGCCGTTGTGCGGCGCACACTTGCCCGGCGCGCCCTCAGGCACCGTACCGCCGCAGGCCACCAGCTGCAGGGGCTTATAGTCCTCGACGCGGTACCACAGGCCGTTGTACACGAACGCAAAGCCCTGGCCGCTGATGGCGTCGCCCTCGGTGTAGTAGCCCGCGGTCACCGGTGCGCCGCAGGTGGTGTCAGCGACGCCCAGCCGCGGATTGATGACCTTGCCGGTCGACATCTGCACGCCAAAGAACACGCCGAACTGTGGCGAATAGACCAGCGCCCCGTCGCGAAGGACGTCGACTGCGCCACCCACCGACATTGCGGTGTGGCCGCGCTGGACCAGCATGCCTACTGGTTTGCCGCCGGCGTCGACCACCCACAGCCCGCCCAGAGCGGCGATAGGCCCCGGACTGGTGGTAGCGGCGTCCGTATCCGGGTTGAAGGTGTCCAGCGACGTGCCCACCTGGCCATCGGACGTCGCGGCCGCCGCATCGACGTCGTCGGTTACCGCAATCGGCGTCAGCTGTTGCGCCGGCTTGGGGTCGCTGCAGCCCACGCTCAACGCAACGGCGCAAGCCAGTGCCAGGACGCGTGCTATCACGGAGTCGCTCCCGCCGTGTGGTCGGCCTGCCACGCTTTGCGCACAAGGGCGATGGCCTCCGCTTGCTGGTGCTGGGCGAGCTTGCCGACCTCTTGCATCCAGCTGGGCGCCGGGTTGTCGCCCTCGCGCGCCCGCTCGAACCACCGCAACATCTCGCTGAACAGCGCCGCGTCGCCCTGGCGACCCAGGCGATCCAGCTCTTCGCGCACCCACGCGCGCTCAAAGGCCAGCGCCAGCACCGCCTGCATGGCTTCGGCATGCAAAAAACGCTGCATCGCCAGCTGCGCCGGGTCCAACTTGCGCTCGCTGCTCGGCGCCGCCTGACCGGGCCGCAGTTCGTGGGCATCGGCCTCGCCGTACTTGTTGTCGCCGCCGGTGTCCTCAAAACTGTGACGTTCCGCCTGGGGATCTTCGGCAACGTGCATTTGCTCGCCGCCCTTGTCGTCGCTTTCTTCCTTGGGTCGGCCGCCGCGGGCGCGGCGCACACGCATCAGGATGTTGTCGGGCGGCTGCGCGCTGCTGCTGCGGTGCGGCGCGGGCATGCCTACGGCTTCTTCCAGCGAGCGCAAGGTCGCGTCGTCGACCGCCCCGCTTTGGCCGATGCCCGCCATTTTCTGGAAGCGCAGCAGCGCAGCCCGCGTCTGCCCGTCGATGATGCCGTGCAGCGGCAGCTTGATGCCAAGCGCCACCATCAGCGCCGCCTGCACCCATCGCTGCAACTTCTTGCCCGGTTCGTCGGTCTTGGGTCGAATCGCCTGCGGTGACAACACCGCCTTGCCCACGGCGTAGGTCGGCAGCAGGTCTTCGGCTTTCTTTTGGTCCGCGCCGCCCTTGGCAAGTAGCCGCAGCATCTTGCGCTTGCGATCGGCCAATTGCGATGGGCTCACCGACATGGGCAACGGCTCCGCCCCACAGGGCGCCGCAAGCATAGCGCGCGGGCAGCGGCGCGGCTACGGTTCCACTTTGGTTGGGCGCGCAGCAAGCCAGCGGTCCAAAATGATCTTGGCGGCATAGGCGTCGACCACGGTCCTGCGGCGCGCGGCCCGCATGCCCAGGGCGCGCAACTCGTCGTGGGCCTGCACGGTCGACTCTGCTTCGTCGATGACATCCACCGGCAACGCTTGGGCCGTGCGCAACGCGTCCACGAACCGCAAGATCAGACCGCGGCTGTCGGCCGCTCCGGCATCGGCCGCCGGAGGCAGGCCCACCACCCAGCGGGCCACCTGCAACTGCGCAGCCATTGCCACCAGGCGCTGCAGATCCACGCGGGTGCCCTGACGTTGCAGCACGCTGTGGGCCAGCGCTTGATCGCCGCGCGGCGCCGTGACCGCGAGGCCGATGCGGGCCCTGCCGACGTCCAAAGCGATCACGCGGGCGGGGGCCTGCTCGGTTGCCATGGCGGCATGGTAGTCTGGGCGACGTCCGCCGCCAACTGGACGATCGCCGTTGCATGGCGCGATCGCCGCGCTCGCGCTAAGATCGCGCCGCTCCGGACCTGTGTCCGGGTTGCGCCGCCGATGGCCGCTCCCGTCACCGTCTACCGCACCGAGTGGTGCCCGTACTGCATCGCCGCCAAGCGCTTCTTGAGTGCGCGCGGCATCGCCTTTGACGAGGTGTTCCTCGATCAGGACCCGGTCAAGATGGAAGAGCTCAAGTCCAAGCTCGACTGGCGCACGGTGCCAATGATCTTCGTCGGCGAGACGTTTGTCGGCGGCTACACGGACCTGCGGGCCCTGGATCAGCGCGGCGAGCTGCAGGCGCTGCTGGCGGCCGCCAAGTGACGACGCGCGGCCTGCGGCTGACGGTGCTGGCGCTGCTGTGCGCTTGCAACCTGGGCTCGACCCCCGCGGCGCAGCTCAAGGAGTCGGTCGAGGACTACGTGCGGTCGGTCCGCTGGGGACACATCGAGCGTGCCGCCAACTACGTGCCAGAAGCGCTGCGCGCCCAATTCATTCGCCAAAAGCGGCTGGCGCAGGCGCAGGTCACTATCCACGAGTACGACATTCGGGCTGTCGAGTACACCCAGGGCGCGCCGCGGGCCCGCGTGATCATCGCGGCGGTGTGGAGCCGACCGGCGGACCCGGTCACCCACCAGCAATTGCTCGCCCAGGAGTGGAAGCTCGGCAACCGCGGCTGGGAGATGGCCCGCCAGCACGAGGTCCAGCAGTTGCCGGCCCACCTCGACGTGATCAACCCGGGCGACGCGCTGTGACGACCACCGCGACGGCGGCCACGGCCATCGTGGTCCAGAAGTACGGCGGGTCGTCGGTCGCCGACGTCGACAGGATCCGGCAGGTGGCGCGCCGCATTGCCCAGACTCGTCAGGGCGGCGTTCAGGTGGTCGCGGTGGTGTCCGCGATGGGCAAGACCACCGATCAGCTGGTCAAGCTTGCCCACGAAGTGACCGATACGCCTGACCGTCGCGAACTCGACATGCTGCTGAGCGCGGGCGAGCGCATTTCGATGGCGTTGCTGGCCATGGCCGTGCGCGCAGAAGGCTTTGCGGCCACCAGCCTGACCGGCAGCCAGTGCGGCATCCTGACCAATGACAGCGCCGGCAATGCCCGCATCATCGAGGTCCGGCCGTTTCGCGTGCAAGACGCGCTCGCCCATGGCCACGTCGTCATTGTCGCCGGCTGTCAGGGTACCAGCTGGCGGCGCGAAGTCACCACGCTCGGACGCGGGGGCAGCGACACCACCGCGGTAGCGCTGGCGGCGGCGCTGCACGCCGACTGCGAGATCTATAGCGACGTCGACGGCATCTACAGCGCCGATCCGCGGGTGGTGCCGGCAGCGCAGCGTCTGCCGATGTTGAGCCACGACGAGACCTTGTCGCTCGCGCGCGCCGGCGCCAAGGTGCTGGCCGCCGACGCGGTGGCGCTGGCCCGTATGCACGGTATCGCGCTCTACGCGCGCAAAACCGACGGAGGCGGTGGCGAGACGGTGGTCCGGCTGCACGCACCGCAGGATCGGCCGTGGGTAAGCGGCGTCGCGGGACGGCCCCACGCGGTGCTGCTGCGCGCGCGCGATTCAGGCACTGCGGACGCCATGTTGGCAATCCTGACGCAGCACCAGGTGTGTCCGCTCGCTGTAGTAACGGACGGGCATGGCGCCCGGCTGCTGGTGGCTCGCGACGTCGCCGATGCGGTAGACCCGGCATTCGATCGGGCCGTGGACGCCGCTGCCGCCCTGCCAGGGGCAGAATTGCCGTTGCGCGGCGCGCTCGCCAGCATTGTCGGCCCTGCGGTCGGCCGCGAGCCAGCCCTGACCGCAGCGTTCACCGACACCGCTGTCGCTGCAGGCAGCGCGCCACAGGCTGTCCTGGCGCACGGCCTGACGCTGTCTGCGCTGGTCGAACCGGCCGGTCTGGCGAAAGTGTTGCAGGCGCTGCACGCGCGCTTTGTCGAGGGCGATCCCCATGCGTAGCTGGCTGCTGATGGCGGCCTTGGCCGTCGCGGCTTGCAGCGGGCCTCAGCTTGGTGCACCGCCGCCCGAGCTGCCGACCCCCGATGCGCTCGTTGCCAGCATCGTCCGGCCGGTGGTGCAGACTCTGCAGGGCACAGCGCGCCTTGAAGCTTACGCCGACGGTCAGCGCCGCAGCGCCACCATGCTGGTCGTCGCCAGCCGGCCGACATCTCTGCAGCTGCAGGCGCTCACGCCCACCCTGGATCTGGTGGCGCTGACCAACTGCGATGGCGATCGCTTCTTGACGTTTGAGCGCGGTGGCGACGCGTGCTATGTCGGCAAGGCTTGCCCGCGCAACCTAGCGCGGGTGTTGCCGCTGCCGTTGCCAGTCGAAGGCCTGGTCGCTGCGTTGCTCGGTGACCTGCCGCTGTTGCCGGCACCGCCCGAGCACCGCAAAGTGGCTTGGGACGAGGAGAAGTCGCTCTACCGGCTGGACTTGGGCGCACCGACTGCGCTGCACCAGCAGGTGTACGTGGACCCCAAGACGCGCAGCGTGGCGGGCGCGGTATGGCACTTTGCGGCCGAGCGCCTGGCCTCGCTGCAATACGACGGTGGGTCGACGGCTGGCCTGCCGCGTACCCTGCGGGTCAAGACCACCCGGCCAGTCATCGATCTGACACTTGAACTGCGCGACGTGACCGCCGACGGCAAGGTAGACGCAAGCGTGTTCGCCGTGACCTGCCCCGACGGCATGCGCACCGTCGACCTGCCGTGTGACAGCGAATGAGCCTGCCGCGCGGCCGCATGGTGGTGCTGGAAGGCACCGACGGGTCCGGGACCACCACCCAGGGCGACTTGCTTGGCGAGTGGCTGCACGAGCGCGGTCTGGAGGTCGTGCGCACCGCGCAGCCGTCGCAGCTCGAGGGCGGTCAGCTGATTCGCCAGATCCTACGCGGCGAAATCAAGGACGGCGAACGTTCTATCGATCCGGCGGCCGTTGCGCTGTTGTTTGCAGCTGACCGCGTGGACCACGCCCGGCGTGTGGTCGAGCCCGCGCTGGCGCGTGGCGCGTGGGTGGTGTGCGACCGGCACCTGGGCAGCTCGCTGGCTTTCCAAGTCAGCGACGGTCAGGCGGCTGGGTTGGCGGTCGACCCCGCCTGGGTACTGGCGATCAACCGCCACGCGATCACGGCCGATCTGACGCTGTGGCTCGACGTGCCGGTCGCCGTAGCCCTCGACCGGATTGCCGCTCGCGGCAAACCACTTGAACGATTTGAGACATCGGCCATGTTGACCCGGGTACGCCAACGCTACGCGGCACTGCACGCCGACCCACCGGCTGCATTGGGGCCGGTCGTGCGCATCGACGCGGCCGCTGCACAGCAAACGGTTGCTTGTGCTATACGTCAAAGCCTGGACGACGCCTTTGGTCGATCCGAGCCGCGATGACCGCCAAGAACAGCCAGCCTGCCGGCGACGCGCCGGTACTCACGTTGTCGAACCCTACGCTGCTTGACCCGCAGATCGGCGACGACGCGGAAGTCACTGGTGCGGTCACGGTCGCGTTCGAACCCGGCCAGGATCCGCGCAAGGCAACCATACAGAACAGCGAGCGTGTCGTCAGCATCGTCCACACCGTGAGCGACGACAAGACCATCGGCAACGTCGCAGGCCCTGAGTTCGAAGCCATCGGCGCCGCACCCCAGCCCGTTGGCGATGCCACCATCGACGACCTGCGCGCGAACCTGCCGACCCGCCGCGAGGGCGCCGATACCCGCGAGGCGCTGGACGAGAAGATCCGCGCCCACCTCGAAAAGGCCCAGGAAGCGCGACAGGACCCGCTGATTGGCCAGATGGTTGGCGGTCGCTTCCTGGTGCTCAAGAAGATTGGCTCCGGCGGCATGGGTTCGGTGTACCGCGCGCGCCAGGAGGGTATGGATCGCGACGTGGCTATCAAGGTCTTGCTCGGCGACCTGAAAAGCAACGACACGGTGCTGCGGCGGTTTACGCTGGAGGCGCTGGCCGTCTCGCGCTTGCGCCACCCCAACACCATCCAGATTTTCGACTACGGCCAGACCCTCGACGGCAATCCCTACATTGCCATGGAGTTGCTGGAGGGTCTGACGCTGTATGACCTGTTGCGCAAAGAGCGGCCACTGCCGATTCGCCGCGCGCTGCGGGTGATGGCGCAGGTCGCGCAGTCGCTGGCCGAAGCGCACGGCAAAGAGATCGTGCACCGCGACTTGAAGCCGGAGAACATCTTTCTGGTCAACGTCAGCGACAACCCCGACTACGTCAAGGTGCTCGATTTTGGCGTAGCCAAGCTGCGCGACCACAAAAGCGAAGCCGGCACGCTGACGCAGGCCGGGTCGATCTTTGGCACGCCGCGCTACATGAGCCCGGAGCAGTGCAGCGCGCAGCCGGTCGATGCCCGCAGCGACCTGTATACGCTGGGCGTGATTCTGTACGAGATGGTGACCGGCAACGCCCCCTTTGCCGGCGACCAGGCGCTGCAGCTGCTGCTGGCCCATGTCAACGAAGCACCGGTGCCGCCGAGCAAGGCCACTGACAAGCAGGTGATCCCGGCCGAGGTTGAGGACCTCGTGCTGCAGCTGCTGGAAAAGCGGCCTGAGAAGCGTGTGCAGGCCGCCGGAGAATTCGCCAAGCGGTGCCAGGAACTGGCGGATTCCCTGCCGACAGCGTTCGACCAGCACGTCGACTCCGCGGCGGCAGAGAGCCTGGGCGTCCGCGTCGGTTCGACCACCACGTCGGCTGAGCTGACCGCGCGCACCGTAAGACCCATCGTCGCGGGCGAGCAGACTGCGGACCTGTCGGCCGTGCCCGAGCTCATCTTGGCACCGCCTGCCGCGCCGAAGTGGCCGCTGGCCTTGGGCGCAGCCGTCGCTGCGGGGGCCGTCGCCGTCGGCCTGTGGTTCGCGACTCGACCGCCAGAGGTGGTAGTCCGCACCGAGTTCGTCAAAGAACAGATTGCGGTGCCCGTGCCGGCTTTGGTCGACGACAAGCTGGTGCGCATCACCGTCAACACCAACCCGCCGGGCGCCCAGATTCTGCGCGCCGGCAAGCTGCTCGGAACGACCAACGCAACGCTGGACCTGCCCAAGGGCGGTCCCAACGAGTCCTGGCAGTTGCTGCGGGACGGCTATGAGCCGCACACCATCGAGATCAGCTACGCCTCCGCCCAGGTGATGTCGGTGGAACTCAAGAAGCTGCCGGATCGTGGGCCGGTCGCAGAGCCCAAAGCCAAGCCCGTCGTTCTTTCACCTGGTCCCAAAAAGGACCCGGGCGCAAGGGCCGAGAGCGCGCAGTTGCCCAAAGCGGAATCGCCCAAAGCCGAGGCAAAGGCAGAGCCCAAGGCGGTCGAGCCGCCCAAGCCACCGCCACCCAAGCTGCCGCCCAAGCGCGAAGACAAGATCGACGACCCTGACCTGCAGTAGTTCGGCTCGCGATGGAGCTTCGCGGCCGGGTGCTTGCCTTGGTTACAACGACCTGGCGCAGCGAAAGCCAACGTGCGGCTGAGGGTCGCCGGTTGGGGCCGCAGTTTGCGCGCGGTTGTCGGCGCGGCCGTCGCACGACATCTTGTCAGCGGTGTTGTTGTGGCTTGAATAGCTGCCACCCCGCACCACGCGCAATTGCTCGAAATTCTTGCCGGTGTAGTAGCCGACGATGGGCGGGCTGCCGGCCAGTCGGCGCGCGCACACCGGGCTCTCGCACGGCTGGTAGCAGTTCGGTTTGCCATCGGCGGCCGACTTGGCGCCGCACTTGCACGGCTGGCACACACTTGCGCATTCCGCCTTGCCCTTGTTGAGTAGACAAGCGCTGCACGACTGGCACTCGTACGGGTTGTCCGGATTGGCCAGGTCGCAGGTAAGCTGTTTGACAGCGTCGCTGGCGGTGTACTCCGCGACATTGCCTGCCAGGTCATACACCTTGACCCCGTCGACGACCACCACATCGTCCAGTGAAGCCTCGACGGCCCGCGTCAGCAGGGTGCCAGCGTTGCAACGCGCGATATTGACGTGCTTTTCGCAGGTGGTCAGCGCCGGGTGATAGCCGGGCTTGGCCCACGGATAGATGCGCTTTTCAGCCACGGTCTTGGCCGGGCCACCGGCGACGATTTCCCACTCGAATTCGGTCGGCAAGCGCTTGCCGGCAAACTTGCAGTATTCTTCCGCCTGCTTGTGCCGCACCATGATGACCGGATGCTGCAGATACTTGTCCAGCGTGTAGTACTCCGCCACGCCGGCCGGGCCATTGTCGCCTGCGGGCAGCGAGCATTCCTCCATGGCCACGCAATACTGGTACTGGGCGACCGTCACTTCGTGGACGTCGATGGCGAAAGGCTTCAGATCCACGGTCGCCGTCGGCTGACCGGGGTCAAAGGTCTGTTTGGCGTCGCAGGCCGCGAGCTGCGGGATGTTGCAACCCTGCTCGCCCGTGCCGAACACATAGGTCCCCGATACATTGACCTTGGCCATCGCCGTCAACGCGGGTGGTTCCTTGCCGGTGGCGCAAGTGCTTGCAGCGCACAGCACCACGGTCAGCGCCGCCAGCATGCCGCCCGCTTGCCGCAGGCCTCGGACTCGCGACGTCATTTCGGCGCAACCTCTAGGCCACCCAGCGGCCCGATTTCTTGACCCGGCGGAAACACAGCGCCATCAGTCAGTTCTGACGATGGAATGCCGGTTTGCATCGCGTCCCATGCCACAAACGCCAACCCCAGGCCGATCGCCGCTCCGCCGCCCCTGTAGCCCAGGAATTGCAGGCCTTCGTATTCTTTGAACGCCGGCGTGCCGCGAAATTCCTGGTTGGCAGCCCACATCGCCGCGCCGCCGCCGCCCGCCGCCAGTGCACCCAGCACCACCAGCGGCCAGCCGAGATAGCTGCGAAAACTAGCGACCTTGTCGACGCGCTCCAGATGCACAAACAGCTTGACGACGCGGTCGTCGGGAACCGTCACCTGCTGGTCAACCGAAGCGTAGCTCTGCCGGGCAAAGGTGACCTGATGCCGCCCCGGCTCGGCGTCCAGCACGCCGCTAAAGGGCGTCACTGCCGCAACTTTGCCGTCCAGCACCACCGTCGCGCCCTTGACGTTGCACCACACGGCGATGCCGCCGCGCTTGACGATGCTTTTCATCGACAGCACCACCGCAACTTTGCCGCTCAATGGCACGTCGAGGTCCGCGTCCAGATCCGAGTGCTTGGGCAGCCTGAGCACGATCTTGTGGCGGCCCGGCTTCATGCGGGTCACGAGCGGCGTAGAGCCCAGCGTCGCGCCGTCTTCCACCACTTGAGCGCCCGGCGGCACCGACTGGATTGACACCTCTGGCAGCGCCTCATAGGCCCGACGCTTCAGGTCCTCGATCTGGCGCAACGTATCGGCACGATCCGGCGATTCCAGGCCAGCGTTCTGCTGCCGGTACGTCTCCAGGTAGCGCTCCAATTGCTTGACGGCCTCAGCGTACTCGGCCATCTTTTCTTTGCATTTAGCTAGGTTGTACAAGAAAGCGGGACGGGGCTGCACCGCAAAGGCCTTTTCAAACAGCGCGGCGGCCTGCGCGTACTTTTTGTCCTTGTAGGCAAGCTTGGCTTCGTCGCTCAGCCGGTCTGCTTCGGCTGCGGTGGGGTCGACCGACACGGGCGGCGGCGCGGCGTCGCTGGCGGGCGGTGGCGGCGGCGGTGCTTCGTCGGCGCTGGCCTGACGCGGCAGGCTGTGCACGATCAGGACCAGGCCCGCAATCAAGCCTGCGAATCGTGCGGTTGTGCGCGGCAACGATGTCACGGTGCGTTTCCCAAGCTGTGTGTGCGCGCGGCGCCAGCGGTCACGTTGCGGCAACTGTCGCGGGCGGCCAAAGGTAGCACGCGGCCGCGATCGCTGGCAAACCTATGCCGAATCGCAGCGGTCAGAGATCAAGGCTGACGCAGGGACGGAGCGCCCAGTCGGCCGGCTATGCCGCCCGTTTGCCACCAAACAAGCCAGCGCGGACGGCAACCGCCATTGACCACGGGTTAGCGCGAGCCTGTCCTGGGCTATTTGTCGACGGCGGTACAGATGATGATCAGCTTATCGCCCCACGGCCGCACATCGAGCGTCCGGCCGCCCGGCGCCACCGAGCGCACGGTGCGCGACTTCGGCAGCTCAAGCTGGTGGCGCACCCGCGGCGGCGGGCCGGCGACCAATTCCAGCAACTGCACGGCAAGATCGGCACCGTCCGGCAGTTTGACTGCTTGGCGCTGTCCCACGCCCAAGCGCAGCGGATGGCTAGCTACTAGCGAAAAACTGTTGAATTCCTGGTGCAGCGTCTCCAGCTCGCGCTTGAGGTCCGCGACTTTGGCGTCGACCTTGGGCGCGGCGCCTTTGCTCCCCTCGATGATGCGGATCGTAAACCCGGCAGTGCCACCGTCCGCATGCGCGGTCAGCGGCTGCGACAACACAGCAGCCGCAAGACACACGCCGACCACGGTCAGCAAGTGCCGGCGACCACCGTTGAAGTTTGGCGTACCGTGGCGCATCAGCCCTCCCCAGGTTTGGCGTCGGCAAAGTGCCAGATGACCGTAGGCCGGTCCGGTTCGACGCCAGGCTTGACGGTGATCGACTCGCCGTCCACTTCCATTTCTTCAATGATCACTGGCTGGTCACCGATCACGGCGTCTTCCGCAACCGCGGCGGCGTTGGCCGTGCGGGGATCCACACTCGGCGGCCGCAGGGCCACGGCAATCCATGCAGCTGCCACCATAGCAGCGCCGAAGGCCACACTGACCTTGCCAAACCCCAGCGCGCGCAGCCAGCCGATTGGGTCGAAGCCGGCGCTTTTTTCCGGTGCCGGCGCGGGCCGCGCTGCCGGTGGAATCTTGGTCATGACCCGGCCGCGCACCATCGACAAATCGGCGGTCACCCGCGCCGCAGCGGCCTCGCCGACAATCAACTCCCGCACGGCAACCTTGGTCGCGCGCATGTCGTCCGCGATCGCCCGTGCCGCGGCGTTGGCAGCGATCAACTGCTCCGCTACCTGACGGCGATCGGCGTCACCGCCCAACTCGCCATCGACATACAGCAGCACCAGTTCCAGGTCGCTGTCGTCGATGGCCAGACTTTCCACGCTATCAGACACGGGACGCCTCCTCGCGGTAGTCGGCCAGTTCAACCTGCAAGCGCTTGCGCGCATAGAACAATCTGCTCATCACGGTGCCTTTGGGGATGCCCATCTCGTCGGCGATCTCCTGGTACGAGTAGCCGTGCACGTCGCACAACAGCACGCACTGGCGATGGGTCTCTGGCAGCGTGGCCAGGGCTTGCTCCAGCCGGTCGCTCAGCTGCGACCGGGCGCGCTCTTGCAGGGCGCTCGCGCGGCCGAAGGTTCCGACCGCCGGCAGGTCGATCTCGGCCAGATCGTCGGCCGACACGCGGTCGTCCAGCTCTTCGGCGCGGCGGGTGCGGCGCCGACGCAGGCGGTCAATGCAGCCGTTGGCTGCGATGCGAAACACCCACGCCCGAAAATTCGAGTCGCGGCGGAACATGTCCATGTGCGTGAACACCTTCAAAAAGGTGTCCTGCACCATATCCATCGCTTCGGCGTCGTTGTGCAGGTGCGACATGCACAAGTTGTAGATAGGCCGCTTGAGCCGATCCACCAATTCGCCAAAAGCGGCGCGATCGCCGTCGAGGGCTGCGTTGACCAAGGCTTGTTCGCGCTCGTCCACCACGGAAGCCGCGCTCCAACTGCGGGCAACGCCCGCTGGCGGCGATTATTCACCGATTTGTCGACACGGCGCCAATTGCCCCGCAGCCACCACCGCGCAATCGGTCGCGACCTGTGGCAAAACCACGGCTGCGCCCCTTCGGGCTGCGAGGTCAATCATGTCGAGTCCTGCGGTTTGCAGCTGTTTGGGCGCTGCGTTGATCGTGGTGCTCTTTGCTTGTACCAAAGCTCAAGCGCCGACTACCGACGTCACTCCCTTGCCAACTGGCTTGCCGGCCGTCGCGGCGCCGGAAGCTGTCAGCGCCGCCGTTGCGGCCCCCTTCGAAGTCAGTGCCGCGGTCCTGCCCGCTCCGCCGACCGTCACAGAAGCCGAAGTGCGCGGGCTATTAGACCTGTGGCTGGCCGCACAAAACCAAGGCGATTTCGCCAGCTACCAGATGCTGTACGCCACCAAGATGACTGGCGTGCGCGCCGTAGGCGTCATTCGCCGGCAGTTCTCGCGCGCCGGGTGGATGGCCGATCGCAAGCGCATGTTCGGCAAAGCCATGCAGGTGCAGGCAGAGCAAGTGCAGGTGGCGATCGCCGCGGGCCTTGCGCAAGTGCGGTTTGTGCAGACGTTTCAGAGCGGCAGTTTTCGCGACAAAGGGCCCAAAGTGTGGCTGGTCGCGCGCGAGTTCGACGCGCCGCGCATTGTGCGCGAAGAGATGTTGTCGTCGGTGGTGAGCACGGTCCAGCAGGCAACGCCGCCGCCCGCCGAGAACCTCGCGCTTGCCGTGCGGGTCGGCGATTCGACCTGGCTGGCTATCGACGCTGCCCCGCCGACTGGCGACGTCTCGCCAACTCTGTTGCAGCAAAGCGGCGCCTGGACTGCAGGCGTGGCGCTCGACTGGACTGGAACGCGCAAGCCGTGGAAGGACCGCGACATCATCGTGTACGGCCAGACCGGCGAGGTCTGCCGCGGTCAAGCGGTCGAAGTCGCCGCGATCGCCCGTGCGTTGCCGCACTTTGGGCAGGTGCAGGATTGGACCGAAGGACCGGAGCAGCAACGGCCACCGGCCTCGGAAATCGCCGCCGCCGTCTGGGACTTGGGCAAAGGCGACGCCATCACCGCAGTGCGCATTCGGCCCTACCCGACGCCTGGCAATCGCGCAGACTGTCCCAAGGCGCTGTTTGGGCGATCGGCGCACCTGCCGTCGCCGGTGTTCCTGGGCCGCGATGCCACCAAGGCTGGGCAACTGCGCGAGACGGCGCTGGCGACCATGCGCGGCGAGCGGTTCTTTGCCGAAATTGGCCGCGACTATGCGCGCGAAGTCCAGCCGCCGCGGGCGCTGACCTGGGACCAGTACCAGCACGCCGTGGCCGAGGTGGTGTCGTTTGAGGGGCCCGGCATCCGTCTGGTGGTCACGCACGCGCAGGCAGGCGAGGCATGTGGTGGCTTTGGCGGCGAGTACCTGGCGATCTGGACCGCGCGGCCGTTGCCACCCGACAATTACCGCCTCGTGCTGGCCAGCGATCCAAAGGCTGGGGCTGATGCGGTGCCGCAAGCTGCGGTGGACGTAGACGGCGACGGCCAATTCGAACTGGTGGCGCCTGATCGCATCTGGCGGATGGTCGGTCCGAACTGGCAGCCGGTGTTCTCGCTGAGGGTGCCGGACTACGATTGCCCGTGCTGAGACGCCCTTGCGGCCCGGCGGGCGCGGACCAGCCCCGCGCTTGGCACCCCGGTCGATCCCTGTCAGGCTGCGGGCATGTCCGGCGGGCGACCCACCATCTTGCTGATCGACGTCGATGGCACCCTGGTCTTGACCGGCGGCGCTGGCCGACGCGCAATGGATCGCGGCTTTGCCCAGGTCGTAGGCCGATCGGATGCGTGCGACGGCTTCTCACTGGCCGGCATGACCGATCGGGCGATCGCCCGCGCCGGCCTGCGTGCCTGCGGCGCCGATCAGACCGAGGCCGCAATAGACCAGGTGCTGACCGCCTACCTTGCCGCCCTTCAAGACGAATTGGTCAGAGCAACCAACTACCGGGTGCTCGACGGCGTCTTCGACTTGCTGGCGGCCGCATCACAGTGGCCGGCCACCGCCATTGGCCTGGGCACCGGCAATATGCAACAGGGGGCGCGTCTCAAGCTCGCGCACGGCAACCTGTGGCATTGGTTCGCGTTTGGCGGTTTTGGCTGTGATGCCGAAGACCGCGCCACGCTGGTGCGCAAAGGGGCAGAGCGCGGTGCCGCGGCCCTTGGCGCGCCCGTTGATCACTGTGCCGTGTGGGTCATCGGTGACACCCCCCTGGACGTCAAGGCCGCACGCGACAACGGGTTTTATTGCCTCGCCGTGGCCTCCGGCGGCGCCGATCTGGCTACGCTGAGCGCCTGCAGGCCTGATCTGGCCGTGGCGACGCTCGCCGACTCCTCCGTAATTTCCACACTTTTGCGCTGACGTTGCGAGCCAGCCTGGCCCATTGCCGGTTGCTTCCATGGCCCTTGCCGCCTACCCTTGACGCCGATGAACGCTCTGCCCGCATTGCTACCCCACCTCGTGTTCGCCCAGGTCGAAATGGATCCGATGACCGCGGCGCTGCAGTCGCGCGGCATGGTGCTTTTCGTGCTGGTGGCGCTGGTCGTGCTGTCGGTGGTGTCTTGGGTCATCATCGGCAGCCGCGCGATCGCGTTGCGGGCGCTGCGCAAAGAGACTGCGGTGTTTCGCGGGCAGTTCAACGAGTTGCTCAAGACCGCGGATTTGACCACGGCGGCTGAGCACCTGGGCAAGAAGCACGTCAGCCTGCCGCACACGCGGCTGCTGGCGACTGCGCTCAAGGAGTTGCACCTGCTCGAAGTGCTCGGACCCTTGCGCGAAGAGGACCTCGACAGCCTGGAGCGCGCGATGCGCCGGACCGCTGAGCCGCTGGTCGACGACATGGAGTCGGGCCTGCAACTGCTGGCGACGACAGCGACCGCCGCGCCGTTCATCGGTTTGTTTGGCACGGTGTGGGGCATTATGGGCGCGTTCGGCGGCCTCGCCGATACCGGAACCATCCTACAGACCGTCGCGCCGCACATTGCGCAAGCGCTGGTGGCGACCGCTGTCGGGTTGCTGGCGGCGATTCCGGCATCGATCGCCTACAACGGCCTTGGGCGCATCGTGCGGCGGCTGGTCACCGACCTCGACGGTTTCGCCGAGGAACTGCTCATCCAGATTCGTCGCCGCCACCTGCGCTCCAAAGATTAGACCACCATGGGCATGGGCGGAATTGGCACGGGCGGCGGCCGCGGGCGTATTGCCCAGGGCAACGGCCATGCCGAACTCTTCGGCCACCAGTTCGGCGGTGTCGGAATCGATCACGTCGTTGATCTTCATCATCATGCCCTGCTTCATCAGGAACTTGATGATGTCGACGCCGCGCACGGCCATCCGGTTGGACAGCTCCTGCACGGTGATGACGTCGGGGATCACGACTTCGCGCGGACGGTTCGGCGCGTCGGTCGAGCCACCCTTGCGCTTTTCCTTCTCCCGCTCGCGGGCGCGGCGGACCGAGGCCAGCGAGCGCATCCGCTCGGCGGTATCGCCGTCACCGGCCAGGGCCGAGATGGTCAGGCGGCCTTCACGGCGTTTGGGCTCGCCGCGCGTGCGGCTGACGGCCTTGCCGGCGTCACTGAATCGTTTGTCGCGATCGTCCTCGCGACCGGCACCGGCCGGGCGACCGAAACCGGCACGGACGGGACGAG
>SXGT01084731.1_pt1 | contig 17510 bp, 16 predicted proteins | sample 3176221 | NCBI WGS metagenome assembly SXGT01 (sample SAMN11356862, study PRJNA531348) | freshwater metagenome | isolation source: freshwater sample F1-120 | place: China: Fuxian Lake, Yuxi | collected 2017-12-25
CGTGGCGGTGATGTACCTCGGGCGCATCGTCGAGCAGGGCCCCGTCGAGACCGTCTACGACGCGCCACTTCACCCCTATACGCGCGCCCTCCTCAACTCGGCGCCGGTCCCGGATCCCGACAAGAAGCGCCTGCGGATCCTGCTCGAGGGCGATGTCCCTTCGCCCATCGATCCTCCCAGCGGATGCAGCTTCCATCCGAGGTGTCCGCGCGTCATCTCGACCTGCCGGAGCGAGGCTCCGCCCTTCGCGGAGCTCGCCCTGGGCTCGGGGCACAAGGTCGCCTGCTGGAACCCTCACACCGAGTGAAACCTGGGCGCAGGCTCGGTCGCTACCGGATCGGGAAGCTCTTGGGGCAGGGCAGCGCGGGTCGAGTGTTCCTGGCTCGCGACACGGTCCTGGACCGGGAGGTGGCGATCAAGCTGCTGCGTGATGATCCCGGGCTACCGGACGAGACCCGGCTCCTCCTGCTCGCGCGGATGCGGAGCGAGGCGCGGGCCGCCGCCTCGGTGAGGCACCCCAACGCCGTCGTCCTCCATGACATCGGGGAAGACGAGGAGCTCGGGCTCTTCCTCGTCTTCGAACACGTGCAAGGGACGACCCTGCGCGCGCGGATCGAGGAGCTCGGCCCCCTCCCTCCAGGCGAGATCGCAGTGCTAGCCAGGCAGCTGGGCCAGGCCCTCACCGCGCTCCACGAGAGCGGCTTCATCCACCGCGACGTCAAGCCTGAAAACGTCTTTCTCTCGAGGTACGGGGCAAAGCTCGGAGATTTTGGCATCGCGCATGGGCTGGCCCCGGACGCCAGGCAGATCTCGAGCCCGGGCACGCTGACCTACTCCGCGCCGGAGGCCCTCCGGAATGGCGAATTCAGCCCGGAGAGCGATCAGTTCTCCCTGGCCGCAACCCTCTACGAGGCGCTCACCGGAAAGCGCGCCTTCGCGAGCGAAGAGGCGATCGTCCCCCTCATGACCCCGCCACCCATCACTTGCCCTGACGTCCCGGAGGGCGCGCGAGAAGCGCTGACCCGCGCGCTGATCTCCTGCGGAATGGCTCCCGAGCCAGCCCGGCGCCACCCCTCCTGCGCGGCGCTCGGCGACGCGGTGGCCGAGGCTCTGGAGATTCCATCGGCTCCGACCCTCGCGGCCCACCCCCGCGCGCATGTCGCCATCGCGGCTACGATCCAGGGGGGCCGTGCATCGCGCCGCCGGAACCGCCTCGTGGCCGGCGCTCTCATCGGCCTCGTGGTCCTCCTGTTGATGAGCAGGCCCAAGCCCGAGAGCGGAGCGTCGACCAGCTCGAGACTCCCCGAGCTCGCATCGTCCGACGCCGGACAGGACACCGCGCTCCGCACCCGGCCCGTGCCCTAGAACCTCTCAGGGCTCGCCCTCCTGCTGCCAGGCATGGAGGGTGGTCATGATCTGCTCCTGTCCCTGGGGCCCCATGTCGGACACCTCGAGGGAGGCGGCTCGCCTTCCGTTGGGACCTGGACGGGCGAAGTAGGGAATATACTTGAAGGTGTAGCCGAGGGCCGATAGCCTCTCCACGTCCGCGTCGGCATCGAAGACGACGAGCGTCACTCGCCCGAGGAGAGCGTCGAGCGAGTGGCTGCGAGCCGCGGCGTGGAACCGGCGGCATGGAGGGCACCAGGACGCCCCCGCGTACAGGACGAGCACGCGCCCCTCGCTCTTGGCGCGCAAGCGCTCGCTGCGAAGGAAGGCGCCCAGCTCCGCGTCCTTTGGGACCTCTACGAAGCGGAGGCTGCCGGCCACCTGCGGCGCTGCAGACGAGCTCACGCTCGAGGAAGGAGGAGGAGCAGGTGCCGGCAGCGCCGGGCGAGACGGCTCGGCCACCACGCGAGGCGGAGGATCGTCGGAGAGCGCGCTCACCGTCTGCCCCCTCTCCTTCGTACAGGCGGCAGCGAGCAGCGCCACGAAGACCGCCAAGCGCCTCACCGCGGTCGCCCCTGGGCGATCCACGTGTCGACGAGCTGGATGTCCTCGAGCGCTACCGGCGCGTAGCCCAGCGGCATCCCACGCACGCCCCCCGTCTCGGCGCCGCCCTCCTCGGTGTGACGGGCGAGCAGCGCCGCGACCATGCGCGGGACACCATCGGCCCCCGCAGCAAAGACGCTCGCGCGCACGCCTTTGTCGTCGATGTAGCCCGCCGCGATCCCGTTGTAATCCGAGAGGTTGAGCCCCCGGGGCTTGAACCCGAACCCGCCGGAGTTGCCTGGACCACCGTCGCCGATCGCGTAGTCGGGCTCCGAGTGGCAGTGCCAGCAGGTGCGGTGGAAAACCTTCTTGTCGACCTCCGCGAAGGTGACCTTGCGCGACAGCAGCGGCAGGCGAACGACGGCCGCAGGTGCGGGTGTGGTCTCGAACTCCCGGTTGTGAAGGAAGGCCACGACGTCGCGGATCTCCTCCTCCGATAGCGGGATCTTCGGCATCGAGGCGTCTGACTTCAGGGCTCGCGGCTCACGGAGCCAGGCCACTGTCTGGGCAGGTGTCGAGCGCATCCTCGTGTGCCTTAGATCAGGCGCAAGGCGGCGAGCACGCGCAAACTCCTTGGGCTCGAGAGCAACCGGGAGCGGGGAGGCCTGTAGACCCGGCACGCCGCTCATGGCGTGGCACGCGATGCAACCCTTGCTCTCGAGGACCTTGCGTCCCTTCTCGAGATCCCCCTCCGCCCTCGCCTCCAGCGTCCCGTTCTCCTCCGGAACAAGGTAGGCGGCGATGTCCTTCGCCTGCGATGGACTGATCGGGAGGCGAGGCATGCTCGGCGAGAGATTGGGGCGGACGTCGTAGGGCCTTTGCAAGTACTGCTCGACCCAGCCGCGCCGGAACCGCTTGCCCATCGCCTCGAGCGACGGAGCATCGGTGAGATCGGCGACGATGGGCTTCCAGCGTACCAGCAGCGCCGCGGAGGCATTGAACCGCCCCTCCACGATGTCCGTGTGGCACTGGACGCACTGCTTGTTCTGCGGCGGCGCTTCCATGGCGGCGCCCGTGTGGCACCGGTTGCACTGGTACTCGGCCAAAAGGGTCTTGCCGTGCAGCGGATCGCCCGAAGGCGCCAGGCCAGCGGGTGTCACGGTGCTCAACGCGCGGGTGCTGCTGGCGCCGGGAGAGGGATGTTCCTTCTGAGACGACGTTTTGCAGCTCGCGCCGACCAGCGCGACGAGGACCAGGGGAGCGAGGACGGCGCCCCGCGGACGTGCATCGTGCCTCGGGGCCATGGCCCGATCAGAACATGTTCTGGTTGGCGGAGGGAGCCCGCGCCTTCATGGCGAGCGTGGGGCGGGGCACGCCAATCGACGCGGTCTTCGTGACGGGCACGGTTCCGGCGCAGAGCGCGGGGCTGTGGGCCATCGCCTCGCAGCGCTTCATGGCGAGGGACGCTCCGTCGTTGTCACCCTTGCCGGCGCGGAGCCTGGAGAGGGCGGCGTAGGCCTGCGGGCTGCCCATGAGATCCTTCTGAGCGAGACCGTCGAGCAGCTTGAACGCCTCGTCCTTGGCCCGGGGCAACCTCGCGAGCGCCTCGCCCATGTCCGCCTGGAGGGCGGGATCGTTGGGGCGCTTCGCGTCGATTTCGCGGAGCGCCTCCGCGGCCCATTCGAGGTTGGCGTTGCGAGCCCAGGTCTGCTCGCCCCCAAGGGGCACGTTGCCGTCCGCACGAACCATCGCCAGGGCAAAAACCCGAAGGGCGCGGGTTCGAAGCGGGTCCTTGCCGGCCTCCTCGGAGCGGACGGACGGGAACGTTGCCAGGATCTTGCGGGCGGCGGCGACCGGCTGGCCAGCGTCGAGCACTCGCTCGGCCTCGGCCACGAGCAGGACAGGGCTGGGAGGAGGAGCTTTCCTCTCGGCGGGGACGGGTCTCGCCATGCGCACCGACATGCCGCACGCGCTGGCGTAGCCGGGAGCGAGGGCGGTGGTCAGGGTAGCAGCGGCGATCGCGAAGGCAGCAAGCTTGTTCATCGTGGCATCTCCCGGAGCAGTGGTTAGAGAACGTCCGAGCGGAGAGAAAGTTTGGGGGGGACGACGATTTCTCCCAGACCGGGGGAAAACATCAGGATTTGGTGGTCGGGGAAAGCCGACACAGATCGGAGCGGCGCGTACGCACCTTGCATTTTTCGAGGGCGGCGCTGGTGGCGGCCGCCTCGCCTTCATCGGAGAGAAGGCGAGCGAGGGCCCGGTAGGCATAGGCACTTCCTAGGAGATCACGCCTGGCAAGATCGGCGAGGATACGCTTTCCTTCGGCGCGGGTGTGGGAAAGCGCCGCGAGAGCCTCGCCGAGATCGGCCATCAAATCAGGAGACTCGGCCGGAGCTGTCCTCCTGGCGAGCGCATTTCCCACGGTTTGGAGCTGCTTCCACACCACCAGCTCACGCAACGTGGCCACGGCCCACTCGAGGTTGCCGGAAGGCGCCCAAGCCTGAGCCTCGCCGAACGAGGCCTTCCCCCCACTGCGGACGATCGCCAGCGCGAAGATGCGAAGCGCTCGCGCCTGCAGATGGTCCTGGGAGCGGGGAGCGAGCGAGAGCGAGCGGATATTGCCGTATTTCGTGAGAACCTGCTGCGCGGCGGCGCCAAAATTCCCCCCCTGGAGCTTGGCGTCCGCGGACGACAGGAGCATGGCGCGCTCCTCCGTCTCGAGCTCGACGCCGTTCAGGCACGCGCGGACCGCCGGGGGCGCCGAGAGGTGGGCGGCAACCGCGAGCGCAAAGGCGGCGAGTGTGGGTCTCATCTTCACGGCAACGGCGAGCCTCCCGTGGCGCGTCCGACCTGCTCCCCGTCGCGGAAGTTCCCCGAAACGTGACACGGCTCCCGGATTTTTTGCCCCCCTGAAGCCGATGGTTTGTTCATCCTGCGCGAGAGTGGGCTATTTCGTCACGGAGCACCTCCGGACGGAGCAGCGCGAGAGCGAGATCCCATGAACGAGAGCCAGGCCCCCGAACCCTCAAGCCCGCCTCCTACCTCCTCTTCCCCCGAGCACCTCGCCGAGCTTTACCGGAAGATGCTCCTCATACGCAGGCTCGAGGAGGAGGCTGCGCGTGCCTACGCGACTGGCAAGATCGGCGGCTTCCTTCACCTCTACATAGGCCAGGAGGCGATCGCCGTCGGGGCCTGCGCGGCGCTCCTCCCCGAGGACTACGTGGTCACCACCTACCGCGACCACGGCTTGGCCGTCGCAAAGGGTATGAGCTCCAGGGCGCTCATGGCAGAGCTCTACGGGAAGAAGACGGGATGCTCCAAGGGGTTGGGGGGCTCGATGCACATGTTCGACGCTGCCCGCCACATGCTCGGCGGATACGGGATCGTCGGCGGGCATATCCCGATCGCGGCAGGCGCCGCCTTCGCCTCGAAATACCGCGGCGACCGCAGGGTAACCCTGGTCTTCTATGGAGAGGGGGCCGTCTCGATCGGCGGCTTTCACGAGGGGGCGTCGCTCGCCGCCCTGTGGAAGCTCCCCATCGTGTTCATCTGCGAGAACAACGAGTACGCCATGGGGACGCCCCTCTCCCGGACCATCTCCGTGGAGGACACCTCGCTCAAGGCGTCGGGCTACGGGATGGAGCGCGATCGCTTCGACGACGACGACGTGACCGTGGTGGAGGAGCGGATCGCCAGGGCCGTGAAGCGAGCGCGGGAGGAGTCGCTGCCGACGATGATCGAGGTGCGCACCTACCGCTTCCGCGGCCACAGCATGAGCGACCCCGGCAGGTACAGGACCTCCTCCGAGGTGGACGACCACAAGCAGCACGATCCGATGTTGCTCGCTCGCCGTCAGCTCGCCGAGGGCAGCTACTCGGAGGAGCGGCTCGCGGCGCTCGAGGCCGACGTGGAGGCGGAGGTCGCGGACGCCGTGAAGTTCGCGGAGGAGAGCCCCGAGCCGGACCGGAGCATCCTGGAAGCCACGACCTACGACGGCCCTTTCGCGGCGTGACGGAGCGCGATGCCCGCTCCGGAGGAGACGTAGAACAGATGCGAACCTTGAGGTACCGCGAGGCCCTGCGCGAGGCGATGATCGAGGAGATGGACCGGGACGACCGGGTCTTTCTCATGGGTGAGGAGGTGGGCCACTATCAGGGGGCCTACAAGGTCTCGGAGGGGATGCTCGAGCGCTTCGGCCCCAGACGGGTGGTGGACACGCCCATCGCGGAGAGCGGGTTCGCCGGCATCGGCGTGGGCGCGGCGATGGTGGGCCTCCGCCCCATCATCGAGTTCATGACGTGGAACTTCTCGGCCGTGGCCTTTGACCAGATCCTGAACAACGCCGCGAAGATCCGCCAGATGTCCGGCGGCCAGTTCAACTGCCCCATCGTATTTCGAGGGCCGAACGCCAGCGCCAAACAGGTCGGGAGCCAGCACTCGCACGCGATGGAACATTTTTTCGCGACCATCCCCGGACTCAAGGTGGTGGCCCCCGCATTTCCGGAGGACGCGAAGGGCCTCATGAAGGCCGCCATCCGGGACGACAACCCGGTGCTCGTCATGGAGTCCGAAACCCTGTACTCGCTGAAGGGCGAGGTCCACGACGATCTCGGCGCCTTCGAACTCGGCCGCGCGAAGGTGGTGCGCGAGGGCACGGACTGCACCCTCATCGCCTATTCGCGCATGACGCACGTCGGCCTCCAGGCCGCGGCGCTCCTCGAGAAGGAGGGGATCTCGGTCGAGGTGGTGGATCTGCGCTCGCTGAGGCCGCTCGACGAGGCCACGATGATACGCTCCGTGAAGAAGACGCACCGATGCGTCGTGGTCCACGAGGGGTGGCCCTACGGCGGCGTGGGCGCCGAGATCTCGGATCGCGTGCAGCGCCTCGCCTTCGACTGGCTGGACGCGCCGATCCTGCGCGTCACCCAGCTCGACGTGCCGATGCCCTACAACGCGGCGCTCGAACAAGAGGTGATGCCGCAGCCCGGGCGCGTGGTGGCGGCCGTGAAGCGCACCTGCACACGCGGGCGGGGTTGAGGGAACCATGGCGAAGATTCTCGAGATGCCGAAGCTTTCCCCCACGATGGAAGAGGGGGTCCTGTCCTCCTGGCACAAGAAGGAGGGCGACACCATCGTGGTCGACGATCTCCTCGCCGAGGTCGAGACCGACAAGGCCACGATGGAGTTTCGCTCCTTCGATCGAGGCACGCTCCTGAAGCTGCTCGTGCAGCCCGGGGCGGTCGTGAAGCTCGGTCAACCCGTGGCGATCCTCGGCGAACCGGGCCAGAACGTGGATTCGCTCGTCCCTCGCGCGGAGAGCGGCCCCGCCGACCCCGCCTCCAAACCCGAGGTGACTCCCGAAAAGCCCGAGGCGGCGCCAGCGGGTCGAGCTCCCGGAACGCCTGCTTCGACCCCTGCTGTGCCTCCAGCCCCGGCGAGCACACCCGAGGCTGGCTTGCTTCACCGTGGCAGTCCCCTCGATCGCACCGAATACGAGGCTCCCGACGCGCCCCTTGGAGGCCGCGTCCGTGCGTCCCCTTATGTGCGCAAGATCGCCCGTGATCGGGGCATCGCCCTGGACGGCGCGGTCGGGACCGGCAAGCACGGTCGCGTCCTCCCCGAGGATCTCGATCCGCTCTCGGGCCGCTCGGCGGCTCCTACGCCCAAGGCCGCCGCGGTCCCGTCCCCCTCGAACGAAGGCCTCGCCGAGCCCGAGGTGCGACCGCTCACGCAGATGCGCAAGGCCATCGCCCGGCGGCTGGTACACGCCAAGCAGACCGTCCCCCATTTTTACCTGACCATCGACGTGGACGCGGAGGCGCTCGTCGCGCTCCGCGAGTCGATCAACCAGGAGCTCGCGTCGTCCGAGAAGACCCGAAAAGACGGCGACGACAGGGCCTTCAAGGTGAGCTTGAACGATCTGCTCATCAAGGCGTCGGCCATGGGGCTCGTGCGCGTGCCCGAGTGCAACGCGCAGTACACCGACGACGCGCTCCTCATCCACCGCCGCGTCGATGTCTCGGTCGCCGTCGCCATCCCTGACGGCCTCGTCACGCCCGTCGTCCGGAGCGCCGACCAGAAGAGCGTCGTCGCGATCGCACGCGAGGTGCGCGATCTGGCCGCCCGCGCCAGGGCCAGGAAGCTCAAGCCCGAGGAGATGACCAACGGCACCTTCTCGATCTCGAACCTGGGCATGTTCGGCATCGACGAGTTCGCCGCGGTCATCAACCCGCCCGAGGGAGCCATCCTCGCTGTGGGTCGGGTCAGGGACGTGCCGGTCGTCCGGGAGGGTGGGGTCGCCCCTGGCAAGCGCCTCTCGATGACCTTGTCCTGCGACCACCGCGTGGTCGACGGCGCGATCGGGGCGGCTTTCCTCGCCGAGCTTCGCGCCCTCCTCGAGCGGCCCATGCGGATCCTCACCGGCTGACCACCCTCGCCGGACGAGGAACTAACGCGCGGTTCCGGCTACACTTCTCCCATGGTGACGCGAAGCCACACCACGGACCGGCTCGTCGCCGTACTGATCGTCGTGGGTGCATCCACCATAGCCCGGGCCCACGAGCGCGAGCCGCGCCCGCTGCGCGGTGAGCCGGTCCTTCCAGCTCCCGCGGTCCTCCGCGCGGAGACGCGAGGCATCGTGGTGCTCGCGGTGCCGGCACCGGAGCGCGTGCGTATCCCTGGAGGTCGCTTCACGATGGGCTCGTCCCCCATCGAGATGCAGCTCGCCCTGTTCTCCTGCCAGCGGGAGATATTGCGCGAGCGCTGCAGCGATATCCAGCACCTCTTCCGCGCCGAAGGGCTCGCTCACGAGGTCGAGCTCTCCCCTTACGAGCTCGACCGCATGGAGGTCACCGTGGGCGCGTACCTGCGGTGTGTCTCCGCCGGAGCGTGCGCACCACCGAAGTTCTCGCTCGCCGACGCCCGGTTCGCGAGGCCAAACCTCCCTGTGACGCACGTCACCTGGGAAGACGCGCGGAGCTACTGCGGCTTCCTCTCCGGGCGCCTGCCCACCGAGGCGGAGTGGGAGTACGCCGCCCGGGGGCCCGAGGGTCGGAGGTACCCCTGGGGAAACGTATACAACGCGCACGTGTGCAACCACGGCGCGTTCTCCACCGATCCCACGGACGTTAGCGACGGCCACGCAGGCCTGGCTCCGGTGGGTTCGTATCCGGACGGGCAGACGCCGCTCGGCCTGCACGACATGGCAGGGAACGCCGCCGAGTGGGTCGCCGATTTCTTCGACCTCGACGAGAAGGGGTTCAGCTACGCCGGCCGCACCGAGATCGATCCCAAGGGCCCCGCCACGGGCTCGCGCCACGTCATCCGCGGCGCGTCGTACCTGGAGGGCGCGGCGTGGATGCGAGGCGCTGCCCGCACCACCACGCTCCTCAGCTACAACGCGGAGATCGGCTTCCGCTGCGCATACAGCCTGCGCTGAGGCGCGGTAGGGGGGTAGCATGCCAGCCGTGAAGATCGCGCACATCTCCGACCTCCATGTCCTCGATCTGACAGGCACGAGGGCGAGCGAGTACATGAACAAACGCCTGCTGGGGTACGCGAACCTCCGCTTCAAGCGCGAGCGAGCGCACCACGTCCCGTACCTCCGCGCGGTGCTCCACGAGATCGCGCGCGTCAGCATCGACCATGTCGTGATCACAGGCGACCTCACCAACCTGGCGCTCGCTCCGGAGTTTCGCGCGGTGCGGCGCATCCTCGACGAGGACCTCGGCTACCCCCCGGCCCGCGTCAGCATCGTCCCGGGCAACCACGATGTCTACGTTGCCAGCGCGCTACGAACACGCCAATTCGCGACGCTCTTCGCGGAGTACACGTCGAGCGAGCTGCCCCAATATTCCGTCCCCCTCGCCGGCGGAAATTTCCCCTTCGTGCGCGTGAGAGGCCCGATCGCTATCGTCGGCCTCTCGAGCGCTGTCCCGCGACCCCCGCTGATGGCCGCAGGCCTCCTCGGCAAACCTCAGCTCCGCGCGCTCGAGCGGATCCTCGGGCACGAGACCGTGCGCGGAAGGACCATCGTGGTTCTCGTGCACCACCCGACCCACAAACCACCCTCTCCCATCAAGGCGCTGCTGGAGAGCCTCCATGACGCAGACGAGCTAGAGCGGATCCTGGGGAGCGTGGAGCGGGGTCTGGTCCTGCACGGACACCTCCACAGACGCCTCACCCAGAAGCTCCCGACACATGGACGTCACTCCATGGATGTGGTGGGTGGGACGAGCGCATCGCTCCACCACCGAGATCCCCACCGGATGGCAGGCTTCAACGTCTACGATTTCGACGAGGCCGGGCTGCTGACGAGCAGCACGGCTCGGGTCTACGCGCCCGAGGCCGGCACGTTCCACGACGCAGAGATCCCCGTCTCGCGCTGGTGAGCTCGCCGCCGGACACCTCCCCACCGACAGGAAACACCCGGCTCTCCGCGGAGGGCCGGGTGCCTTGCCCGTGTCATGTCCAGGCTGGTGTTTGGCCCCGTGCTTGACGCCGGGCTCCGTACTGCAAGGTCAGGCCAGGACGCCGTCCTGGCGGATCACGTTGACGGCCTGAAGCCCCTTAGGACCTTCCTTGATTTCGAACTCGACGACCTCGTCCTCCATGAGGCGACGACGGCCGTCGCCGTTGATTTGCGAGTAGTGAACGAAGACATCCGGTCCCTCATCTTGCTTGATGAAGCCCCAGCCCTTCTCGTCGTTGAACCACTTCACACGACCCACTGCCATCGGAAGCCTCCAGGTCCACTGTTGCAACTACGGGTACAGCAGCCTACCGAGCCAAGAGCCCCGGTCAGGCGAGGGGCAACCTAGGCGCCCGCGGACTTCGAGGTCAAGGATGGACCGCCAGTCGTGGGTGCTCATCGCGCTCACAGCGCGTTTTTTTGGCGGTGAGAGCACGAAAAATACCGAGTTCCGGCGGGTGGAACGAGGCGCCGGAGGCGACAGCCAGGCTCAGTGCTTGCCGGGCGGATGCTTCTCGAGGGAATCGAGCTCCTCGACGTTGGCGCGGACGCGGGGATCGGTCGGGTCGAGGGCGCGGGCCTTCTCGAGCGCCGCGCGGGCCTCGGCACGGGTTCTGGGATCCTTGGAGAGAGCCGTCGCGAGGTTGATCCATGCGCTCGCCAGCTTGTCATCCAGACGGATCGCCTCGCGGTAACTGGCGATCGCCTCGGTGACCTTTCCCTGGAGCTGGAGGGCATAGCCGATGTTGGAGCGGAAGGTGGCCCGCTTGGGATCCAGCGCGATGGCGCGATTGAGCTCTCGCATCGCGCCGATGAAATCGTTCTTGGCGAGGAGAGCGGTGCCCAGATCCGAGTGCGCGCGCGCGTCGCTGTCATCCAGCTGGACCTCGGCCTCGTACTCCTTGATAGCCTCCTCGACGCGACCGCGCATGAAGAGCACCGTGCCGAGGTTGCCGTGCCGGGGCGAGCTCCCTGGATCGAGCTCGACAGCATGCGCGAGCGCGGCGATGGCCTCGCCGCCGCGTCCGGTCGCGAGCAAGGCGACGCCAAGAGCCGAGTGGGCCTCCGGCTCGTGCGGCAGGAGCAGCACCGCGCGCTCCAGCGGCTCGATGGCCTCCGGAGCGCGAGCGAGCAGGAGCAAGGCGCGCCCCATCTCGGCGTACGTGGGACCGAAATCCGGCTCCAGCTTGGCGGCGCGACGGAGATTGTTCAGCGCCGCGTCGATCTTGAGGTTGCCCCGCGCCGCCGAGAAGTTCAAGGACGGCGTCTCCTGCGCGATGGCGGAGCGAGCGGCTCCGACGATCGGCGCGGCGCGCTTGGGCGCGGTCCTCCCAGCGGCCTTGTAGGCGTTCCAGGCGCGCACGAAATCGTCTGCACCGTAGGCGCGATCGGCCTCGACGAGGAGGGCATCGAGCGCCTTGTCCCCGGTGCGCGCCAGGGAGATGTACGTCGGCTTGGGGGGTGGGAACACCGGTCTCGCCGGGGGGGGCGGGGCCGGAGGGGGGCCGGGCCTCGCGACGTAGGGCGGTAGGGGCGCGACGGGAGCCATGGGGGGCGGAGCCTCCCCTGCCCCCGGCTCGCACGCGGCAAGCACCCCGGCGAGCGCCACGGAGGACCACGCCCATCGTACTCTTTTCGTCCGAGCCTCACTCATCGGCATCGTGCCTCCGTACCACGGCGTAGCCGTGAGCCATGACGTCCTTCGCGGCCTCGACAAGCCGCTGATCTTGCCCCCTCGTCCGGAGCAACACCAGGCTCGGCGAGGGGATCTGCGCCTGGATGAGGAGCCCCGCGGCGGAGCGCACGACCTCGGGGGCCGTCGTGTCTGCCTGGAGCCCGGCGAGGTGCTCGATGTACGTGCGTCCCCACGCCTCCCTGGGCTCGACGATGAGCGCTCCGTTCAGCGCCATGCCCGCGGCACGCCGGCAACCTGCAAGGCCCGCCCTGGCGTCGCGCCGCCCGTAGGCTTCCTCTGCCCGCCGGATCTCGGAGAGCGCCGCGCTTATCCACTCGTTGGGAGAGAGCTTGTAGAGCCAGTGCTCCTTGTCCACGGCGATGCTACCCATGGCGTCAGGCCTTGGCGAGGGCTCTGGACGAGTGCTCCCGGCCGTCGAAGCGGAGGTAGACCTCCTTGCCATCAACGAGCGTGTGTACGATGCATGGGCGCTTCCACACACGCACCAGCGCCTTGAGCACCTCCTTGGCGTAATCGGGGCGCAGCTCGAGCTTCTGGTGATCGTGGCGGAGCAGGAGCTCGCCTCGGTTGTCGTGGTTCGAGTCATCCACGTAGATGAAGGGGTTGCCCGCGTTGGTGAGCTGGAACAGGAGCTTCTCCTTCACCGCCCGAAACTCCCGGCTCTCGATCTCGAAGCGGTCGTTGCGATTGGACCAGCTGAAGCTGAAGAGCTTCTGATCGCGGCAGAAGTCCGGGGTCAAGAACTCGTCGATGAATGTGACGTCGTTGTAGAGCGCTCGCACTTCAAAGAGCTTCTTCTTGCCGAGACCGAGGCGGAGGTTCCAGTTCTTCTTCGCGGCGAGATCGTCGCAGTCCTCCCACTCCTTGCCGAACTGCCCTCGATCCCACCGCTCTTCGACGTTCCTGTAGAGCTCCACGCCGAGTTTGTAGGGGTTGAGGCGGCCACCGCTCGTCGCGAGCACGCCCGCCGCGTTCTCGGCGTAGTCGATGATCTCCGACGCATCGAGGATCTTCTCGGTCATGAGCTTGGAGTGCCAGTAGGTGGCCCAGCCCTCATTCATGATCTTGGTCTGCATCTGCGGCACGAAGTAGAGGGCCTCCTCACGGATCACCTCCAGGACGTCGTGCTCCCAGCGCTCCAGCGGCGCGTGAGAGAGCAGGAAACCGAGGACGTCGCGCATCGGGCTCTCCGGGACGCGCCGCACCTTGTCCCTCGCCGCGATCATCTTCGCGCGCTGCTCCTCGATGTACTCGGAGGGGTTGATGAAGGGCTCCATGTAGTCCTTCGAGCGGAGCCGCGGCACCTCCTCGGCCACCTCGTCGTCCTTGTCGATGCGCGGCGGCGCTCGCCCTGAGAACGCGGCGTGCGGGTCGATCAGGTTCTCGAGCGAGAGGCACTGATCGATAAACTCCTCGATCTTGGTGATCCCGTGGCGGGCGACGTGACGACGGACGCGTGATCCGTGGTTCGCCATCTTGTCGATCCAGCGGCGGTTGGGGTCGTAGCCCTGGGGCCGGACCGCGGGGTTGGCCGTGCGCCCCCCCGTGTCCAGATCGGTCGACCGGAAGGCGAAGTTGTTCTTGAAGAAGTCCACGTGCGCGTACACATGAGCCATCACGAGGCGCTGATCCGTCAGCGAGTTCCCCTCGAGGAGGTACGCGTAGGACGGGTTGTTGTTTATGACCATCTCGTAGATTTTGGAGAGGCCGTACTCGTAGCTCTTGGAGAGCTGCTCGTACTCCATGCCCCAACGCCAGTGCGGATAGCGGTTGGGGAAGCCCCCGTACGCCGCGATCTCGTTCATCTGATCGTAGGTGAGGATCTCGAAGACCGTGGGAAAGAAGTCGAGACCGGACGCGGACGCGATCTTCGCGATGCGTTCCTGCTCGACGCGGAGGTACTGCGGAAGCGCCGTCTTGAGGGCGAACTCGCTCATGGAGGAGAGTCTACCCGAAAGGCTCAGAGATTCCCTAGAGCTGCCCTGCGTGACCCCTACTTGCCCTTGCCGAGGAAGTCCTTGATGCTTTGCATGATCGCGTCCCGATCGCGGATCTCGGAGGTGACCACGCGTTCATCCTTGCCCAGGTGCTCGCGGAGATCCTTGACAAACTGGCCAGAGCCGTAGGGGCTCTCCACCTGGCCGTACGCGAACATGTTGACGCGGGGCAGGATCTTGTTCCTCAGGATGTCCATGCACGCGATGGTGTCGTCCATCGACCAGTTGTCGCCGTCCGAGAAGTGGAAGGGGTAGATGTTCCACTCCTCCGGCGGAAAGTGGTTGTCGATGAGCTGAGCGCAGAGCTTGTAGGCGCTCGAGATCATCGTCCCGCCGCTCTCCTTCGTGTGGAAAAAGGTCTCGCGATCGACCTCGCGGGCAGAAGCGTCGTGGATGATGAACCGGCTCTCGAGCCCCTTGTACTGGCGCTGGAGCCACGTATCGAGCCAGAAGCTCTCGATGCGGACGATCTCCTTCTGCTCGTCGCCCATGCTGCCCGAGACGTCCATCATGTAGATGATGACCGCGTTGGCGACGGGCTCGGCCTCCGTCTTCCAGCTCCGGTAGCGCTTGTCGTCGGGGATGGGGACGACGACCGGCTTGTCGGGCAGGTAGCTCCCGATCGAGATCTGGCGCTTGAGGGCCTCACGGTAGGTGCGGCGAAAATGGCGCAGGGACTCGGGCCCGACGCGGCGCACACCCGTGTAGCGGTCCTTCGCGTTGATGATCTTGGATTTTCCCTTGTTCTCGATGTCGGGAAGCTCGAGCTTCTCACCGAGGATCGAGGCCAGCTCGTCGAGAGTGACGTCCACCTCGAGGGTATGCTGGCCGGCCTCCGAGCCGGCCTGCTTGCCCGTCCCTGGCTGATCGCCCTTGTCGCCCCCCATGGGATCACCAGGGTCGCCTTCTCCCTGGCCCGCGCCACCCTGCTGCTTGTCGCCGTAGCGGAAGCGAGGGATGTCGATCTGGGGGATGGGGATGGTTACGAGATCCTTGCCCTTCCGCCCGATCAGCTCGCCTTGCGAGATGTAACGCTTGAGATTTTCACGGATCTTGCCGCGAACGATGTTCCGGAAGCGTGAGTGATCCTGGTCGATTTTGAGAGACATCTTGCCTGGAGAAGAGCGAGCGTAACTCCAGACGCGAGCCCTGGCTAACTCTTCTTCGGCCCTCGAAAAACACGAGCCCGAGCGAGGACGCTCAGGACCTGGAGTCGAGCGAGAGCCGAGCGAGCGCCAAGCATGCGAGCGCGTTCACCAGGGCGAAGGCGCGGAGAGCAAGCGGACCGAAGGCGAAGGCGACGTCCGCCGAGAACGCCATCTGAGCGAGGAGGGCCGCCGAGCCCAGGGCAAAGCCTCCCGAGATCGTCCTCAGGCGCTTGGAGCCGAAGAAGAGCGCCGCGGCTCCCAGCGCAGGGAGCGCGTTGGCGAGGGGGAGGAATCGGTGGAAGCCTGCGTCGAGGACGAGATCCCACTCACCGACCGGGTGGAGCAAGAGCATCTCGGCGAGCGGCCGCGCCGGCCCCAGGTGGGCGAGCAGGCCGAGGAAGGGAGCGAAGGGGAAGAGCCCGAACGCTCCCAGAGCGATTCCTAGCCAGGTGCCAGGCCCCTTGACGAGGGCGCCGTTCCGGGAGCGGAGATAGCGACCCAGCAGAAACAGGAAGAGCGCCACCGCAAAGACACGCGGCAGGAGGTGTTGCGTGAAGAGGGTGCTCACCGTGGCCTTGCCCGCGTCCAGGATGCCGGCACCGTAGAGGTTGGGCTCGCCCTTGGAGACCGCGCTGCGCTCGAGCGTGGCTCGGACCGCGTCAGGATCCGTGACGCCGAGCGCCACCACCATCGCCGCCGCGCCGGCGACGTGAGGCGAAGCCATGCTCGTCCCGTTGAAGACGCCGAAGACCTCGCACTTGTCCCGGCCCTTGTTGCAGATGGTCTGCTGGGTGACGGCCACCCCCGGCGCGCCGATGCCCACCTCGGGACCGCGCGAGGAGAACCAGGCGATCTTGTCGTTGCGATCGGTCGCGCTCACCGCCAGGACGCCGGGGTACGCGGCGGGGTAGCCCACCGACCGGCCCGAGTTCCCTGCCGCAGCGACCACGAGCGTGCCCTTGCCGTGGGCGTGGTTGACGGCGTCCTCGAGGATCTTGCTCTTGATGGGACCTCCGAGGGACAGGTTGATGACCTGAGCTCCGTGGTCGGCTGCGAAGCGAATGCCCTCCGCCACGTCCGCCGTGGAGCCAAATCCCCCCGCAGAGAGGACCTTCACCGGCATGACCCTCGCGCAGTAAGCGAGGCCCGCGACGCCGAGCGCGTTGTGGGTCGTCTGGGCGACGGTGCCGGCGACATGCGTCCCGTGGCCGTGATCGTCGGCCGCGCGGTCGGTCTTGTCGACGTAGTTGTAGCCGGCGACGCAGCGAGTCCCCTGGAGATCCGTACCCTTGTTGAAGGGGCCGTCGTCGTAGCAGGCCACCCCGGTGTCGATGACGGCCACAGTGACGCCGCTGCCGCAGGAGGCGTCCCACGCCCGCTCGGCGCCGACGCGCGTGAGGTGCCACTGCTCGCCATACTTGGGGTCGTTGGGGACGAAGCTCGCCCTCAGCTCACCCATGGGCTCGGCGACCTCGACGCGAGGATCCTTGGCGAGGCGGGCGAGGATCTCCCCCATGCGCCCGGCCGGCACGTGGGCGACGGCGATGTTGGCGTCGTCCTTGAGCGCGGGGCTGTTGTCATGGAGGGCGATGCCATACTCGGCGCCCAGCGCCTCGATCTCGGCCTCGGAAAGGCCATCCTTCACGTCGACCGCGATGTCTTCCGCGAAATCCGCGTACTCGGCGCTCTCGCTGCTCTCGCTGGAGGAGACCTCGTCATGGAGCGACGGATCGGAAGCCGCCTGGCCTGGGGGGCTCCCTCCTCGGTTGAGCACAGCCACGGCGGCCAGGATGGAGAGCGAGGCGAGGACGATGGCTTTCTTTCGCATGGGGCTCCCAAACTACGTTCGACGAGGCAAAATGATTTCTCATTGTGCGCACGACCCACGCTTTTTGCCAGGCGGCGGAAGGTAAAGAACTCCCTCCTGACCTTCCAGGGCATGAAGTTTAAGGAGGGTCGCCCTTGGTCTTTCAGCCTCGGAGCGTCTCGAGGGACAGGTCGACCCATGGCTTTCGACCCTCCGAGGCAAAAACGCCTTCACCGGACTGCTCCAGGAGCACGGCCCCTCGTGGGCCAAGGTTACTGGTGAGGTCCAGCTCACCACAGAGCCTCTGCGTGTCGACGACGTCATCGAGGTCTGGGCCGATCGCCCTCACGACCCGAACGATACGGGCTCGACGCTGAGAGACATTGGCCGGTCTCAGCGAGGCCGAGCAGGTACTGGCGCTCCCGGACCACCTGCTGCGCGCCCTGTCGGAGGACTACATCGC
>SXGT01523766.1_pt1 | contig 17509 bp, 16 predicted proteins | sample 3176221 | NCBI WGS metagenome assembly SXGT01 (sample SAMN11356862, study PRJNA531348) | freshwater metagenome | isolation source: freshwater sample F1-120 | place: China: Fuxian Lake, Yuxi | collected 2017-12-25
CCCATACGGATGACGCGAGCTCCTTGAGCTACCAGGCCCTTCACGAGCTCAGCTTCGTAAGGAATTGAGCTTGGCCGCATGTCATAACCCACAGCAACGGTTGGTACTTGGCCACCGAGCTCGCGGCGAATAAAAGTCGCATAGGCTCGGCCCAAGTGATAAGCAAATTCTGGCGTGATGTCTTTATCAACCAGTCCGCGGATATCGTAGGTTTTGAAAATTTGGCGAGGGATAGTCATAGATTAGCCAAAAAATTGCATTTATACTTTGACAGCGCTGAATATAAATCGTAAGCTTAGTTTAGCAAAGATTGTTAATTTATCCTATGGCTACACTTACACTCATCGGTTTAGTACTCGCTGGTCTCGCGGTTCTGATTATGGTATGGGTCATTGGTGTTTATAACATGCTGATCCGCGGCCGGACGCGGGTTGAAGAAGGCTGGTCAGACATCGAGGTTCAATTAAACCGACGTTATGACCTTATTCCTAACCTGGTGAATACAGTCAAGGGTTACGCGCAACACGAAGAGGGTGTTTTCACTAAGGTCACCGAAGCTCGGACAACCGCCATGTCAGCTGCCACGCCGCACGATCACGCAGTGGCCGAAAACCAATTGTCGCAAACCTTAAAATCATTGTTTGCTGTGGCTGAGGCGTATCCAGACTTGAAAGCATCGTCGAACTTTGCACATCTCCAAAGCGAACTAGTTGATGCGGAAGATAAAATTCAAGCCTCTCGCCGTTTCTATAATAGTTTGGTACGCCGCTTTAACACAGCGGTACAAACCTTCCCGACCAACATTATTGCTCCCCTGCTGAGCTTCAAAACCTTTGATTTTTACGATGCTCCTGAGGTGGCCAACGCAGTACCCACAGTTAACTTTTAGCCGTTAGCGATTAGCGTGCTTATGTACGACCACATCGCTGCTAACAAGCGTAAAACCTGGATACTTATCATCTTGGTAGCCGGGATGATTATTGGGTTATCTGGGTTGTATGGCTATATACAAGGCATCAATCCGACCGGGATGATTATTGTTGGCACCGTCATCGCTTGCGTCCATGCTTTGGTTAGTTATTTCCTGGCTGACAAAGTTGTGTTGTTGACGAGCGGGGCCAAACAAATCAGCAAACAAACAGCGCCCGAGCTCTGGAATATAGTCGAAAACTTGTGTATAGCCAACGGCCAGCCAGTACCGGCTATTTATATTATCGAAGATGAGAGCCCAAACGCCTTTGCTACTGGTCGCGATCCTGAACACGCTGCGATTGCCTTTACGACTGGTATCCTAAAAATTCTTGATAAACAAGAACTCGAAGGCGTGACTGCACATGAGCTTTCACACGTTAAAAATTATGATATCCGTGTCATGACTATAGTGGTTGTGCTGGTTGGTGTCATCATGTTGTTAGCCGATCTGATGCTGCGAACCATGGTCTTTGGTCGCCGCGAAGAACGGGGTAACTCGGCAGCCGTACTGGCCCTAGTGGGCTTGGGGCTGGCGATTTTATCGCCCTTATTCGCGCAATTATTAAAACTCGCTATCTCACGCAGTCGTGAATATCTAGCCGATGCTTCAGGTTCTATGCTCACACGCTTCCCAGAAGGGCTAGCGCGTGCACTGGAAAAAATTGCGCAAGCAGCTAAGCCAATGAAACAGGCCAATCACGCAACCGCTCACTTATTTATTGCTAACCCGTTTGGCAATCATCCACGACGCGCATCACTAGCACAACTGTTCTCGACTCATCCACCGGTTGAAGAACGCATTCGTCGTTTACGCAAGATGGACACTTAATGTATGCCGGATATTTCTGACCAGTTCACTAACCACCTAAAGGGAGTCCTGACCCGAGCCCTAGTTTTTGTGGTCGAAAATGGCGGTGCAACTATTGCTCCAGCTCACTTATTGTGGTCGCTTGGTCTACAACAAGGCTCGATCGGCTCTGAAATGCTAGTTAAAGCCGGGCTGACAAACGAGATTCTGATAAATCTTGTCAGTCATTTTAAAATCGCCTCCCCGCCTTCACCGAAGACCCTAGAGCACGCCAATCCGTTATTGTCAGAGGCCTCTAAAAAAGCCCTAGAAAAAGCTGTACTCCAGGCTAGTTTGCATGAACACCGATATGTCGGTACCGAACATTTACTCTTCGGTTTATTGCAAGCACGTACGGAGGACATTCAGCGCCTGCTGTCGGGTCAAGGAATTAATCCAGACAGTTTGTATGTACAGTTAAATACCGTGTTTAAAGCTCGTGCCCAGTTCCCAGACGCAACTGCACATCCAATTGCTGGGACCAAACTACAAACCCAACCCTGCGAGAATTGTGGCGAAGTTGCTGACAAACATGAACATTCAGAAGACAAATCCGCGCTCGAGTTTTTTACACTCGAATTAACTGCGGCTGAACATGTTAATAAACTTGATAGTTTAGTTGGACGTGAACATGAAATAGATCGTTTAGCGGCTATTTTATCACGTCGTGCTAAAAACAATCCGCTCTTACTTGGTGAGCCTGGTGTTGGCAAAACAGCCATCGTTGAGGGCCTAGCCAAAAGAATTGTCAACAAACAAGTGCCGAAAAGTTTGCAGGATCACCGGATTTTTACACTTGATCTTGGCTTGTTGCTGGCCGGCTGCATGTACCGGGGTGATTTTGAAGGCCGACTGCATGACATTCTCGAAGATATCCGTAATCTGCCAAAATCCATTTTGTTCATTGATGAAATGCATACAATTGTTGGAGCTGGCGCTACAAGCGGTTCACTCGACGCTGCCAACATGCTTAAACCAGCCCTGGCCCGTGGAGAATTGCGCTGCATCGGGGCTACCACACAAACTGAATACAAAAAATATGTCGAGTTAGACCCTGCTTTAGCCCGCCGTTTCGCGACGGTGTTAGTCAGTGAACCCTCAGCTGCTGAAACGCTTAATATCTTAAAGGGCTTACTGCCGCGCTACGAAGCACATCATCAAGTCAGCTTTGCGCCCGGGACACTTGAATTAATTGTCGAACTAAGCTCGAGACATTTTCCTGGACGTCAATTTCCGGATAAAGCTATAGATCTTTTGGATGAATCCGGGGCCGCCGCCCAACTACAACGCGGCGAACAAACTAAGCCTGTCATTAACGAGGCCTTAATTCTGCTCGTCGCCTCGCGCATGACTGGTGTGCCGCTTGAACAATTATCGGCCACTGAAACCGAAAAATTACGCAGTCTAGCCACGCGTCTCGAGAAATACGTGGTGGCTCAGCCACAGGCAATCGCCGCGGTCACTGACGCCGTACGCCGTGCCAAACTAGGTATCACTCGCGCGGGCAAACCCCTAGCCTCGTTTTTATTTGTTGGTCCGTCTGGCGTAGGCAAAACCGAACTTGCCAAAGCCTTAGCCCAAGAAGTGTTTAACGATCCAAAGGCTCTGATTCGCCTTGACATGAGCGAATTTTCCGAAGGGTTTGCAGTTAGCAAACTAGTTGGCTCCCCACCTGGCTACGTGGGCTTCCGCGAGGGCGCAAAACTGACAGACGCCGTTAAGCAAAAACCACATGCTGTCATTTTATTTGACGAGTTCGAAAAAGCTCATCCGGACGTTCACAATTTACTCCTCCAGGTGCTTGATGATGGGGTCTTAACCGACGCCACCGGACAGACGATAAGTTTCCGCAATGCGCTAATTATTTTTACCACTAACGCCGGGCGTGAACGTTTCGAAGGCGGCCCACTAGGCTTTGGTGGCCTTGCTAATAGTCAACCAACTGCTCTGGATTTGCGACCGTTATTAGAGGACCATTTCAAACCGGAGCTATTGAATCGAGTTAATCGCGTAGTCGTCTTCCAGAGACTGAAGGAAAAAGACTTGCTCCAAGTAGTTAAGCGTGATCTAGCCGAGCTTGGTCAGCGCCTCAAAAAGCGTGGTTACGCCATTAAAGCCCAGGCTAATGCTGCCCAATCCTTAGTAAAAGCCATCAATCCAAAATTCGGTGCACGCGATGTCCGCCGAGTAATTGAAGAATACGTCGAACAACCCCTAGCTGAATTGTTGTTAGCCCAAAAGCGGCGGACTAAGAAAACCTATACACTGCAACCTAATAAAACCGGAAAAATCCACATTCGGTAGTTGAAAAAATCAGCCTGGAGCTGGTTTTTTCATGTTATAATTTTGGGGTATGGCAGCGTCAGTAGCCACCCCGCAGTCCATGCCCTTAAATAGCGGGGCGCGTTTACGTATTCAGCAAAATATGGCGCGCCGAGAGCGCCAACCCAATCGTGGTAAAAACTTTTTTGACCTGACCGCGCTGCAAACAGCCGCCGGCACAAACACACCAACCGCAACAGTCCCAGTTAATGAACAGTATCAACGCGCTTTCCGTCAACGCCAAATAGTCCACCAAATCGGACAAGCGGCCGGCCTGACACTCGACAGACAACAGCAAAACAATGATCAACCAGACGAATTCCAAGCATTAAGCGACAACTACGCCGAGCAAGAAGCTATGGCGCTCTTACAAAGCCAACAGAACCTTGATGCACGCGCCGCTCAGGTGAAAAACAGAGCTCTCAAAGACCTCAAGGAACGAGGCTTGCAGGAGGGGTTGGAGACGCTCGTCAAGGCCGGTACTAAAGAGCTCAGCGCAATCTCGGTAAGTGCCGTGGCCGCAGCCGGCGAAGTGCTGGATTCGGCTTTTGAAGACCTCGGCGTAGTGGAGGGCGCAACCTTCGTGCAGAACCAAATCCAAGCCGTGCGCACAATTTTTTCACCACCTCCCCCGCCACCGGAAGCGGCCACCGATCTGAAAAGCCTAGGCGATAACGTCAGACGCTGGAGTCAAGATATGGTATTCGATACCCTGTTTCCGCGCTTCAATCTCCATACCGTGTCAGGCCTAACGTCGTTAGGAAAAGCTATTTATCAATGGTTTCTTTTGGGCCTTATAGTTACAGCTATAAGTACTTATATAGCCGTTTCATTCGCAGTGCTTTACTTCATGATTTACATTATCAGTTGGGTACCAGGCATTTAATCTGAGTATATGTCAGAAAAACAACAAATAATCCTTAAAATTGCCGGTCTGATTTTTGTAGCCCTACTCATGGGTTTAGCTTTATATTTAATGATTTTCGCCGGCGGACCAACAATTAAGCCTCAGACTCCGCAGGCTGACACTACTGGGACCGGCGGCAATTTACCTAACGCTGGCCCGGGTACTCAAGGCAATAAAGACGGCGATGATCCAACTGACGGCACTGGAGCTTTAACACCTTCAAAAATTGCCCGTGGCGGCTTAACCGAGACGACTTTACTCACCACGGCTAGCATATATAAGCCAACCATCACCGCCACTGGTCAAATTGCTTATTACGATCCTAAAGACGGCAAATTTTATACGATTGACGACGACGGTAATGTAGTCCCGTTGTCACAGGGCAGTTTTCCATTTGCCGATAATGTAGTGTTTGCTAATAATGCCCAGGCCGCAGTTATAGAGTTCCCGGACGGTAGTAACATCGTTTACGATTTTCTGACAGGCGCACAACACACATTGCCGTCACATTGGGAAGAATTTTCTTTTTCGGAAGACGGCAGTGAAATAGCTACCAAGAGTCTTGGCACCGACCCCTCAAATCGTGCTCTGATCATTACTTCGTCTGACGGCAGCCGAGCACAAGCTATTGCCGCGCTTGGCAACAACGATAATCTGGTAGATATCGACTGGTCGCCAACTGGCAATGTAGTTGGATTTTCAAAAACTGGTAGTGCTGGCAGCGCTTTTGGCCAGAATGAAATTTACCTCATTGGACCAGATGGAGAGGCCAATGGCGTGCTAATTGTCAACGGTTCAAACTTTAAAAGTACATGGTCACCGGACGGAGCAAATATCTTGTACTCGGTAGCGGATGCTGGAGACGAATACCGCGCCAGCCTGTGGTACGGGGACGCAGAAGGCGATAGAACCGGGGATACGCGCTTGCGCATAGGACTAAAAACCACTGTTGATAAGTGTGTCTTTGCTAGCAACAGCTTAGCTTATTGTGCCGTGCCACTAATTATGCCGAGCGGAGGTGGTTCGTCGTCTGCACTCGTAACTAGTCCAGATTATTTATACAGTATAGCCTTCCCAAGCGGTCGTACGACTTTAGTCGCCATACCGGCAACTGAAACCCGTATGTTTAACCTCACTGTTTCAGCTAATGGCCAAGAGCTTTATTACACCGATAGCTCAGGCAGATTAAATTTGCTGCTACTCGATTAACTATGCGTTATTATTGGCACTTTTTGAGTCTGGCTACCATCATCGTAATTTTTATTGTTTTATTCTTTAGCCTGTCGCTCAGTGTCAAAGACAAAATTACGTTTACTGATGAGGCTGAGACACTAACAACGCCGACTATAACTATCGCCGATCCGGCGCTCGGACCTTTAGAGGCCCCAGTCACGATTGTAAATTTTGGCGATTATGAATGCGAAGCTTGCGCCAAACTAGAAGACAGTTTAATCAGCTTGCGGGCAGAATACTCAGACAAGTTAAGAATTGTCTGGAAAGACATGCCAAACACCTCACAACATGCCCAGGCCTTGAACGCCGCCATTGCCGCTCAATGCGCCGGTGAGCAAGATAAATTCTGGGAGTATCACAGTTTACTCATGATCAACCAAGCTAAGCTTAGTTCAGAGTTGTATACTGAGATTGCTACAGAATTAAACTTGAAAGAGCGCCCATTTACCCGGTGCCTAGAAGATCAAAGTACTTTACCGCTGGTGCAACGGGGGTTTGAGGAAGGGTTGGCTCTCGGAATTACCGCTACTCCCACCGTGTATATCAACGGGGAGCGTTATACTGGCACTATGACGACAAGTGAACTTCGGCGAATTATTGAAAATCTCATAACTAATCTGTGAAGAAACTTGTTGTTATTTTAATCGCGCTCAGCTGCTTGCATCCCACTTTAACATCAGCGGATGCTGGTGGTGCTGATGCTGGGCTCATTACGTGTGAAATTGGCATTTGTAATTGTACCTACGAAGCCATACCAGGATATGCCTTCGGTCCATATGTTCTGCCAGCCGGATACTGGGGTGTGCCGACAGATTCTGGTAGTTGTTTGGCACTGTGTTTTAAGGATTCACAGTTAAAACATCCTGGGGACGATAATCCAGCACACACGACATCAACCTTTTCGTGCAATACTGCTGCAGTCGAAACACCCATCCCTGTCAGAGATCCAATCTTTCCAGAACTCAATGTCATTATTCCCGGTCTTGGATATATCGTTAAAGACGGTGAGCCGTTTTGGTCAGAAGCTCAAATTGACAACGTTAACGGACAACAGAACTCCAATCTACTCGGTACTTACATTGCAGCCATATATGGTTACGCCCTCGTGGCCGGCTCGATAGTCGCGGTGACTATGCTCATGATTGCTGGCTTGCAGTATGCCACGGCGCGAGGTGATTCTAAACATGTTGAACAAGCTAAGAAACGCATCGGAAACGCCGTAGCTGGGATTATTTTGTTGCTACTCGCATATAACATAGCTTTTTTTATAGATCCAGCCACGACTAATTTTGAAGCACTCAGCTTCAAGCACATAGACGGCATTCAGCTAAACACGCAAGTTGCAGGTAATGAAGGCGCCGCATCTATTATAGGCGCTGTAGGTACTTGGGAAAACTTAAGTAGCCCATATAAAAACATTGTGGTAAGTGCTAAGCGTGACGGGATTTGCGAGGTAGCCGATGGTTTAGCTTCACCTACCGGCACATTGCCAAACCAAGGTAATCATCACTGGTTTGACGGTGGGGCTAACGGTGAATTTAATAAAATTAACGCTCTTGACTGGTCGGCGGCTTGGGGAACAAACATTCAGGCACCCTTTTCAGGCACCGTCAGTTATGAAACCGGTAGTGTTAATACTGATCGCTGCGGTAACCGCATTAGACTGAAATCTAGTTCCGGCGATCAAATTACGATTTGTCACGTAAAAGATTTCCTCAACAAAAATAATCAGGTTGCGCCAGGACAAGTGCAGCAAGGCGACGTGATCGGCCATGTCGGCGGCCAATGTTGCTCTGGCGAGAGCGTGCCGACCGGTTGGGTAACTGAATGCAACATCAGTGGTTCGGCCTGCGACCCCAATACTGCTGGGAGTTGCGCTTGTCAGACGATTGAACAAGCTGGTAATTCCACTGGGCCTCATGTACATATTACTTGGGACAAGGGAGCGAGTAATATTTTATCCTGCCTAGCCAAAGCCGTTCCAGAGACTTCCGATGCAGAGACATCCGATGCAGAGACTTCCGAATAAAGGTGTTTATGTATTCATGTTCTCACTGCGACACTCAATATCTGAAGTGGACCGGTCGCTGCAGTGAATGTGGACAATGGGGCACAATTACCGAGGACGGCGGTCAAACGCCGTCTTTAGGTTCTAAAAAGAAGTCCTCAGCTAAAGCCGCTCCCGTGCTTGCCCTTGCTAACGCAGCCGCCACCCAAACCAAGCATATCCCTACCGAGCTACCCGAACTAGACCGCGTACTTGGTGGCGGCATAGTTCCCGGCTCGGTCACGCTGTTGGCCGGCGAGCCGGGCATAGGTAAGTCGACACTCGTAGCTCAACTCGCTGACGCCTTTTCGAAACGAGCTGCGGGCAAGACCGCCTACTATGCTTCTGGTGAGGAATCCGAAGGCCAGGTTCGTTTACGTTTTGAACGACTCGACATCGAGCCGAAATATATCTCGTTTTCGAATACTGTTGATGTTCCCGCTATCATCGCGGCCGCACAACAACTCACCCCGAGCGTGGTCATCGTCGACTCCATTCAGACCATGATGACTTCTGAAGCCGATGCTTTTCCCGGCACGCCAACAGCCGTGCGAGCAGCCACGTCTGAGCTCATCGGCTACGCCAAGACCTCAGGCATCCCAGTGCTCATCATCGGCCAAGTTACCAAGGAAGGCTCGGTGGCTGGCCCCAAGACGCTGGAGCACCTCGTCGACACCGTACTCACGCTCGAAGGCGATCCCGACTCGGCTTATCGTATCCTACGAGCCTCAAAGCACCGCTTTGGGAGTACGGATGAAGTCGGTGTTTTTGAGATGACCGAAAAAGGTTTAATAACTGTTGAGAATCCGTCAGCGCGTTTCCTGAAAGAACGAGTTCCTGGTCCAGGCTCAGTCGTCACCTGTGTCATGGAAGGTTCGCGACCGTTTCTCGTCGAAATCCAAGCCCTCGTCGATAAAACCTTCTTCCCCAATCCAGTGCGACGTACCTCGGGCTTTGATACTGGCCGCCTGCAGATGCTGCTCGCGATTATCAGCAAACGTGCTGGCATAAAAGTTTATGACCAAGACGTATTTGTAAACGTAGTCGGTGGCATGCGCGTAAGCGAACATGCCGCCGACCTGGCTGTAGCCGCGGCTGTCATGAGTGCCATTGAAAACAAACCGCTGCCCGCTGATGCGGTGGTCATTGGAGAGCTGGGTTTGGGTGGTGAAGTACGTTCTGTTTCCTTTCTCGAACGACGTTTGAAGGAGGCCGAGCGACTAGGGATGAAAACGTTCTTAACGCCGAAGGAGATCAAAGGAGTCAAAGACGTACTTAAATAGTTTTCACCATCCTGACGTAAGAAAGGATTTGCTCTCAGGCTGGCTTATTCAAAGTGAACTTCGTCGACGTATTTAAACAAGCGGTCACGAAGTTTAGGATAAGCTGACAAATCCGGGCTCTGGTCGAGCACTTCTTTCGAGAAGTCTTTGGCAAACGACATCAGGTCGATGTCATGCATTGTGCCGAGTTTGAATTGCTCAAACCCAGACTGTTCGGTGCCAAAAATATTGCCTGGTCCACGCAGTTGCAAATCTCGTTCAGCTAAATCAAAACCGTCCTGGCTATTTTCAATAGCGCGCAAACGCTCTCTGGCGACCTCGCCAAGTATGCCCGTGGGATGCAAAAAACAATAACTCTGGTGCTCACCTCGACCAACCCGACCACGCAACTGGTGCAATTGAGCCAAACCAAAGCGTTCGGCACCTTCTACATACATAATCGTAGCATTTGGTACATCAACACCAACTTCAACCACAGTAGTTGAAATCAACATATCAGCTTCCCCGCTCGCAAATCGACGCATGACATCATCTTTTTCTTTGGTTTTCATGCGTCCGTGTAGCATAGCTACCCGATAACCCTTAAATGGTTCGAGTACAAACTCTTTAAACACTTGCGAAACCGAATTGACGCCAAGTGCATCCGACTCCTCAATGAGAGGACAGACCACAAAAATTTGGCGACCAGCGTCCATTTCTTTGCGCATTTTATCGTAAATCAGCTGTTCACGACCTAGCTCAATCACCTGAGTCTCGATAGGTTTTCGTCCGGCTGGATATTCGTTCAGAATCGAACGGTCGAGGTCGCCATACAAAACTAAGGCTAGCGAACGCGGAATGGGTGTAGCCGTCATCGACAATAAATGCGGCATACCGTCCAGATCGCCTTGCTTGTCTTTTAGCGCCTGGCGTTGGCGCACACCAAAGCGATGCTGTTCATCGACCACAATCAAGCTCAGTCGGTCAAAGACCACCTCTTGCGTTAGCAAGGCATGCGTGCCAACAACGATGTTGGCAGCATTATTTTTGAGGGCCGCGAGCAGCTGCGCTTTAGTGACTTCTTTATCGCCAACCCGGCGCTTGGTACGAGTGTATAGAGCGATTTTGAGCTGAGCCCCAAACAGGCGCTGTAAGGTTTGTGCGTGCTGTTCGGCCAAAATTTCAGTCGGCGCCAACATGGCAGTTTGCCAGCCATCGCGCGCAGCGTTTAGCGCCACCAAAGCCGCCACCACGGTTTTGCCGCTACCCACATCGCCCTCAAGCAAGCGATTCATGGGCTCGGGCCGATTCATGTCTTTAATAATTGCCCAAATAGCTTTTTTTTGCGCAGCCGTAAGTACGAACGGCAGGTTAGCCACCGCTTGTTTAACGGCATTTTCGTCAAATGGTACTTTTGGCGCTTTTTGTAATTTAAGTTCGCGACGCGACTTAGCATGTAAAAGCTGGTGCAAGAAAAACTCATCAAATTTTAAACGACGCAAAGCCTGTTCTTTGGTATCTGTCGAAGACGGAAAATGCAACTCGCTAATAGCTGAAGGCAAATCCTTAAGCTCGACCTCCCGCATGATATGTTCTGGCATCCAATCATCTACCTCCCGCAGAGCGCTAAGCGACGCTTCAACCGCCTTGCGACGAATTTTTTGAGTCAAGGCACCGGTTAATTTATAAATCGGAATAATGCGACCTGTGTCCTTGGTTACCTTGGCATTACCTATGACCTCGTAAACTGGGTTTACAAGTGACAAACCATACTTGTCATCTACCCGACCAGCTAAGGACACCACTTGTCCAGGTTTCAAAACCTTAGTCAAAAAACCCTGATGAAACCACACCGCCTTAATTGCTCCGGTGCCGTCCTCGATAATGGCCTCGGTCACCATCATGCGCCAAGACTTTTGGCTACGATGTGAATCGATGGAAGAAATCGTGCCCTGTATAGTTACCTTACTGCCAGCTGTTGCGTCTCCGATAGCGACCGCGTGTGATAAATCATCATACCGAAACGGGAAATCAAATAACACGTCCTGTAGGCTAACAACCCCCAGCCGAGCAAAATCCTTAGCCTTAACAGCACCAATGCCCACCATCGAACCTAACGAATCCTTTAAATGAAAAGGCATAGCCAATAACTACATGTTCAAATTGGCGGAAGGGGCGAGATTCGAACTCGCGGTACCTTTCAGTACGACGGTTTTCAAGACCGTTACCTTAAACCACTCGGTCACCCTTCCGTGCTCGCTACCGGATAGACTCTCACTCGGACTCCCTGGCGGTCGCCCTCACTTGCGTCTATCCGTCGCTCGCTTTTGGCCCTCGTTTCACTCGGGCCGCTGGCTCGTGAATCGGTTCGTGAAAACCCATTTAAACAGTTGGATACGAGGAGCCGACCGAGTAAGGCCGAGGCGTATAAAGATATACGTTGAGGCCGACGGAGGGCTGGCGACGACGTAGCCGCCTGTTTAAATGGGTTTTCTACTGGCGGAAGGGAGAGGATTCGAACCTCCGGAACCATTGCTGGTTCACAGGTTTAGCAAACCTGCGCCTTAAGCCACTCGGCCACCCTTCCGTGCTCGCTACCGGATAGACTCTCACTCGGACTCCCTGGCGGTCGCCCTCACTTGCGTCTATCCGTCGCTCGCTTTGGCCTTCCTGCGGAAGGCCAGAAGTGAAACAGTTTTGGCTCGTTTATAGTGTGAATACTAAAACGGGCTGGGACAAGGGTACATGATTTTGTTAAAACTTTCAAGCGCTGCGTGGTATACTTTTTAAGAGTTATGCTAAGCCAGGATGATCAATTTCACGCCTTTGAGGACGGTCTCGACGTTGGACGAGTAATCTTTGCTTGGGAAACTTGGGAATTTTCCCCAGTTGAACGCTCGAAACGCTGGTATATAGTGGCCACGGCCATTGGCTTGGGCATGCTAATTTTTGCCCTGATGAGCGCAAATTTTGTCTTTGCCCTAATCGTGGTAATGTTCGCAGTCATCATGCTCATGCGCGATCTGCGTAAACCCGCAAGGGTACAGGTGGCAATTACGACTGATGGCATCGTGTTTCATCACGAGTTTTATCCGTTTAGCGAAATCAAGGATTTTTCCGTTATTTATGAACCCCCTGAGGTAAGTAACTTATATTTGGGGTTTAACAACCGTTGGTCGCCGCCGCTGTCAATTCCACTCGAAGACACTGATCCGAATGAAGTCCGGGCTCAGTTATTGCCATTCATCTTTGAAAACCTCGACCGCGACAGCGAAAGTTTGACAGACACCCTTTCTAGAGTGTATAAGTTGTAACCGTTAGATCCAAATTTTAAAATGACTTTTTATTTTCGTAAAGAAAACCTACTAAGTTTGCCGGCTACTAGGAAACGGCCGAGTAAGGACGAGGTGTGGCCAATTCTGTAATGAGGTAGAAAAGCTACTAAGTTTGTCAGATACAAGGCGCGGGGAAGATTTTTCTGAAGCGTATGTATCCATACGGTGAAGAAAAATCGGGGCCCCGCAACAAAGTAGCTGGCAAACTTGGGTAGCTTTTCAGAAGGTGGGCGTAGCTCAGCTGGATAGAGCATCAGCTTGCGGAGCTGAGGGTCGGGGGTTCAAATCCCTCCGTCCACACCAAAATACCCCGACTCACGTCGGGGTATTTTTGTTGCAATTAAACCCGATGTGAAGACGTAAAGCTGGTGAGTACAAAAATACCGATAGCTACTAAAACAATCGACCCACCGGCAGCAAGATCATAATAATATGAAAGTAGCAAGCCCAGAGTGACTGAGAACAATGAAATCGCAACAGCCGCGGCGCTCGTAGCCCGGAAGCTTAAGCCTAAACGCATAGCTGCCAAAACCGGAATCACCATGAGTGCTCCCATAAGCAGAATACCCACCACGCGCATACCCACCGCCACAGTCACCGCGGTCATCAGAGCCAATAACGTGTTCAAAAATCCCACGCGTACGCCCTGCGCTTGAGCGATGTCTTCGTCAAAGGAAATCAAAAAGAATTCTTTAAACAGACAAACCGTTAACACCAAGACTCCACCACATACGCCGCCAATCAACCAAACATCGTGACTGCTAACCGTGGTAATACCACCAAACAAATACTGAAGTACTCCTGCGTTAAACTGATTGGCTGCGCTCATTCCAACCACAGCTAAAGCAAGACTCCCAGATAAAATTAAAGCCAATAAAGAATCGCCAGAAAACCACCCGAGCACACGTAATCTTTCAATCAACAAGCCGGCTAAAATAGCTACCGCGCCGGCTGTCAGCAACGGGTCAAGTCCAAGTATAAGCCCGAGCGCAACCCCAGCCAACGAAGCGTGGGCCAGAGTATCGGCAATCAAGGCCTGACGACGCACGGTCAAAAACATGCCGAGTAACGGCGCCACTGACCCAATCAACAAGCCCGCTATGAGCGCGCGCTGAATGAAATCATATGCCAAAAAATCAAACATACTTAGTTTTAGGCTGACTGCCAAAAACCGCGGCCGCCAAAGCCGTAGCAATCGGCACAGCCAGCATTAAGGCCGTTCCACCGACTAATGCACGTAGAATTTCTTCTACGATGTTTTCATTATTCAAAATAATCCACAAGGGCGGATGGTCTGGTAAGGCGAAGAGTAGAAACAACGGAAACGAAGCACCAGTATAGGCCAAAATGAGCGTGTTCACGAGCGCGGCAATATGCTCACGGCCCACCGAAATTCCTCGTCTATAGAGCTCAGTCACCCCGAGCACAGGGTTAGCTAATCCAATTTCTTCAACGGCGGCTACCTGGGCGGTTGTGACATCGTCAAGCACACCCAAGGCGCCAATGACGATACCGCCAAGCAGCAAGCCACGCAGATCAAGTGTAGACAAGTAACTAAACTGTAAGTAGATAGCCTCTTCAGTACCTGTACCGGCCAGGTCAGCAAAGGTGGCAGCTATAATCGCCAGCAGAAAAGCAGCTACGAGTGCCATCAAGGTAGCGGCCAGGGCTACGTAGGTCCTGCGCTTGAAACCATGGGCCAAGAGAATAGACACTATCGCAATAGCGCACGAGCCGATGAACGAAGTAATCAGTGGGTTGTCGCCAGCGATAATTCGTGGAACAACATACAACATGAGAATGACGAGACTCGCAGCCAGCCCTAACAGTGAGCCGGCTCCACGGGCTCGACCAAAAATGAGTGCGGCGGCGGCAAAAACAAGAATGTAAATCACTACGGCCGAAAGTCGATAATGATCAAGAATGTAATAATTATCACCCCGAGCATCCTTAACATTCGCTAACACGACTTTATCTCCGACCTGCAAATGATAATGACGATAATTCGTTCCAGAAAAAGTGTATGTAATCGTTAGCACTTGACCCTCGTCTGCACCACCTATGACTTCGACTAAGACAACTTGTTGAGCATCATCAAGAGGTGAGTCAGTTGAGGGATTATCTTCAATAATCTCAAGCACTCGACCACGGGCATAAATTTGCGCGTCAGATACGGTGTCTTGCGCCAAGGCAGGCACCACAAAACTAAAACTCATGGTTAGCAGGACAAGACTCGTGACTAACTTATGCATATTTAATGTTGATGCATGACCTTAGCGTTTTTGCCATAAAGTTTGTGAACTACGTCTTCAACTGGACCGTGGCAAATCAAATGTTTATTGAGGCATAAGACCGTATCGACCTCATGAGTCACGATATCAAGATCATGCGACACAATCACAATGGTCAGGCCTTGATCGTGAAGTTTGCGTAAAAATGTGTAAAAAACCTCTTGACTCAGTGCATCAACTGCCGAGGTTGGTTCGTCCAACATTAAAATCGCAGGGTCGCCAGCTAAAGCACGAGCAATTAGAACGCGCTGGCGTTCACCACCAGATAATTCACCTAAACGACGGCGTGATAAGTGTGCGATATCCGCTGTTTTCATGGCTCGTTTAACTGCTGCCCGGTCAGCTTTAGACAACCTAACCAAAAACCCTCTGCTGGCCGTTCGCCCACTCATGACAATTTCGGCCACTGTGGCCGGGAAAAAATGGTCATCACCCGCACTTCGCTGGGGTACGTAGCCGATACGTGAACGATCTTCAGAGTGGCGCACTGGATCGCCTGACAGCAAGACCTCACCACTGTCTGGTTGTAACAGGCCGAGCATGAGCTTGAGCAATGTGGTCTTGCCACCCCCATTTGGTCCAACAATACCCACGTAATCCCCAGCTTGAATATCAAAAGTTATCTTCTCCAAAATCGAGTTAGTGTTATACCGGAACGACAAATCTTTCACGCTCATGACCGGGACCTGGGATTTTACTGGCATAGCATAGCGGAGCTCAAAGCTTCGCGGTTTTTTTCCATAACGGTGAGATAGGTGTCACCGGCTTGCAACTCTTCTTCATCTAAGCCTTCGAGGGGGTTAAGGACCGCTGTCATAGCCCCAATCTCTTGCGCGAGTGTCTCAGCCAGCTTTGGGCTTACCAGGGTTTCAAAGAAAATAGTCTTTACCCCCAGTTCGCGTGCTTCCTCGGCGAGTTCGGCAAGATCCTGAACAGATGGCTCAGCTTCTGGTGACAAACCCGCGATGGCGTGAGTGTTAAAACCGTAGCGGCGCGCCAAGTAACCAAAAGCGTCATGCGACACAATAATATCATTAAGCTCACAGGCAGTGAGCGAGGTGCGATAGCTGTCGTGGAGTTCCATCAAGGACTGAATGTAATCGTCAGCGTTGGACTGATATTGTGCGGCGTGTGCGGGGTCAGCTTCAATCAGAACATCGCGAATAGCGGCAACGATGTCTTGAGCCTCAACCGGATCGAGCCAGATATGGGGATCGGTTCCTTCATGGTCGTGCTCGTCTTCTTCATGTTCTGATTCGTCCTGATGCCCTTCTTCGACTTCTGTAAATGGAACGTGGTCTTCAATACCAAGTACCTGACCGCCATTACCCCTCGTCTCTTCTGCCAAGTCTTCAGCCCAGGTGTCGAGACCTCCACCCAGGTAAATCAAAACATCAGCTTCAATAACCTGTGCAACTTCTCTGGGGCTCGGTTCGTAATCATGAGGCTCGGCACCGGCTGGTATCACATTGCTCACATATACTAGCTCGCCACCAACGTTTTGGGTGAAGTCAGCCAAAGGATAAATGGTAGTGACCACGAAGATCCTATCCTGCTTTATTGGACTCTCAGCGGTCGGCCAGCCTAGCCACAAAACCAAACCAATGGCGACTACGAAGAACAGAACTGGGAGCACTGGGTAGACACGTGAGTTCATACGTTTTGGCATTCACCACAAAGTCCGAAAAACTCGAGAGTGTGTCGAATGATTGCAAAATTATTTTTTGTTTTCATGTGCCGCTTGAGAAGCGCTATATCATCCTCAAGCTCAATATCCTCAATCTTCTTACATTTGGTGCACACAGCGTGATGATGATGTGCACGATCAGCGAATTCATAACGTAACTTACCCTCCTCTAAGGACACCTGAACAATCACGTTCTTTTTTATCAAAAAATCTAGTTCGCGATAAAGCGTCGCTCGGTGGACACGAATAAAACGATCGCGAAGGATCCCACCCAATTCTTCTAAAAGAAGGGGTTTCTGACGTCGGCTAAAAATATCAATAACCGCCTGTCGTAATTTTGTAAGTTTATGACCTCCGGATTCGAGTTTGTACAGGACCTCAGCAGCTGCAGAGCTATACATATTTCTCATCTCATTTTCTCAACGCGACACTATCGCGTTTTGGAAAATAGAATCAATATTTATAGGGGTAAAATAAGTATAACGCGACAGTGTCGCGTTTGCAAATAGTGACCTACCCTTGTGCCAAGGTAAAGCCAAAAACCTTAGTTTTTCCGCTAACCTCAATAACTTTTTTAGCAGCCACCATAGTTGCTCCCGTAGTCCA
>SXGT01830524.1_pt1 | contig 17507 bp, 12 predicted proteins | sample 3176221 | NCBI WGS metagenome assembly SXGT01 (sample SAMN11356862, study PRJNA531348) | freshwater metagenome | isolation source: freshwater sample F1-120 | place: China: Fuxian Lake, Yuxi | collected 2017-12-25
ATTCTTGGTCGGAAGCGGTGAGTTTCGTTTTCGCACTTTGGCCCGCTGGCCGCAGTTGCCCGATGGGTACCAATGGCTTGAGGTGGCCGCCGTGGCCACGAATTCTCGCCACGAGGTCGTGATCTTCAACCGGGGTGAACACCCCGTCATCATTTGCGATGCCGAGGGTCGCTTCCTCAAATCCTGGGGAGAGGGTGCCTTCGTGCGGGCTCATGGCATTACCATCGGCCCCGACGACGCCGTGTATTGCTGCGATGATTTGGACCACACGGTGCGCAAGTACACGGCCGATGGTGAGCTCGTTTGGAAACTAGGCACCAGCGGCGTCCCCTCCGATACCGGCGCGACGAGCATCGATTACCGGACCATTCGATACGCGGGCCCCCCGTTTCACTATCCGACCGACATCGCCTTGTCGGCGGAAGGGGATCTCTTTATCAGCGACGGTTACGGCAACGCACGTGTGCATCGGTTTTCGTCCGATGGCCGCTTGATCCTTTCGTGGGGGGAACCCGGCGCGGGGCCGGGCCAGTTTGGTGTGCCGCATGGCATTGGCGTGCATCGCGATGGCCAGGTCTACGTGGCGGACCGCGAGAATTCCCGCATCCAGATTTTTTCGCAGCAGGGAGTGTACCTGGACCAAATCACCGATTTGGCGAGACCTTCTAGCTTCACCTGGGATCCGGATGGCAATCTCTACGTGGCCGAATTGGGATACCGCGCCGGTCTGTGGCCGGGGACGACCGCTCCGTATGAAGGCGCACCAGGGGGCCGTGTCACCATCTTGGACCCGCAGCGTAACGTCATCACTCGTTGGGGAGGTGGAGAGCAACCGACAGCACCTGGGGATTTCTTTGCTGCGCACGATATCTGGATCGACGCCTGCGGCGACCTCTATGTCTCGGAGGTCAATTGGACCGCCGGCGTGAACCGAGGCCTGATGCCCGCCGGATGCCATTGCCTACAGAAATTTGTGCGCATGCGCAATCCCTTAGCCGCGAAAGGCACACCATGAGAGCTTGGCGATTTTATGCGTTTGGCGATATGCGGTTGGATGAAATTCCTGTACCCGCATTGATTCCCCGTCATGTGTTGGTGGAACCGCTTTGCGTCCAACCCAGCGTTACGGAGGCCCAATTGGCACAGGGCATCCCAACGCTGGCGTACGACCGCATCCAGCGTCGGCTCGAGCGTGAGGCCCCCATCGGTCTTTTTGGCCATGAGTTTTGTGCGCGCATCGTGGAAGTGGGGCCAGACGTGCACGGCTACCGCGTGGGGGACCGAGTCGCCGCCCGCGCCAAGTTGCCCTGCGGTGCTTGCCCGCTCTGCCAATCCGAGCGCAGCCATCTCTGTCGCCGCGGCCCGGTGATCGGCTTTGATCAACCCGGCTGCTTCAGTGAGTTGGCGTTGCTCCCCGAGATTGCCCTTGTGAAGGTTGATGATGCCATCTCGGATAGCGAAGCGGCTTGTTTGCAGTCCTTGAGTGACAGCGTTGCCGCCGTGGAAACCGCCGAAGTTGGCATCGGAGACAGCGTGGTCGTGCTCGGCCAGGGGAGCATGGGACTCGAGTGTCTACAGATTGCCCGCACGCGCGGTGCGGGCCAGCTGATCACTGTCGACGTGCGCGACGAGGCCTGTGAAATTTCACGTCAGCTGGGTGCCGACCACGCCCTGAATGCTACCAAGTGCGATCCCGTTGCCACGATCCTGGATCTGACCGGAGGCAATGGCGCGGATATCGTGTTTGAGTGCGCCGGTGGCAGCCCCAAACAGGGACTGGCCGGAAGCGGCACGCTCCGCCAAGCGATCGATGCGGTGCGTTCGGGGGGTAAAATCATTGGCGTTTCGTGGTTTGGTGCCCCTTTGGAGCTGGACGTCGATCGGATGCGTGAGCGCAGTTTGCGCTATTTGTTTCCCGACATTAGCACCCAAGCCCATCTGGAGTTTACGGTGCGTCTGATGGCCTCTGGTCGCGTGAACATGGGCCCCACCATTCGCCATATCCTGCACGGCCTGGAATCGGTTCCGGAGGCCTTTGAAATCACCGCCCACAAGGGGAAATATCAGGCCATCAATCCGGCCCAGGTGATGATGAAGCGTCCGGCATGATGGGTGTTGCTCGCGCTCCATTTGCTATACTGTCGTCCTAAATCCGACGGTCGTTTCCATTCCAACGGAAGCTCCGTTGGATTGCAGTTCGCCTGCCGGGCGACGACACGGTTGTTCATTTGAGTTTGTCTGAGCGAGGACCTGTGATGGAACATCAACACCCCCCGTTGTCGAGCAGCGTGAGCTACCAGGCGGAACTACCGGTAACGGACTTCATTTTCCGCAACTATCACAACTTCAACGCGCGGGCCACGCGCGAGGCCCTGCGTGCGTATTGGCGTCACATCGAGGGGGGGGGCAAGATGTTTTGGGCGATGGCTGGAGCCATGTCCTCGGCCCAACTCGGCGTGACCCTTGCCCCTGCGATTCGAGCCGGTTTGATCCACGGCCTATCGGTAACGGGAGCGAACCTGGAGGAGTCTCTCTTCCGGCTGGTGGCCCATCATCACTACCGAGATTTCCCCGACTACCGCTATTTTACAAAGGCCAACGACACGCAGCTACTGGATGACGGCATGCGTCGCGTGACGGATACCAGCATCCCCGAGGACGAAGCCTTTCGGTCCGTGGAGAAGGTCATCGTCCCCATGTGGAAAACGGCCAGCGAGCAGGGAACACGCCGATTCTGGCACGAGTACTTCTATGACCTGGTGCGCAACCTCGACATGGCCCTATACCAAGGCAATCCCCAGGAATGTTGGTTGCTGGCCGCAGCCCAGGCAAACCTGCCGCTTGTGGTCCCCGGCTACGAGGACTCGACCTTTGGAAATATCTTTGCGTCATACGTGAAATCGGGGGATTGCCAGGCATCCATCGCCAAGTCCGGCATCGAATACATGGCCGACTTCTACGATGAATACCGCGATCTGTCCCAGGACGGCGGTGTTGGATTCTTCCAGATTGGCGGCGGTATTGCCGGCGATTTCCCGATCTGTGTCGTGCCGTCGATCAAATACGACCTGGGGGAAACGGTCCAACCTTGGGCGTACTTCTGTCAGATCTCGGATTCGACCACATCTTATGGATCCTACTCGGGGGCTACCCCCAACGAAAAAATCACCTGGGACAAACTGACTCAGGATACGCCCATGTTTATCATCGAATCGGACGCGACCATTGTCGTACCGCTGATCTTGACCGCACTGCTTGAGTGCCAACGAAATCCAACCAGCGCCCGCGCTCTCATGGCGGATCGGTCGCCCGATCGGGGGTGATGTCCCCGTCAGCGTTGAGAGTCCGCGTTAAGACCGGCAGCAAACGTCAGTCGCCCAAAGAAGGCCGGCTGGTGAAAATCGGGCTGTGGGCGATCCACTTGCGACCACGTCAGCCAATGTGGGTGCGACGTTTGGTCGCCACATTTGTAGAAGTTCGCTCGCCAGACAGTTCCCGGTTGGGGTTGCTCCACGCGCACGTACTTGCGCACCACGTCGAATGGCAAACGAACGGCAACCGTCCACGCGATCGGTGACGCGATTTCGGGTTCAATGGTTTTTTGCGGCAAGGACCGAACGATCTCGATGCGGTCACAGTCCTCCACCGCCACCAATCCATTCGGCAGCTGGGGCGTGTGGACTCCAAATAGCATGACGCCGCAGCAATTTATCTCCAGGTTCAAATACCCCGCTTGGGCATCACCATTGGGCGTAAAGAAGAACTCGACACAACTATCCAAGCAGACCGAATCGTGGTACCCACGAGCCACCGCGCGTACGAAGCGGTCTTCCACGCGAAATATTAAGTCCAAGTGTCGATCATCATAGACCACCTTGGCCTGAGTCTTCGGCCGATGATCGGGCGGATTCCCCATGGCGAGTGAGACGGATAGGGGGGATACCGACTTCCATGGTTCCTCATCCCAATCCGCATGGAGTGGCGCATCGCGAGGCACGCGCGCCGCTTGGTACTCGGCGACTTCGCCCCGCCTGGCCGTCTCCTCCGCCATGCTGACCGGGGCACTCGCCAACACGACAAGCAGCGCAACGATGGATAGCCGACATTGCTCCGACATCGAATTACTTACGATCCTGTTAGTCGGTGACAATCGCCCAGATATTACGAAACCGCACGGGATTGCCATGTTGCTGCAAGAAGAGCGGCCCAGGCTTACCGAAGGATTCAGCTTCGCTGTCCTCCCCGGGGCCATAAGGTGCCAAAACCACGCGATCGTGAATACAAATGCCGTTGTGATGGACCGTCAACATGGCGGGCGTCAGCACCTTTCCCGCCGCATCCTTCTTCGGTGCCTCGAAGTCGATATCGTAGGTTTGCCAAGATAACGGTGGCAGGCACATGTTCAAGCGAGGCTTCACCATTTCATGAATTCCGCCGCAGCATCCGAAATCCGCTAGCCTTTCAAATTTTCGGTTTTCAGAATTCCAAGCGAACGAGTCCAGCACCTGAATTTCCCACTTCTTCCGAATGTACACTCCACTGTTTCCGCGCGACATGCCAGCCGCTGCCGGCATGAACGGAGTGCGAAACTCGAGATGAACTCGATGACTGTTAAACTGACGCTTGGTCTGAGTTCCCACGTCCAGCAAATTGTTTTCGACGATTTTCCCATCGACCCATTCATCCGTGTTGCTGCCGTCGAACAACACGATCGCCCCAGCCGGTGGCTTAATTCCCAGGGTCGGCGATTGGCGAAAGATCTTTTTCAACTCAAAAGCAGTGTCCGGCAACTCATTGCGAAACATGAGTGCCTCACCACGCATGACGCCCTCTTGTATCGTGGCCTTTAGATTGGGATTTTCGAAAGCCAGTTTCTCACCATGAATGCCAACGGCATGGGTGATTCCGTCCTTCGTTTCCCCCTTGAAGTGGAACCGAAATTTCTCATCCCAACCCGCGCCGGGCAGTCCCCCCTTGTACAGCACCCCCTCGAACTTGCCATTGCCCAAGGCAATGACCTGTGCGGCGACCGCGAGCGTGAATCCCTGCTGGCCAACATGCCCGATATATTCTCCTTGAACAGCGAAATCGGGGCCGGCCGAATCGGCATCCGTAAACGCCGGATGCTTATCCGCCGCGACGGCCGAACGATTGGTATTTAGAAATCCGCAACAAGCAACGACCCACAATAAACAGACCAAGATTCTCGTGAATCCCTGTCGTCGTCCCATAACCATGTGTTACCTCATTTTTCAAACGATAGTCGTGTCAAAATGTCGCCGAACGTCCCAAGGATCATGTCCTCACAATCCCCATGGCCCGACTCCCCCACCATGCGGCTCAGTCTCTGCACTCGCCAATCTCTGCGCCTCCGCGTCTCTGCGTGCCAACTTCCCCCCGTGCCATCGTCCCCCTGTGCCAACTCCACATCGCCCGCCACCGACCGTTTCCCGGCAGCATTAGATTGCCGTCGGAAAGCCATAAGGCGTTCGATATTCCTTCGTCAGCATATCGTGAGCGGCCGGGTGGTTGGTAATTTTCTCGGCTTCGGGGTCGAATTCCAGCACGGTGCGGGTGCGGGCGGCAATCTCTCCGAGGTGAATGAGTCCGCAGGACAGATGGGCCACTTCAACCCCAGCCGTTGGTTGGGTGCGAGTCCGAACGCCGTTGAGAAAGCTTTCCCAATGGGTGGGTACGGGAATCCCGACACGTCCCGACTTGCCGCTGGCCGGTCCGGGCTCTTCTTTGCGTCCTAGATACGTGCGGAAGAACCCACGTCGCGAAAAGATCATGTAGCCCTCAGTGCCGTAAAAGGCATTCCCACTATCGACACCCAGTTGACCATAGAGAGTGAACAGACGGTCTTCATAGACCAGCACACGACCATCCGCGTACTCATAGGTCACGGTCATATTATCTGGATACTCACTATAGCCAGCGGGGAGGACGTTGCTTCCATGCCCGGTGATCCGGATCGGATGCGTCTCAACTCCCAAGCCCCAGCGTGCCATGTCGATATCGTGGGCACCGTCATCGCCGAAGTCGCCGTTGCCGTATTCGCGAAACTGCCGCCAGGTTCCATGGAACCGCAACGTGTTGAACGGGCGTTGTTTGGCTGGTCCCAGCCACCGATCGTAGTCCACGCCGACAGGCACTTCGCTATCGGAAACGGGAACCCGAGGGCCTCGGTTCTGGCAATTCCAAGCCTTGGACATCTTGATGTCACCGAGGATGCCGGACTTGAGCACCTCGCCAGCCTCGACGGTGACGGCGCTTGAGCGCATTTGCGTGCCGTGTTGCACGACACGATTGTATTTCTTCGCGGCATCGACCAGGACTCGCCCCTCGTGAAAGACATGTGATGCCGGTTTCTCAACATACACATCTTTGCCCGCCTGCATCGCAGCCAGCGCGATGGGAGCATGCCAATGGTGTGGCGTGGCAACGGCGACCGCGTGCACATGGGGATCATCGAGCACGCGCCGATAGTCCGTCACCAATTGTGGCTTGGGTTTCTGATTCTCTTCCACCACTTTGGCCCGCTTCTCGGACTGTCGCGGATCCGCGTCGCAGAGATACATCAGATCAACCGAAAGATTCTCTTTAGACAACGTGGAAACATGCGAGCCCCCCATCCCGCCGCAGCCGATCACTGCCACTCCCAGTTTTTCCGTCGCATTCGCTCGAGCGTGTCGAGCGGGCCACGTATGGGCGGCAAGGGCGCCGACGGTCATCCCCGCGGTGGTGGACATAAACTTCCGACGTGTGGTTAGCCGATGCGTTGGCGCTTGAGGTGTCGACATTTGCAATTGCTCTCGCTTGTTCAGGATTGGACTAGAGTCTTCCCACTATGGTCTTCCCACTATTGCGGATCGGACGTTCTTGTCGCCACGGCAGTCCTGGATAGTAACTGGCGTGCACCTGCTGTGTCTACCACGGCCAGCGGGCCAGCTCAACCAATCGAACCGCCAAGGCGCCAAGGACGCGGAGACCTACATGGCCAACGCCCTTAAGTACGTTTCTTCTCCCCCCTATTTCGCTCGTTTTACCGCACAAGTCTGCCTTGGCGAGCGGTGGGCGTCAGCCCACTGTGTCGGCTCTTCGGCCCGCCGTCTATTTCCCTTTCCACAACCACTTCGCGGAATTGGACGGAAACAGGGGAAACCGCTCGCTCACTAGGCTTGCGCGGCCGACAGGTTCCGACTATCTTGAGTTGGAATTCCCACTCGCCAATCAACTCAGATGCATGAGAAAGGACCGGAACGATGCAGCGCACGATTGTTCAACCGAGGCAATTGGACCTCGATTCGCCTGGCCGGCGGGACTATTGGGTGGCGCTCGAGCATGACAGCGTCTGGGGAGATCACCTGATCCCGCTGACCGTGTGGGTCGGACCCAAAGCTCAGCCGGACCAAGGGCTTGTGGCGTTCGGCTCCAATCACGGCAACGAGTATGAAGGGCCCGTGGTACTCAAGCACTTGCTTCGCGAAATACGATTGGAAAATGTTATGGGACGGATCATCCTCGTCCCCGTCCTCAACGCGCCTGCATTCCGCGCGGGGACTCGTGAAAGCACTTTGGATGATGGAGTCAATCTCAATCGGGCATTTGTCGATGGGGCCGGCACCACGACCGCGTTGGCTGGGATCACACATCGCATCGCCGCATTTGTCCGGCAAACCATCTGGCCGCGGGTGCACGTGGTGCTCGACCTGCACTCTGGAGGCGAGGTGGCTCGGTTTGCGATGTGCGCCAGTTTTCACGAAGTGGACGATCCGCAGTTGTCCCAATCGATTGAGCAAACCGCGCGATGGTTTGGAACACCGTTGATCGTCACTTACCAGAATTCCACCCCCGGACTACTGCCAAGTGAAGCCGAACGCCTGGGAAAAATCACGGTCGGCACGGAGCTCGGCTGGGGGTGTGCGGTGCAGCCGCAGGGGGTTCGCTATGGTCGACAGGGAGTCCTCGCAGCGGCCATTCACCACGGACAACTGCTGGGGGAAATCCAGCCCATCGGGCATCACGAAGCAGGGACCCAGCGCAAGGTCGAGATGGTGAACCGAGAATGCTTCACCGTCGCCCCTTTCGACGGGCATTACGAGCCATTGCGGGAATGCGGCGACCGCGTGCAGGCGGGCGAGACCGTCGGACTGCTGCATGATTTCGATCATCTCGACGCCGATCCGTGGCCGGCCGTCTCACGCGTTGAGGGAGTTGTCTTGGCGCAGGCCTGGCGGGCTCCTGTATTGCGAGGGCAACACATAGTCGTCGTGGCTCAAGAACGGGCGTTTCTCACCAGTTAGCCTCCAGCCCCGAAGGGCAGCGCCGTGAAGGATGTTTTACCGGGAATAATGGGGTTTTCTCGGTCATAGGCTCCTCCTGGGAACGCCCTGATCATGAGGCGCTGGCTCGTAACCCGAAGCGTCAGCGAGGGCAGCCTGCCACAGGGGGCGCCCAAGGTAGGTGATGAATGACGCGAGAATCCTCGATTCATTCGCCAACGGCCCTCGCTAACGCTTCGGGTTACGACGGAAATCACCCGCACACGAGCGGCCCATCGAAAAATCCTTCGCGGTCATTCATTTGCAGCGTTGCCTACTCAAGACGCAGCAGCGCGTAATTCTTTTTTCCCGTACGCAGGACGATCACCGATTCGCTCGCCAAATCCCTTGTGGTCAACGTTTTTTCCGCATCGCTGACACGGCGGTTGTTGACATAAGCCCCCCCCTGCTGCACACTCCGTCGCGCCTCGCTCTTGCTCTTAGCCAATCCGGTCAGGACGAGTGCATCCAGCATGCCCAATCCGGTCTGTTCCATTTGACTGCGTGACACCTGGTGACTGGGAACGTCGGCGAAAATCTGGGCCAGTTGCGCGTCACTGGCAGCATCAATCTCGTCGCCAAAAAAGACCTGAGTGGCCCGCTGCGCAATCGACAACCCGGCCTCGCCGTGGACCAACCGCGTGATGTCGCTCGCCAATGCCTGTTGACTTTCGCGTTTCTCCGGAGACTGGGCGCGGGCCTGGTCCAAAGCCAAGATGGATTCGTGTGGCAACTCGGTCAACATGCGCAGGCAGCGGCCGGCATCTTCATCCGCCACGTTGATCCAATACTGATAAAATTGGTAGGGACTCGTGCGTTCGGCGGACAGCCAAATGGTTCCGGATTCGGTCTTCCCCATTTTGCTGCCATCGGTCTTGGTCAACAGTGGCCCCGTGATGCCGTACAACGTTACGGATCGCATGCGTCGAGCCAGGTCGATTCCGGCTGTAATGTTGCCCCACTGATCGCTACCGCCGATCTGGAGCTGACAATCGTAGTGCTGATTGAGGTGCACGAAATCATAGGCCTGCAGGAGCATGTAGCTGAATTCTGTGTAGCTGATTCCACCGTCCTCGCGTTCCAAGCGGGAACGGACCGAATCCTTGCCCAACATCACGTTGACGGGAAAATTCTTACCAATATCGCGAAGGAAATCGAGGTAGCTGAACGACCGCATCCAATCCAGGTTGTTGACCAAGCGGGCCTGGGTCGGACGCGAATCGAAGTCGAGAAACTGGCGCATTTGCCGCGCGATACCGTCGACATTGGCCTGGAGGATCTCCGCGGACAGCAGGTTACGTTCCTCGCTCTTGCCGCTGGGATCTCCAATCATGCCCGTGGCGCCCCCGACCAGTGCGATCGGCTGATGGCCGGCTGTCTGAAACCGGCGCAAGAACATCAAGGGGACCATGCTCCCCACGTGCAGGCTGTCCGACGTGGGATCGAAACCGGCGTACACGGTGCGTGATGCGGCGGCTAACCATCCAGGCAGTTGCGCGTCGTCGGTCGTCTGGTGGATGAGACCGCGCCAACGCAGATCGGCAATCAAGTCCATGGCCATACAGGATTCCTAACGCCACATATCGTCATTGGCAAAGGGATGATCGAAACCGAGTAACTTTGGTTTCGGTAGAACTTTCAGCACGGCCTCCGCCAACCGCAGGTCCTCGCGCGTGGTGATTTTGATATTGAGTGGCGAGCCTTGTATCAACGTCACGGGATGTCCCAGTTTTTCCACCATCTCGGCATCATCGGTGGCCCGTCCCGCATCACCATGGGCGTAGGCATCGAGCAACAACTGGCGTCGAAAAACCTGTGGCGTCTGAGCTTCCCAGAGCGCAGCGCGGGGGACGGTTTCCTGGACCGTGCGTTGGGAGGCTCGTTTCAGCGTCGCCACGACGGGTACGGCCAGCAGCGCCGCCCCCGACTGTCGTCCAGCCTCAAAGACACGATCGATCCATTCATCGACCAGACAGGGGCGTGCCGCATCATGCACCGCCACGAACTCGCATTCCGGGCGCACATGGCACAATGCGTTTTTGACCGAATCGCCACGCTGGTCCCCCCCTTCCACGACCTGCAGGCCGAGGATGGCGATATTGGCCCCAAATTTCTCCTGAAACATCTGGCGATCGTCTTTCGACACCACGACCAGCACCTGCCCCACGTCGTCCCGTTGCAGGAATCGTTCCACGGAATGCAGCCAAACCGCACGATTATCCAACGGCACAAAGGGCTTGCGGTAGTGCTTATCCTGAAAGCGGCTACTCCGCCCAGCCGCCAACACGATTACAGCGAATGGTTTCACCTTTGAATCTCCCCCGACAGACGGACCGGTGTGAACTTATTTTGCTCGATCATAGGGCATCATAATCTCATCCGGCTGCAACCCGGTGATGGATTGGAAACCGCCGTCCACGATTTTCTCCCCCAATTGGTTCGCCAGGCGGAAGTAGCGATCGCTGGGCCGCGTGCCCTGCAATCGCTGTTGCAGGTTCTGACAGAGAATATCGGCGGCACTACGGACGATCTCGTCGCCATGCCGGGCAGCGTAGAGGCTGGTTGCGAGCATTACGATCAGGGACTGCAACCGCCCCGACAGCTCGGCCATACGGCATTGTCGATCGGCCAGTTTCAACTGGAATCGCCGCATGGTGCCACTAATCTCCATCGGTGATCGTTGCAGCATTTGGCTGGCAAATTCCACATGAGCCCGCAACTCCGACGGCATCGACGGCAAAGGGGGCTGGCGGGGAATGCGCACCTTTTGGCCAATCATCCACTTGGCATAGGGACCCATCGCATGCCGCAGGGCCCACACGTGGGCCGGATTGAGGAGATTGGGTTTCCGAATTCCAGCCGCCTGCAAGGCCTTGCCCACCGGTTCGAAATACGTCGTGCCATGGTGTTTCACCAGCGACTTGAAGAAGGCCATGCTCAACATCTCCCCTTCACCTTCGTAGATGCAGGGGGCGAGATATTCGTGAACGTTGTCACCAAACATATGGCCATGTAGGAATGCACGGCCGCCATGCGTCTTCATGTAGAGTTCGATGGCCGCTTCTTTCTGCGCCTCGCTGCCGAAGATCTTGGCGACAATACATTCCATTTCACCTCGGTATCCTTGGTCGATCAAACCGGAACACCAGGCGACCAGGGCATCGCAGCCGACGACAAGCGAAGCCAGGCGGGCCAAACGGTGCAACACCAGTTCCCGCTTGGCAATCGGCTGGCCGTACGTGACGCGATAGTGGGCCCAAGGTATCATGCTGGCCATCATCAGCCGCATCGTCCCCGCGGCATTGGCGCAGAGTGCGATGCGCCCCAAGTTCAAACCGTGATAGGCAATGGTCAGTCCATTGCCGCGGATGGGATCGAGGAGATTCTGCACCGGAACCCGGAAGTCACGAAAGACGATCCCTTGATTGTAGGTCTGCTTGAGGGCCCACAGTCCATATTTCTTAAGTTGAAAATGTTCGTTTTCCTGATCGGGCAACTCGCAGACCAAGACGGCGGGCGTGTTGTCAATCAGGCAGACCAGTCCAATCACGCGTCCGGGGACGACGTTCGTGATGAATAGCTTTTCGCCGTTCACCAAGAACGAGTCTCCGTGTCGTTCGGCGCGGGTCTTCAAGGCCGTCAAGTCGGATCCTGCGCCGGGCTCCGTGAGTGCGAAGGCCGACAATTTTTCACCGCTGGCCAACTTGGGAAGAAAACGCTGTCGTTGTTCGTCGGTACCGAAGGTGCGTACGGGGTCCACCGCGCCGATGCAGCCATGCACAGACGCCAATCCGGCCACCGTGGGGTCGGCTAGGGCCATGCGCGTCAAAAAGGGGGCAAAACTGCGAAACGGTGCCGCCGAACCACCGTATTGCTGATCCACCAACAAGCCCCAATAGCCACACTCGGCCAAGTCCTGCATCACGCGGGTGGTAATCTTGCCCTGTTCGTTCAACAAGCTTCCTGCCGATCGATGGCGGCGGACGATTTCCAGCGAACGGTCCATCACTCGCAACACATCGGCAGGCGTATTTTCGGCTGGCGACTCGAACAATTCAGCCGAAAGTGGATGTTCCCAAATCGCCCGGTGGGCGGGACTGTTAACGGTTTGATACTGCGGCTTGAACAGCATCTCGACTTGGTCGTCGGCTTTGTCGATCGCTCCGGTGCGTCGGGATTCCTCCTCGCTCTTGCCTCCCATTTTCAGGGCGGTTTCGGCGAACGAAGCCATTCCATCTTCCGTTGGCCGTGACGGATCGTGGGGGGGTGATGGTTGCGGTTGAGTGGTCATGATGGTTTCCCCGTCGAATTCGTTGGGTAATGCCGCTGCTGGAACAAGGTGAAGGGTTACTTTTCGTCGCGATACATGGCTTCAATAAGTGGGCTGCAGTTGGCCATGATGACCGACCGCCGCAAGCTGAGTTTGGGGGTCATTTCGCCACTCTCAATTGTGAATCCACGATCCATGATGGTGAATTTGCGAATCTGCTCATGCTGCGACACGCAGGCCAAACGTTGTTGGATACGTTGTGCGTACAGCTCAACGACGCGGGGGTGGCTGACAATTCGTTTCTTACTGAAGGCAAAAATCCGTCGGCTGATCAATTCGCCCCGCAATTTCTGCGGATCGGGGACGATGAGCGCCGTCAGGTAATTGCGTCCGTCCCCAACCACCACGGCCTGGAGAATTAAAGGATCTTGGCAGAGCAAATTTTCCAGATGCGCTGGGGCAATATTCTTTCCGGTCGCGGTGACAATCAAGTCCTTTTTGCGCCCCGTGATGAACAGAAACCCGTCGGAGTCCTGGTGGCCGATATCGCCCGTGTGGAACCACCCCCCTTGAATCACCTGGCGTGTCGCTTCGGGCCGTTGCCAGAAACCGGCCATCACGTTGGGTCCGCGGACCAACACCTCGCCATCGTCGTCGATGCGAACGTCAACGCTATCCACGGGCTTCCCCACCGAGCCGCGACGCACGGCGGACGGAGTTGCGGTGGACACCACGGGGGACGTCTCGGTCAGACCATATCCTTGGTAGACGGGAATTCCTTGGCTGACAAAAAAATCGTAATCGGCGTCGGACAACGCGGCGCCGCCACTGAAGCAAGCACGCAATCGCCCCCCCAGCAGGGACTGCAAACTACCCGTTTGCTGGCTCTGCCCAACGTCCAGCAACCGCTGATGAATGCGACGAAAGAAATAGGGGACTCCCGTGATCAAGGTCGGCCGAATTTCCGCACAGTCGGGCAGAATGGCTTCGCGTGTTGCGGACAGCGCCAATCGGGAACCGCCGGCAATCCAGGTATACAGTTCGCAAGTGCGGGCGAAGATATGGCTGAAGGGGAGAAAACAGAGACGCAGGTCGTCCGCATGTTGGTCAAACGATGCCAGCACGGCGCGAACGTTGCTGGTGAGATTTCCGTGGGTCAGCATCACCCCCTTGGGCTCACCCGTCGTCCCCGAGGTGTACAGGATGGTGGCCAGCATCTCCGGGCTCAGCGCGGCGAGGGCCCGCTGCGCCATGCCCTGCGATTGACCTTCCTTGACTTCCTCACGCAGGGCATGCCAAGACGTCACTGCCTTACCGAGGGGAGCCCCTGGCGACTTTTCGTAGGTGATGAAACGAATACCGGCCGGCAAGCGATCACGGCAGGCCGCCAACTTTTCCAATTGGACCGTGGTGGAGACAACCACCACGCGAGCGCCGCTGTCGGCGATCTGTTCGACCAATTGGTGCCCCGCCAGGGACGTGTGGAGCGGGACATGCACCCCAAGGGCCATCAGGATAGCTTGATCGCACACGATCCATTCCCGTCGATTCTCAGCTATTTGTACGACGCGATCCCCCGGGGCGACGCCCCATTGTTCGAGCACGACGGCCAATCGGCTGGCCTCATCGGCCAATTGCCGCCAAGTGGTCGCGCGAAACCGGCCGTCGCAACGCTCCCAGAGCGCATCCTGCGAGCCGCTCACTTCCACCCGGTGGAGAAACATCGCGACGAGCGTACTATCCGGACCCATCATCGAACGATCATCCAACCCGTTCAAAAATCGTGGCAATGCCCTGTCCCAAGCCGATGCACATGGTGGCCAACCCCAAGTTGGCTTGACGGTCGATCATCGCATGGATCAAGGTGGTCGAGATCCTCGCTCCGCTGGCCCCCAAGGGATGGCCAATGGCAATCGATCCACCGCGAACGTTGACCTTCTCTTCGTTCATCTGCAAAAGTCGCATGCAGGCCAGCGCCTGCGCTGCAAACGCCTCGTTTAATTCGATCAGATCCAGATCGGCCATGACCAATCCGGCGCGTTGCAGGGCCTTCTCGGTCGCGGGAACGGGGCCCGTACCCATCACGGACGGTTCCACTCCCGCCACGGCCGTGGCACGAATGCGCACCAGCGGCTTCAGCCCCAGGGCTCGAGCCTTGTCCTCCGACATCACCAACATGGCCGAGGCACCGTCGTTGAGGGGTGAACTATTGCCGGCGGTCACGGTTCCCAATTGGGGCATGAAGGCGGGATCCAGAGCGGCCAATTGCTCGAGACTGGTATCCGCGCGGATGCATTGGTCACCGCGGAGCAATTCGCGGTTCCCCTGTTCATTGCGGCCATAGACCGGAACCCATTCGCGATCGAACTGAGCAGCCGCATGCGCGGCAGCGGCGCGCTGATGACTGCGCAACGCAAAGGCATCCTGGTCCTCGCGAGAAATGCCTTGGGTTTGAGCTAAGAACTCGGCCGTCACACCCATCAACAGTGCCCCGCGCGAGGTCCGTTGGAAGAGTTTGGGGTTGATATCGATGCCGTGGTCCATTGGAACATGTTGCATGTGCTCCAAGCCGCCCACGATGTGTACCTGCTCACCACCCGCCATGATGGCATGTGTCGCTTGGTGCAGCGCCTGCATGCTGCTGCCGCAAAGTCGGTTCACGGTCACGCCACCGGCATGCGAGGGGAGTCCCGCCATCAACGCCACATTGCGTGCGACGTTCAACCCTTGCTCCATGGTCTGCTGGGTATTCCCCATGACCACGTCCTCGACTTCCTGAGGATCGATGCCCGTACGGTGCAGCAAGTGCTGAATGCAGGCCACCGCCAGATCATCGCTGCGCACATCACGAAACCAGCCGCGTTCCGCGTGGGATCGACCGATCGGCGTGCGCACACAATCCACAACTACGGCGGAATTCACGTCGGGTACTCCTTTGACTCAGCCCCTTAGGGCTTCGGCGACTCACCATAAAAGGTCTCTCCCCGGGACGCCATCAGACGCAGGCGCTCCGTGGGTTGGTACTGCGGCCCCAATCCGCTGAACGGCTGCAACAGGTCCAGGATGCGCTGGGCTCCCAGGGTGTCCGCCCAATACATCAATCCTCCCAGGAATGGCGGAAAGCCAATACCAAAGATCAGTGCCAAGTCGATGTCGCGAGGATCGCGAACCAATCCCTCCTGCAACATCCGCGTGGCCTCCAAGAACATCGTCAGCATCAATCGATGCGTGATGGTTTCCGATCGCATCTCCGGCTCAGTGGCCGCGACAAACGGTTGCAAAAGCGGCACCAGCGTTGGATCGGCCTGGGCCCGCTGCCGCTTGTTCTCGTACGAATAGAAGCCGCGGCCCGATTTCTGGCCTAAGCGGCCCGCCTCGACCAGGCATGGCAAGATCGGCGAGCTGTGTACGCGATCGGGGAACGCCTCCAACAGTGTCTCCCCTGCATATTTCGCAGTGTCGATGCCCACCATGTCGTACAACTCGATCGGACCCATCGGCATACCAAATCGCTTGGCTGCCCGCTCGATCTTGGCGATGGGCACCCCGTCGCTGACGAGTCGCAGGGCTTCGTTCATGTAGGGAAACAACAGACGATTCACCAAGAATCCCGGTCCATCCTGGACCACAATGGGAAACTTGCCAATGTGCTTGGCATAGGCCACCGCGCTGGCCACCGTCGCATCGCTGGTGCGCGGCCCACGTATCACTTCCACCAACTTCATCTTCCGCACGGGATTGAAGAAGTGGATGCCACAGAATCGCTCGGGACGTTGCAGCGATTGTGAAAGCCGCCCGATGGGGATGGTCGACGTGTTGGTGGCCAAGATGGCGGTGGGACTAAGCTGCGCCTCCAGCCGCGCGTACAATTGTTGCTTGATGGCCCCGTCCTCGATCACGGCTTCGATCACGAGATCGCTGGCAGCCAATTCGGTGTCGGCCGTGGTCGCATTGACCAACGGAGCCATTTCCAACGCGCGTTGTACGTCGGCCTTTTTCGTTTGACGATCGTAGGCCACTTCTTCAAGAATTCTTTGCACCCCGCGTTGCAGTGCTGCGGGGGAGGCGTCGGTGATGGATACCGGCAATTGCCGCCGCACGTTGGCCGCCGCAATGCCGCATCCCATGATGCCGGCGCCTAAGACCGACACTCGGGTCGGTAGGGTGCCGCTGATGTCCGATCTTTCGATCCCACGGTCCTTCTTGTTGCGGTCGGTCAGAAAAAACACGTTCAGCAGCGCCCGGTTGATCGGCGAGCCAAACAGGGGGGCCATGCCTTCGGCTTCCTGCTGGCAGGCGGACTCCAAATCACTCCCCACGGCACCCAGCAGAACTTCGAGCGCGGCCAACGGGGCCGGATATTGACCCTTGGTCTGTTGTTGGATGTAGGCCGAGGCCGTGGCCCCTAGAAACGCCAACTCCGTCTCGTCAAAGACCGTACGGTCTTGCCAGCGCCGACGATCGTCACGGAATTGGCCACTGACCTGCTCCGCGCGTACGAGCGCGATGGCCGCATCCCGCAATCGGTCACTAGGCACCACATCACTGGTCCACCCCATCAACGCGGCCTCGTCCGCGCGACACGATTCACCGCTCGTGATCATCTGCACAGCGTTCCCGAGCCCCACGATCCTCGGAGACCTGGCCGTCCCACCCCACCCCGGAAACAAACCCAACTTGACCTCGGGGAAGCCGAACTCCGTCTTGGGATTGGTACTCAACACGCGCCGATCGCACCAGGCCGCCAACTCGGCCCCACCCCCAACACAAATGCCGTCGATCGCAGCGACCGTAACAAAGGGTGTGCGTGATAAGCGGGCAAACAGCGTCTGGCCTTGGCGACACATGGCCACGACCTGATCCGTGGGCAGGTCCAACGACGCCACAAACTCCCGCAGGTCGGCTCCGGCAAT
>SXGT01679936.1_pt1 | contig 17506 bp, 17 predicted proteins | sample 3176221 | NCBI WGS metagenome assembly SXGT01 (sample SAMN11356862, study PRJNA531348) | freshwater metagenome | isolation source: freshwater sample F1-120 | place: China: Fuxian Lake, Yuxi | collected 2017-12-25
TACGCAAAACGGGCAAGCTCCAGCGGGCGCACCTAACGGCGGTCACAACGGTCAGAATGTCAACACCCCCATCAGCAATGAGACGGGTTCTCCGGGCGTGCTGCGTTTCTTCACCTCCCCGCTCTCCAAGCAAATGTCGTGGTTGCTTCCATTTGCGTTGATCAGTGTATTGCTTGACTTGTTCGCCTCACGCATTCAACTCCCTATTGAGTCGGGAGTCCATAAAGCCCTCATCCTCTGGGGCGGATGGTTACTCATTTGTGTGGTCTTCTTTAGCATGGTATCCGGTATCTTCCACGCTTACTATGCCATCATGCTTGCCCCAGCCTTGGGAGCAATGGTTGGCATTGGCTTTGGTCAGCTTTATCAATGGGGCAAAAATTCGAATTGGGTAGTGGTTGGTCTGATCGCTTCCGTGGTTGTTACCCTTGGCTTCCAGATCTTCGCCGCCACGCAATACGACGAATTTGCATGGTGGATGCTTGGAACAGGCATCCTGCTTGGGTTGGGGATCCTGCTCATGTCCATTTCGAGGCGGGCGGCGTATGCCGTTATCCTCAGCGCAGCTTTGGTCATCCCTGCCTATTGGAGCGTCATGACCGTTACAAATGGTTCCAATAATAACCTTCCCACCGCTTACGAAGGTCAGAACCGGGACGGGCAAGATGGTTTTCTCGCCAGTCCTCCACAAAATCAAAATGGCGGGAATCGCGGCGGTGACCGAACCGTCAATGCTGAACTATTGGCATACTTGGAAACCAATACGCAAGATGTGAAATATTTATTGGCAGTTCCATCATCCCAGCAGGGTGCGCAATATGTGATCGAGACCGGGCGTCCTGTCCTATACATGGGCGGTTTCAGCGGCAGCGACGAAGTGGTAACTGTAGATGATCTAAAAGAATTGGTTGCCAATGGAGAGCTGCGCTACATTCTCTATGGTGGTGACAGAGGCAACCAAGAGATCAGCAATTGGTTAACCAACTCATGTGCGATTGTCAATGAGTTCAGTACGGTAGCCCAAGGGCAGGGTCCACAAAATCAAGGAATAATCTTGTTCTCGTGTAGATAATAAAAAGAGCCCCGAGAAATCTCGGGGCTCTTTTACATTCCAAACACGGCTTCAAGTGTCCATAATAATGCCATGCCAACCAAAATCGTAAGCAGAACATTCTTTGTGCGCCACGCCACCAATGCTCCACCCAAGCCCGCCAGCAAACGGAAATTACTGAATGAGATATCAAGCTGCCCCGCAGGATGTGTAAGCGCAGGGAAAACCAAAGCCGCCAATGCCGCTGCAGGGACAAACCTCAAAGCTCTACTCAACCAATTCGGCATTTCGATCTTGCCAAAAAGATAAATGAATAAAAAACGAAGTGTGAACGTGCCAAGCCCAATCGCAGCAAAAAGAAGCCAAATGGATAATGTGCTCATGCAGTTGCCTCTGCCTTTTGTTTCAAACTTTCAGCTACATACCCCGCCACAATACCAAGAAAAGTTGCCAAGACCAGACCGGTGTTATACGGCAAACCTTTTGCCAACACAGCAATGAACCCGCCCGTCAATGCCGCCACCACGGTTGGGCGGTCTCGTAATGCGCCAAACATCAGCGCCATAAAACTAAGTGGAAAGGCAAAGTCGAAGCCCAAACTGGCAGGCACAAGGGCACCCAGCAATGTGCCAACCACAGCACTTACCTGCCACGCCAACCAAATCGTCAATGCTGAACCAAAGAAATACCAACGGTGGTCAATTTTTCGGTCTGTTGAAACAAATCGGCTCATGCTCACACCAAACGCCTGATCTGAAAGCATGTACGCCAATAGAGCCTTTCGCCCGGTTGAAAGTTTTTGCAAATAGGGTGCAAGCGTGGCGCTGTACATTGTAAAACGTACATTCACCACCCAGGCAGTCAGCACCATAATGATCCATGGTGTGCCTGCACTCATCAATTGAAAGACCACCAACTGCGACGCCCCGGCGAAAACCAACACCGACATCCCCATCGTCTCCCAGAACGAAAGCCCCACACTCACTGCCCCCACCCCGGTGATCATCGCAAACGGAATCACACCGATCAGGATGGGTAACGAGCCTTGCAACCCTGCAACAAAATCCCTGTTCAATTTCATTTACTCACCATCATCATTTATTCAAACTCGCAATTCTACCCCCGAACCAGGCATTCTTTTTACATCTTGTTTACAACTCGATGACAACTGTCATGGCGATCCAAACTCAAACATGACCCAGTTCACTCTTTCCTGTTCCCATGAATTAATACAATTCAATAAAAGGAGAATGACATGAAACGGATAATTACCCTATCCCTCACTTTGTTATGGATTACGGCTTGTGTAAACATGACAAAATCCCCGCCTCTTACAACAACTGAGCCTGTTCCAGCCCTTCCAACCACTACCCTCGCCGAAACAGTTCCTACATCCGCACCACCTGCAAGTGACACTACCCTACTCTACATCTCAGGCACCACACATATCGAATCCAAACCACAAACCTGGCCTAATGTAGATGCTTTACTGGTTTTTCTCAAACAAGTGACCGGCCTTGGCATGAAATGGTCTATTGGTGCGGATGTGGGTTGGCTGCAAGGTGAACCTCGAGCCGCTGAATTGATCCAAACATCAGAAGCAATGGGTGTACAGTGGGACATCCACACACATAACCCGCAAGACCGCGCAAAAGCAGCCTACCTCATCACACAACTGGGCGGGCACCCTAATTCAGTTGTATCAGGTATGTTGGTCAGCGAATTCAGCATCATCGGACCACAAACCTACCAAGGCTTTACATGGATTCCTCAAGTTCTGTGGGGCGGCACAAATTGCCCCGGTCACCGACCTGGTTGTGACGACCTCGCTGCAGGGGTTTGGATTCCGCTTAGTGCGGAACAATACACAACCCACGATCCGAATGGCACCCTCATTCGTGTTGGCGGGGGCACACATCAATTAGCTGATGGTCTCAACCTTGCCCAAGCCATCATGAACGGGAAATATCCTTATCCCATCATCAGCTTCACATTGATGGTCTCCCCTACTTCATTAACTATTGTCAACAGTGAGGATGGCATGGAACAGATCACAGCCTTTGCCAACGAGATAAGCCAGTATTCATTTGTCCGCTGGGCAAATATTGAGGCAACTGCCCAAGCCTGGGTCGAAGCAGGAAGAATTCCAAGTCGGATCGAGATGAAATAAACAAAAGGTCACGTCTGGCGGCGTGACCTTTTGTTTTAGTTTGGTTCAGGTAGGGGGCACTGCAATGGCGCCCCTGGAGAGCGGGTATACACATATCCATCTTCAGAGGTAAAAAAGACAACTATCGCATCAATGAAAGGGGCAGAAAGAGTTGTATTACTACATCCAAAAACTACAGTGTCTTTTGCATGCATAAGAAGTTTAGGACGATCTCCAGGAATAATGACGCCCTCTGCCTTCACTGTTTTAGGACCAATTATGGTGAAAACTAAACGAGGGTAATCAAGGATCATATAATGAGTATTGTTATCTGATTCACCCTCTTTAGATGGATAATAACGGGGGTAAAGGGATCTGCCTTCTCTCACCACTGCATTAGGTTGCTCTAGAAAAGTTATCAATTCATCTTTTGTGAAACCAGATTGTGAAAGAAGTCCCTGCTCTTCTAGTTTCAGAAGAATTTCATTTTCTGAATTTACTTGATAGCGCTTGGGAGAGAGGAAATCAGATAGTGGAAGGAGCAAACCAATAAAAATAAGTAAACTCAAAACTGAAGTTAATCTGTATCCAAATTTCTTGTCCATAACTGGAGAAGAAATCGTTGTATCTGAAGAACTCTTGTCGAATTTTATTTGCAGTATATCCAACAGCCAAATAACAACTTGAACTACACCGAGAAGATAATAAACATAAATAATCCAATCTACAGGGACAATATAGCGACCACCCGAGGTAAACCCCAACGAATTGACAAGAATATAAGCAAAAAAAACGACCGCTGGCAGAAATGCACGAAACTTGTTAATTAACCACAATGAGCCAAAACCCAGGGAAATCAAAAAAAGATTGGATGAGATTAATAAAAGTCCACCTCTCGAAATATCACTAACATCCCATTCATTTTTCCAAAACGGATTTTTTATTTTCACCGTATTCCACAAATCATCGTATGTAAAAGAAGATGGGATGGAAGCGAACGAAGTAATGTAATTATGAAAAAGGTGATTTGATATTGCACAGGCTTTTGTACTACATTTTTTATCGTTTGCTGTTTGAAAAATTACTTTAAGATGTTTGAATGAATTAGCTGCAACATGTTGACCTGAAAAATCACCACCTTGTATACTTTGTTGCGCTTCTGAATCAATCCCATATCTTTCACGCAAAAGGATCTCAATTCGGTAATAATACATATAAAACATGGGAGTCCCCTTGGATTGGTTTCTAATCTCCCATGGCAAAGTAGCAGCTAACAATCCTAATAACAAAACGCCACTTAACAATATGATATTTCTAAAATTCCCCTTCATAATTAATAATATAAATATTATTGCAATTGGCAAAAGAATAAGATTGTGCGTACGAAACATAAGCGCCCAACCAAATGTAGCGCCCGCTAAAGCCAGCATCTCGATCTTATTGCTTTGTTTTGACCATTTCAATAAAAAGAGCAAAAACAGTGCAATGCCAATTGCTGTTGGAAAATCAGTCAACATCATTTTAGGGCTTGCAGTATCGATCCACTTCGAAGAGATGATCGCATTCACTCCACGAATGAGCATTAAGCACCCAGCTGATATGCCTAAAGCCCGACTATGTAATTCTTTTCCTATCAGGTAAACAATCGCGGGGAAAATGGAAAAGAATATCGCTTGAGCTGTCATCAAAGCATTCAAGTCTTGACCAAAAAACAAGTGCAAATAGACAAGAAATATACTATACAAGACTCGATCAAAATACATGCCATTAAAAATGCCTTGTCCAATTAATGCATATTGAGCGCCAAGGTCAAATGTAATACTGTCTGAATACGGATAAATTGGGTTATCAGAAGTATCTGGCATAAAGTAATTGGGGCTCAAAGGCTCATGAGACCAAAATATCGCAGCAATCCCCCAAATAAGCACGAACAGTATGAAATCTAAATATTTTTTATTAAGCTTTATCTTTTTTTCTAAAAAAATAAAAGTAATACCTGCAAATACCGAAACAAGAATCTGCAATCCCAACACTGGCACACCCGCACCATACCAATAATCTTCAGGAGATGAAAGCCCCATGCCCGTTACTGCCGCAAAACCTGCCAATATCAACAATACAGCGAAAACTATAGTACCAACCTTAAGTATATTTTTGTTTTCATTATTAAATTGATAGGCATTACCTAGTATTCGTTCAAAGTGAATCACTAAAATAGTGGCAGCATTTACAACTAAAAACCAAACTAAAACAGGGTACAGGCGCGCGAGGTAAGATGCTAATGATCCCAAACGATATGATGGAAGAAAAAGTAAAACCCAAGTTGCCAGGAAAATAGAAATCGCTACAATTAAAAACCTGTCACTGGACTTTTTTTGTTGAAATACAAAAAACCATATTCTTTGAGATCTTTCAGTGTCACGTCTCAGCCCAAAAGCTACAAACAGAAGTACAACGCTGAAAACTAAAACACCCCCGCCCAAAATTATACGTTCAAAGGAGTAACCAACAAAAACAGCATTCTTAGGATCTGATGGAAATGACATTAAAACGAAGAAAGTTATCAGAGCGCTAATAGACAAGAAAAGTCCAAACACCAATATTTTTTTGGGGTTTTCAATCATAATCATACACTCTGAATTCCATACGACTAGTCTTCATCCAAGGTCAGTTTACGTTCAAGCCAAAAGAGAAATACCAATCCGCCAAAAATCGCAACAAAGAAAGATAGTAGAGCAACCCAGGGTGAAAGGTAAAATGTATAAAAAGCCAGGCTGCTAATAACGAGTCCCATAAGATGCACACATAAGACCGCAATGCGCGGATGCAGCCCAAGCCGAATAAAACGATGATAGGTATGATCGCGCCTACCACTGCCAATGGATTGCTTTCTGCGAAGGCGTGATAGCACCACCAATGAAGTATCAAAGATCGGAACACCTAAAAGCAGGATCGGAACGATCCATGAAGATTCTGGGCTTCTATTTAATGGATTATAAAGGATGCCAAAAGCAGCAAGAAGGAACCCCATCGTTTGCGCGCCAGAGTCTCCGAGAAAAAAACGCACAGCCAGCCCATTCCAAAAATATAATCCGATACTGACCCCCAACACACAGGCCGCCCAAAACGCCAGTGTTGGTTGCTGCGAAAGGCTTGCAGCTCCCATAAAGAATGCTGAAGCGATGACACCCAGCCCAGCCACAATACCATCCATACTGTCGATCATATTAAAAGCATTGGTGATGCCCACCAGCCAAAAGAAGGTAATCAATATATTTATTATTTGCGCAACAATCGGTGAAATGACAGTACTATTCTGGAAAAGTACTGTCATAAAATATACTTGAACCCCGAATGACACGAGGACACTAACAGCGATCAACTGTCCAATCAATTTTGGGATTGCGCGAAGCCCCTTAATATCATCCCATAATCCAAATAAGAACACGATCAATGCGCCGATAAATACGGCTAAAAGATCACGATTAAGGGTTGCGCGAAAGACCAAGATCAGGATGAAAAAAACGACTGCCATGAGAACACCGCCTGCCAATGGAGTTGGACGGGAATGTTTTTTATGTGGAGCAGACCCAGGCACATCGATCAGATTCACACGCTGAGCAAGATAGGAAGCCGGGTATCCCAGAATCAAACTACCAAGCAGGCTCGCAATTATAGGGAAAAATAAATTAACCATTCAGGGAGGTGTATCCGTGTATGTAGAGCATATTGAGTAGTAGTTTATCAGAGTTTGATTGACCATCCAACCAACGATCACTTGAGAACGACGGTATTTTATACCGCCCTATCATTGGAATTATTTCAGCCGAAGCGCCTGAAAATAAACAGCTGATGTGAAAAATCTAAATGCACTCTGAACATGCCAAAATAAATACTTGACGCTTTTACGACTGGAACGCTGCGCATCATGCCGAACCTGGACATTCGTATCCACCATTATCTTCATACCATGCAGACGCGCACGCGTGCAAAAATCCACATCTTCGAGATAAAGGCGAAATTTTTTATCCATTCCTCCAAGTTTCCGGTATGTTTCAGCAGGCATCAACCAAAACATGCCCGCTATCCAGTCTGGGTGGATTAGCCCATCTCGATCTGGTTGTGGGGAATTAAACACATAGCCGGGCAATCGGCGTCGGATGAGCTCGAATGGGCTGGGCAAGGTGCGGATCGAATCTTGAGCCATCGAATATTCATCCACAATGATTGGAGCGATCAAATCGGCATTATTGGCATGTAGCCTCTTCAGTAAGGGCTCGAAGGTTGCATGTTCAAATATAAGGTCAGGATTCAAGATCGCGAAGTAATCTCCCCTTGCAAACTCGAACGCCCGGTTATGATTTTCAGCAAACCCCGATGGCTTTCTGTTGCGCAGGATGTGAGACGCCCCCCAGGCAGAAAGGTCGAAATCGGGCAGTTCATTCATTAAATTATCGGTAAGGATCAACTGATACTGTGACAAATTCAGCTCACTTTTTTGCAGACTGGCAAGCAATGAACGAATTTTCCCTGCATCTCCATGACTGACAACCGATAGGGTGATGTGAAAATCGCTATTCATTTACTATTTCTATTCCTGCTGATAAATTCGAGAAATGGCTCTAGTACTCCAGATGACATGACCTTAATCAATTCCTTTGGAGCTATCTTTATGTTTTTCTGAATTGCTTTTCGTTTTTTAAGTGTTTTTGGCAAGGCACGTAAAGCATCCCTAATCGATTTCCAAATCGCACGACCCTGACCACGCCAAGTGAGATAAAAAGCAAAAAATAAAACCGTTAATATATGGAGCGGTAAAAAAAGCCAGAAATATGGGAAGGGCATATTCTTGAAATATGTCCAAATCATGTTTCGATACCCATAATAAACGGAAAAATCGCTTTTTTTACCTGTACTAGCACTGCCGACATGGTGCACAATTGCATCTGGAACGTACAAACATTTTGCGCCATATATACGAAGACGAAAACCTAGGTCTACATCTTCAAAATAAGAAAAGTAATCTTCATCGAAGCCACCAACTTGAAGAAAATTTGCGCGTAAATAAAGCGCAGCCGCAGGACATGCACTAAAAACTTCCTCAGAGGTCTTCCCATAGTCAAAAACGGAACGATTATAAAAACGCCGCCAAGCCAAACCTGTTATATGATAAGAGTCACCTGCTCCATCCAAACGATCAGGAGCAAGATAATGTATTTGGCGCGAAGAAAAAATTGTGTAATCCGGATTTCCCTCTGTTGCACGAACAAGATTTTCTAGCCAATTGGGTTCAGGGAACGCATCAGCATTAAGAAGAGCAAGCCATTTTCCACGCCCAAGACGAACACCAATATTATTTCCGGTAGCAAACCCATGATTATGATCTAAACGTTCTACCTGTAAATAATTTCCATGGAACACCCAATCATTTTTTTCATCAGACCCATTGTCAATTAAGATAACCTCAAAGTTCTGAAAAGTTTGTTTTTCAAGTGCTGACAAACAAACCGATAAATATTTCTCGCTATTCCAAGCCACAATAATTACTGAAACAAGAGGTGAAGAAGACATATCAACACATTATAGTGCAGACATCATTTTTCCATTGCCATTACCAGGCTTTCCTCCCAATTTGGTAAACGCAAATCAAATTTCATTCCAAAAAGTGAACTATCCAGAAGAGTCACCAACGGGCGTTGTGCAGGTGCAGGAAAATCTATAGTCAAGGCTGGTTGTAGATGCTTAATAATCTGCTCTTGAGAAAACGGATCTAATCGCAATATCTTTTGTGCAAAATCAAAACGCGATACTCCGCCAATTCCACCAACATGGTAAACACCACATCGCTCTACAAAATAGCTATACAAGCCTATTCCACCTCGCGCAAGCATTGCAGACGAAACTTCCGCCAACATCCGCGCCCAGGTAGGGCTGCCGACCTGATCATTAACAACACGTAGGGTTTCTTGTTTTCGAGACCATTCAAGAACTTTACTAACAAAGCCGCTACCCCGCAAACTATATACCCAACTTGTTCGCAAGATAACGTATGCCCCTCCTACCTGACCTATCACCTGCTCTCCCGCCAATTTACTTTGACCATACACATTAAGCGGATTCGTCGGGTCAGTTTCAATATAAGGAGCGCCCTTTTTCCCATCAAAAACATACTCGGTCGAGTAATGGATCAAAACCGCGTTAAGTTTGCGAGCCTCCTCAGCCATTACACCAGGGGCTTTCGCATTAATAAGCATGGCAAGATCAGGTTCCGACTCAGCCTTATCGACCGCTGTATAAGCTGCTGCATTAAGAATCACATCCGGGCGAACTTGTCGAACGATTTGGGCGAGTTCATCCAAACGAGTAAGGTCCAGATCTTGTGAACCTAGTGCGACAACCTCCCCTAAAGGAGCAAGAGTACGCCGTGCCTCCCATCCTAATTGCCCATTTTTGCCAAACAAAAGAATTTTCATGGAATGCTTTCAGTCACGATCCTCATGAGATAACTGCTGTAATTCGTATTGCCCAACTTTTCAGCAAGTCGCTTCAATTGTTTCAAATCAATGAACCGTTTACGATATGCGATCTCCTCCGGCGAAGAGATCATCAACCCCTGTCTCTCTTCAACAGTTTGCACAAAATTGGAAGCTTGGAGCAAAGATTCATGAGTACCCGCATCCAGCCACGCCACCCCGCGGCCAAGCGGAATAACCTGTAACTCTCCCATCTCCAGGTACATACGGTTCAGATCCGTAATCTCGATCTCACCGCGGACTGATGGCTTCAGAGACTTGGCAAATTCCACCACTCGTTCATCATAAAAATAAAGACCAGGAACAGCAAAATTCGAGCGGGGTTGTTTCGGCTTTTCCTCGAGGCTAACGGCCTTGCCATATTCATCAAACTCGATCACGCCATATCGTTCAGGGTCACGAACTGGATATGCAAAGACCAATGCACCTTTCTTCAACTCTGTTGCCTGTTGAAGCTGGTCGGGCAGCCCATGGCCAAAAAAGATATTATCTCCTAAAATCAAACAAGCTTTTTCACCGCCAACAAAACTCTCACCGACAATAAATGCATCTGCCAAACCGCGCGGTTCGGATTGTTCAGCATACGAAAATTTCATTCCCCAATCTGAACCATCTCCGAGCAAACGTTTGAACCCTGGGAGGTCTTCTGGTGTACTAATAATCAAAATATCTCGTACCCCACCCAACATGAGCATCGACAAGGGATAGTAGATCATAGGCTTATCGTACACTGGCAATAACTGCTTACTGACAGCCAAAGTCAATGGGTGCAAGCGTGTACCACGTCCACCTGCGAGAATAATTCCCTTCATTTTATTACTCTCCTTATTGAGTTACCGTGCTTTGTAGTTCGCTTCCAGCCAGCCTTTGTATTCTTGGCGCTGTTGAATGGAACTCACCCACTCCAGGTGAGAAAGATACCACTGGACTGTATCAAGCAAACCTTGCGTCAGCGTGTGGCGTGGGCTCCATCCCAGTTCGCTACTGATCTTATGCGTGTCCATGTCATAGCGACGATCATGCCCAGGGCGGTCTTTAACAAATTGGATAAGACTCCGGTGAGGCTTATTGGAAGAGTTTGCGTTGATCTCATCCAAAATATCGCATATGGTTTCAACGATCGTCAAATTTGCGGGCTGGTTTTCTCCGCCAATATTATAGGTTTCGCCAGTCTTGCCCTTTGTCAACACTAAATGAATTGCTTCACAATGGTCTTCCACGTGCAACCAATCACGTATCTGTTGACCATCGCCATATACAGGCAGGGGTTTTCCTTCCACTGCATTAAGAATGATCAACGGGATGAGTTTTTCAGGGAATTGATATGGACCATAGTTATTAGAGCAATTTGTGATGGTATAAGGCAGTCCATACGTATGCCCATACGAGCGGACAAGATGATCACTTGCTGCTTTTGAAGCGGCATATGGTGAATTGGGCGCATAGAGAGTCTCCTCAGTCCAAGCTGGTTCGTTCGGAGCCAACGACCCAAATACTTCGTCGGTAGAGACATGATGAAAACGAACGTTTTGTAATGGCAATGCTTTATCGCGAATCCAATAATTACGAGCAGATTCCAGCATCGTGAATGTGCCCATCACATTCGTTTCAACAAATTGGCGTGGACCTAAAATGGAACGGTCTACATGAGACTCGGCAGCAAAATGAACAATGGAATCGATCTGATGTTCCCGCAACACCCTATCCACGGTTTCCCTATCACAGATATTTCCCTGTACAAAATGATACCTTGGGTCATCTGCAACATCTGCAAGGCTTTCCAAATTGCCTGCGTATGTCAAAGCATCCAGATTCACAAGCTTAATATCTTTTTCAGTCCGCAAAAGGTAGTGGACAAAATTCGACCCTATGAACCCTGCGCCGCCAGTGACCAACACATTTTTCATGTACAGTACATTCCTTAATCAAAAATTTCGGCTTCTGCCAATGATTTTCCGTCTTTATCTTTTTGGGAGAGAATTAAAGGATAGTTGCCAAGCGGCCATCCAATACCAATTTGCGGGTCGTTCCACAAAATACTGCGTTCCCATTCAGGTGCATAGTAATCTGTGACCTTATAAACTACTTCTGCATAATCACTTATCACATAAAAACCATGAGCAAAACCTTCTGGAACCCACAAGGAATGACGGTTTTCTGCCGAAAGGATCAAACCAACCCACTGCCCAAAGGTTGGAGAGCTGCGGCGAATATCCACTGCAATATCAAAGATTTCGCCTGAAATGACCCGCACCAATTTCCCTTGCGCCTGACGGATCTGGTAATGCAACCCTCGTAGAACACCCTTTTGTGAACGAGATTGATTCTCTTGTACAAAGTTACGCGAGATCCCGCCGATAGAAAAACGATCCTCCCTGTAAACCTCCATGAAATACCCTCGCGGATCCTCATATACTTTAGGTTTTACAAGAATGACCTCGGGGATCCTAGTGGGAATAAATTCCATGCGCGAACAAAACTCCATCCAGATTTTTCCCTCAATTATATATGCAATCAAAATATTACATGTTCCCAATGTAGTAAGGGCAAATAGGCAGGCATCGTCTACTAAAATCGAAAAAACTCTTGGGAGAGGAACTCAAATGACTACTGTACGAAATGATGTTTTCAAGCTGGGTGATAATTTTGCCACCTTGCTCGGCGATGAAGTGAAAGTTGGGCAGGTCGCCCCAGAATTTACCAGCGTGGTGGCAGGTTGGGCAGCGGTAAACCCGCTTCAGGAATCCAAAGGAAAGGTGATAATCCTTTCTGCCGTCCCCTCACTGGATACGGATATCTGTGACCGCGAGACTCGCCGCTTCAACGAAGAAGCCGCCAAATTGAGCGATGACATTGTCATCTACACCATCAGCACCGATTTCCCGATGGCGCAGAAGCGTTGGTGTGGCGCCACCGGTGTGGACAAGGTCAAGGTAGTGTCCGACGTGCTTGAAGCCGAGTTTGGCATCAAGTATGGCATCCTCATCAAAGAACGCCGTTATCTGCGCCGCTCGGTCTTCATTGTAGGGCGTGATGGCAAGCTGACCTACGTCAACTACCTGCCTACGCTTGGCAATGAACCCGATTACGATGAAGTGATCGCAGAAGCGAAAAAAGCCCTCGGCTAAAGAACCGCCAAAGAAACTGAATCAAACCAGGGTTAAGAAAGAAGCGAAAACCGTCCCGTGGTTGGGACGGTTTTCAATTTCTCTGAGTAAAATCAAACGATGAAATTCAACCGCTTCCCCCTCCCCTTCCTTTTTCTTGCCATTTTAGGTTTGCTTGCCGCCTTGTGGGCAGGTCTTATGCATTTGGGATTATTGCATGGATCGCTTTTAGCAGACTATGCCAACCTCGCCACCCTGAGAATGTGGGGTGGACTGTTAAATGAGGTTGCGATTTTTATCTTCATTGGGATGACAGTATATTCAGTTCGTAAGTCGTTGAAGGGAAATGTATGATGCAAAATAGATCCGTTATCGTCATTGGCGCAGGCATGGCAGGACTCTCCGCCGCACATGAATTGACAAAAGCTGGTTGGAACGTAACTGTGCTCGAAGCCCGTTCACGGGTTGGTGGGCGTGTTCATACGGTGCGTAATTTTTCCAACGGACTTGTTGCCGAAGGCGGCGCAGAATATATCAACGAAAGCCAGCATCGCATGATCGCGCTTGCCAAAGAATTTGACCTGCACTTGGGGGCAGTTGGCTCCTGGCAAAATCAAAGCGGAGATTGGGCAGCACTGGAAGGCAAAGCCGGGCTCATGGGTGATACTTCGCTATGGGGGCTTGACCTTGAAAAAGAATACATGCGCGTATGGGTTACATTGGCTGAGTTGGGCAAACAAGTGAACGATCCGACGAATCCAACAACCGCACCGAATGCAAAAGAATTAGATAGACAAAACGCCGAGAGTTGGATTCAAAACCTAAACGCTCACCCCTTGGCGAAGATTTTATTTGCCAATCACATTCGCTCAGAATACACTTGCGAGCCAAAAGATTTCTCTCTTCTTGATCTGGCACGCAATGCCGCCTTGTTCTACAGCGACCCGGAGGCATCAGACCCGGCCTATCGCATCATCGGCGGCAATGACCAACTTCCGCAGGCAATAGCGAAACGCCTGCCCGATGTGCGGATGAATTCGGTTGTGACCTCGGTAAAGCTATTAGATGAAGAAGTAATGGTCACCTATAAACAGGCTGACTCTTTTCACACTCTCCATGCTGCTTACGCAATTCTAGCAACACCCCTCACCACCGCGCGGATGATCGACTTTGAAGGAACATTAACTACTGACCATCGTGCCATGGTTCATGGACTATCCTATGGATCTGTCACCAAAGTGATGATCGAGTACCGCACACGATTCTGGCACGAACATGGCTGGAACGGACGCCTCAATACAGACCTGCCCGTTGTTTTCACTTGGGATGCCACCAGCCACCTTGAAGGCACGCATGGCATCCTCACTGCCTATACGGGTGGTGGTCCTGGCGCGGCATTAAGTCAGCTTTCTGATTCAGACCGCATCCAAACCGCAGTCACGACCATCGAATCGATTTTCCCTGGCTCTTCAAACCTGATTGAAAATACCCAAACCATCGCCTGGAGAAACGAAGCCTTCACTTTGGGGTCTTACATGGCATATGCCCCCAATGAGGTGACCTCCCACTGGCAAAGCCTCTTCTCCCCTGCTGGGCGCCTGTACTTTGCAGGCGAACACGCCACCGTCTATCAGGGCTTCATGGAAGGAGCTGTGGAGAGTGGTCAACGTGCGGCAAAAAGCATCATAGAAAAAGGATAAAGAATGAGTGAAGCAAGAAAAAATTTTATTGAGGGCATTCGAGCCGAAGTGCCTATTTTGATAGGTGTTTTCCCCTTCGGGCTGATCTATGGAGCCCTGGCGATCAATTCAGGTCTATCCACCACAGCAGCACAGTTGATGTCCTCTATCGTATTCGCCGGGTCGGCACAATTCGTCACTGCACAACTCTACAGCGAAGGCGCACCTGCCTTCGTGATGATCCTGACCATTGCTGTTGTAAATCTACGCCACATGCTTTACAGCGCATCCCTCGCACCTTATCTCAAAGACCTATCTTTACGATGGAAGGTTCTTCTTTCATATCTACTCACAGATGAAGCCTATGCACCATCCATTTTGCATTATGAAAAAGAAGGGCTAGCAAAATACAAGTATTGGTTTCTGTTTGGGGCAGGCATCTCTCTCTGGACGAACTGGCAGATCAGCACAGCCATTGGCGTTTTTCTCGGTGCTGCCATCCCTTCAAACCTATCGCTCGATTTTGCCCTGCCTGTAACCTTCATAGCCATGATCGTGCCGGTCATGAAAAAATTCCCCATCATTGCTTCGGCATTGAGCGCTGGAATAACAGCAATTCTCGCCAATGGACTTCCATACAAACTTGGCTTGATCCTCGCAGCCTTGGTCGGCATCATTGTTGGAATGTTGCTTGAAAGCCGCCACACCACCCAAAAGGAGTCAAAATGAGCAACATTTGGTTGGTTATGATCGTTGGTGGTTTGATCACCTTTGGAATGCGTTTTTCGTTGATCTACCTTTTCGGCAAATTCGAAGTCCCCGAAACAATGCGGCGCGCCTTGCACTATGTCCCGCCTGCCGTTTTATCTGCCATCATCTTCCCGGAAATTTTTCTAAGCAATGGCACACTCGATCTGTCGCTTTCCAATGCCAGACTACCAGCAGGTCTGCTGGCTATTATCACGGCTTGGTATTCACGCAGCACACTCGTCACCATCCTGGTTGGAATGGCTGCCTTGTTTCTCTTTCAATGGCTCAATCTATAGAAAAACCAAATACACCTGATTACCCCCTGCCTCTTTTGCGCGCGTCACAGCCTGACGCGCGCTTTGTATGATGGGCTCCACTTCAGTCGTTGATGAGATGCGAACTATGGATGAGATCCCTGCACTCAGCTTGACATTCAAAGGCGGCTCATTCTGGACCTCGATATGGGTGCCTCGTACTCCGGCTATGATCCGCTCCGCCACTTTTTCCGCATCCGCGCCAATGATATTGGGTATGGCAATCACAAACTCATCTCCCGTCCAACGACCGATGCAGTCGTATGGACGGCTTTTCTCTCGAATAGATCTGGCGACCGCTTGAAGCACGTCATCCCCAACGCTCATCCCAAATTTTTCATTGATGAGTTGAAAGTTATCAATGTCCAGGGCGATCAAACAAAATGGAGAAGATCCCCTTCGAGACCGTTCCAACTCACCCGAAGATTGTCGTAAAAAACCTGCCCGGTTAAGAAAACCTGTCAATGAGTCATACCCCGCCTGACTCTCGAGTTGATGACTGACAATGACCAGTTTCTCAGTCAACGCAATGATCCGTTTCGCGATCTCAATTCGGTTTATCAGGTCTGTTGGGGTATAAGGTCGATGAAGGACATCATCCCCTTTGGGAATGGATCCGTCTCCCAGATTTTTTGACGTAACCAGAAGAATATAAACTGGTTCAGCCGATTGCATGCCGCGAATCCGCTCAATCAACTGAGTTGGAACGACATCGGTGGCATCGATATCGGCAACCAAAAGCCGAACATTGCCCTCCTGGATCGCCTGCCATGCCTGCGCGCTTGAAGAAACCGCGGTGACTGTTTTTCCCTCTCCGCTTAGCATCTGCTGAATAATTACAACTTCCCTAGAGTCCGTACCCAACACAAGGATGTTCATGGATGCACCTTTGTCACATTATAGCAGGTGCCCACGTCCCTTAACGAGTTTCAGGACTGATGAAATTTTGGTTACCCATCCATCTCGCCATACAGTAAACAGGTGAAAACAAGAGAAAATATATTTAGCCTGATCTTTTTGACCACCCACATTACCACCCCCTATTTTCCATCCACGTTGACAATTTGCATACCCCATAGTAATATTGCGTCCGCTTTGACCACGCCGAGGTAGCTCAGTGGCAGAGCAGGGGACTCATAAGCCCTTGGTCGGGAGTTCAAATCTCCCCCTCGGCACCACAGAGACCACCAAATGGTGGTCTTTTCTTTTCAAATCTCCTCCTCATACTGAGGACTTCCCTCGGCACCACAAAACCCCGGACCACTGCGGGTTTTTATTTTTTCAGAATCAAATCCAGGAGTTCCTGCTCAACTTCGCTCCATGGACGAGATAAATCGATACACTCCACCCGCATGACATGATGGTCAAGCTCAATTTTTTCAGAGAGCTTTTGATTTATTGCTGGGTAAAGCAATATCCCAGACGCGGACTTATGACTCTCCGACACATTCTCCTGTGTCCGCAAATAAGTGTAAAGCTGATAGAGGTGGGACGAGTCAAAGGTTTGGCTTCCCCATTGATTTTCGACGAGGCTTTGGGCGGTGAATTTGGTATCTAAAATAATAATTCGCCCGGTTTGGGTTTCTTCTAACATAATATCGGGGCGCAGAGAGGGCATGAAACGGGTTTGAGATTTTGCATGCCAATCGAGTTGCTTCTGAGCTGAGACTTTCCATCCGCGCAGGTGGATGCGGTAAAAGTTGGCAACAAAACGTTCGTAGATATTATGCAGAACCAACGCCTCGCGTTCAAGCTCAGGCAGCCGAGACTGTAGTTCTTGCTCGGAAGGCATTTGACGCATCAGAATCAACTCGCAGATGGCGAGCATAAGGTGGTAATCACCGTCATTGTGATTGATTTGCTGCCTGCGGATAAAGTCGAGTTTTAGTTCGATCAGGTCAATGCCATCTAGGGCACGGACTA
>SXGT01516611.1_pt1 | contig 17504 bp, 10 predicted proteins | sample 3176221 | NCBI WGS metagenome assembly SXGT01 (sample SAMN11356862, study PRJNA531348) | freshwater metagenome | isolation source: freshwater sample F1-120 | place: China: Fuxian Lake, Yuxi | collected 2017-12-25
GGGCAGAAACGTAGCCGTTGTGATTTAAAATGTTTGCGGCTTCGGCGAAGAAATGCATCTGAAAAAGCAGATAACTGAGGATTATCGAAAGGATTAGGAGCATCAATTTCGGATATTCAAATTTCATTAGAGCATTAGTAATGTGGCGAGGCCGAGGAAGCCGAGGAAGCCGAAAATATCTGTTGCTGTGGTGACAAATACAGAACTGGCGACTGCCGGATCGATATTTACTTTTTTAAGAATGAATGGAACCATGGCGCCGAAAAGGCCGGCTACAAAAAGATTGATGATCATTGCCAGTCCGAGTACGACCCCGATCATCGGGTTTCCCTGGAAGGCAATGGCGACGATTGTGGAAACTATTCCGACAATAAGTCCATTGAGCATTCCTGCTACTGCTTCGCGGTAAATTACGCCTTTTGCTTCTTTGAAGCTGATGTCTTTTAATGCGAGTCCCCGAACGACCACTGTGAGAGCCTGGGTGGCGGCATTCCCGCCTTCGCCGGCCACGATAGGCATAAAGACGGCCAGGATGGCGATCTGGGCGATTGTGTCCTCAAAAAAGGCAATAACACCGGATGCGAGGAAAGCAGTTCCAAGATTGATGATTAACCACCCATAACGGCGTTTAACTTTTGTTCGGATTGTGTCAAAAATTGTCTCTTCCTGAGAGACTCCGGCGAATTTGTAGACATCTTGGGTTGCCTGTTTTTGGATTAATTTTAGGAGGTCATGAAGGTGGATGATTCCTATCGGGCGTTCATCATTGTCGATTACAACAATGATTTCACTTTTGATGTCCTGAATTTTTTTGAGTATTTCTGTTTGGCCGGTTTCTTCGGAGATTGAAGGTAGAGCTTTCGTTAGTTGGGAAATCTTTTTATTTGGCTGGCTTAAGATCAGTTTTTTGTAGGGGATGTATCCAAGAATTTTACCTTTTGGACTGGTCGTAAGCACTAATGGAACGCGATTTTCCCGCTGAATATGCTTTTCCATTTTGTTTGCTACATCTTTGAGCGAGCAATTGCTTTTTACGATGATAAAATTTAAGTCGAGAAGGTTGCCGGTCGTTTTATGCGTAAAAGAAAGAAGTTTTTGAATTTTTTCCCGTTTTGTTTTTGTAATTTTTTTCAAAATGCTTGGTTCTCTTTCGGCTTCTACAAATTGGAGAATTTCGATGGAATCGTCGATATCGGTGTAGAAAAGAAAGGCGGCGATTTCATTGTCTGAAAGATTTCTTAAAACCTGGTGTTTTGAATCCTTAGTTAAAAAGGAGATTATTTCAGCCTGCAATTCTGGAGCAAATTGTCGAAAATGTTCTGTTTGGCCATCTTTTAATTTGTTGATGGCGACGCCAATAATGTGGGGATTTTTGGTTTTTGACATGTCTTTTTTGTTTTCACTATATTTTAACACAAAAAGGCTCCTTTAGCAAGGAGCCTGGGTAGGAAGCTTTTTTAAGGAAGATTTATCAATGAATTTTCATCGTCTTTTTTGTTTTTTTTACTATTATCATCGTCATCATTATTTTCGTTTTCTTCGGATACTTTTATTTCAACGGCAGATTGGGAAGAATAGCCGAGGGCATCAATAACTTTTGCAACAATCAGATGTTTTGATCCAATTTGAAATAGCTTGGAGATGCTAAGAAAGCCGGTATATGGGGAATTGTTGGTAAAAAATTCTTTTTTATCATCCAGGTAGTATTCTACTTGGGAAACTCCATGAGGAGCTGAAACACTAACTTCGACTTTGAAATTGCCTTTTCCTAAACTGCTTTGGGAAACAGGGCTTAAAATAGTGATCGAAGGCGCTTTTGCCGCGGTTTCTGCTGTGTGTACATTGTCGTATTCTGTTGGCGGAGTTCCAAAACTGATTCCGCCCTCTTCGCCTTCGGCAGGCTCTTTATTTGAGTAATAAGCACGTACTTCGTTTTTCCAGTTTAAGAGGTCGGCGATTGGTTCGTAATTTTGGAAAGTAACTTCTTCAACTGCATCGGGAGGAGTAAATTCGGTCGCGAGGAATCCGGAAATTTTGTCGATTTTGACTTTAAAGAAAAGATTTTCTACTTCGGTTGGAACGGCGAAACTCGGGAATTTTTCCGTAATCACCATTGAAGATGGCGTGTTTGCTCCCGGAAGTTTTCCAGAGGCTTTGCTAATTTTCACTTCTACGATGCCTTCTGGCTCTGGGAATGGTTCGGCTGGTAGATCTTTCAAAGCTTCTGTCATAACGGCCTGGAATACTGGTGCAGCGGCGTTATAACCATCGGCATTGTATGCTAGACCTGAACCATCGGTATTTCCGGCCCAAACGCCTGTTACGATAGTTGGGGTATAGCCTAGCGTCCAAAGATCGCTTGGCTGAACAGTAGCTTTCCCGCCTTTTTTGCTTTCTTTTGTACTTGTACCGGTTTTTGCGGCGTTAATTTTGCCTGGAACATAAAGTCTTTGGCCGACCGCTTGGTCTTTTGTAGACAGGATATCGTTAATCAGAAAAGCAATTTGGGGATCAAGAACTTCTTCAAATTCCGGCTGTTTCCATTCTTCCAAAATATCGCCGTTGGCGTTTTCAACTTTTAGAATCGGGGTTAATTCCGGTTTTTTACCGTTATTGGCGAAAGTTCCATAGGCGGTTACCATTTCCATAAGGGGGATTTCTCCAGCACCGAGTGCTAAAGGATAGCCATAGCTATGTTTTTTATTTAGAGTGGTGATCCCCATTTTTTCTGCAAGATCGATGATCGGATCTTGCTCACCGGCAAGATAATAGGCTTTGATTGCAGGGATGTTGCGTGATTGGGCGAGGGCGCGACGGATGGAGATTTGTCCCTGCCATTTTCCGTCATAGTTTTGTGGGCGGTCCGGACCGATTTTTGTTGGGATATCTTCAATGACATTTCCGGGCGCATAGCCGTTGTAGAACGCTTGCGCATATACAAGTGGCTTGAATGAAGAACCTGGTTGGCGTGGTCTAAGCACTACGTTTACGTTTCCGTCGATCTCTTCATCGTGGTAGTCGCGGGAGCCGACCATGGCGAGAATTTGTCCGGTTTTTGCATTGATTGATAAAACAGCAAGATTGTTAGTGCCGTAGTTTTTTAAATTAATTGCGCCTTGGTCTTCAACTTTCTTTTCGGTGAATTCCTGAAGTTTTGGATCGATTGTTGTGTAAACTTTTAATCCGCCGCGCTCAACTACATCTTTGCCGTATTTTTCTTCCAAAAGCTGTTTTACATAAAGCACGAAATGTGGGTGCTTTATTGGTTCGCGATAGTCGTTGAAGGCAATTGTTTGGAGTTTATTTAGAGCTTCCTGCCGCTCGGCATCGGTGATGTTGCCAAGTTCGTTCATGCGTTTTAGAACAAGGTCCGTACGGCCCAGAATGTAGATTTTTTTGCCATTTCCAAGGTCAACGTGCTGGCCGATTAGACCGCGGCCAAATTCATCTGTTTCAAGATCGGCGGCGCTTTCAATTTTTCGGTAGAAAAGTTCTTCTTCAGTGAATTCCTTCAAGAGATGCGAGTATTTGTTGTTTCCATGAGGATTGTATCGGGTTGGGGCTTGCGGCAATGAAGCAAGAATAGCACTTTCTGCAAGATCCAAGTCTTTACAGTTTTTACCAAAGTAAACTTCTGCGGCTTTTTGGCAGCCGTAAGCATTGTTTCCGTATGGAATTCGATTTAAGTAAAGTTCGATAATCTGTTCCTTGTCGTAAGCCCGTTCGATACGGATAGAGAGGACGATCTCTTTGATTTTGCGGATATATGATCTTTCAGGCGAGAGAAAGGTGTTTTTAACGTACTGTTGAGTAATTGTTGAACCTCCGCGGGGCGAACCGATGCCGAAAACTTCGTAAAGTCCGGCTCTAGCAATCGCAAAAATATCAAAACCGCTGTGTTCCCAGAAAGTATCGTCCTCGATGGCAATAGTAGCGTCTACAAGCCATGGAGAGATGTCTTCGAGAGGCACCTGTTCGCGGTTTTCTTCACCGTGAATGGTGTAAAGCAGGTTGCCTTCACGGTCGTAGATTTCTGTGGAAAGCGCGGCGGTAAGGTTTTCAAGATCAGTAACATCAGGCAGGAATACGGAAAAAACAGTAATTGCGCTGACGACGACAATTAACATGAATAGGAAAACGCTTACCATCCCTGCGGCAAGCCAAAATCCAACTTTCTGCCACCAGTGGGCGTCTTTGTGGGGGATATATTTTTTAACGTGTGGAATAATTCTTTTTAGCATGCGAAAATTCTACTTTAAAATTGATAAATGTAAAGAGGGCTAGAGGTTTGTGTGGATTTTTACGAAGATACTTAAGGCGCATTGTTTTGCAAATTTTTCTAAGAAGTCCGTTTCTATTAAACGGAATTTCCCCGGATCTGTTGCATATAAACTTAGTGAGCCGATGCAGTCGTCGTTAATAAAAAGTGGAAGAACGATGAGTGTTTTGAATCCGTGTTGACGAAGCAGTTTTCGTCCGCGGTGTTTTTCTGAGGAGTCGATGTCGTGAATTATTATTGGACGCTTGTTTTTGAAAGCTTCTTCGGCAAAGCTGTTTTTAAATTGGATTTTGTTTTTGCTTTGCCATTGGTTATTTACGCCAATTGATGCGAGGAGCTTAAGAGAATCTTTGTCGCGAAGTCTTAATACTACTCCGTCACATTTTGTGAGCATGCATGCAGCAGAAATAATAAGTTTTCCAAGGTGGTCGAGACTGCTTTTGTTTACGGTAGATTCAACTATTTCAAAGAAATAGTCTGCCTGGCGTTTCTGGAACCCAAGTTCTTTGTAGGCGTCCTGAATTGCTTCGAAGCGTTTTTGTAATTCATTATTAACTTTTTTTTGCTGGGTGATGTCCCGGTAAAGAATGAGATAACCCATGAACGTATTATCATCGTCTAATACTTTTGTGACAGAGAGAGAAACGTCGATTCGTTCATTGTTTTTCGCCAGACGGTGGGTTTCGAAATTCTTTAAAAAACCCTTTTCTTCAACTTCTTTAAGGAGGTCTTCATTTGTAGCTTCTTCTTCGCGAGGAATAATGATGTTAATTTTTTTGTCGAGAACTTCTTTTTCTTTGTAACCAAAGATTTTTTCCGCACCGCTGTTCCAGAGTTGGATTTTGCGGTTTTGGTCAAGGATAACAATGGCTTCGCTAGAGTGTTTAATTATTTGACGAGCAACTCTTTCCTGTTTTTCAAGTTGCTTAATCATTGTGAGATTTGTGAAAATTCCTATGGTTCCACCAATTTTTGTAGGTGAACCACTAATAAGAAGGGGAATTTTTTCGCCGGTTTTGGTGACCATATTGGCTTCATATTGGGAAGATTTTCCCGATTTTCGAAGACGGTGATGCTCTTCGATAGCCTTTTTTCCCTCTTCATCAAAAAAGAAAACACAATCTTGTCCAATGCATTCTTGGAGAGTATAGCCTGATAATTTTTCAAAAACAGGATTTACGTAGAGCGTTTTGTGCTTTTTGTCGCCAATCCAGAGGCATTCGTTCATGGTCGTCGCTATGTTCATGGTACGGACCAATTCTTCTAGATTGATGGTTGGATTTTTTTGCATTTTTTAGTGTAAGTCTGTATTCCAAGGCTTATTTGACAATAACACAATTTCTACTTATTATTCTCACCTAAAAATAGCTTATGTCAAGCGCAAAGTAATAGGGTTCATGGTTAAAAGCAGAATAAAATCGGGGGGTAGTTTGGATGTTGCCAAAGTTGTAGAGGAATCTTCAAAAGAGGTCGCTTTTCCTGAGTCGGGCGCCATCGTTAAAGGTACCGGTGAGGAGGTGAAGGCAGTTTTGGACTATTCAGTTGTGATTGAGCAGAATTTAAGAAAGCTTCGGGGAATGCTGGATGTAAGAATAGGCGGGGAATTGGTTGAACAAAAGCTGGCGAGAATTGATGCATGGAGGAATGCTCCTGAGAGATTGTCACATGATAAGGCGTTGGCTTATTTGCGCCACTCCTATGTTCCAAATGGTATAAATCTGGAAGATGCGCTAAGGAAAATTCCTGAAGAGGTTACCTTGTCAGGCGCAAATCAAGGAGAAAGATTGGCGAGAGGGCATCAGAATGCAATGCTGGTTTTAAAAGCGGCACATCCGGATACAGAATTGAGGCTTACGGATTTTCCTGTATCTTCGGTGGAGGAGGATTTCCGGGAGGAGGCGATAGATGATTTTAGAGAAACGGCTATAGATGAGGATAGAATTTTCCTGAAGGTCTCGGCATTTAATGATGAAAATGGTTTTTCTTTTGATATCGCAGCTCTTTGTCCGCGAACTTTGGGGCGTTCAGACTTGGAGTTATTTGGTTTAACAGCGCGAGATATTACCCCAGAAACTGCTTTGAAGTTTCAATTGTTTTCAATTGAGTTGTCGCGAAGAACGTTGAAAGAGCGTCAGGGGCATAGGGCGACCTATTTCATTGAACAAGGTGCAATTTTGGTTAGTGATCTTTTAGGAAGCAAGGGCAGTTTGCCTAATGGAAAAACTTTTTTGGCACCGTCTTTAGCCTTGCTTGATGGATCTACTGAAGATGAGGTAAGGGCGTATATTGATGCAATGCTGACTTTGTTGGTTCCTGAGAAAGGGGATGAGTTGGTTAGTGATACGAATAAAGTAAAAGGTTTTATTCAGGAAGATTTTATCAGCGTGGATTTGAGAATATTGGCTAATAAATATGGATTAACCGATGAATATGCGCAAATTTTTAGCGATATTCTTGCTTGCCAGCAGGTTCAGAATCGGTCGCACTTGGCGCCGTTGGTTCTGCAGGTTTGGGATTCTATAGTTGCGGAAAGGATGAAGAGATTTTCTCCTCATAACCTGGAAGCGGTTGTAGATAATTTGCAGGCTGCTTCTTTTGGGCATGGCCAGGGATTGTTGGAAAAATATCTTTTTCAAGGGAGGTGTTTCGGTTCTATGAAGGGTGTGGATGTTCATAATGGAGACAGAGAAAGTGTGGATGAGGATGGTTGTAAATTCGTCAAAGTGGACGCAAGGAAAGGAGGAAAATCCTCTATTGAAGATTCTTTGGCGGAAATCCCGCAGTCAGATTTAGTTATGGCTTTGGATAGCTTGCACGAAACGGCTAATCCTTCGAAGGTATGGCAGGGGCTTTTGGACAAAGTTGAACCTGGAGGAAGGCTCTTTGTTGTGGATCCGGTTTATCTCGATAGTATTGATCACTTGACGCCAATTACCACTTTTGTTTTTGATAATACAAACTTTCCGGAATCGATGAGGCCTTTGCCTGATTTTTTGGATTGGATTGGGTATGCAACTTTGAAAGGCTTTAAGGTTGAGATGGTGAGAATTCTTCCGGGTACGTATTTTGGCTATGGAGATACTTTCTGGCGGGTTGCGATTATTTTAAGAAAGTCGACATCGCCGCCGAAATACCATATTCCTGAAGAGTGTTATCAAATGACTGGGATAGTGGAGAAGCCGGAAGATGTTTTCCAGATGTGGCCGTTTAGTAAAATGAAGCCGGAAGATCAGCAAAAGCTTTTAGATGAGCTGAAGGATGAAGTTGTGGGAGTGCCTTATTCTATGTTGTGGGGGGAAGTGACAAAGGCTTTGTTTGTAGAAAGAAGAGAACTTCACAATGCGGGTGTTTCAGATGCCAGTGAAGAAAAAATGGATGCCAAGTTTAAAAATGGAGTTGCCGCAAATTTCCCATATCCATTTTTGCAGGACTTCTTTAGTCGTTATGGAGCTGTTGATGAAGATTTGGAACGCTCGAATGTAATGGCTGGTGGAATTCGACTTTTAAGGAAGATGTTGAAAACAATTGGAATTGACCTGGATTTGAGCAAGGAGCCGGGCTGGAAAAAGTAGTTTTGGATGTGGCAAATTTGACATATTTCGCCGAGATGTTAAGATTTTTCAGCTGTTTGCATTTTTATCCGAAAGCTTATGAAGAACGAAATCATCTTTGATGGGGCTGAGGATAGGAGTTTGGCGGAGTTTTGGCGGGAGAAGGTGCTTCAAGAGCAAAAAGCTTTTGTTTTCGATGCCTTGGAGGATCCCCAAAGGCTGGAGGCTCTTCGCAATCATAGATTTTTAGTGGGTTCGGGAAGTTTGGATATACGCGAACAGGTTGAGGAAGTTTTTCATCAGCTTCAAGAGCCAAGAACAAAGCATGATTATAGGTTTTCTTTGGGGTTTTTGTCTGCAAGCGGGTTAATTGAGACTATTCTTTTGGAGGACTGGTCGGTTGATCGAGATGCATCAGCGGAGGAATCTTTAGGGATAAGCAGTTTTGGTGCGCTGGAACAAACTTTGATTGATAAGTACTATGGTGGACAGTCAGGAGTAATGACACATCTGCATAAAGGTCCTGGCAAGGGCAATTTAATGAAGAGGCTTAGGCAGGAAGGCCGTTGTCATCAGGTGGGGATTGGTCTTACTTTATGTCAGACGCTGGATCCTTTTTTAGAGAATTTGGCAAATCAGGAGGTTTTGCAGCTGGAGAGAGAAAGGAAATTTTTAAAAGTTTTGGCTTTTGTGTTGAAAAAAGCTTTGAAAGAAAAGTCTTTAACAATGAAAGGAAATTTTATTGGCAAGATACAAAAAAGAGTGCCCTTTGTTGATTTGAATGAGATTTTTAGAATTTTAACTGTGGAAGGAGATTTTTCCCGTTGGCTGAATGTTGCTAAAAAGGATTTCCAAGAGAATGAATTTGAAGGAGAGAGGTCTCTTGATGTGGAAAATGTTTTTTTGCAGTTTCTTTCAAAATTGTTTAGAGGGAATAAGAGGAAAGAGTTATTGGAAGATACTGATAGGTTAAAAAACCAGTGGATTGAAAAAATAGTAATTCTGGTTGTATTGAGTACGGAGGTAAATTCTCACGATCCTGCACATATTTTGGAATCTTATTGGGAGGAGTGGAGGATGAAATATTTTAATGCGACCAAAGAGGAGGTCCCGGAGGATACCACTGTAGAAGAATTTAAAGAAAAAATTGAACGTAAAATTAAGGAATTTGATGAAAAATGTTATTTTTATGAGTCTTTGTTGGAACTAAGGTTTTGGAAGGAAGGAGTTGATGTGAGAGCTTTTTTGGATTGTATTTTTGATGACACTTTTTCTAAAGGATTGTTTCATGCCAATTATTACGGTCCCAATGCTGACTATAGCCAAAATGCAACGTATCCGGGTACCAAGGAGAGGATTGTGGATTTGAACAGATATCCGGATGTCCATTTGGAGGGCTTTATTCCGGGAAGGTTTGTGGAGATACCAAAAAAAATTCCTAAAAACCTTATTGGATTGATGACTTCTACAAAAGGAGATACTCATGAATCGGATGAAGAGTTTGAGAGAGATGTTCGAGGAAATTTGGAAGTTTTGGCGCCTGGAGGCGTGCTTCTTACTCAGGGAGTAGTCCAGTCATATACAAGAATTTTGCGTTTTAAGGAGATATTGAAGGCAATTAGAGAGTCTGGCGAAATGGCGAAAGTAGAGATTGTGGTTTGCAGATCTACGGAGGCTCCGCTTGCAGTTTTAATTCAGAAATATGATGAAAGGGGTTATTTGACTGATGAAGATAAGGAGAAATTCCTGGGGGATGCTTATTGTGAATCAATGGAAGATTTTATGAGGAGACCTTTGGTAGCGCTTATGGAGAGGATAAGGGAGAGAATTTTTGCCGCTGCGGATGGTGATGAATATATTTTTAGAGATTTGAAAAAAAAGCTTAATCTGGATGAGGAAATTAGCAACACTTTAAAGGATGTCTTGATGTATGTAATTCAAAATAGTCCAGAAATTCTAGCTCAGTATAAGTCTTTATATGATAAAGGAGAGGGAGAGGTTGCACTTAATCTGGAGCTGCACAATTCGGGAGAGCAGAGGTTACTAGGTGAAAATGAAGTAAAAGCGGCGATGGAGATTGTTGAGGCCAGGATTTTTGATGCGCTGGTTTCAACCGGACGGGTAAAGAGAATGCTTAAACCAGGAAGCTTAGAGGTCTTGTCGCCAACGACAATTTATACTTTTAAAAATTTGAGGATGAGAGGAAGTTTAGATGAGCAAAGAATGTATAATGATGTTTCTGTTTGCGAAAGGCTAGCTTCTAATAGTGAATTTTTGACGGAAAAGAATTTAGGCAGAATTGACAGAAGACGCAGACAGATTTTAAAGGATTTTGATACACTGCAAAAGCGGGGGATGAAAAAGCCTTTGAAAGTAATTACTTTTTCTGATTGTGTGCATAATGAAATTTTGGTTGAACAGCTGGCTGGATTTTTGGGTGAAGATAATTTTAGGCGATTTGGATTGAGGATGGACGTGGATTTGAGTACGTTTAATAATGATGGAGAGTTTTCATCTAAGTTTCGAGATTTGCTGGAGGAAGGGGGGATTTTTATTTCCGGAGGCAGTTTTTATAACGCTTTTGATCCGGAAGGCGAGGAATATAAAGCAGTTGCAACTCGGCCATTGTTTAAAAAGTATTGCGAAGGAGATAGAAATCTCAGAATTTTAAATATATGTTTTTCTTTACAGCAATGGGCAGATGTTGCCGGTGAACATTTTACGGAACAGTATCATGATAGGGTTGTGGAGGTAATTCCAGGAGCTTTGGAGTTTGGGCCGACCCCAATAAAATTGCCAAAGCGTACTAGAAATCAGAGATTTTTTAGAGGGTTTCCTCCGAATTTCACAGCGGCAATGACACATAGCAGTCATGTTTCTTTGGATAACAAGGGAAATGGAATATATCCAGTAATGGTTCCGCTGGCCTATAGCGGTCTGACGAATCTTCCAATTGCTTGGGCTGATGATGATTCACGTGTTGTTTCAGTTCAGTTTCATCCGGAAGTTTCTTTGGTTAATGCATGCGATAAAGATGGTCATGTGGAGAGAATTATAGAGGAACTTCGAAAGTTTGAGTCCCAAATAAGGGGGTCTTTTGGAGTAGGGGTTGATGATCTCCAGGAAAATTGGAAGTTACGCAATGCTGATGGAAAGCCGAGAGTTACTGCCGATATCTGGGATCTTTTTATAGCGAACACTTTATTTTCTTTCGCTAAGGATCTTGTTTTTAAGAAGTAGCATGTTTCCTATGATGAGTTCAATTACTTTCGCATATTTTTCAATGAAATCATTTTCGAAAATTTCCAGTTTTTTTTCGGGAGTGGTGTAAAGAGAAAGGCTGCCAATGAGTTTTTCCTGGAATCGTAATGGGATGAGCAGGAGCGAACAGAGGTTGTTTTTTTTGCCTAAATATATTGATTGATATTTTGCTTCTTTTGCAATATCGATGATTTTTAAGGGGATTCCTTGTTCGAAAGCTTTTTCTATCAGGCTGTTTTCCAGCTTGATACTTGCTTTTCCTTTCCAGTCATCTCCTACTCCAAAAGAGGAGATCATCTCTAATGTGGATTTTTTTGGATTTAAAATTCTCATGACACAAGCGTCTACACGAGTGAGCATTATGATTGAGCAGACAATGAAATCGGCCATGGAGTTTAGATCATCCGTTTTTTTGAAAGTTGCGACGAGTTCGAATATGTAGTCCATCTGTCTGCGGATAATACCAAATTTATTATAAGCTTCTTTCATTTTTTGATATTTTAGGGCGAGCTCTTCTTCAAACTTGATTTTGTTTGTAATATCACGTGCGATGAGGAGAAAGGATTCTGGGGATTTCCTGTTCCTTTTAAATATAGGAGTCAATGTTGCAGAGATGTTGATTTTTTTTTTGTTTTTATGGATACCGAAAAATTCCATGTTTTGAACGACTTTTTTGAAATTGAGGAGCTGATATAAACTTTCTGGAGTAAAAATAGTTTTAATATTATTTTCAATCATTTCAGCTTTTTTGTAGCCAAAAATTAATTTGCCGCCTTTGTTCCAGGATTCTATTTGTCCATATTTGTCAAAAATGATTATCGCGTCTGTGGAGTATTCGATTGCATTATTGAAAATTTGCTCCTTTTCTTCTTTCTTTTTGAGTTCTGTGAGGTCTGTCATGATTCCTACTGTGCCGTCTTCAATGGGAGTGCCGCTCAAGAGCACTGGAATTCGTTTTCCACTTTTGCTCACCAAAATTCCTTCATAGCTGGAGCTGATTCCTTTTCTTCTTTTTTCGAGATTTTCTTGGCGTACTCTTCTTTTACTTTCTTCATCCCAAAATTCGTAGGATTTTTTGCCAATGATCTCTTCCAGCGAGTACTCGGTCATTTTGCAGAATTTTGGATTGGCGTAAATTGTCCGTTCTTCTTTATCTCCCATCCACACAGCTTCGTTCATATTTTCTACTAAATTGCGGTAAAGGGCGTCTTTTTTCTTTATTTCTGTAAGGTCTGTCATGATGCCGATAGTTCCGCCTTCAATCGGCGTTCCGCTTAGGAGAACGGGAATTTTTTCGCCAGCTTTGTTTACCAGGTTTCCTTCATAACTTGAACTGACTCCTTTTGAACGATAGTTTTGATTTACATTTCTTACGGTCTCGGCACTTTTCCTGTCCCAAAAAATGTATGATTCCAAACCGATAATTTCTTCAAGTTTGTATCCCAGAAGTTTGCAAAATTTGGGGCTGGCGTAGATGGTTTTTTCATTTTCGTCTCCCATCCAGACAGCCTCATTCATGTTTTCGATCAACTTGTAGAAAATCTCAGGATCTAGTTGCTTCATAGATTTTTTTACGGGTTGTCTTATTTTTGGTTTCTTTTAACCATTGACGGTTTACTTTCCTTTCTCTTGCAGTAATTATCTGAATTTTGTCCAATGGCTGGATTTCATAGTGTAGATCTTTTTTGTCGTTATTTACCAAAGCGTATTCAGCCTTATTGCCAATTTCGCTGTGCAAATGGTAACCAAAATCGAGAATTGTGGATCCGCGTTTGAGTTTAAAAATATCGCCTTCAAAAGAGCAAAAATAAACCATTTGATCTTCAGGATCGACTTTTCCTTGATGATAGAATTCGAAGAGATGTTTTTCTTTGTGAGTGAGGATTTTAGATTTTTTGTCTTTGGTATAGATCCAGTGTGCGGCCATACCTTTTTCAGCAAAATCGTGCATGCTTTGAGTGCGGATTTGGATTTCGACCGGGATATTGAGGTTGGGAATTACATTTTCCAGGCCGGTGTGAAGGCTTTGATAACCATTAATTTTGGGTATGGTGATATAGTCTTTGAAAAAATCTGTAATCGGCGAGAAGTGATCATGTACGAGGTTTAGAATTTCAAAACAATCATCGATAGAGTTGTTTTTCACAATGATGCGAAAAGCAAATAAGTCTTTTAGACTAAGAATATTTGTATGTGGCTTGGAGTGAAGTTTTTTATAGATACTGTAGATTGATTTGTAACGACCTTTGATTTCGAAGTTGTATTGATTTTTACGTAAGATCTCAGAAAGAGTATCGATAATTTGCTTAATTGTTCTTCGTGATTTTCGCTTGTATATTGCCAAAAAGTTGTTTATGCGCTGATACTCTTTTTGATGTAAAAACTTAAAGCAGATTAGGTCGAGCTGGTGCTTCTCTTCAAAAAATCCAAATTTTTCACATTCGGGAGAGAGGAATTCGAGATATTTTGATGCGAGGTTTTTAGTTTCCGATTCGGGCTTTTTTTTCAGTTCTTTTTTAAAGTGATGAAGGAATTCATAAAAAGTTTCCGGTTTTTTTTTGTATTTATGGGAAAAGTAGTAAGAAAGAAGTTCTTTGTTTTTTTTGCTTCCGCGAGCGAATAATAGGAAATCTAGTTCTTTTGTGAATGTTCGTTTCATGCCACAGTTTAAAAACAAGCCCTACCTTTTTAGATAGGCATATTAACACCTCCGGAAAAAATTGACAAATTAAAGTGATTTACCGTCCACGGATTTTTCCTCCGAGAGCTTCGATGTTTTTGAAAACTTTGTTTTGCGTGGTGGTCATCTCCTCTTCGTTCAAAGTGCGGTCCTGTGCCTGCATTGTGATAGAGAAGGCGACAGCTTTTTTGTCCGGTTCAATGTTTTGGCCTTCATAAATATCGAATAATTTGATCTCTGTAATTAGTTCGGGACTAGATTTTTCAATGGCCTTGTGGATTTCGCCCACTTCTTTTGTTTTGTCGATTAAAACAGAAACATCGAACTGAGTACTTGGGAATTTTGGAATCGGCTGATATTTGTGTTCTTCATTTGTGAGCTTTAGGGCTTCGGTGAAATTGATGGCAAAAATGGCGATTGAAAACTTTTCGAGGTCGTGATTTTTGACAACTTGAGGATGAAGCATGAAAACTTTGGCAATGGTTTGGCCCTCCTGATCGATGTAAGTCAGAGATTTATTTGGGTGGGCATAAGGAGTGGCTTTTATGCCTTTTGCCTGGCCTAGGGTTTCGATTTTGAATTTTTTTAGGAACGCTTCTACAGCCCCCTTTGCTTCATAAAAGATTTCGTCTGTTTTGCCTTTTTTCACAATGGCGCCGGCAATTTTCTTTTCTTCAAGAGGATAGAATTGACCAATTTCTTTATAGGTGTGGCCGATTTCGTAGATTTTGAAGTGATCTTTATATTTTGCATTTTGCTGGATGTTTTTCAGAAGATTTGGAGTCATCGATGTGCGCATGTGTGTCTGATCTTCCGAAAGATAATTCAAAAGTTTTAGGTGGTGATCTTCAGTCATTAGGCATCTCTGGAGTTCGGCTTTTCCGTAAAAAGAGTAGTTGTAAACTTCGTCCATGCCGAGACCGTAAGAGAATAGTTCGCGGGCGCGGTGTTTTCTGAAACGTTCGATGTTTTCTGCTGGAAGTTTTGTCGGGAGAGTCGGGAGGGAAGTTTCGATATTGTCGTAGCCATAAATTCTGGCCACTTCTTCGATTAGGTCGTCTTCGGTTATGACATCTTTTGTGGCGCGGAAGGTGGGAACAGTGATTTCAAAATTTTGGCCATTTTCTTTTACTTGGAACTGCAGGCTTTCGAAAATTTGTTTGATCTCTTTATTTTCGATGGCGACGCCGATTTTTGAACGGGTTTTGTTGGTGTCGAGTTTTAGCTTGAGGGGCTTCTTGTCGAAACTCTGTTTGTCGGTAATTGGTCCGGAAATTTTTGCTTTCGGGCAGATTTGGAGAATTAATTCCGCTGCTCTTTTAATAGCAATTTCTGCGAGATTTGGGTCGACGGCTTTTTCGAATCTTTGAACGGCGTCGGTGCGGACATTTAATTTTGTTGATGTTCTGCGGACAGAAGTGGAGTTAAAATTTGCGGATTCGAGGATGATTGTTGAAGTTTTTTCGCTGATGCCACTATGCTTTCCGCCGATTACACCGGCAATGGCGAGAGGTTTTTTGTGGTCGGCGATGACGAGCATGTCTTTGGTGAGAGTGTACTGCTTGTCGTCGAGTGTAGTGATTTTTTCTTTGTCTTTTGCTCTTCGGACAATAATTCCTGTTTCGATTTCATCGGCGTCGAAGGCGTGCATTGGCTGACCGAGCTCGGCCATTACATAATTTGTGACATCAACAATGTTGTTGTGTGTCCCATGTCCGATGGCTTCCAGACGTTTCTTTAGCCAATCTGGCGAATCTGTCACGTCAACATTCTCGATGGTGAGGCCGCAGTAACGAGGACAGAGATTTTCGTCTTCAATTTCTACTTTTGGCGAAGTTCCTTTTGTGGGAATTTGAACTTTTGTTTCGTAAGGTTTGAGCTTTTCGCCGGTGATTGCGGCGATTTCGCGGGCGATTCCGTAGTGGCCCCAAAGGTCCGGACGATGGGTGAGAGATTTGTTGTCGAATTCGAGGATGATGTCGTTTTTTTCGAGAAGTTCAGCAAGCGGAGTTCCTGGTTTTGGCTTTAGCGCTGATAAATCGAGGATGTGTTTTGGTTGTTCATTTGGATCATGAATGCCGATTTCCGAACCGGCGCAGATCATACCTTCGCTTTCTTCACCACGGATTTTTGTGCGCTCGATGGTTACAGTTTTTCCTTCGCCGTGCCAATCAACTTTTGTGCCGATTGTGGCGACTGCAACATACATTCCTTCTTTTAAATTTTGGCCGCCGCAAATGACCTGAATAGTTTCTTTGCCGATTGAGGTTTTTGTGACGGTAAGGGTGTCGGCGTTTGGATGTTTGTGGAGGGAAATAATCTGGCCGACGACAATTCCATTCAGTTTTTCTCCCTGATTAATCACGCTATCAACTTCCGCGGTTTTCAGAGTTAACAAAGTGGCGAGATCTTTGGGATCTTTTTCAATTTTTACAAAATCTTTAAGCCAGTTGAGTGAGACGTACATTTTAGAATTGTTGAATAAATCTTAAGTCGCCGCCGAGAAGGTGACGGATGTCGTCGACGCCATAACGCATCATTACGAGCCGGGTTAAGCCGAAACCGAAGGCCCAGCCCTGATATTTTTTTGGGTCGATGCCGCCGGCTTTGAGAACATTTTCGTGAATCATCCCCGCGCCCATGAATTCGACCCAGCCGCTGTGTTTGCAGACGCGGCAGCCGTTTCCAGCGCATAATAAACAGGAGAAGTCGACTTCGAGTCCTGGTTCGACGAATGGGAAATAGCCAGGGCGGAAGCGCACTTTTACCGGTTTGCCGAAAAGTCTGGTGAGAAATTCGGCGAGGATTCCTTTGAGATGTGAAAGAGAAATGTCTTTGTCGATGAGCATTCCTTCAACCTGATTGAAGGTGGTGTCGTGGCTTGCGTCGGTTGCTTCGTAGCGGAAAACGCGGCCGGGAACGATTACTCTTAAAGGCGCGCCGTATTTTTCCATTGTTCGGACTTGTACCGGTGAAGTGTGGGTTCGGAGGACCATTTTTCCGTGTTTTGGATCGGATTTATCCTGCAAGAAAAAGGTGTCCTGCATGTCGCGGGCGGGGTGATCGGCAGGGATGTTTAAGCCTTCAAAGTTGTAGTATTCGGATTCGACTTCTGGGCCGTCCATAATGGCGAAGCCCATTTGGCTGAAGATTCTTTCGACTTCTTCTTGCACTTGGGAAAGTGGGTGAATGTGCCCGATATCTGGTGATCTTCCAGGAATTGTAGTGTCAAAAAATTCGCTGCTCAAAGCTTTTTCTAATTCTTTCGATTCGAGTTTTTGGCGAGCCTGTGTGAATTTTTCTTCGAGGTGATTTTTAATTGTGTTGGAAAGCTGGCCAACAACTTTTTTTTCTTCAGGAGATAGATCTTTGAGGCCCTTTAAAATGAGAGTGAGCTTGCCTTTTCTGCCCAAGTATTCGACTTCTTTTGACTGGAGATCTTCTAAAGTAGGAGATTTTTCAATCGCTGAGAGCGCTTCTTTTTCGAGATTTTTTAATGTGGTTTCCATAGCGGGTTTAAATTTACGCGTTTTTTATGGCTTTTTCAACTTGAGATGGAAAAACAAAAAGCCCCCCGGATTTCCTGAGGGCTTTTTTTGATCTTTTCAAAAATGACTATCTAACAGCATCTTTTAGAGATTTACCAGCTTTGAAAGCAGGAAGCTTCATAGCAGGGATTTTGATCTTCTGACCTGGGTTTCTTGGGTTTACACCAGTTCGCGCAGCTCTTTTA